>Ga0073900_10001971_pt1 | contig 11052 bp, 7 predicted proteins | sample KloWWTmetKNB5Kit_FD_66666 | JGI IMG/M metagenome (GOLD analysis project Ga0073900, IMG submission 66666) | Active sludge microbial communities from Klosterneuburg, Austria, studying microevolution and ecology of nitrifiers - Klosterneuburg... | ecosystem: Engineered > WWTP > Aerobic digester >... | reverse complement strand
GACGTCTGATGATCAAACGATCCATCGCTCTCTCCCATTGGGTGGCAGGCAAGGCAGGCGTTGCTTTCATAATAATAGCCACCAACACCTATGTGCTGATCTGCAGTTTCCTGGTTGGTATGGCATGTGGTACAGGTAAATACTGCGTAGTTGTTTGTATTGGTATGACACTCCGTACACTGATCCCATACCCCTTCGTGTGTGCCGCTATAAATCGGGAAATATTCTGCATCATGGTTGCTGTATTCAGCCGAAGACCAGTCTGTTTCTGTATGGCAGGATGCACATTCTGTTGAAAAGTTGAGCTCCAGGTGTGATGGATTTGTCGTACCGTTGTAATCCTCCTGGTGGCAACCTACACAGGTGCTTGGTGTGTTGTTATAATCTCCGTTATGACATGTCACACACTGGTCGGCTATCACTGCATGCGCACCCGCCAGAACATAATATTCGTTGTGGTTATCAAAAGTTGCCGGGTTCCAGTCTGGCGCAGTTGTATGACACGTGGCACAATCATTTGTAAAACCTAACGCGGTATGGTTGGGATTGGTGGATTGATTAAATGCTGGTGTATGACATGCCTGGCATTCGGTGGGCGTTCCTTCAAACCCGTTTGCATGGCACTCAAGACAGTTGATACTGGTGTGTGCGCCTGTCAGCGGAAATCCTGTGGCGCTGTGGTCAAAGCCCCCGTTTGCTTCTCCATTTGGATGGCAGGCCAGACATGCTGTGCTATTGTATACATAGCCATTGACACCCGTGTGCTGATCATTTGTTTCCGGGTTGGCATGACAGGTAACACAGGTAAACAAGGCGTAATCACCCGGGGTGGTGTGACATGCTGCACACTGATCCCACTGTCCGTCGTGAGCCCCGCTATAAATAGGGAAGTGCTCGTCATCGTGATTAAAGGTGGCGGGGATCCATCCTCTTTCTGTATGACATGATGCACAGTCTGTTGAAAACTGAAGTTCGACATGCGGGGGATCAACGGTTTGATTATAATCCTGTTGATGGCATCCCGCGCAGGTATTTGGTGTGTTATTATAGTCCCCGTTATGGCAGGATGCACATTGGTTGGCGATATCCGAGTGTGCTCCGGTCAGCACATAATAATCATTGTGATTATCGAGTGTGGCTGGTCTCCAGCCGGGTTCGGTAGTATGGCATGTTGCACATTCCATTGAAAAACCAAGCGATCCGTGATTTGGATTAATCGATTGGTTGAAATCCTGGGTATGACAAGATTGACAAGCCGTTGAGGTTCCCTCGTATCCATTGGCATGGCAACTTTGACAATCTACTACTGTATGAGCACCCGTAAGTGGAAATTCCGTTGCATTATGATCAAACGCGCCGTCCGCATCACCCGTCGGATGACAAGCCAGACACGCTGTGCTTTTATAGGTATACCCAGATATGCCGTTGTGCTGTTCGTCGGTTTCCGGATTGGCGTGACAGGTAGTACATGTAAAAATAGAATAGTCATTAGGTATGGTATGGCATTCTGTACAATTATCCCACGTTCCTTCATGTTTGCCACTGTAGATGGGGAAGTATTGGTTGTCATGATCAAAGGAGGCCGGCACCCATGCTGTTTCGTTGTGACAGTTTACGCACTCATTTGAAAATTGCAATTCAACATGTGATGGGGTTGTTGTCTGGTTATAGTCTTCCTGGTGACAGCCAATACACGTCGTTGGTGTGTTCTCAAATCCGTTTTCGTGACATGCTGCGCATTGATTGGCAATGACCGCATGGGCTCCAGCCAGAACATAAATAGTGTTGTGATCAAAGGTGGCGGGACTCCAGCTATCTTCGGTATGACAGGTGATACAGTCTGTTGAAAACGAAAGTGCTGTATGGGATGGCTCTGTTGTTTGGTTGAAGTCTTCCGTATGACACCCTATGCACGTAGTGGGTGTGTTGGAATATTCTCCATTATGGCAGGAGGCACAGTCATTGGCAATGATCGCGTGGGCTCCGTTTAATGCATAATAATCATTGTGGACAGCAAACGTAGCCGGATTCCAGTCGGGTGCCGTACTATGGCAACTAACACAATCGGTTGACAAACCAAGCTCTTCATGGTCCGGATTACTGCTTTGTTCAAAATCAGTAGTGTGACAAGCAAAGCATGCGGTGGGGGTCCCTGTGAAGCCGTTAGCGTGGCAGCTCAAACATTCCACAGTAGTGTGTGAACCTGTCAATGGAAAGTTGGTGTTGTTGTGGTCAAACGCCCCTTCGTTTTCTCCGTTAGGGTGACACGCTATACACGCACTGCTGCTGAAAGAATATCCCAATACTGCATCGTGCTGGTTGTCGGTTTCCGGATTTTCGTGACACGTGGTGCAGGTAAATATTGCATAGTTATTGGGGTCTGTGTGGCATGTTACGCAATCGTCCCATTCGCCTTTGTGTGTGCCACTGTATATGGGAAAATATTGGGCATCGTGATCTTCAAATTTCGCTGGTTGCCACCCTTCATTCGTGGTGTGGCATTCAGCACAGGAGGTGGAGAGGTTGATAGTTTGGTGGTTTGGATTAAGGCTTGCCAGGTAGTCCCCTTCATGGCATGTAATACATTCGGGAGAAACTTTGGAGTAGTCCGTTCCTGTATGACATCGCGCACATTCATCGATGTCATGTCCCTGTGTAAGTGGAAAGAAATCATGGTTTATTCCGGTTCCTGTCCATTCAAATGCATCGACCTTATGACATTCAATACAGTTGGTTGTAAATCCGGCTTTGGCGTGGTCAGGATTAGTAGTAGCTTCAAAATCCTGTTGATGGCATCCTATACAGTCTGTTCCCAGTGGGTCAAATCTCAGATCCGTATCTGATTTATGGCAGGCATTACAATTGGCTGTTGCGTGTGCACCCTGAAGTGGAAAGGAATTCTGACGGTGAAGCTCTGTTATGTTGTTGACAAACCAGGAGTTGGAGTCATGACACCTGGAGCATTGATCTCCTACAGATTGTTGGTGGATATCGAGGTGACAGGCAGTGCAATTTGATTCGGCTTTGGCAAATTCAAGGGTTGAATGGCATTGCCTGCAGTCGACAGACTCGTGACGACCTTCGAGTGAAAAAGTGGTGGTGTCGTGATCAAAGGAAACTGAATCCGTAATGACTGTCCAACTCTCAGATGTATGACAGGCATCACAACTGATTTGAAAATCATCACCATGCGGCTTCTGCGCAGATGCCCGGCATACAGCGAGGATCACTATTATTCCACACAAGATCTTTCTACAACAGACCATTTTAAATTTTCTTACTAAAGCACAAAAGGAGACCACCTCCCGTTGTGCACAGGTTACGGTGGTTATGCAATAAAGTGGGTAAGAAAAAACTGACGAAGTGGGTTACTTCGCCTTGGTGTGGATTACAAATATAGGATTCCTTTGGATACTATCTCTTTTTTTAGGGGCTTTGATTACTGATGGCTCATAAACAAAGGGATTTCGCTGATTAATTCAGGGAAAACCCTGTATTAATTTAAGTACTTCTTTCATTCTCCATGGCACGTGGCACATTCAAACTGTTCTAATTTGTATTGAACCACTTTCTTCCCATCCTGCACCTCTTCTTTGTGACACTCTACACAAGCTACATTCTTGTGGGCGCCCTCCAGGGCAAATCTTGCGGTACTGTGATCGAAGTTGCTTGGTTTCCACGCTTCAAACGCATGACACCTTTTGCAATCTGTTACCCCATCGGCTTCAAACTGGGTGTCGTGGACGTTTTCATGACATGATGTACATTCCGTTTTTAATCCGGTAAATCCAACCTTTCGTGTGGTGATAGTGAGCGTGTCCGGGACATGGCAAGATGTGCAAGATGTGGATGCGTGTTTTCCCTCAAGTTCGAATGTGGTTTGTTTATGGTCAAACGCTACTTCCGCCCATGCATCTGGCGTGTGACACTGGTTGCACGTATTCTGTGGATAGTATTTTTCGGTAATTAATCCTTTGTGGACATCGTCATGGCAATCAATACAGTTTTGCCCGATATTCTTAAACGACCATTCTTCTTCTTTTTTGTGACAGGCAAAACAAGGGGTCGCGAGGTGAGCACCAACCAGTGGAAAAGGCCCTTTGTTGTGTTTTTCAATTGTATACAGGGAGCCCATAAAACCCTCCACAGAATGACATTCCTTACAATCCGGTTTTAGGGTTTCTGTGATAAACTGTCCCTTGTGAAAATCATCATGACAATCCGCACATCGGTTGTGTTCCAAAGGGTCAGTCATTTTGGTTTCGTGGCACTTTTTACAATCCACCGTTATGTGTTTCCCTTCCAGTGGATACCCGGTAAGCTCGTGTTTAAAATCCTTTTTGTTTCGTATTTTCTGAAACGATTCCTCCACATGACATTGCCTGCAATCTGTGCCGAGTTTTTGCTCGTGGACATCATCATGGCAGGTCACACACGTGTTAAAGTCCTTGTACTTATAATCCTGGAACACATTATCTGGTCTTGAATTGGTCTCCAGTTGATGGCACTTTGCACAATCCAATGTCAGGTGTTTGCCCACCAATGGAAATCTGGTTGTGGTGTGATCAAATGTACTTCTACCGGCAAATTCCTGGAAGGAATCTTCCGTATGGCATTCTTTACAGTTCGTACCAAATTCTCCATTGTGCACATCCTCGTGGCAGACTACACAGCTGTTAAATGGTACACCGGCAAATTTTTGAAATAGCGCGCTGTTGACGAAGGTTATCTCGTGACAACGCTTGCAGTCCACGTCCTTGTGTTTTCCTTTTAATGGAAATTTTGACTTTGAGTGATCAAACAATGGTGCCGGTGCAAATGCTTCGGTGTCGTGGCATTTGGCACAATCGTTTGTTGAAAGTGTATTGTTGTGTGCGTCCTTATGACAGGATATACAGGTTGTCTTTAGTCCCAGGTAGGTGTTTTCCTTTTTCCTCAGCTCGGCCGATTCGATTCGGTCATCCTTGTGACAGGCATTACAATCTGCCTTGATGTGGGCGCCGGTGAGTTTATAGCCGGTGAGATCGTGATTAAACTTTTCGGAATCAAATCTGATAATTTCAAAGTTGCGGCCATGATGATCGCTATGACAGGAAAAGCAATCTTTGCCCTTCACTTCTGTAGAAGAATGGAAGCCTTTTTTCTGGTCTACGCGAGTTTTGATTTCCTTATGACAGTCAAGACATTTCTCGTTTGAAACTTTATCGCCCAGCACATGGCATTTTGTGCAGCTTAACATCCCTTCCAGTTGTGCATGTGGCCGGGCGAGATCCCCTGGTGATATCTGGCTATAGACGCTATTGACCCAAAACACTATAAGTGCAATGATCAGCGTGGTGCCATAGCTCGTATGTCGTGTTCTTGATAAATACATTTACCCGTTCTTGTTGTGTTTCAAAAGCGTATGCCCAAATCTTGTCGTAATCATGACTCCTGCTTTTTGTAAAAACTGGGTTGGCAGCTCCCCTCCGGCAAAAATATAGACAAGGTCATTAGCGATTGTCTCCGTCTTGCTTTCCGGCAAAATCAGGGTCACGGTCTCTTCTTCTATCTTTTCAATGTTGGAATTAAACCGTACATCTATTTTCTGGTCCGCAATAGCCTTGTTTATCTTCTCGCTGTTTTTTACTTTGATTCGTTGAAATGCTTCGCCACGGTAGGTGAGCACAACCTTGTTTTGTTCGGCAAGTGATAACGCTGCCTCAATTGCGGAATCCCCTCCACCTGCGACGATCACATTTTTTCCTTCTATGAGTTCGGGTTCAAGTAGACGGTACGCAACTTTCTCCAACCCTTCTCCAGGGACATTTAGTTTTCTCGGCGTTCCTCTCCTGCCAATGGCCAGTAGTACTGATTTGGTAGTATATGATTCACCAGTCTGCACCATCACCTTGAAATATTCTCCTTCTTTTGAAATAGACTCTACCCTGGAGTGTTCCTTGATCGTAATATTATTAGCGCCCAGGACTTTCTGCCACAGGCCCAGCAGTTCAGATTTTTTGGTTTCCGTGAGTTTTACTTTTCCAAAGAGCGGAAGATCCATAGGTGAGGTCATTACGATTTTAGACCTCGGAAAAGAATATACGGTGCCGCCAAGGGTATCCTGCTCAAGTGTAATGGTCTTCAGTCCAAGTCGCTTAGCCTCCAACGAAGCTGAAATGCCTGCCGGTCCTGCACCAATGATGACCAGATCGTATTGATTCTCCCTGGCTTTTGAAACCGCCTTGACTATATTGTCTACAGCTTGTTTTCCTTGCTCAACGCTGTTCTTTATCAATCCCATTCCTCCAAGTTCACCGGCAATATAAATACCTGGTACGTTGGTCTCAAAATCCTGTTTTACATGCGGAAGGTCAACACCTCTTTTTTCGGTCCCAATCACAAGCGAAATGGCTTCGACCGGACAAGCATGAAAGCATGCTCCGTGTCCTATACATCTTGATGCATTGATCAGTGTTGCCTTCCCGTTTCGGATGCCGATGATTTCTTTTTCAGGACAAGCCTCTATGCAGGCACCACTTTGAATGCAGGTATCGACATCTATTTCAGGGTGCAATGAGACGGGTTCGTGAAGTCCTTCCTCCTTGGCAATTTTAATTTTTGCTTCTACCTTTTTCGAATTTCTTCTTAACTGACGGACATAGATAAAGATGGTGAGCAGGATGAGCCCGGCCACGATAGAATATATGATTAGTTTTTCCAGGAATACTTCCATGATCAGAATATCCATTTATACCCGAAGGCAATCGTAATCGCCACGTGGATCACCATGATGACCAACATGATCAGGGCAAACGGCAGGTGCGCCACGTGCCAGTATTTGAATAGCTTCTGCATCGTTTGAAGCCTGCTGATCCTTGCATTCATTGTCATTTCATTTCCCACCAGTTTCATGACCCCCCGTTTATCTTTACCCGTCAGACTTGTTTGATTCAGCAAATCTTTTATCGTTTTTCTGATGCTGCGATTATGGTTGATGCGCCCCATCACGCGTCCAATAAATCCTTTGTCGGCAAAATCAATTTCTTTCTGCGTGGCCGAGATCAGCATGCTATACATGGTTTCGTCAAGTCCGTATTTTACACTTAGGCCACGACTCATCGTGTCTTTCATTTCCTTTATCTCCCCGAGACTTAATTCCCTGCCCTGGATGGTCCTGGGGATCTGGATGTAGATAAACCTCCCGATAACCCCACTTAAAACTACAGCAACCATGCTCCAGAAGCTTATAGAAACGATACCACCGAACTTAAAAGCTGTATGAAACAGTATTAAAAGGGGACCAACCGAACATAGGAAAATGTGAAATTCCAGCCAATGCTTTAATACGCCAACCCGCGGAAGGAACTTTTTCTTTTTCCTGCCGATATAGCCAAAGACTCCGATGAGGATTAATACGGTGCCCAGGATACCTAATCCGTGGCCATAGGGACCACTTGGTTTAAGGGAGTCATGCTCAGGATGAAACGGCCTTTCTTCAAAGCTGATTCCATAATAGCTGTATCCCCAATAACAAAGGAATAGAAAAACTAAAACGGTAATGGAAACTAAGGTTCCAATATAGATTCGATGCGCCAATCCGGTCATGCGTCTGGTTTGTGTTCAATATAATATACAGGGGTGGGAGATGCGTGTACTCAAAAAACAACAAGGACCAGATTGGTGTGGATGGGCTAACGCCTTGGTTGTTTTTTCACTACAACGCTCAAAATTATAAAAAATTTGATGGCTTTCCTTTGCCTTGATAACGATCATACAACCTAATGATCGTTATCATGTGTGAGCTGACGTCACAGAGGAGCCATCACCCGGTCTTGTGCCTGGATTTCCTTTTTGGGCTAAAAGCGTCTTGTGGGGTAGTGCCTTTTTTATGGCTTGATCAATGAGCCCTTTACGATTTCATCCTCCATGCGAAGGTTGAGTTGACCTTCTTTGGTGATGTGCGTCATCAGGTTCAGAATATTATTACCGTACATCTGGCTGGCATCCTCCGGCATTTCACATTCCAGTGATGAATTACCAATGATGGTTACGCCATTAACTTTTATCGTCTTATCATTTTCTGTTAGTGCGCAGTTACCACCAGTTGATGCAGCAAGATCCACAATGACAGATCCGTGTCGCATGTGTTGGATCGTGTCTGCTTCAATCAGGACTGGTGCTTTTCTGCCTCTGACCTGGGCTGTACAGATGATCACATCTGCCTTGGAGGCTCTCGCCTGAACTTCTGCACGTTGTCTTGCCAGGTATTCTTCAGATTGTTGGACAGCATATCCTCCTGCTCCCTTGTCGTCGGTTGCTCCTGCCACTTCAACAAATTTTGCACCCAGACTTTGTACTTCTTCCTTTGCTGCGGATCTGACATCAAAAGCCTCTACGATAGCACCGAGCTTCCTGGAAGTAGCGATTGCTTGTAATCCTGCAACGCCTGCACCGATCACTAAGACTTTTGCTGGCCTGATACTACCTGCTGAAGTGATCATCATCGGGAAATATCTCGGCAGGTTTTGAGCTGCCAGGAGGACTGCCTTGTAACCGGCAATGGACGCCATAGATGACAATACGTCCATAGCCTGCGCAAGTGTCGTACGGGGAATCATATCCATACTCAGGGACTTAAATGGATATTGGGCCAGTTTGCCGTTGACAGTCTCGTCCTGATATGGTCTGAATTGTGATATCAATAATGCTTCTCCGTGGATTTGTGCCAGATCAGTTTCTCCCGGAGGAAAGATGGTAACGATGATGTTTGCTTCTTTAAGTATGGCCTCCCTGCTCTTTGTCTGGGCCAAACCTACATACATAGCATCATTGAATCCTGCCTCAGATCCGGCTCCTGTTTCAATCCACCAGGTAGCGTCTTTTATTTTAGAGCGTTTCACGTTGTCTGGAGTGATCGCGACCCTTTTGTCCTTGTTTTCTTTTAGAACACCTATAATTAATGACATGATATTTGTTGTATTAGAGTCCCGAAAGATACTAGTATTATTTGCTTTGATTAAATACCATATGATTTTAGCTCGCCGTAGAGGGGGCAGTAGTCCTTGTTTTATTCCGGTATCTTTAGGCTATAGCCCTTTTCTTTTTCGTTTTTCTCAATACCACTTGCAATGAATCAAACAGTAGTGCTCATTCATGGATATGGCTTTGATCGGCGGATATGGTCTCCGCTCGAAATTGCTTTTGATCGTTTTCGGGTAGTGCATTTATCCCTGCCCGGTTTTGGATCTTCTCCCGAGCCTGAACCTTATACAATACAATCCCTCGCCAGTCAATATTGGTCTCAACTTGATGCCGAAGCTGTTGACGTCGTTCATCTTGTGGGTCATAGTATGGGGGGTTACGTATGTATGGAAATGGCGGCTCAACAACCGGAAAGGATTTTAAGCCTCGGCTTAATACACAGTCATGTCTTTATAGATCCGGATGAAAAACAACAGCAACGGAGTACAACAATGAAAGATGTCGAGGAGAAGGGTCGTGGTTTTCTGGTCAACAAGATGATCCCTTCATTGTTTGCCGATCCATCCGGATTTAAACAAATAATTGACGTTTTGATAGACCGGGGTATGGGGTATGGAGACACTGTCTGGATCAATGGTACGCGCGCCATTCGTGATCGAAAAGATCATACTGAAACCCTGAGGAATATAATCGCTCCGGTGTTAATGGTTATGGGTGAAAAGGATGCCGCCGTTCCCCCTGCATTAGGGTACAAACAGGCTGGATTATCCGCCCAGACCAAACTATGCGTATACCCTGATGTGGGTCATATGGCGATGTATGAAAATACCAGCAGATTGATTTGTGACCTGCTTACATTTTATGCGGCGTTTTAAGCCGTCCACTCAACTTACATCTTATATTTCTCGAGTAGCGCCTCGTTGTCAGCAATATTCTTCTTGAGCTTCGCTATATTTTTTTCTGCCTTCTCTTTTGCTTTCAGCTCCTTTGCTTCATCAACGGGAGAAAGTTTCCCCTTCTTTTTATTTTTCTCATATTTTTCTATACCCTTCTGGTAACTTTCCTCTGCTTTTGCAAGGTTTTTCTGGTCCTTTGCGAGATCCGTTTTCGCCTTATCTACTTTCTTTTGGGTCTTTTCATCCAGTGCCTGCGGCGCTTGTGTTGTTTGCTGTATAGTCGTTGTAGTCGCCTGAGCTGTGAGACTATCGGTCATATATGTATAGCTGGCAACCATGACAATAAAAAGTATGAATATCTTTTTCATAAGGCTATCGATTATAATAGTTTGTTTTCTCAAATATACACTTGTTGTATCGTTGTGGAGTCCCCGGATTGTAGAATCTGGACTACATCATATGTTCGCCTGTTTTTCGTTGGTTGGTTGGGGTGTGTTTCTTATTGTGCTTGTTCGTTGATATGCCGGTTGTGATCTCTGGTTGTCTTCTTCAGGATGTTTTTTTCAAGGCTGGTGGTCAAGTCTATTTGCATTTGATTGGCCAGACAGAGCAGCACCCATAGGATGTCAGTCATTTCATCTTCTATCGCAGCCTTGATATCGGTTTGTTGCTCACTGGGTTTTAGGTTTTGATCTCCATATTTCCTGACCATCCACCGGGCCATTTCGCCTACTTCTTCTGTGAGTATTCCCAGGTTGGTGAGTTCGCCGAAATACCCTCCGCCATATTGCCGGATCCATATATCTACTTGTTGCTGGGCTTCCTTTATTGTCATTATTCTTTGTTTTTACTGTCAATGATGATGGTGACTGGGCCGTCATTCAACAGACTAACTTTCATGTCAGCTCCGAAAATGCCGGTTTTAATTTCTTTTGATGATATCTTTTCTAAATACGTTTTAAAGTAATCATATAAGGGTATGGCCTGTTCCGGCCTCGCGGAACCTAAAAATGATGGCCTGTTACCTTTCTTTGTGCTGGCATATAATGTAAACTGGCTGATGAGCATGATCTCCCCATCAATATCTTTCAACGCCAGGTTCATTTTTTCTTCATGATCCGGGAATATCCTCATCTGCCATAATTTATCCGCCAGCCATATAACATCTTCCTTTTCATCCGCTGTAGCTATG
>Ga0073900_10001970_pt1 | contig 11054 bp, 5 predicted proteins | sample KloWWTmetKNB5Kit_FD_66666 | JGI IMG/M metagenome (GOLD analysis project Ga0073900, IMG submission 66666) | Active sludge microbial communities from Klosterneuburg, Austria, studying microevolution and ecology of nitrifiers - Klosterneuburg... | ecosystem: Engineered > WWTP > Aerobic digester >... | reverse complement strand
AATCATGAACAATTTAACAACTTTCGAAGAGCATTTAGACAAGCATAGGGGCAAAATTGGTAGCGAAGAAAGAACAAAATTTGATTCAGATTCTTTAGCTTTTAGAATTGGCGTGATGCTTCAAGAAGCTCGAAAAGAAGCAAAAATGACACAGGAAGAACTTGCTGATAAAACAGGAACGAAAAAAAGCTATATTTCAAGGATTGAGAGTGGTAAAAGTGATATCCAATTGTCAACCTTTTATAGAATCATAGAAATGGGATTAGGTAGAACTTTAAATATTGCAATCGGATAATATAATACGCTCATGCTGGCGCCAGTCATGCAAAAGCCTGATAAATATGTAATTCGTGCCTTACTAGGATCTTTACTTCATTTATCATGTCAAAACGAGTTTATCATCATCAAAACCTACACCACTATGACAAACAAATAAATTGACTAATTTTGCTCTGATATCCTGTCAGATGATGCGATCACTTAGGTTTTTTATTTTAGGCGCTTTTCTAATCCTGCTCCATTTTTGGGGTAGCGCACAGCATATACCTGATCTCATCAATTACAAAGTATCTGAGTATAAAGCGCATAATCAAAACTGGGCTGTCTCGCAGTCGCCTGACGGATGGATGTATTTTGCCAATACTGATGGATTGCTCGTTTTCAATGGCAATCAGTGGCAGAAGTATGTCTTGCCAGAACACAATATCATTCGAGCGGTGTATTGTCATCGAGATCGTGTGTACACAGGCGCTTATGGTGCCTTTGGGTATTGGGTGCGAGATGCCTGTGGCCATCACAGCTATACGTCACTTGCACATTTAGTACCTAATAAGCTGCTAGATAAGGAAGAAGTATGGCATATCACATCGGATGGTAAGGATGTGTATTTTCAGTCTTTTTCGGTGTTGCTGCGATATGACGGTCAGGCCATTCACCATGTGAAATTGCCCGGTAGTATTATGTTTCTCCAGTTTGTAAATGGCAATAAAATCATACAGTGCATAGACTCAGGGCTATATGAGATCATTGACAATAATAATCACCGCAAGATAGCGCATACGGATTTTTTTATAGGAAAGACCGTTACAGCCATCTTACCTCAAGTACAGGATACGGCATCATGGTTGATCACAACGGCATCGGATGGCGTCTTTATGATGAAAAATGGTGTTATAAAACCTTGGAATACCCGATTTCAAAATCACTTTATAGTATCTCAGATCAATAAATGTTTCATCACAGATCAAGGTCAAACGGTGATGGGAACGATCAGAGACGGAATTTTAGTCTTTGACCCAAATGGCTCGTTGCTATATCATTTCAATACATCTAATGGCTTACAAAACAACACGGTACTTGCCATTTTACAAGATCGCGATGGCGATTTATGGGCAAGTCTAGACAAGGGTATATCGCATGTCGGCTTGCATAGTCCTGCATTGGTGTACAAGGATGTATCCGGCAAATTGGGTACAGTGTATAGTATCTTGCAAGCAAATAATACGCTTTATATAGGTACCAATCAGGGTTTGTATTATCATACCACATCATATCCCGACTATAGCAATGAAAAGCAAGATTTTAAACTCATAAAAGGCACACAAGGCCATGTTTGGCAGTTATTGGCTGTGGGCAATGCAGTGATTTGTGGGCATAACGAAGGTACATTTAGCATAAAAGGACATACAGCCGAAAAAATATCATCGGTCACTGGCGGATGGTTTACATTGCCAATTGCGGACAATATAATGTTGCAAGGCACTTATACCGGTTTGGTTGTTTTCAAAAAGAAAGGAAATGAATGGATTTTTTCTAATAAAATAGGCCAATATCCAGACCCAGTCAAAAAGGTTATCCATCAAAGTGGTAATAAGTTTTGGGTTGCCGGACCGAATACAGGTTTGCGATTGATCACCATAAATCATGACTTTTCAAAGGTAGAAAATGTGGTCAATTATGGAAAAAATCTAGGTATCCGCAATGAACAAAATGTAGAAATCAACCTTTTGAATGACAAATTGATGGTTTTTGATGGTATGTACCATTATTCGTATGATGAAACCAAGGATCGATTTGTGCTTGATCCTGAGCTTAATGCGACTACTGAACCATCTCAAATCCGAGTATTAGGTGATACTTTGTTGACAAAAATATATAGTGACCACTTGGTTTTTATAAATCAAGCGGGACAAAAACGCAATTTTCCTTTTATTGTCAATAAAGACTATCATAATATCTGTTTGATCGATTCTAACACGGTAGGTCTATGTCTATCAGAAGGATATGCCATAGTCAATTTAGATTTCCTATCGAAACCTACACCAAAAGCTGACATGGTTTTTAGTTTGGTATGGCCATCTGATGGAAGTTGTACAGCTGTATCTGAACGTGAAAAAATTCAACTACCATACAGCAGAAATAGTGGAGTTATTTATTTTCATACACCAGAATTTAAATTGCATAGTACCTATTTTTCGAGATTGAAGCCCTTGGATACCCTTTGGAATCCGATCGGTGGTGATGGTAAATTTGCTTTTAATCATCTTCCTTATGGCAACTATACCTTTGAAGTCAAGTACAACAATGATGTCTATAAAATTGAATTCGAAATAGCTGCGCCTTGGTATCTGAGTAAGTGGGCTTTCTTGTTGTATGCTTTCCTTACTATAGTATTGATATGGTGGATGAAATTAATGTTTGACAGACAGCTCACCAGACAAAAGCTGAGATTGGAACAAGAGAATGTGCGCATGTTAAGAGAGCGGATGATTGAAATGGAAAATGACAGATTGTACCAAGACAATATTGCCAAAAGTAAAGATCTGGCAAATGCCACCATGCACCTTATCCAAAAAAACGAACTCATCCAAGAGATCAAAGATGAGTTGATCCAGATAAGGAAGTCTGGAGATCAAACACTCACAGCTCATGATTTTAGGAATATGATGAATCAAATTAATGAAAATCTGACGGTGCAGGATGATAAAAATCTTTTTGATGCAAATTTTGAAGAAGTACATGCTGATTTCTTAGGTAAATTGAAAAAGGAATACACCCAACTTACCGCTGATGACCTAAAACTTGCTGCCTACATCAGAATGAATCTTTCGTCAAAGGAAATAGCCCCGTTATTTAATATCTCTATCCGAGGCCTAGAAAACAAGAGATATCGATTACGAAAAAAAATGAACTTGCCGATGGATACCAATCTGACAGATTTTTTTGAAAATTACCTTTGAAAATTAAATTTGCAATAATCTTTTTTTTTAAATGTTTGATTGTGGAAAATAAATGGTTAAAAGTCCTAAATCTACTGAAACGCCTTAAATTTCGGCAAATATTTTTAAATGGCGTAGTCATGGCGTAGTGAATAATTGTGTAAATATCTAATAATTTGACTAATATTGCACTGTCATTAAGCCAAAGTTTGAAATTATACTTCGTAATCAGTGGTGTTTAGTCATTGGTGTGAGATTTCATTAATGGTTTGATGTGTATTAAAGCATATTATTAATTAATAACTAAAATTTCCTTAAAATGATGAGACATGTACTTGTTTATCTCTTGATCGTAACCAGTTGGTGTACCTTACAGGCACAGACTGTTTATGAAGACTTTGAAGGCGGCAGTGCCAAAATATCTTGGGCCACTTTTAATGGCTTGACTTATGAAGGGCCTGTAGCCAACCCAAGCAAAGATGCAGTTAACGGCAGTGATTTCGTTGGAAAATTTTCCAATGACGGTGTATCCGATTTTTGTTTCGGCTTAGGTACGATGCCGGCACCTGCTGATTTAAGTACCAACAATTTGATGAAAATTAAAATTTGGGCTCCATACGCACCCACGAGAGCACTATTCAAATTTGAAGGCGGCGGCGCTGCTATCGAACAATTTATTGACATTACAGAAGCCGAAAAATGGGTAGAATATTCTGTGGACTTCTCTAAGGCCGCGGGTACTGCCCACACAAAGGTACTTCTGGCTTTCCATCCGTTCACTACACCAACAGCTGGTACTTTTTATTTCGATGATATCAGAGGCCTTGAGGCTAAAGATGTTTTTGAAACATTCGAAACTGGCAACGAAATGGGATGGAAGGCTTTTGATGGCACCCTAGAAGCACCGATAGACAATCCTGCTCCTAATAGAGTAAACAGTACAGCTAAGGTAGGTAAATATACAAAATCTGGAGCACATGCTTACAGTTTATTATTGGCTGAGAGGACAACACCATTTGATATGTCTGTGCTAAATCAGTTTAAACTTCAAGTTCATGCAAGTGCGCCTACTCAGGTATTATTGAAACTTGAAGGTGATGGTCCTGCAGTTGAGAAAATAGCAAATATAGGATTAGCCAATGCTTGGCAGGAATATACTTTTGATTTCTCTGATGTAGCTGCAGCAAAACATCTTAGAAAAGCAATCTTATTTTTTGATCCAGGTGTAGAGACTAGTGCTGATGTATATCATTTTGACAATTTTTATGCAGTTTCTAAAGGTGCATGTGCTGGAGCAACAGTAATTGATGGCATGGTAGATGATTTCGAATGTAATAGAAATGCGACTTACGTCAATGGTTGGGATAGTTTGACAGTTATTGCGAATCCTGGACCTGATGCAGTCAATGGCTCAACCAAAGTAGGCAAATTTGTGGATCAGCTTGGAGAACCTTGGAATGGTTTGTTGTGGGATTACCAAAATCCAATAAATCTTGAGACTAAAAACCAATTGAATATAAAAATTTGGTCATCTAAAGCAACTAGAGTTCTTGCCAAATTAGAAGGTGGAGCATCTTCACCTAGTGAAAATTGGATTGATATTGAAGAAACCAATAAATGGGTTCAATATACAGTAGATTTTAGTTCTCAAGCGTTGGCAAGTCATAAAAAAGTAATCCTTTTCTTTAATGCGGGCAATGAACCTGCAATAGGTGATGTGTATTATGTAGATGATATTTCTTGGGGCGAAAGGACTGTATCAGATATCGAAAACTTCGAAAATGGTGCAGTACTTCCTTGGGAACCACTTGATCAGCAAGAATTGATCCATGGCAAATTTGCAGTGATAGACAATCCAGATGCAACAGGTGTAAATACTTCCACAAAAGTAGGTAAATATACCAAAGGCGTTTCGGCATTCTCCACATTGGCAGCAGTTGCACCTGGTTTGATAGATATTTCATCCAAACCACAATTCAATTTGGACGTTTGGGCACCAGCGGGTAGTAAGTCAGTCATCATGCAATTAGAAAGTGCAACTTCTGGCAATAAAGAAGTAGAGCGTGAGATTAAAACGCCTGGTGCTTGGGAAACTATTTCCTTTGACTTTACCAATTTCCAAAACATAACAGACTGGGCAGCTTTAAAATTGATCTTCAATCCTTCAGTTGCCGAAGAAGGAGTTATTTATTATTTTGATAATTTACGTCAAGGCGTAGCGACTGTTGATCCATGTGAAGGTACTGTCGTGATCAACAATATTATCGACGACTTCGAATGTCAGCGTAATAAGGCATACGGTTCAGGTGCAGATTTGATTTCAGCAGTAAACAATCCTAAATTGACCGCTGCAAATAGCTCTGTAAAAGTAGGTTTGTACAAAGATCAACCAAATCAACCATGGTCTGCACTTTGTGCTGATTTTCCAGATGGTATCGACTTATCCGTATTTAATCAATTAGAATTGCAAGTATTATCGACTGCTGCAGTTCCAGTATTATTGAAATTAGAAGGTGGAAGTAGCCCTGCAAAAGAGATTTGGTCTGAGGTAAAAACAGCCAATGATTGGTACACTATTTCTGCGGACTTTTCTTCAGAAGCTGCCAATGACCATAAGCGCGTTTGTTTCTTCTTCAATGGTGGTGTAGAGACTTCTACAGTAGATGATTATTATATCGACAATGTTAGATTAGCACATGCGCCATACAATGGTTGTGTGATGAACTTTGACGATCCAGCTTTCACATCATTGTCTTGGAGATATTTCCCTAATGACAATTCAGGCGGCTTTGAATTAGTGGACAATCCAAGCAAAACTGGCATCAATACTTCTGATAAAGTGGGTAAAGCCATAGAAAAAGCATCAGGAGAGCAAGTTTGGCAAGGTATGTTTACGGATTTGGAATCTTATATGACATTTGACAAGAATCTCCAACTCAAGATGAAAGTGTTGAGTCCAAAAGTTGGTGCTGTTACACTAAAAGTTGAAAGACCATTAGTAGCAGGATTCCCAGGTGGTTCAGGTGACAATACCGTTACCAATACCAAAGCAGGTGAATGGGAAGAGTTGACTTATGATTTTTCAGCATCACCTACTCCTATCGACCCAGCAGGACAATATGCCAGAATCACATTAATTTGGGATATAGTCAATTTACCTACTGAAGACGTAGTTGTACTATTTTGATGATATCAGATTGGATGGTGGCGATTGTGGACAAGAATCTAGTGTTTTTGATCCGTTAAATTTAGAGAAACTCCATGTATCTCCAAATCCAGTAAGTGATATCCTTCGCATCAATAATGCCGAGACATTACAAGCCACAGATATTATTAATGTCTTTGGACAAAGATTGGCTAGAGTATATAACAACCACAATCAGCAGCAAACGATCGATGTATCCAATTTGCCTTCAGGTACCTATATACTTTTGGGTTATAATGATAAACAACAAGCTGTAGCACAAAGCAGATTTGTAAAAATGTAAATTGATTTCGCATAAGCCCACATTATCCATTGGAATTTCGTGATGAAATTTGGAGGTTAATAGATGGATTTTCTGATGAATAATAAGTTTTGAACAGGGGATAGCAGATTGGCTATCTCCTGTTTAATTGTGCTAATTGTCTCATTTTTGATGTGAAAAAGTGGCAAGATTTACCGCCAATACAGATATAATTTCATTATACATTTTCAATCAGTAACACCTAAATTATGTTGCAATTATTAGGCAGGCTCTTGATATTGTTTGCCCTGATTTCATGCAATGCCAACAAAGAAATCTCTTTTGTTAAATATTCGAGGCAGGAATTAAAAAAACGGACCTTTGATTATTTTTGGCGTACTACGGATACTACAAATTATCAAGTACCCGATCGATATCCTACACGTACATTTTCAAGTATCGCAGCTACTGGGTTTGGCCTTTCATCTTATCTGGTTGGGATAGAAAATAATTATATTACCCGATCAGAAGGTGGTGAGCGAGTGTTGAGTACACTGAAGTTTTTAGCTGAATTGCCACAAGGACCTGAGCCATCTGGTGTTAGTGGATATAAAGGATTTTTCTATCATTTTTTGACTTTGGATAAAGCCCAAAGATTCAAGCAAGTAGAATTGTCGTCTATAGATACAGGCTTGCTGATGGCTGGTGTACTCAGTTGTATGTCTTATTTTGATAAGGAAAACGATCCTGTCGAAAAAGAAATTAGAGATCTTGCTGAAGGGCTATATCGTAGAGTTGATTGGCAATGGATGATGAAGTCTAATGGCAAAATGAGTATGGGATGGCATCCAGAGAAAGGATTTTTAGACAGTGATTGGGCTGGATACAATGAAGCTATGGTATTACTAATTATGGCTATGGGCTCACCTACATTTCCCTTACCTGAAACTACTTGGCACAAATGGTGCGAAACATATCCAATTGATTCATTTTATGGATATAAAAATGTTCAGTTTGACCCTCTTTTTGGACACCAATACAGTCATATCTGGATAGATTTTCGGGGTATTCAAGATAGTTTTATGCGAGCATATTCAGATGATTATTTTGAAAATTCCCGCAAAGCAACACTTTCTAATAGAGCATATTGTATCAAAAATCCTGGTAAATGGGTTGGCTATTCAGAAAATCAATGGGGACTAACAGCTTGTGATGGTCCATTCAATAAATCGTTGAAGATAAATGGTGTAGAAAGGCAATTTTTTGATTACAGAGCGCGTGGAGCAGCGAGCACACAGATCGTAGATGATGGTACGATTGCACCGACTGCATCTGGTGGCTCATTTCCATTTACACCTAGAGAATCCGAAAAATGCTTAGAATACATGTGGAATACGCATTATGCAAATTTGATCGGTGAGTTTGGTTTCAAAGATGCCTTCAATTTGACATATAAAGACAAAAATCATCCTAAAGCTTGGTTTGATGTTGATTATCTTGGCATTGACCAAGGTCCAATTTTACTTATGATACAAAATCACGAATCCGAATTGATTTGGAAGGTGATGAAAAAAAATCCATACATCATAGCAGGTTTAAAAAAAGCAGGTTTTAGTGGTGGATGGCTGAATGACGAACGTTGAATGTTTAATGACGAATAAACCGAAAAATAGAAGTTTGAAAACTTATAAAATTTATCTTATGCAAAATAAAGCCTTTATAACCGTTGTTTTTATTTTTATACTATCTATTTCAGGATGGGCACAAAAGAAAAAACCAACCCAAAAGTCCGACATAAAATATTATCAATCTTTAGGAGCATCTTCAAAGGTTGCAAACTTGATGACCCAAATGACCTTGGATGAAAAAATCGGTCAATTAAATCTTATCACACCAGGCGGTACAGTTACTGGTGAAATTGTAAGCAAAGACGTAGAATCTAAAATAAAAAATGGAAATGTTGGCGGCATCTTTGGCATTCGAGGTGCAGAAAAGGTACGACAAGCCCAAGAAATGGCCGTTAAGAACAGTCGTTTGGGTATTCCACTCATAGTAGGAATGGATGTGATACATGGTCATCAAACCGTATTTCCTATCCCGTTGGGATTATCTTGTTCTTGGGATATGAAACTTATCGAACAGTCTGCTCGAATCGCCGCAAGAGAAGCAACAGCAGATGGCATCATGTGGACATTTAGCCCGATGGTGGATATTGCCCGTGATCCACGATGGGGCAGAATTTCCGAAGGAAATGGTGAAGATCCTTTTTTAGGATCAAAAATTGCAAGCGCAATGGTTCGTGGATATCAAGGCAATGACCTGAAAGATCCAACTACGATGTTGGCTTGTGTAAAGCATTTTGCATTATATGGCGCCGCTGAAGGTGGACGAGATTACGGCACCGTAGATATGAGCAAAGTGCGAATGTTCAATGAGTATTTGCCTCCATATAAAGCTGCGGTTGACGCTGGTGTTGGTTCGGTGATGACTTCTTTTAATGTCATCGACTATGTTCCCGCTTCTGGTAGCCAATTTATATTTAAAGATGTTTTGAGAAAAAAGTGGAAATTTAATGATTTGGTTGTGACAGACTACACTTCTATAAATGAAATGATAGAGCATGGTACCGGCGATCTTCAAGAAGTTTCTAGGCAAGCCATGAAAGCTACGGTTGATATGGATATGGTTGGCGAAGGATTCTTAACTACGCTCAAAAAGTCTATAGAATCTGGAAAACTCACGCAAAATGATATTGACCAAGCCTGTATTCGAGTCTTAATTGCAAAAGAAAAATTGGGATTATTGGATGATCCATACAAATACTTTGATGAGAAAAGAGCAGCAGTTGAGATTCTTTCAAAAGAAAACAGGGCTTTTGCAAGAAAAGCCGCTTCCGAATCATTTGTATTATTAAAAAATGAGAACAATATCCTTCCACTTAAGAAAGATGCAAAAATAGCCTTGATCGGACCATTGGCTGATAGCCGTAGAAATATGTTGGGCACTTGGAGCGTCTCTGGTGATCATGAAAAAGCAGTAACGGTCATAGAAGGTATTAAGAGTCTTGCGACAAATCCCAATAATATTTTTTATGCAAAAGGTGCCAATATTTCTGATGATAAGGATTTTGCCCGACGAGTCAATGTTTTTGGAGAAGAGATCGCTATAGATAGTAGATCAGCTGATGTGATGATTGAAGAAGCACTTGAAGCGGCAAATAAAGCTGATATCATTATTGCCGTCATGGGCGAGGCTGCAGATATGAGTGGTGAAGCTTCCAGCATGACAGATATTAGCCTACAACCTTCGCAAAAGAAATTGCTTGCAGCCTTAAAAATGACAAATAAACCCATTGTCCTTGTTTTATACAATGGTAGGCCGATGATTATTACTGATGAAATGCGCGATATGAATGCAGTACTTGATGTGTGGTTTGGAGGTACTGAAGGTGGAAATGCGGTAGCCGATGTACTTTTTGGTGATGTAAATCCTTCCGGAAAATTGACAACATCATTCCCAGTAAATATGGGACAAATTCCTGTTTACCATAGTATGCTGAATACTGGTAGGCCTGATCCCGGCAATCGCCCAAAATTTCGATCCAACTACTTAGATGCACCTAATGAACCATTGCTTCCATTCGGATATGGTCTTTCATATACAACATTCGAATACAGCAAACCAGTGTTGAGCACTACAAAAATGGCACGTGGCAAATCAATAACATTATCTGTGCAGGTCAAGAATACGGGAAAAATGGCAGGGAGTGAGGTCGTTCAAATGTATATAAGAGACTTAATCGGCTCCATTAGCAGACCTGTCAAGGAATTGAAAGGATTTGAAAAAATATATCTAGCGCCAGGAGAAAGTAGGGAAGTGGTGTTTACAATTGATGAGGCACTTTTGAAATTTTATAATGAAAATCTGGAGTTCAAAGCTGAGTCAGGCGCATTTAATGTTATGGTTGGCACCAATTCAAATGACTTGCAAAGATCGAGTTTTACTTTGGAGTAAAGTAAGTTCTTTTCTTCATCAGTATTAGAAAGAATGAAAATTGAATAAATTTAAATTGATTTTTTTAAAACTTTAAATATTTAAAAATGATAATCACTAAAATCTATCGCTGGTTCGTGTTGATCATGTTATTATGTATTTCTACCTTAGTAGGAGCGCAACACAAACTGTCAGGAATTGTCAAAGCAGGTGGCTCAGATGAAACACTTATCGGTGCTACTATCGAAGAGAAAGGTACTACAAATGGGACGATTACCGACATAGATGGTAAGTATGAAATCTCGTTGTCATCTGCAAATGCAACCATCATAGTCAAGTATGTCGGCTATACCGATGTCGAAGTAGCTGTTGGTGGAAGATCAGTTATTGATGTCAA
>Ga0073900_10001969_pt1 | contig 11055 bp, 14 predicted proteins | sample KloWWTmetKNB5Kit_FD_66666 | JGI IMG/M metagenome (GOLD analysis project Ga0073900, IMG submission 66666) | Active sludge microbial communities from Klosterneuburg, Austria, studying microevolution and ecology of nitrifiers - Klosterneuburg... | ecosystem: Engineered > WWTP > Aerobic digester >... | reverse complement strand
CCGCTTCATTAATAGCCAGCAACGTTTCTTTCTGTTTGTCTTTTTGTCCGCTGAATTTTTTTTCTAAAACAATCCCTGCTCTTTTGGCTAGTTTTTCCAAAGCCTCCGCAAAATCCAAACCCTCAATTTTTTCCAAAAAGGTAAAAACATCTCCACCTTCTCCACAACCAAAACATTTCCATGTTCCTCTTTCGGGGTTGACCATAAACGACGGCGTCTTTTCGCCATGAAACGGACACAATCCTTTCATGTTTCGGCCTGCACTTTTTAGCTGAACATAACCGCCAATAATTTCAGCAATATCCGACCTATCTTTTACTTGATCAACTTGGTCAATCATGACTAGGAATATATCACACTATTACCATAAAATACCCAAAATCAAAGCCATTTTGGTTAATTTTACCGATGAATTTTCAGCCAATCTTATTACAGCAGTCCAAAAACTTGCATTCTGGGTGTACAATTTAGCTAGACATCAATTTCACAGCCAGTGAAAAGTGTCGTACCTTTCCAATTAAAAGGAGGAATTTCGGACTACTCTATCTTAGGGTAGCCACAAAGACCTGATACATGTACCGCCAGTTTTCATCCGTTGTCCAGCACGGCTCTATGCCCTTGAAACATTAGGGTGTAAAGCTCAAAACCAGACTCCCTTCATAAAAGGAGGACCAGTCTATTGAGCAAAGAAATTGCCCAAACGCTCGGTGGAAAACGCATCGTGTGGCTCATCGCGATCATCACCGCCGTCGCTGTTTTCGCAACCGTCGGTAGTGGGTGGCGTCACGCCTCAGCTGCCGAACTCAGTTCTGCCGACAACTCGCAGACCGTGCTCATGCCGTCTACGGCTAGCACTTCTGCCGATAGCGTGAATCTTCCCGACATTCGCGGCAGCACCGATGGTGCAGTCGCCACGGTCGCTAACTTCACGGAAGTCGTCGGCTCCACCGTATCCGCCGTCAACGTTTCGCTCATGGTCGAACCTGGCTTCTGGGCGTTCGTTGCCGTAACCGTCGCTTTCGTCGTACTCCTACGAGTCGTCAACATGGGCACTATCGTGGAATGCGCCGAACCTCGTTACGTCCGCCGCCAAGACCTCGGCATGTACAACAACCTCAAGTCCAAGAGCAACACGCTCGCAGGCCGCTCGACTTGGCTCCGTACCACTGACACTTCGAGGATAAGCAAACGATCCGGCCTTAAACGTGCATCGCACGCGACCAGGGCCATCGACACGCTGTCCGCGAGCACCACGATTTCCTATTTCCGAAGGGCCATCGCCTCAGCTGGAATGTCCATGATTTCGTCGCTCAAGCGCTTTGGAGCAGGATCCGCGTATCCGCTCATCGCACATAAGTCATTCGTCCATACCGCCAGCGCCAGTCGCATCGCAATCGCGACCCGTAGGCAATCCGGCGAATCCGAACTCCTCCACAATACGAACACCGAACACGGCCGCAACATCGCACGCGGCTCCCCTTCGAGTTCGATGCATCAGCTTTGGCAGCCCAAGCCGGCCGCCTTCGCCCTGCAGATCTAAGACGTCCTCGACCCTCAACTGAGGGAGGGTTAGCGCTCACGCGCGCTCGCTTGCACCTCAACCTCCCAGTCGAAGACAATCGTCGCCACATCCTGGCTCAAACCAGAGAAACTGTGTCACAGTCGCTTTTAACCAAGCTCTCGCTCTAGCCAACGGACCTATCCGTTAAGCTTGGACTTCAGGCCACGTACACCTCTTTCTCGGTCATCGAGCCATCAACCCTTAGCCCGCTTGGACTCCAAGCGGGCTTTTTTCTTTCCAAAATGAAATTATTTAACCAAAAGTTCTTGAAAATCTAACCTCTCCAAAGCTATCTTGAACCACGAAGTGTACTTATCTGGATTATTTTTTACATCAATATATAGCTCATCCAAACTTATCCACTTCCACTCCTCGACCTCCTCTTTATTTTCTTTAATATCACCCTCGTATTTACCAATCAAAACATGATCAAACTCGTGCTCAAACAATCCTTCAAACTCTGTTTTATAGACAAAAGAGTCGACTTCTTTAAGTTCACACTCAAACCCCATCTCTTCCATTAACCTTCTTTTAGCTCCATCCATAGTTTTTTCATCAGGCCTTGGATGACTACAACAAGTATTAGTCCACAATCCGCCCGAGTGGTATTTCGTCAATGCCCTTCTCTGTAACAACATCTCATTACGACTATTAAAAACAAACACGCTAAAAGCTCTATGCAATTTGCCCGCGCGATGAACTTCCATCTTTTCACCAGTGCCTATTTGATTATCGTCTTCGTCAACAAGGATTATGATTTCGCTCATTTATTAAACTTTTTACTCTCCTTCAATACTCAACCTACTATCTCTCGATTCTAGCAACTACTCCCATATTTTGAACACCCAAACCGCAAACACCCCAACCGCTCCCGTTAATAGTCCACCCCACACCAAATCTATAACCGTCACAACCAGTGGCCAATTCTTAAGCGTTGCCTGATTAGTAAGATCATAAGTTGCATAAGCTACCACACCCAGCAAGGCTCCCAAAACAAAAACCTTAACTAACCCGGAACTATTTTCCAAACTTGGATTAACTACCAAAACAAGTATTCCGAGTGAATACAGTAAATAAAAAATAACTGCAGGTACCAAATCAGCTTTTTCAGCCATTAAATGACCAATATTTTTCCCATAAAAACTCTTCGAAGTGAAACTAAGCCACACCAAATCTATTAGCCCTAAAGGAATTAAAATAGCCAAATATTTAATTAAATATTCCATCTCTATAGCCGTGCGTACAAATCAACTAAGCATCCGCCTGGGTCAGCAATAATCGCATATCTCTGCCCCCAAAACGCATCCCAAGGTTCTTTTTTGAACACATAACCTGCCCTGGTTAACTTGTCAGCGACATTATTTAGCTCTTCCACGGTTGAATATTCAATTGCAAAAGTCGAATGATTACCCTGTACTGGCTCCTCACCAAAAATATCTTTAATCATCTGATTACTATCTATCATTAGTCTGGTCGAACCTTCTGGTGTTACTGGCTCAACATGATCCTGAGTTAAATCTGCATTAGAAAAATCAAAACCCAAAATCCCATAAAACTCTGCCGTTTTCTTCATATCCGAACTAGCAACGCCAACTGCACTTATTTTCATACAAATATTTTATCAGATGGTTGGCTTTTACTCTGCACGAGAGTCAGGTAGAATATACAAGCTTGGAGAGGTCGCATAGTGGCCTAGTGCGGTGGTTTGCTAAACCGCTGTAGGGAGTTAATCCTTACCGAGGGTTCGAATCCCTCCCTCTCCGCCAGATTTTTCGTAACTGCGTTGGCAGTAATGAAAAATATGAGGGTAGGTTGTTTTGAACCACCACAAGGGTTCGGTAACGAAAAACGAGTAATTTGTTAAAATTTTACGAATAAATTACGAGTTTTGAGGTAAATGGACTAAAAGTCCAATCCCTCCCTCTCCGCCAGATTATTCATTGTTATCTAAGTAGTAATAAAAAAATGAAATTAAACCTGCCAAAACTAACATTCTCAATACTAGTTTCCCTCTCCGCTGGTGGTATCGGCTCCTTCTTCACCGCTTCATCAATCCCCACCTGGTATTCAACCCTGAACAAACCATTCTTCAATCCCCCGAACTGGATCTTCGCACCGGTCTGGACAACACTCTACGTCCTTATGGGAATATCTTTATATCTAATTCTTGTCACAAAAACCAAAAAGAACAAAACAATACCAATTAGTATTTTTGCAACCCAGCTAGTACTCAATACTCTCTGGTCAATTTTATTTTTTGGATTAAAATCGCCATTAATTGCCCTAATCGAAATAATTTTGCTTTGGATAACAATTCTTTTTACAATCAAACAGTTTAATCAAATATTTCCAATATCCTCATATTTACTTTATCCTTACTTAGCCTGGGTTTCGTTTGCATCACTACTTAATCTAGCAATATTTTTACTCAACTAAAACAAAAAAATGCCCCCGAAATTAATCAGGGGCAAAGGACTTTTGCACACACCTTCAGACAAGCTGAAGTGGATGCAAATCTGTGTTTTCTGGGTTGAACGGCTTACTCGAAAAACAAACCAGCCGACTGCCAGGTCTAAGGATGAAGGTGTGAGCGAAAAAAACCGGAACCTTGATGACAGCGCCTTCAAGTAGCTGCCTGGCTTGGACTTCTCCCAGCCTATTGCCGTACTCGTCAACAGCCACACCATAGAACACTCCATCTCCCTCGACAAGAACAAACGTCTCGTCTTTGAGTTCATGGTAGTGATTCGCAAGCGGAATCTCCGCCTCGACATCGATGATTTGAACGGAGCAATCGCTTAGATTGCATTCACACAGTGTCCTACTCGGGTCACTGTGAGCGACATCCAAAACACCGAACTGGATAACTTGGTCACTACTCAATTCCAACAAACTCCTTGTCAAAAGTGCTACTAACCCCAATTATATCAAATTTAGCCTCAAAAATCAAATATTATAGGATTAATAATTATTGACATAGCCTCAAAATAAGTGTATCGTGCGCCTCGCACTCTAACAGCACCCCAAAACTACTAGGCAAAGGCGGTCACACTTGTCACAGACCTCAACCATGACCAGAACCCAACCTAAATTAAGGCTGGGTCGTCCTGTGTGGTTCCACCACCACGGGCTCAAAATGCGCGTCTCAAGCTTCGACGCTAGCCGTCGCCACCTCGTCATCACAGGCAGCGCGGCCAAACTCACTGTCAGCCAGACCGATGAGCTTGGCACTGACCGATGGTTCGTCGACTGGGAAGTCATCCAATCCCCTCGTGCCAAAACCACCGGCCGAACCGTCCTCACCAGCGATGATCTCCGCGCAGCATTCGACGTGGACAACCCAGAAATGAGCGAGAACGACGCGGTACATTTCCTTTTCGCCCAATACGGAGCCACAGCAGCTAAACAAGGCTGCTACATCCGCTGGGAAGAATGGCTCAACATTCCGTGTCCAGGAACCGCTCACGACGGAGATCCCAACATCTCCATCTTCCTCGACATCGCCATGCGCGAAGCCGTCAAAACGCTAACCGCGCCCAAGTAGTTCAACCAACTCAACAAAAGCCGACTTCCAAATAAGAGTGTAAGTCGGCTTTTTTCTTAATTTCGTACTAAAATATCCATATGCTAAAAGCCATACTTGTTTCCCGGCAAGGTTTACCCACATCTTCACAACTAATCAAAAAAATAAAAACCAAACTGGAAATCGTCGAATCCGACCAAAAAGCAGATTTTATTCTTGTGCTCGGTGGCGACGGCACAATGCTTACTGCTATTAAAAAATACTATCCACTACATATCCCATTTGTTGGTTTTAACTTTGGCCATCTCGGTTTTTTGCTTAACGAAGCCAAGGAAGATGTCGTTGATGAGATAATCAGTGGTGAATTTGACACCGTCGAAAACCGTCTGCTAAAAGCCGAGCTATTTAGCGATAACAAAAAACTTCGCACCACTTTAGCTTTTAATGATTTTTATTTCGAACGAGCTACACCTCAAACTTGCCGAATAGAAATATCTGTCAATGACAAAATTAGATTTGAAAAACTAGTCTGCGACGGAGCTATCGTTTCCACTCCAGCCGGCTCAACCTCATACAACGCTTCCGCTGGCGGCAAGATATTACCAATCGACAGTCGTCATTTGGTTCTTACTGGTATCTGTCCAGCGCTTTTTCACAACTGGCGCAGCGCTCAACTCTCTCACAATTCAAAAGTAACACTAACAGCGCTCGATACAGAAAGACGCCCAGTCGCTTTTATGGCCGATGGCCAGCAAATTAACAATGTCACTAAAGCTCAAATCAGCTACTCCACTCAAAAAGTCAGGCTGCTTTTTGCACACTCGCAAGATTTCAGGGAAAAATTCCTCCGCCTGCAATTTTCTACCCTATAATCGAATAATCGGATATAATCACGCGGTAATTCGCGACCATTTATTACGGAGGGGTCGCATAGTGGACTAGTGCGGCAGTTTCGAAAACTGCTGAAGGGATTTTTCCTTTCCGAGAGTTCGAATCTCTCCCCCTCCGCCAAGTTTTGCAATTTAATGCTATGCATTAATTTGCAAAATATAATGGGGAAATATGATTAGAACTCTGTTTAGAGTTCGCTAATAATAAAGCTGTTATTGAAAAACCTATTTCAATAATATTGTGCATTATTCTTGGATTCTTAATAATCCAACATCTCTCCCCCTCCGCCAGATTTATTCAATATTTACATGAAAAACCTAACCAAAGAAGAAAAACAAACTGTCGAATATTACGAACAGAATGCTGACAGTTGGCACAAACCAACCACTAAGCTGACTTTTCAGGATAACGAAATTAAGTTTTTTAAAAAATATTTATCCGCAGGTAGTGTTTTGGAAATAGGAAGCGGCACGGGTTACGATGCCAAAAGATTAATTGAAGAAGGTTTTGACTATACAGGCACTGATATCGCCAAATCTTTTATTCGAATGTGTCAAAAATCCCTACCCAACTCTAAGTTTTTTCCGTTTAGCGTCTATGATCTTAGCTTCCCTCAAGGAACAGAATTCGACGGATTCTGGGCAAGCGCAGTTCTTCTTCATGTTCCTAAAACCAAAATCGATCTCGCTTTATCTCAAATAAACAAATATATAAAAGTTAACGGGATTGGTTTTATTAGCCTTAAAGAAGGTGAGGGAGAACAAGTTCAAGAGGTCGAAAAATCAAGAGTCACCGATCAAAACAAAACCTTCAGCAGGTTTTTCTCTTTTTATACTAAGGAAGAATTTACAAAAATTTTAACTAAAAACGGCTTCTCTGTTATCGATTTTACCTCCTCCGAAACCAACAACAATAATTGGCTCTGGTTCATTGTCCAAAAAAACTAGTTGCTACACAAAAAGACAGGCTAACTAAAAAACATTGCCTGTCTTTTTTTTATTTAACTTATCTCCAGAGCGTAAGAATCGCAGCTCCAACAAGAACAGTTACTAGGGCATAACCAGAATTAATTACAAAATACTTAATTGGCTTGCTTTCGTACAACCAGCTGTTAATCATCCAAACAGCGATAAAACCGAGCCACAACCAACCACCGATTTTTAGAGCTCCAACCAAATCATCTCCTGCTCTAGTCCAGACCAATAGTCTTGCTAAAACAAAGGCGGCAATCATATTAGCTACAAGCCCCAAGGTGTACATTCGAACCATCTGGGATTGAGCAACTTTGGTATTTTTCTTTTTATCCAAGCCCGCTACTTTCATCCACTCGTTCATAAAAAGAACAGGTGAGTACCACAAAGCTCCAATTGCATAAGTCGCAAGACCTGCAACGATCATTGCTAAATAGTTTATTTCTGTTGCAAACATTTACCTACTCACCGCCCCTCTACAAAAAAAATTATTAAATGAAAATTGACTAAGTCCGACTGCTTCAAACCCAAACGACATAATAAATTAATTGTACACTCCAACAAAATCTTGGCGGAGAGAGGGGGATTCGAACCCCCGATACGCTTACGCGTAAACCTGCTTTCCAAGCAAGCGCCATAGGCCACTAGGCGACCTCTCCAAGTGTGGTATTTTAGCAGAGGCTAATGCAAACCTGAACCACCAGATAAAATTGAGCTGATATAATCTAATTTATGCCCACCAAGTCTAAGCCAAAAACAAAAAAAGGCGATCAATTACTTAAAAAAGCATTTAGTATTCCCGATTACCAAAATTTAGACAGGAACCTGACTAAAGAAGAAATCCTAGCTCTCAAATCCGACGTCATAAAAAGTAAATCTTTGCTTAGTTGGCGAGCTTATTCTCGCGTCTACAAAAAGCGGACAAAAATGTACTACATAAATATTGCAATAATCGTCTTTTTGCTTGGTCTAATAGCCATAACCATTCAAGAGCCAATTGTTGCGATGCTAATTCTTTCACTCGGTTTTGTTGCTTATGTTTTGGCATATATTGAACCTCCAGTTGTGGAGAATAGAATTACTAGACTTGGAATAGTTAACGGAGGTAGCGCCTACTTGTGGGCAGAACTAGGTAGTTTTTGGTTTTCCCAAAGAAACAAACAGACCATTCTTAATATCACTCAAAACAAACTAAGACCTGCGCTAGTTATGATTATTGAAGATAAGGATAGAGAAAAAATTGTTAATATTTTGTCAGAACAACTAGAGTATCGCAGGGACTACAAAGGATTTATTGTCGACAAAATGGCTGATACGCTTGTTGAAAAAGTTCCTTTAGAGTAAAATTCCCCTCGTTCTTTCGGAATCAAGCGCTCGTAGCTCAGTGGATAGAGTATCAGATTGCGGATCTGAGGGTCGCAGGTTCGAATCCTGCCGGGCGCACATAACTTAAGACAAGAGGAGGGGTCGCATAGTGGACTAGTGCGGTCGTCTTGAAAACGACTAAGGGTTTACGCCCTTCGAGAGTTCGAATCTCTCCCCCTCCGCCAATAATAAAATGAAAACAAAAAAAGAAATTAGTCACATAATCGAGGTCAAAAACCTTGTTAAAAAATACAAAAAGGCCAAAACTAACGCTGTTGACGACATCTCTTTTTATGTTGATGAAGGTTCGTTCTTTTCACTCCTCGGACCCAACGGCGCCGGCAAAACAACGGCAATCTCAATCCTCACAACAATTCTTTCCAAAACAGAGGGAGTTGTAACAATCGCTGGTTTTGATGTCGAAAAACACCCCGAAAAAGTTCGTCAAGAAATTGGAGTTATTTTTCAAAACCCATCTCTCGACCTTAATCTAACTGCCGAAGAAAACATCCGTTTCCACGCTAGCCTCTACAACCTCTACGCGTTTATGCCTACTTATTCACTCATGCCAAGTGAGTACAAAAAAAGGGTTACCAAACTTGCAAAAGTCGTTGGACTAGAAAAAGACATCAACAAACCTGTCAAAACTCTCTCCGGCGGAATGAAGCGCAAGCTCGAAATCATTAGATCTTTAATGCATCAACCTAAGGTGCTTTTTCTTGATGAACCCACCACTGGTCTCGACCCAGTCAGTCGCCAAAATCTTTGGAAATATCTCCAAGACATTCGTAAAAAAGAAGATATCACTATTTTTTTAACAACCCACTATTTAGAAGAAGCAGAAAATTCTGACTTTATTTGCATCATTGATCAGGGCAAAATTACAACCAAAGGAACACCGGTGGAAATTAAAGAATCTTTAATCAAAAAATACATTACCATCGACTCCAAAGATCGCACTAAACTAACCAACGAATTAACTAGTTACAAAATCAAATTCGAAGGCGTTGGGCCATTCAAAATCTTAATCAATACTCAATCAACAGGTCAGGAAATAATTCAAAAAATCAAAACTCCTCTTACTTTTCTAGACATTCACAGTCCATCGCTCGAAGATGCTTATGTAGAAATAATTACCAAAAATGCACAATCTTAACGCAATAATTACCATAGCTTTTAGAGACGTCTCCAAATTATTCCGAGACCGTCCTAGGATATTAGCCAGCCTTATATTTCCAGTTATTTTTATTGGTGTATTAGGCACAAGTCTGCAATCAAACCTTGGCGACAATCTTGGTTTTAATTTTTTGGTTTTTGTTTTTATAGGTGTCATTGCTCAAACTCTATTCCAGTCAACAGCCTCAGGAATCATTTCTCTTGTCGAGGACAGACAAAACGACTTTGCTCAAGAAATGTTTATCGCACCAATCTCTCGCTACTCCATTCTGCTCGGCAAAATACTTGGGGAAACACTAATTTCTATGGTTCAAATTGTTGGTGTTTTAGTCTTTGGCTTTATTATGGGCATTCCTCTCGACATTCCCGCCCTAATTAGACTAATACCTTTTGTGTTTGCAGTCTCATTTTTTGGCGGGGCTTTTGGCGTTATGGTTATGTCTAGTCTAAGTAACCAAAGAGCAGCTAATCAGATATTTCCATTCATACTTTTTCCTCAATTCTTTCTAGCTGGAGTTTTTAATCCTATCTCCAATCTTCCACTGCCAATATTAATTGCCTCGCGTCTTTCCCCTATGACATATGCAGTTGACCTTCTTAGAAGTGTTTATTACTTGGGCAATCCAGAATATTCCAAAACCGTACTCTTTAATCCGCTAATAAATCTCTCGGTCGTCTTAGGTGCTGGTTTAGTTTTTCTCGTAATTGGCACTTTTCTTTTCGTCAAAAACGAACGAAATCGCTAAAGCTGCTTTGGCGTTTTTGTAATTTTTATTCAAATTTCGAATATAATTAGTTTTGAAATGAAATTTAAACATTTAATCTTTTGTCTAGTTCTCTCTCTAGTTTTTGTTACAGGATGTAAGGCCCAAACCGTTAGCTCAACTACCGAAACAACCACCTCAACTCCTGCACCAGAACTCATTAAGGTTGGTCCATTTTATGGCACGCTCCCATGTGCTGATTGTCCTGGAATCGAAACTGTCCTCACACTTTACTTTGATACACAAACAAACGAGCCGGTCAAATATTTCGCCAACGAAACATATATCAATCAAACAAGTCCTCTTTCTGGTCAGGGCAAATTTATAAAAATCGACAAAGACGGCAAAACCCTTTTTCAAATCGAACCTGAAGATCCAGAACTTTCCAAGTATTATCTTCAAGTCAACGAAAACACCTTAAGACAACTAGACAGAAACGGCAACGAATTCGCAAACAAAACCAGCTACGAGCTCAAAAAATAATTTTCCAATTGAATATCAGTTAAAATATTAGCTATGCGTATCGCAAACCGCAAAGCCTACCATGATTATTTTATCCTCGAAACCTTTGAAGCAGGTATCGCTCTTGCGGGCTCTGAGGTCAAATCACTTCGTCTTGGAAGATGTAATCTTCAAGAAAGCTTTGTCAAAACTCTAGCAGACGGACTCTATTTAATTAACTGCCACATTCCTCCTTTTCAAGGTTCTCAGTTAAATATTAGCCCTGATCGTGACCGCAAACTATTAATGCATAAAAAAGAAATCCTCTACCTTACCCAACACAATACCCAAAAAAGTATTTCG
>Ga0073900_10001960_pt1 | contig 11091 bp, 10 predicted proteins | sample KloWWTmetKNB5Kit_FD_66666 | JGI IMG/M metagenome (GOLD analysis project Ga0073900, IMG submission 66666) | Active sludge microbial communities from Klosterneuburg, Austria, studying microevolution and ecology of nitrifiers - Klosterneuburg... | ecosystem: Engineered > WWTP > Aerobic digester >... | reverse complement strand
GTACAGCGCAACGGTCGTCGAGCCGATGTCCACTGCCGCGCCGTAACTCTCTTCGTGATAACCACCCTGAACCGCGATTACCTCTTTATCATTCCACACCGAGACCGTGACGCTCCACTTCGCGTCACGCAGCGTTTTCGATAATGTCCGCAAACACTGATAATCAATATCCAACTCAAACCAGCGCGGGACTTTTGCATCCACGCCGCGCACCAATTGCATGGATGTTTCGAGTCCCTTGGCGAGCCGTTCCCAATCCGCAATGGGGCGTTCCAAGTTTGGTGGAGTCATCGTCACAAGATATTTTCGGATTGCAGGCTTGATCTCAATGGGTCGGTTGCTCGCGCTCTTGCGGACAATCTGCTTGTTGCCGCGACTCTCTTCGGGGACGTTAATCAACACATCGCCCAAAATTTTCGACTGGCACGATAAACGAACTTGTCCGATTGTCCACCCTTTATCTTTTAATAACTTTGGTCGGCGTTCAAGGTAGGCGCGCTCCTCCGTCCCAACAGGGGAGAGGTTGGCTTGTTTCGAGTCGATGTTGTATTTCTCGAAGCGACCTTCCTCGATCAGCACCATGCACTTGCCGCACGTGGCATTCTCCGCGCAGATGGATTCGATCTCCACGCCCAGCTCACGCGCGGCAGAACGGACGGACATGCCTTCGTCCACTTGTCCGCGCGAGCCTGAGGGTTGGAGGATGATGGTGTGTTTGGTCATCGGACGATGGACATTGGACGATGGACCACGGTCAATCGTCAACGGTCTATGGTCTTTATTGAGAATCTCTCACTCTGGAGGGAATGACAATTTTGGCGAACTCAGCCTCAAGGTCCGAAAGAAGCGCGTCTGCCACGTCTTCGGGCGCGCCGTCGCGTTCGGTCCAGTCCCCGCGTTTGTATTGACTCGCGTACTCCGATGTGGAGGTGAGTCCCTCTGCCATCGCGTACGCGTCAATTTTGTTTTGAATTTTGTCCGAGAGTTGTTTCTTGATCGTGCGCCCATCGCCCTCGACGGTGATGGATTGGGGAATGTGTTTCCAGTACATGATGCGATATTTTGCCATGAGGATCCTTTGCATTTGTCCTTCGACTGCGCGGCGCTGATGGTCGCGCCGCGCAGGGCGAATTAAATTATATATAATTTTTTCGCCTATTTTACGGTAGGTTATCAGTGTGGTCAATAGGGCGCGGTTGTTTCACCATGGCTTTTCCAAAGTCAGGAGAATAATTTTCGTACACAGATTTCACGGAAAACACGGAATACTTCGCTTTTTAGACCGCGATCCGTGTCGTCCGTGTTATTCCGTGTACTAAAAGAGGTTTTTGTCAAGCGACTTTGGAAAAACCATAGTTGTTTCACACCGCGCAAAAGACTCACTGTTCCCCATCGCTCGGATCAATGTGACCTGGCTTCTCTTTGCCTAACTCCAACGAGCGTTGATACGCCGCCCAAACCGCGCGCGAGATGGCGGTGCGGAAGCCTGCTTTCTCCAAATAATATAACGCTTCGGCGGAGGCGCCGCCGGGGGAGGTCACCTGGTTGCGTAATGTCGCAGGGTGGCGACCAGCCTGATGGTAGAAAGAAACGGAGCCTTTGATCGTCTGCAAGACCAATTGTTCGGCGATGCGGCGCGGGAATCCCATGTGCACACCGGCGTCAATCAACGCTTCGGTAAAGAGGAACACGTAGGCGGGACCTGACCCCGAAAGGGCAGTTGCCATGTCGAGGTAACTTTCGTCTTCCACGAAGACTTCATCGCCGAGGGCGCCGAGGATGGCGCGGGCAATTTCCTGTTGTTCTTCGGTCACGTCTTTTGAGGACGCCCACACAGTAATGCCTGCGCCGATCTGACCGGGCGTGTTGGGCATGGAGCGCGCAACCGATTTGTGCTTCAAGCCTGCGCCGATCTTTTTGATGCTCGCGCCCGCGATGATGGAAAGAACTAACGCGTCTGAACGGATGCCTTTGAGCCCCTTCATCACTTCGCTGAGACGCTGTGGTTTTACCGAAAGCACAACCACATCGGCATGCGACGCGGCGAACGCGTTATCCGTTGTTATTTTGATTCCATATTTCTTTTGCAGTTCCGCGCCGCGCTCCTCGCGCGGACCTGCCGCCGTGATGTTTTCGGGCCTGGCAAGTTGCTTGCGCAATAAGCCCGCGATCATGGCTTCTGCCATTACGCCGGGACCGATGAATGCGATTTTCTTTTTGAGCATGGAAGCCTCCGCGAGTGATTATAAACAAAATGAGCGGACAGATTGTCCGCTCATTTTGTTTACTGATTACTTACTCACTGGCTTATGAATACGCCATCTCTGGCGCTCGTCGTTTCTTCATCTTCTTCAGCAATTTCGCGGCGATCATGTTGTCGCGCCGGTTCTGCGCCGAGCGGATGATCAACTTCATGAACTTGTGATGGTTGTAGGCTTTATCGTTCATCAACGAGAAATCGGCAGAACCGGGTTCATCGGGCGAATAGAAGATTCCGCAGTTCGGGTTGATCTCCAACATGTAAAGCGTGCCGTCCGCCGCCATGCGGTAATCGCAACGCGCATATCCGTTTCCGTTCATGGCTTTGAACAAGCGCGCGGTCTGTTCGCGTAACGTTTTTTCGATGCGCCTATCGGTTACCGCCGCAACCGACATCTTCTCGTAATCGACCCACTTCATGTCGTAATGTTTGAACGACTCGCCGTCGGGGAAAATAAATTCCACAGGTTTGAAGGTGATCGGGGTATTCGTATCATCGGGATTTTCCGCGACGAGACAAGTGAACTCGCGCCCTTCGATGAACTCCTCGAGCAGGGCGCGACCGAACAACTCGATCTCGCATCCTACCTGGACTTTGAGCTGGTCCACGTTCTCACAGCGCGAATCGCGCGTGATGCCGACGCTCGCGTACCCGTGAGGCGGTTTGACCAGCACCGGGAAGCGCAGACGTTTAGCCACGCGCTCCACATCTTCGACGCGGTCCACCATCACCCAATTCGGCGCGGGGACGTTGGACTTCTTGGCATACGATTTCATTTCCTGCCGCGAGGGATCGAAGAATTTTGAATCTGCGCCGGTGAATGCGACGCCGAATTTTTCCATGAGAGTCACGAGCCCGATCCCCGATAGCGGATCGTCGGGCGTGCCGTCCACGAGATTCACAAACACATCCACACCTTCGTCCATCAATTCGCGGATCTGTTTTTCAACACCCTTCGGGTTCATCGGATGATGTTTCCATTTGAATCCATTCATGTGAGGGGATGGATCGTACGGCTTATCGTTCGGATCATCCGGCAGGCTTGATAACACACAGAGATACATGTCGAGTCCTTTTCCTTTGCAATCAATCAAGATGATTTATCTTTGTGACTGGCGCGCTCTTGATTGTGTTATATGTTTCATCATCGCTATCGTTGTTGATTGATGTTGATTCAAAACTTAATTTCATTGAATCATGAAACGATGAGCTATAACGATATGGATTGTATATCTATTGTTCGATTTATGTAAAGGGTATTCACGTGTGAAATTGTTTAAAATATTGCAAGCAATTATTGTCGTTTCGATATGAAAATGTATTGAGGAATAAAAAGAAAAGATGTATTATTCATTTTCGCAAATGTATATGATTGAAATAAAAAATCGCCGCGCGATTTGCGCGGCGATTTTCATTTTTATCAAGCGTGAATCACAAAACGATTGGCGGCAGTTCGATTTGCTTGGCAAATCGCGCCGCCAGTCTTGACGCAGCGCAACTGCGTCAAGAACAAATTATCCTCTCCAAAACTGCGGAAGATATTCCTTGTAACTGGATAAATAATCGTCCAGTATTTTTCTTGCCGCATCAATGTCTGTAACAACGGGATCAAGCAGAAGGCATTGCAGCGCTTTTTCTCGATTGCCTTCCACAACCGAATCGACGCACAGTTGCGCGACAGTGATCTCCCTGCGGCATAATTCCGCGATCGGTTCAGGCAACGCGCCAACATGGACGGGATGAATCCCCGCGCCGTTCACTTGCACGGGCGTTTCAACAGACGCGCCCAACGGCAAATTGGAAATTTGCCCGGTGTTGGGAAGATTCGCGGCGAGGTGATAATGACTTCCCGCCGCCGCAACGTTTTCGATCATTTCCAACGCGCCTTCGCTATCTGTGTTAAGCAAGCCTTCGATGGTGGCGTCGCCTTTTGCCATTTCGTCCAGGCGATGCAGTTGAAAGCCGCGGACCGCCTCGAACAGTTCCCAATCGTAGAGGCGGATGTTATATCGTTCCCACGGTTTGGTTTGCGGATCGCTCATCCATGGGAGGTATTCGCACAGGTGAGTATCGCCGGGGACGGGGAACAAACCGAAGGTTGAGAAAATGTCGCGGGTCAGCGGCTCAAACGTCCCGTCGAGTTCGAAGAAGCGTTGCTTGAAGAGCGGATATAAATCTTCGCCTGTGCGTTTGTCGTGCATGGAGAGAATCCACGTGAAGTGATTCAAGCCCGCCGCGCGGATATCAAGCAGGGGAACGATCTGTTCGCGCACGCGTTGCTGAAGCGGATGTTGATCCACCGCCGCATGGACGCCTGTAAGTCCCTCAGGAATTTCGATGCCGAGGTCTTTTGCCAGCGCAACGCCAACCATCACGTAGCCCGCATAAATTTGATGGCACAAGCCAACGCTTTTTATTTTGCTGTGGCGATTGACCGCGTCGCATATGCGGATCATCGGGTTGGTAAAGTTGACGAACCACGCGTCGGGGCAAGCCTGTTCCATATCATGCGCGATCTGCAAGATGGGACCGATATTGCGCGCCGCGTGCGCGAAGCCGCCAGGTCCGCCGTTTTCGGCATAAGGTTGCCTCACGCCGTATTGGATGGGGATCTCGAAATCGCGTTGCCATAAATTTTCGCGCGCGCCCACTTCGATGGCGTTGACGACAAAATCTGAATCGCTCAATGCATCCAAATGATTCGTGTGCGCGGTGATGATGAAGCGCGAATCCCATTCGCGGTTGAGACGGTCCGCGAGTTGCTGAACGATGTTGAGGGTGTCCGCGTTGCGATCTACGAGGGCAAGCGTGGAGCCCTTCAGTTTTTGCGAGCGCATGATGGCGGAGAGCGTGTTCTCGCCGAACGTTGCCGAGCCTGCGCCGATAACGGTGATTTTGGTAGGGATGGTCATGTGTGCTCCAGTTTCAAGTTTCAGATATCAAGTTCCAGATTGAACAGAGACGCGGTAATTATAAATCAACCGCGTCTCTGCCGCCTGATTACCGATCACTACGGGTGCGCTAAAAGTTTGTAGATGGGTTTCACCACTGGCGGAAAATCCTAACCACGGAGTCACGGAAACACGGAGAAAAGCAATAAAAAAAACTCCGTGACTCTGTGTCTCCGTGGTTTAGTCTGTTGGGCTATCTACAACCTTTGAGCGCCCCCATCACTACCCATTGATTACTTATGCGCCGATCGTCACTTCTGCCGTCATGCCCCACAACAAGCCTCGAATCTGCTCATCCAATTCAATCATTACTTTGAACACCACGTCGCCGCCGACTGTGTCTGCAACAGGAGAGATGGCGATCACCTTCCCGCTGACTGTTTGATTCAACGCTTCTACAAATATGGTTGCCGAATCACCGATGTTTACTTTCGTAATATCGCGTTCGCTCAGATCCGTTGTTTCGACGCGCAGGTTGTTCAATGCGGCAAGCGTGATAATAACTTGTCCCTGCCGAATGAATTCACCTTGCATAATATCAACCGAAGCGATGACTCCATCAAACGGGGCAGTGAGCACGGTCTGCGAAAACCCGGCTTGCGCGATTTCCAGCGCGGCTTGCGCCTGCCGCGCCTGAATGTCCGCGATCTCGATGAATTCCTTTGGCAGTTGGGTCCAGAAAATCTTTCCGTTGCGTTGTTCTTTGACGCGCCCATAGCGTTGCAGTTCGGCGTTGACTTGCGCGGAGCGGAGCGCGGCTTCGGCGGCGGTGACGGTGAATTGCAATTCGGGCGCGTCGAGCGCGACCAGCGCATCGCCCGCTTTGACCGAATCGCCTTCCTTTACCAAAACTTCTTTGACCAAACCCGATGTGACGAATCCCACCTTGGAAACCTGCGCGGGAACGAACACGGCGGAGGCGGTCACAGAGTCCTGCGTTGACGGCGATGCAAAAGCCTTTGGCGCGGGAAAAGCAAACAGTGCAAGGGTAACGATCAAAACAATACGGATCAGCGAACGAATTTGTTTCATTCTTACTCGCCCGCCTGAATTTCCACATCCGCGCTCATGCCCCAGAGCAGACCTTGAGGCGGATCATCGAAGTCGATCGTCACGGTGAAAACGACCTCGCCGCCGAGCGTCGAGCCGATGCGGTCAATGTCGATCACTTTGCCGGCGAACTCTTTGCTTAATGCTTCGACAAAAATAACCGCAGATTGGCCGGTCTGTACGCGCGTCACATCACGCTCGCTCAAATCGGTGGTTTCGACTTGAAACGCCGAGAGATCGCCGAGCACGATCACGATCTGCCCCGGTGTGACGATCTCGGCTGGCGCAATATCCACTTTGACGACCGTGCCATCGAATGGCGCGAGGAGTGTGGACTGTGAAGTCAGCGCGGCGTTGGCGGAATCGAGCAAGGCTTGCGCCCGTTCGACTTCGGCGTTTGCCTGATCGAGGTGCGCTTGATCCGTTTTGTTCCGCGTTAAAAATCGGACTTGAGCCTGCGCCGCCTCCAGATTCGCTTCCGCCTCTTGGACCTTTGCCTGCGATAGCGCGGTATCGAGCGCGACCAACACATCACCCGCTTTGACCTCATCGCCAACTTTGACGTTGACTTCGGTTACTTTTCCAATCGCCTGGAACGATAATCGCGCCTGTCGCATCGGGACGATGATTCCCGACGCGCTGATGGCGTTGCTGTCTTCGGTTTGTGGATTCGCTGGCGCATTGCCGTCATCGAGCACGATGGTGGGAATGGCTGTGGGAGAGGATGCGGAGCCACAGGCAGAGAGGAGGAATGCCATAACAAGCATAGCCATTAGAAAATTTAGAGCGCTACCCACCCCGCGATATATCCTGTTGAACCGCAAGCCTTGAACAGCGGATACGGCGAAGGGTCTCCGTTGGGGCGAGCGAGACCCTTCGGTGGCATCGAACGCTCCCTCAGGGTGACATACATTCATTTTTTTCATTTTGACATGCCGTTATCTTTTACGATGAGACCGTCTTCGAGGGTGATGACCCGGTTTGCGTACCCGATCACGCGCGGGTCGTGCGTGGCGAACACGAAGGTAACGCCGGTCTCTTTGTTCAAGCGTTGCATGATGTCCATCACCTGTTTGCCGTTCTCGGTATCGAGGTTCGCCGTTGGCTCGTCGGCGAGGATCAGCTTGGGGTGAGTGGCAAGCGCGCGGGCGACTGCGACGCGTTGTTGTTGTCCGCCTGAGAGTTGGTCGGGGCGGTGGTGGGCGCGGTCGGGGAGTCCAACCGCCTCCAGCATTTCATTGACGCGCCGTTTTCGGTCTCCGCCTTTGGTGCCGTTCAACAATAACGGCATTTCCACGTTTTCATAGGCGGTGAGAGTGGGTATGAGCGCGAAAAATTGAAAGACAAACCCGATGGAGTGTTTTCGCAAGTCGGCGCGTTGGTTGCGATTCAAATGCGTGGCGTCCTGTCCATTGATGAAGACTTGTCCGCTGGTGGGCTGGTCGAGCAAGCCGATGAGTTGAAGCAAAGTTGTTTTGCCCGAACCCGATGGGCCCACAAGGGCAGAGAACTCTCCGCCTGTGATGGACAGGTTGACGCCGCGTAATGCGCGTGTTTCCACTTCGCCGATCTTATAGACGCGCGTTGCGTCGATCACTTTTGTAACTTCCATTTCAGCCTCCCATTCCATGTAACGCTTCGACAGGTTCCATCCGCGCGGCGAGCATGGCAGGGTATAGCGAAGCGGCAAGCGTAATGATGTATGTGACGACGCCCAGCACAACCGTATTTTCGAGCGTGAGGTGGGCGTAGATGCGGTCTTCAAAGAGCACGCCGGTGATTCCATAGTCGCCGATGTAGATTCCATTAATGGTGAAGTAGGCGACCATTGCGCCGCCGATGAGAAGCCCGCCGATCACGCCGCCGGTGGCAAGCAGGGCGGCTTCGGTGAGGAACTGCGCCATGATGCCGCTTCCCTTCATGCCGATGGCGGCGAGGATACCGATCTCTCGCGCGCGCTCGAACACCGCCATAACCAGCGTGTTGGTGACGACAGTGGCGGTGATTCCCAACACGATGAGATAGAGCACGATCATGAACGCGCCGGCATAATCCTCGAACTGCGCAACAAATTGGTTTTGCTCCTGCCAGGTGAGCGCCTTGTACAGCGACGATTGAATCGCCCGCGCCACCGGTTCCGCTTGTTCGTTTTCATGCAAGAGAACAAAAATCGCGCTGGCATGATTTTCCGTCGCAGTGAATGCCTGCGCCTTCGAGATCGGCATCAGCACATTGAGTTCATCAAAGCCGGGCGTGCGCGTGGTGAAAATGCCGCGGATGGTGAACAACTGCTGGTCCACATCGCCATTGGAGGTGTTGACCAGCAGGTTGACCGCGTCGCCGACAGCGAGTTTCAATTTCTCGGCAAGGATGTTTCCAATCATGATTCCCTCGCGGTCTTCCGGGCGGATGAACTCACCGGCGATCAATCCCTCGCGAAAGGGTTGGTTCGCATTAGACAGCGGATCCACCCCGATGATCTGCACGCCCTTGGATTCGTCGCTGAGGCTGAGGATTCCACTGGCGATCAGGCGCGGCGTGGCGGTGATAACCTCGGGGAGCGTTTTGAGCGTTTGCGCCACGGCCTCCGGGTCGGCGATCAGGTCGTCCCATTTCAGGCTGGTCTTCCCCTCTTCATAGGATGCGGGTCGAATCTGCAAGTGCCCGCTTTGCAGGCGGATGGTGTTGGTCAGCGCGCCGCGCATTTCACCTTCCATCACGGATACCATGAGGAGCAGTAACGCCATCCCACCCGCAACGGCAAGCGCGGAAAGCAGGGAACGGGTTTTGTTCCGCCCGATGTTGCGATAGGCTAATTTGAATAGTTGGCTCATAAGATACCTTTCGTCCTGAGCGGAGGTCGAGCGCTTGTCGAAACCGTAGTCGAAGGGCGAGTTGCAAACACGCCTCGACTGCGCTCAGCGCGGAAACCTGTCAGATTTTTCTCGTTACACGTGACGCAGCGCATCGGAAGGTTCGCGCCGCGAGGCGATAACAGCCGGGATCAACGCCGCAAGCATGGCGATCACAACCACCACTGCCGCGCGATCGCCGATCTTATCCAAACCAAGAGTTGGGTAGACCTTGCCGCTAATCAGCGCCATGTATTCGGTCACGCCGGCAAACTGGCTGTAATCCATGCCGACCTGCCCCATACTCCCGTTGAGAAGCAACCCCATGAGGATGCCGGCAATCGCGCCAACCACGCCGATCATTGCGCCTTCCATAATGAACGTGATCGCGATCTGGCGAGGCTTGAATCCCATCGCGCCAAGCAGGCCGATCTCCCGTGTCCGTTCGTAGACCGCCATGAGCAGAAGATTCAATATGCCGATGCCGGCGATCATCACGATTACTACGCTGAAAATATCCATCACGGCAGTTTTCTGCCCGATGGCATTGCCCAATTCTGGATAATTCTGCTCCCACGATTCCACCTCGTACCCGGAGAGGGACGAAGAAAGCGCGGCGACCACCTGTGATTCTGCGCCGACTTTATCCAGCGTGACCTGCACCTCGGTGGATTGTCCGCGTAAGTTGAACAGGCTTTGCGCCTCGGCAAGCGAAATATATACTGCGCCTTTTTCGAACGACGGCAAGCCGATATCGTAAATGCCGATGACGGTCATCGCGCGTTGGCGGTTCTGTTTATTGACATCGCTTCCCACCACGGTGATGCGGTCGCCGACGCTGACGGCTAACGCGTCTGCCAACCCGCGCCCGATCAACACCGCATCCTGATCGTCGTCTGCCAGCCAGCGACCCTCCTCGATGTGTTCGGCGATCAGGCTGACCGGCGCTTCCACGCTCGCTTCGATGCCGATCACGTTGAGCGGGAACGCGCCTTCACGGTTGGTAACCAGCCCTCCCGTCTGAATGCGACGCGAGGCGGCGGTCACGCCCGGTTGCGCCAACGCGGCTTTTACGACGGACGAATCGTTCTGCAAGGGAAGCAGCGGGTTGCTATCCATTTTTTCACGATAGCCCTCGGCGTGGACTTGCACATTGCCGCCCAACACGCGCACCGCGTTGCCGGCAATTGCCCGGTTGAAACCGTCCATCAAGCCATCGTAGAACATCATGAACGCGAGCGAAAGCCCCATGGCGAGCACAATGATCACCGTGCGGCGGCGATGCCGCCAAATGTTACGCCATGCAAGGCGAAGATATAAAAGCATGCGCTTTCCTTTCTCTAGAAATGCTTTTCAAATTTCGATTCAGTCTTGCGTAAGCCGTATTCCATCACGTAGAGCATCTTGTCTATTTTTTCCTGCGTCTTCGCCGAGCGCACCCACTTCAGAATGTCTTTTTGTTTCATGCCTTCAGTGACGATATACGTGGTGATCGCGTTGGACCATGTTTCCATGATCATCACCGCCAGCCCCACATCCACGCTCGGGTCGACCTCGCCGTTCTTCATGGCTTGCTTGATCATAGCCGCAAGCGCCTCTTTTGTTTGCTCGTGATACCCGGCAAAATTTTTTCCGTAATACAAGCCTTCGACGAACAACACTCGGCTGGCGGCTTGCGCCATGCGCGGGTAGGCAGAGTTGAATTCCATGCCGATCTTGATCATCCATCGAAAATATTCGAAGGTGTCCATGTTCCTGCCGGGGGGGCGTTTGTCTTTGAAGAATTCTATTTTTTCACGCGCCACCACGTCCATCAAATGATTGAAAACATCCAGCTTGTCTACAAAGTATTGATAGAAACTCCCCTTGGCGATTCCGCTGTTCGCCACAATGCGGTTCGTGGAAGCGTTCTCCAAACCGTATTCGGCAAATTCATCGATGGCGGCGTTGACGATCTTCTCGCGCTTTTCTGTGGGGA
>Ga0073900_10001954_pt1 | contig 11120 bp, 9 predicted proteins | sample KloWWTmetKNB5Kit_FD_66666 | JGI IMG/M metagenome (GOLD analysis project Ga0073900, IMG submission 66666) | Active sludge microbial communities from Klosterneuburg, Austria, studying microevolution and ecology of nitrifiers - Klosterneuburg... | ecosystem: Engineered > WWTP > Aerobic digester >... | reverse complement strand
TCCGGGGTGACCGGGGGGGCATCGGCCTGCCCCCGCAGGAAATCCCGCAGCCCGGCGTAATAGGCCAGGTAGTTGCCCGCGATGTCGGGAGCTGCAGACGTTTGCGTCCATGCCTGCCGGTAGATGGTCAGCGTGCCAACCTGGGGGTCCCGGCCCCACTCCCCGGTAGCGTCCCAGTGCGGCCGACCACCAGCCTTGAGCGCGTCCTCCTGCACGTCGAGCCCGTATTTGACGAAGCTGCCGCGTGTGCCGTGCACCACAAAGCGGGGCCCCTGCGCAGGAACCAGCGCCCCCGCATGCAGCAGCACCCGCAAGCCGGACTGGGCTCCGCCGTAGCGCAGCTGGGCGTGAAAGTAGTCATTGACCTGGGCGGCATCGCGCTGGACGGCGGTGTCAAGCAGGATATCCTGCGGGGCACCAAAAAGCTGCAGGGCCTGGTCCACCAGGTGCGCCCCCAGATCAAACCAGAGGCCCGAGCCCGGCAGGTCCTGCTCACGCCAGCGGTCTGGCACCACCGGGCGGTAGCGGTCAAAGTGCGACTCGAAGTGCACGATGCGCCCCAGTTCGCCACTCGCCAGCACCTGCCGCAGGGACAGAAAGTCCGCATCCCAGCGGCGGTTCTGGAACACGGTAAGCACCTTGCCCGCAGACCGGGCCAGCGCCAGCAGCGCCTCCGTTTGGGCCAGCGTGACGGTGCAGGGCTTGTCCACCACCACATGTTTGCCGGCATGCAACGCCTGCTCGGCCAGCGGGAAATGGCTTTCGTTGCCGGTGGCAATCACCACCAGATCCACGCCAGGACTCGCAAAAGCCTCCTGTGGAGTGGCTACCACACGCACCTGCGGCCAGTCTGCCAGCACGGCCTGTGGTTTGCTGGAGCTGACCACAGCCAGTTCCAGGCCCGGCACCCCGCTGATCAGGGGGGCATGAAAAATGCGGCCAGCATTGCCGTAGCCAATCAGTGCGACGCGAAGGGTTGTCATCGGCCAATCATCGCGCAAAAAGACGAGATGGGCTCCTGCGTCACCGTACAAACCCCAACCCCAAAGTCTCGGGCGGCACCAAAATTGCATACCGATGCCCGTAAAATCGATTTTTCAGTTTTCATTAACCCTCCCGGATCACTATCTCCGGGTTTTCAAGGATCAGACATGAAGAAAATACTTCTGGCAGTGGCTGTCGCATCGCTGTTGGCCGCATGTGGCAAAAAGGAAGAAGCTGCCCCGGCACCCGCCGCAGCGCCTGCTTCTGCACCCGCCGCTGCTGCACCAGCACCTGAACCCGCAGTGCTGAAGGTCGCTATCGACCCTACCTACGAACCCTTCACTTTCAAGACCGCCGACGGCAAGCCCACCGGCTTTGACGTGGACATCGCCAGCGCCCTGTGCGAGCAGGTCAAGCGCAAGTGCGAATTTGTCGAGCAGGTGTGGGACAGCATGATCCCCGGCCTGACCGCCAAGAAGTACGACGTGATCATCAGCTCCATGTCCATCACCGACGAACGCATGAAGGAAGTGGATTTCACCGACAAGTACTACAACACCCCCAGCCGCATCGTGCTGAAGAAAACCGTCAAGTTCACCGACGTTGCTTCCATCAAGGGCAAGAAGATTGGTGTTCTGAAGGGCTCTACCCAAGAGAAGTACGCCATGGGTGAACTCAAGACTGCCGGTGTGGTGGTGAACTCCTACGAAGCCCAGGACCAGGTCTACCTGGACATCAAGTCCGGCCGCCTGGATGGTACTGTGGCCGACTACCTGGAAGTGTCCGGCGGTTTCCTGTCCAAGCCGGAAGGCGCCAACTACCAGCTGGTGGGCCCGGACCTGCGTGAACCCAAGTACTATGGTTACGGCGTAGGCGTTGCCATGCGCAAGGGTGAAGACAAGCTCAAGGGCGAGTTGAACGCTGCCATCAAAACCATCCGTAGCAACGGCACCTACAAGACGCTCAACGACAAGTACTTCGCCAAGTACAACATCGACGTCTACGGCGAGTAATCGCAACAGACAAGCGACGGCGCGCTGGTTCGGCGTACCGTCGCTTTTGTTTTTACAGCCTGCCCATCCATGCAATCTTCCTACTACACGGCCATTCTGCAGGGCTCGGTACTGACGGTGGGCGTTTCCCTGTGTGCCTTGCTGGTATCTATCGTGCTGGGGCTGCTGGGTGCAGCGGCCAAGCTGTCGGGCCGCCCGGTACTGGTATCCATTGCATCGAGCTACACCACCGTGATCCGGGGCGTCCCGGACCTGGTCGTCATGCTCCTCGTTTTTTACGGTGGCACCATTGGCATCAACCACCTGCTCGAGCTCTCGGGCAGCAAAGCCACCATCGACATCAACCCATTTCTGGCCGGTGTTCTGACCCTGGGCTTCATTTACGGCGCTTACATGACCGAAACCTTTCGGGGCGCCATTCTGTCGATTCCCAAGGGACAAATGGAAGCGGCCTGGGCCTTCGGCATGGGACGCACGCAAACTTTCCTGCGCATCACCGCTCCCCAGATGGTGCGCTACGCCCTGCCCGGCTTTACCAACAACTGGCTGGTACTGATCAAGTCCACCGCGCTGGTCAGCCTGATTGGCCTGAAAGAAATGACCTACCTGGCCAAGCAGGCCAGCGCAGCGACCCGCTCACCGTTTGCCTTCTTCCTGTTCACCGCCGGCCTGTTCCTGCTGTACACCACCGTCTCGCTGTATGCACTGAAAAAGCTCAACGCACGCTACAGCCTGGGCACCAAGCGGGGGCAACTGTCATGAAGTGGCATGTCATTTTCGAACCGCAGAATCTGGAGCTGTATGCCACCGGCATCCTCACCACCCTGGGCCTGCTGTTTTCATCGCTGGGCATTGGCGCCGTGCTGGCCCTGCTGTTTGCGCTGGCACTGACCGGGCCCTGGGCACCCCTGCGCTGGATCGTGGGGGCCTATACCTATGTGATTCGCGGAACCCCGCTGCTGATTCAGGTCTACATGATCTATTACGGCCTGGGGCAACTGGAGTGGATTCAGGCCCGCTGGGACGACGTCTGGCCCTGGACCCACTTCAAGGAACCTTTCTTCTGCGCTCTGCTGGCGTTCAGCCTGAACACCGCGGGCTATACCGCCGAAATGCTGGCTGGCGCCATCCGTGAAACCAACGCAGGCGAGATTGAAGCAGCCCAGGCTTTTGGCATGAGCCGCTTCCAGGTCATGCTGCGAGTGGTGTTGCCCAGCGCCATGCGCCGCACCCTGCCGGCCTACAGCAACGAAGTGGTCATGATGCTGCAAAGCACCAGCCTGGCCAGTGCAGTGCCCAGCATGCTGGACGTCACGGCCGCGGCCAGCCGCATCTACTCGGATTACTACCTGCCGTTTGAAGCGTATATTGCCGCTGCAGCCATTTACCTGGTGGCATCTTTCTGCCTGATTGGTGTGTTCCGTCTGGCGGAAAAGCATTTTCTGGCCTATCTGGCGCCCAGAAAACACTAGCGCGTAACCCGAGCCATCCATGCAACGCATTGACCATCCCCTCCTGTCTCAAAGCCTCGGTTCCCAGAAGACCCTGACCAGTTTTCACTTTGGTACACCGGGCGCGCGGCCCAAGGTCACCATCCAGGCCAGCCTGCACGCCGAAGAGCTGCCGGGCATGCTGGCGGCGCACCACTTGCGCCCCCTGCTGGAAGCGGCGGACCGGGCGGGCAAGGTACTGGGCGAAGTCGTTCTGGTGCCAGTGGCCAATCCCATCGGCCTGGCCCAGCGGCTGGACCACAAGCCCATGGGACGCTTTGAACTCGACACGTCGGAAAACTTCAACCGCCACTATCCCGACCTGGCCAAAGCCGTCTTCCCCCAGGTCAAAGGCGCCCTGGGTGCTGATGCGCAGGCCAATGTCACCCTGGTGCGCAAAGCCATGGGCCAGTACCTGGCCGACTGGCAGCCCACCACCGAACTGGAGAGTCTGCGCCGCACCCTGCTGACGCTGTCGTACGACGCCGACTACATGCTGGACCTGCATTGCGACTGCGAAGGGGTGGTGCATTTCTACACCGAAGAACCCTGCTGGCCCCAGATGGCGCCCCTGGCCCACCTGCTGGGCAGCCGCGCTATCCTGCTCGCCAAAAACTCGGGTAGCGGCCCGATTGACGAGTGCCTGTCGGGCGCCTGGTGGCAGCTGGCCGAGGCCATAAAGGGTGCCGGCATCAGCGCCCCCTTGCCCCAGGGCTGCTGCAGCACCACCATCGAGCTGCGCGGCGAAGCCGATGTGTCGCATGCGCTGGCCCAGGGCGATGCCGCTGCGCTACACGCATTCCTGCAGCACATCGGTGTGCTGGCCTGCGATATCCCTGTCCAGATTCCCGCAGCCCTGTGCCAGCCCACCCCCCTGGCCGGATCCGAAACACTGCGTGCGCCCGCCCCGGGTGTCGTGGTGTTCGCAGCCCAGGTCGGCCAGCAGATGCGCAAGGGCGACCTGGTCGCGGAAGTCATTGATCCCCTTTCGGGCCAGAGCCACGCCGTCAGGGCGGGTGTGGACGGCGTGTTGTACGCCCGCATTCGCGACCGCTACATCACCAGCGGTGGTGAACTCGGCAAGATTGCCGGCGCCATTCCCTTTCGAACCGGCGAGTTGCTGGGCGCCTGAGCCCACGCCTTGAGAATCAACACATGAATACCCCGTCCCTCAAACTTCAGGTCGAGAACATCCACAAGCGCTTTGGGTCCAACGAGGTGCTCAAGGGAGTCTCCCTGTCGGCCCATGCAGGCGATGTCATCAGCATCATTGGCAGCTCTGGCTCGGGCAAGAGCACTTTTTTGCGCTGCATCAACCTGCTGGAAAAACCCAACGAAGGCCGCATCATCGTGGCCGGAGAAGAGATCAGGCTGGCACCAGCCAAAAGCGGGGAACTCAATGCGGTAGACCCCAAGCAGCTGGCCCGCATGCGCACCAAACTGGCCATGGTGTTTCAGCACTTCAACCTGTGGGCGCATATGACGGTGTTGCAGAACATCATTGAAGCGCCAGTGCATGTCATGGGCGTTCCCAAAGACCACGCCGTGGATATCGCGCGCAAGTACCTCGCCAAGGTGGGACTTGAAGGCAAGGAAGACAGCTATCCCGCACACCTCAGTGGCGGCCAGCAGCAGCGTGTGGCCATTGCCCGTGCCCTGGCCATGGAGCCCGAGGTCATGCTGTTCGACGAACCTACCAGCGCACTCGACCCCGAACTGGTCACCGAAGTGCTCAAGGTCATGAAAAATCTGGCCCAGGAAGGTCGCACCATGGTGGTGGTGACCCATGAGATGGGCTTTGCCCGCGAAGTCGCCAACCATCTGATCTTCCTGCACAAGGGCCTGGTGGAAGAAGAAGGCAACCCGGCCCAGGTGCTGGCAAATCCCAGCAGCGAACGCCTGGCGCAGTTTCTTTCGGGCAGCCTGAAATAGGCCCGGCGGACATGGCATCCGCACCACAAGGCGACCTGCGATCGCTCGTCGATCTGCTCCCCATCGGAGCCTATCGGCTGGGCATGGACGGAACCATCCTGCGCGTCAATCCCGCCCTGCTGCGCCTCAATGGCTTTGCGAGCGAGGCCCAGATGCGCGCCGAAAAGGGTGAGTTCATTCCCAACCCCTGTCTCGATCCCTCCCGACGCGCCCTGTTCTACCAGACACTGCTGCAAAAGGGGCGGGTCCACAACTTTGAGTCCGAGGCGATCCGTTACATGACCGGGGAGCACATGTGGATACGCGAGCATGCCCAGCTGGTACGCGATGCGTCAGGAACTCCGCTGTACTTCGAAGGCACGGTGGAGGACATCACCCGCGAGCGCACAGCAGTCGCCGCCTTGCGTCAGAGCGAAACCATGTTGCAAAACGTGCTGCAGACCATTCCGGACCGTGTCTGGATGAAGGATTTGCAGGGCAAGTACATCACCTGCAACCAGGCGTTTGCCGAAAGCCTGCAGGTCACTCCGGACATGATTGTCGGCACCAGCGATGCCCAGTGGGTGGACGAAGCCACGGCCCAGGCGGTTCAGGCCAGCGATGCCCTGGCCTACCAGGCCGGACGCACGGTGTTGCTGGAAGAACAGATGCGCGGGCCCGACGGGCTCACCCCCACCCTGTACGAAATCGTCAAGACACCTTACCTGGATGCTGATGGCCAGTGTGTTGGCCTGGTATGCATCGCGCGCAACATCCAGCAGCGCAAAGCAACCGAGACCCAACTGCGCGATACCTCCGAGCAGCTGGAGCTGGCCCTCATGAGCGCGGACCTGGGACGGTGGGACCACGACCTCACGCAGGAAAAAGGCTACCGCATGGATGTGTACAGCTGCAGAATGCTGGGCCGCGATACCGAGGAAAGTACCAAACGCCGTGCCTGGGGCCACCTGATCCACCCGGACGATCTGCCACAGGCACTGCATGCCATGCAAGCCCATCTGCATGGAGAAACATCCGCCTATGAGGCTGAATACCGCGCACGCCATGCCGACGGGCGCTGGGTCTGGCTGAGCAGCCGCGGCAAGGTGGTACAGACGGGGCAGGACGGATCCGCCCAACGCATGGTCGGCACCCTGATGGACGTGTCCACGCGCAAGGAAGCAGAACACCAGTTACTCACCACACAGGCTGAACTGCAGGCCACCCTGTCGGCCATGCCGGACTTGCTGATTGAATTCAATGGCGCCGGTACTTACCGCGCCATGCATGTCCACGGCAACACCGAGCTGATTACCGCTGTCGAGAACCAGATCGGACGATCTCTATGGGATGTGCTTCCCAGAGACGCCGCCGAGGTATGCCAGGCGGCACTCGATGAGGCCAAAGCCACGGGCCGCTCCGACGGCAAGCAGTACAGCCTGCAACTCTCCAGCGGGAAACACTGGTTCGAGCTCTCGTTGGTGCGCAAACCGACGATTCCCGGTGAAGAGGACCGTTACATTGCCATTGCACGCAACGTCACGGAGCGCAAGCTCGCCGAACATGCCATCGAGCACCTGGCTTTTCATGACAGCCTCACCGGATTGCCCAACCGCCGCCTGCTCAACGACCGGCTGCACAGTGCGCTTCTGTCGAGCTACCGGGCGCAAAAACACGCGGCACTGCTGTTTCTCGACCTCGACCAGTTCAAGCTGCTCAATGACAACTACGGCCACGATGTGGGCGACCTGTTGCTGCAGGAAGTCGCGCGGCGGTTGCTGCAGTGCAGCCGTGCCATCGATACCGTCGCGCGTCTGGGAGGCGATGAGTTTGTGGTGCTGGTGCAGGACCTCAGCGTGGCTGAAGACAACGCCCGCCTGCACGCCGCCACCGTGGCCCACAAAATCATTGACAGCCTGAACGAGCCCTATGGGATCAAAGGCCAGAGCCATGTCGTGACACCCAGCATAGGCATCACGATGTTCCTGGGCAAAAGCGTTTCTGCAGACACACTGCTCAAGCAGGCCGATATTGCCATGTACCGCGCCAAGGACCGGGGACGCAATACCGTGTGCTTCTACACTTCACAATAGAGACCATGCTCAATTCACTGCCCGCCCCCCTGGTTGCCTTCATTGCCACCCTGCTGATGGTGCTCAATATTTTTTTCTGGGTCCCCATTCTGCTGCTGTTCGCATCCCTGAAGTTTGTGCTGCCGTTCAAGGCCGTACGGCTGCGGATTGACCCCATCCTGCTGTTCATCGCCGAGTCCTGGATTTCAGGCAACAAGGGCTGGATGAACCTCACGCAACAGGTGCGGTGGGATGTGGAGGGGATTGAAGGGCTGGACCCACGCAGCTGGTACCTCGTCAACAGCAACCACCAGTCCTGGGTGGATATTCTGGTGCTGCAATACCTGCTCAACCGGCGCATTCCCCTGCTCAAGTTTTTCATCAAACAGCAGCTGATCTGGGTGCCGGTGATGGGCCTGGCCTGGTGGGCCCTGGACTTTCCGTTCATGCGCCGGCACAGCGAGGAATTCCTGCGCAAACACCCCGAGATGCGCGGCAAAGACCAGGAAACCACCCGCAAAGCCTGCGCCAAGTTCGCCCTGATTCCCACCAGCGTGATGAACTTCCTGGAGGGCACGCGGTTTACCGTTGCCAAGCATGCCAAGCAGCAATCACCCTACACCCACCTGCTCAAGCCCAAGGCTGGCGGCATGGCGCTGGCCCTGAACGCGATGGGCGACAAATTTCGCGCCATTCTGGACGTGACCATCGTGTACCCCGATGGGGTGCCCACCTTCGGAGAATTCCTGAGCGGCAAGCTGCGTCGTGTGGTGGTGCGTGTGCGCCGCCTGCCTATCCCCGAAGAACTGCTGCACGGTGACTACGGACAGGATGCCGCATTTCGCGAAGCGTTTTCCGCCTGGGTGCAACAACTCTGGCGCGATAAGGATGCGCAGATCAGCGCACTGCTTCTTGCCTCCCGGCCGGCCGGCAACAAAAGTCCGTAATCCCCTGGGTCTCATCTGCGGAAACGCTACTTGCCCAGATATGCTTCCTCTTCCAGCGCAAGTTCGGCATCACGCTCAAACAACAGTTCAATAAAGCGCTGTGCCGCTACAGACAATGTGCGTCGGCGAAGCCGCACCACTCCAAACTGCCCCCCCACACCCAAATTGATACCAGGAAGGGTTATCAGTTTGCCACTGCGCAGTTCTTCAAGCACCATGAACGCATTCATCACGGTCAGCGCGTCACTGTGGAAGATAACGCTCTTCAGCACAGAAGAACTGTCACACGTAATGCGCATCACACCCCGTTTCAGCACTACAGCCCGCAGTTCGGCTGGCAAATGCGACAAAACCTGTTCAATGGCACCCGACGGCAAATTGGGCGCGGCCAATGGAAATGCGAACACATCGCGGGCGGTTGGAGCGGCGAACTTGCTCAGGGGGTGATTGGCACGGCACACCAGCAAGGACGGGTGCTTCAGCAATGGCTGGACTTCTATCTCATCATCCACAGGTACATCACTACTATTGATGATGGCCAGATCGATTTCCCGGGTGTTCAGGCGCGCTGGCATTTCTTTCCACGGACAAATCACCAGGTTCACGGTGAGGTGCGGATATTGCAAACTCATGGCACCCACCACCGCACCAGCCAGCACCGCTGCGCCCCAGGGCCCCACACCAATCTTGAGTTCACCACTCGACAGCCCCTTCGCCAGTTCGATCTCACGTTGCAGGTCGCGTGCAGCCAAATCCAGGTCACGTGCGTTTTTGAGCAACAGTTGTCCAAAAATGGTGGGCTCCACGCCGCCATGTGAACGGTCAAACAGGATGACCTCCAGCGACTCTTCCAGCGACTGAATGCTGCGACTGAGTGCGGATTGGGAAATGTGCATTGCCTCGGCCGCGCGGGCAAAGTTGCGATGCTCCGCCAGACCCAATGCATGTCTTAGATGCCGTAATTCGAACACGATGCACTCCGCTCATTGAGTTGATGTAAACAATGCATTGGACGAATTATGAGTCGAACTCCAGAATGCACCTCATCCAAAAAACAACAACGGAGACAACAATGGAACGTCGCGAACTGTTTAGGCATTCAATGATGGCAATGGGGGCAGGACTGGCAGGTCTGACGCCCGGTTTGAGCCTGGCCCAGGAAGAAAAAAAGGTGCACCCCGCGCAACTGGACATGCTCAAGGGGCAGGAAGGTGTGGGCAATCCACGCGAGGCACATGCCTATGCCATTGGCATGCAGGCGTTTGAATACGGTTTCCCTCTGGTCTACATGGCCAGCCTGAGCTACACCTTCAACAAGGATCCGATGGGGCAGCAGGTACCGCTGAATGCCTTTATCAGCCCCAAGGACTTTGTCGCGACTTCAAACTTCCGCAACGGCGGCTCGTTCAACACCGACACGGTGTATGCCGGTGCCTTCATTGATTTGCGCAAAGGCCCCATGGTGCTGAGCACCCAGGACCCCGAAGGCCATTACTTCTCGGTGCAGTTGTCGGACCTGTACACCAACAACTTTGCCTACATCAGCAAGCGTTCTGGTGGACCCATTTCTGGCAACTTCCTGCTGGTCCCTCCGGGCTGGACGGGCAAAATCCCCAAGGGCAAATTCGACCGCGTATTGCAGTGCGAGCAAAAGTGGCTGTTTGCCCTGGTGCGCCTGCGTATCGATCAGGACGATGCCGCCGAAGTGACCTGGGCCAAGGCCAAATTCAAGCAGGCCCAGTTCACGCCGATGGATGACTTTTTGGCAGGCCGCACGTTTACGCCGAACGACAACAACGTGTTCGACGTCACGCAGTTCAAGGGCAACCCGCTACGCCCCTTCGCCATCTTGAACCACATGCTGACGGAGAACCCGCCGCCCGCCATTGACGAAATCCTGCTGCAGGGCTTCAAGACGGTCCACATCGGGCCAGGCATGGATCTTTCCAAAAACGACCCCGACACCCTGCGCGGCCTGGCCCGTGCCGCCCGCGACGGCCTGCCCGCGCTGCGCTCGCACGTAGAGCGCCCGTGGGCGCGGTCGGTCAATGGCTGGTTTTACTTCCCCACCAATATCGGGCAGGCCAAGACCACCGACTACATCATGCGTTCGGCATGGCAGTCGCTGTGGGGCATCGTGGCGCACCCTCCGCGTGAATGCACCTACCTGTGGGCTTCGCAGGACCAAAATGGCGAGCGGCTCAATAGCAACGGCAAGTATGAGCTGTATATGCGCAAAGACCAGTTTCCAAAAGTCGAGGCGTTCTGGTCCTTCACCATGTACCAGGATTTCAACTTGGTGGTGAACGACGCCAACCGCTGGGCGATTCGTGAAAACATGAAGGGCCTCAAGTTCGATGCAGATGGTGGCCTGCGTATTTATATCCAGACCGAGCGCCCGTCCGAGGACAAGGTCAGCAACTGGTTGCCTGCACCCAAGAGCGGCAATTTCAACATCACGATGCGCAACTACATGCCATCGCAGGAGATTGTGGAACAGCGGTACGACCCACCGGTCATGAAGCGCGTCTCCTGATTTGACGGAGCCCGCCCAGCGCTTGAAAAAGCGGGCCGGGCTCCTGCTGGGCTCTTTTGCGATACAGACTTGAGGAGTGCAAATCTTAGAGTCAAATCTCACTCCAGCCCTCTATTTATATGCATAAGCTGCTATAACAATAATAGCAATTTCCCGAGGAGAAACCC
>Ga0073900_10001951_pt1 | contig 11134 bp, 11 predicted proteins | sample KloWWTmetKNB5Kit_FD_66666 | JGI IMG/M metagenome (GOLD analysis project Ga0073900, IMG submission 66666) | Active sludge microbial communities from Klosterneuburg, Austria, studying microevolution and ecology of nitrifiers - Klosterneuburg... | ecosystem: Engineered > WWTP > Aerobic digester >... | reverse complement strand
AAGTAATACAGCACCTACGTTATCTTCTTCAAGATTCAACACGATTCCTTGCAGGCCGTTTTCGAATTCGATCAATTCACCTGACTGAACACGAGTTAAACCGTAGATACGGGCAATACCATCACCCACTTGTAATACAGTTCCTACTTCTTCGAGTTCTTTTTCTGTTTTGAACCCTGCCAATTGCTGACGCAATATGGCTGATACTTCATCGGGTCTTACTTCTGCCATTTTATTTAGATTTTATTTTTGTTCTGTTATAATTGTAAATTGCTTTAATAATTCTTGTTTCAGGTTTTCAGGTTACAGGTTGCGTAAACTGAAACTTGTAACTAATTCTTTCTTACATAAGGATTCGAAGAGAATGCCTGAGTGAGCTTACGAAGTTCGGATGAAATCGAAGCATCGTATTGCTTATCGTCCATTCTCAAGATAAATCCGCCAATCAGTTTACTGTCAATTTTCTCGATCAATTCCACTTCTGAATTTGTGCTGTTACGAATGATATCGTACACCTGTTTGCGGAGTTTATCGTCAAGTCCAATTGCTGAAGTGATCTCAGCAGTCTGGATATTTTTCAACTGCTTGTATTTGGAAACGAATTCTTTTGCGATCTGAACAAGATATTTCTCACGACCTTTTCTTGTTACGATCTCAAAGAAAGAGATCGTCAGTTTATTCACCTTGCCTTCGAAAATGCTTCTTAAAACATTCATCTTTTTATCGGTGGCAATGATGGGATTCAATAGCATTAACACCAAATCATGATTTTGTTCGCAAACCGAAATGAATAATTTCATATCGTCGCTTACAGCATCAACGGATCCGTTTTCTTTCGAAAGTTCGAGCACCGATTTAGCGTATCTTTTTGCAACTTGTATATCTACCATTTGTATTTACTTCTTAATTGATGAATAATTTTTCACTGATTAGTTCAGGGAAATGTCTTTCATCAGATTATCCATCAAAGCTTTTTGTTTCTCGTCGTTACTAAGTTCCTGACGAAGGATCTTTTCAGCAATTTCAATTGACATAGCAGCAACCTGATTTTTCAATTCAGTGATGGCTGCATTTTTTTCTGTATTGATGGTCTCACGAGTAGTGGCAAGAATTTTATTTGCCTCCGCTTGTGCTTTGTTTTTTGCTTCAGCTACAATTGCATCTTTAGTGTCGCGTGCTTCTTTCAGCATCGTATCACGTTCTGCTCTAGCCTGAACAAGCAACTTTTCATTGTCAGCTTGTAACGCTGCCATTTCTTTCTTTGCTTTTTCCGCACTGTTCAATGCATTGGTAATCGAATCTTCACGCTCTTTCAGTGACTTCAGAATGATCGGGAAAGCGAATTTTGCCAATAAGAAAATTAATACCAGGAAGGAAATTGCCATCCAAAATATTAGTCCGAATTGTGGTTTTATTAATTCCATTGTAAATGAATTTTTTCTGTTTCTGTTTTTACTATTTCGTCAATTGATTTATAGAGACTTTTTTACTGAATCCCTAAAAGATCCCTTCCGGATATTTCATTCAAATTTAGTTTTTGAATTTGAATGAAATAATTAAAAAAGAGCGGCTCAACCAACCGTTGAACCGCTCAATTTCTTTACGCCTTGAATGTAACAAGAAGACCTACTACCATTGCGAAGAAGGCAGCACCTTCTACAAGGGCAGCAGTAAGGATCATGTTCGCGCGAATGTCGCCACTAGCTTCAGGCTGACGTGCGATTGATTCTAGAGCAGAACCACCGATACGGCCGATACCTACACCTGCTCCAAGAGCGGCAAGACCAGCACCTAATGCAGCAACTCCGTAACCTAATCCGAGATTTCCTGCTTCAAGAAGAATTGAAGATAACATAGTAATTATTATTTAAGGGTTTAACTAATTCAAACGATTGCGGCTTCTTCTACATGAGCATCTTCACCATGGTGGTCGTGATCATGCTCTTCTACTGCAGCACCGAAATAGATCGCTGAAAGAAGTGTGAAAACGAATGCCTGTAAAAATGCTACCAGTAATTCAAGAACTGACATGAATACTACGAAAGCTACCGATACTATAGATACTCCGAATCCTAATCCTGTACTCATTTCACCGAAGATGAAAATAAGCGAGAAGAAAGATAAGGCAATGATATGTCCTGCTGTTATGTTTGCGAAAAGTCGAATCATCAATACGAATGGACGTAAGATAACACCAAGCAATTCGATGGGAGTCAACAACACCAATACGCCAACCGGTACGCCCGGCATTGCAAAGATGTGTCTCCAGTAGTGTCTGTTTGCAGAGAAGGTTGTGATCAGGAAAGTGATAATGGCAAGCGTCATTGTCACAGCAATATTTCCTGTAACGTTTGCTCCGAATGGCATGATTGGAATAAGTCCAAGCAAGTTATTGATCCAGATAAAAAAGAAAACGGTAAGAAGATATGGCATGAAGCGCTCATACTTTTTACCGATAGATGGTTTTGCGATCTCATCACGAACGAAGACAACAAGTACTTCGATCAACGACTGCATTCCTTTTGGCGCCATTCCTTTTCTTTTAGCATACGATTTTGCAACCGAAAGGAAAATGAATAACATTATAACAACGCTTACCAGAAGAGCTAAAACATTTTTTGTAATCGAAACATCGTAAGTGGCTGCTGTCAACTCTTCGTTTACAGTTGCTGTATGAGCATCTGTTTCTTCCATTTCATTTACAGCTTCGATATGATTTTCGTGAATACGATATCCTCCGTAAGTTTTATGTCCATGCTCAAAACGGCTCGACATAAACATTGAAACACCACGTTCTTTATTATAAACGATCACAGGAAGAGGAACAGAAACTGAATGTTCGCCTTCTCCCATGATATGCCAATCGTGTGAATCTGAAATGTGATCTACAATCGTTTTTCCGGCATCGAATTTTTCTGCTCCCACCGTCACCGCTTCCTCATTTGCAAACGAACTTGTCGCTGCAAAAAGACAAACTACCAACCATATCAATTTTGACTTCATAAATTCCACGTTTTGAATACATTACACCGATTTCTCAAGCGGCGTTTTTAAAGAGAGCGCAAAAGTAATATTTAAAGGGTTAAGTACAAAGGGGAACGGGGAAAAAAAACCTGGACAGGGCTTCGGGGTAAACAAGTCAGAACCTGGATCTAGCTGATTGGGGGAGAAGTCTTAACCTGGATTTAGCTGATTTGTGGATTTTAAACCAGGATTTCGGGATTTTAATGATTTTTGTTTGTGTTGGGCGATCTTGGAGGAGATTTTTGGTCACTTCAGATTTTTGGCTAAAGCCAATTGCTACTCTGCCTTTGTTCCGTCAGCTAAAGCTGACGGCAATAAAGTCTTGCAGTCGTTGTTGCCGTCAGTTTTAGCTGTTGTAAATAAAATTGCGAGAGTCTTCATTGCCGTCAGCTTTAGCTGACGGATGAAAGGATAGAAAATATCAGCGGCTTTAGCCAAAAAACAGCCCAAGTAATGATGCTACAAAATGCCTATTGGCAATCATTTTAGTCTTTTATTTTATCAAATTAATCTTTTTGATTGTTGAAAGTCCCTTTTGGTGGAATTGGAGGAAGTAAAATCCTGAACTGAATTCTGAGAGATCTAGGTCCATAAATTCCTGTGCATTGTCTATGGTGAAATGTTTAATCGACCGACCTAAAACATCGGTCAGAATGATGTTTAGCGATTCTGAGGAATTCTCGGCAACCCTAATTTTAATATGACCCGAAGTCGGATTTGGATACAGGCTGATTTTTTGTCCAAAAATTTCATTCTCGGCAATTCCCGGATTTGGAGTAGAACAGCCATTGGAAGTAATGAGGGAGGCGCGGGAGCCGTAAAGTGTTGAATTCATCCGGACAGCCTGCTCATACGTAAACATGACCATGCAACGGTCGTCTACATAATCCATGTAATTCATGTACATTTCTCCATTGGCATTGGAACCACATGAATTAAATGGACGACGTGGAAATGTCGGACAATTTACGTTGTCGGAAACCTGTGGTGGAGTATCAGAAATCAAATCGTCACCACAAAAGGCATCGCCCCAAATATGCTGCAATCCGAACCAATGGCCTACTTCATGCGTCACCGTTCTTCCAAGATTATAGGGAGCTAGCACATTTCCAGTTGTACCGAAATTTGTATAGCCGATCACTACTCCATCCGTTTCGTCGGGACCGCCGGGGAACTGCGCATAACCAAGCAAATCAGGACTTCCGGGTTCCCAATCTACCGTCCACAAATTTAAATAACGATGAGGATCCCAAATGGTCTGTGGTTTCAAAATGTTGTTACAATCGCTCATGGACCAATCTAACCCTCTATTTAATCGCTCAATACCTGTCGATGGTTGTCCTCCAGGTGTTTGTCGTGCCAGACAAAACTCAATCAATACATCGCAAGTGAATTGCCAAAACGGATGACTTGGCTGAAGTGAATCAGGATTCAAAAGACGAAAATCTTTTGTCATTGCCTGAATTTGAGACTGTATTTGTGCATCACTGATATTTGTTCCTGTACCAATCGCTTCATTATTATGGATCACATGAACTACAACAGGTATGGCAACGACCACCTGAGTTCTTCTTTTTGTGAGCTCATTTCTGTCTGTGATCGCTTTTACTTCATTTTCGATTTGCTCTCGTAAAACAGGATTTTTCAGGATCATCTGATTATAATTTTCAACCGTGCCACAGGTACGTTGAGAAAATCCGGCAGATGAAAAAATGACTGTGAAAGAAATTAGAAGTAGGGATCTTAACATTTTTTGGTTTTGTGATGCACACTAAAATATGCAAAATTAATCATACCTCAACGATTCAAAAATCATTTGTATTTCACTGCAAATCTTTTATCTTGTAGTCGCAAAATTCATTTATGATTTTGCGAAAATCAACGATTAGTTAAACCAATAAAAATCATTAAAAAATGGAAAACTCAAACAGCACGCTAAGAGTGATTGGCGCATTAGTAATTGGTGCAGTGGCCGGAGCAGCAATCGGAGTTCTTTTCGCACCTGACAAAGGAAGTCGTACACGCAGAAAAATTGCGGACGGAGTAAGTGATCTTACTGACGACATTAAAAGCAAGTTAAAAAGAGAAGCCCGCGACTTACGCAAACAGGCAGAAGATCTTGAAAGTATGGCAGAAGAAAAGTTAGATGATCTGACAAACAATATCAAACACAAGGCTGAATCATTTAAAAACAACCATTAAGAGTGCTGTTATTCAACAAGTTGACTTTATGCTTTTCATTCTTTGACAAAAGTCATTCTTTATTAGACGATAACAAAATACGTTTGCTGTCTTAATTTATTCAAAGTGAGCAAAACGTTATCCTATCAAAAATTTGAATTAGGGAAGTCAATTTCGCAGGCCGAGATTGACTTTTTTAATAAATATGGATTTATCCATTATAAAAATTTTATCACGCCTGAACGTGCGCAAACCGTTTCTGCTGCAATCGATGAAAAGCAAAAGGAAATCGCGAAAGGCATACAGAAGATCAATGGTATTCCTATTAAGTTTGGCGAAGACGAAAACAGTGAACCAATCATTCAAAGATTTCCATATACATCGCAAAACGTTCCTGAAGTCGCAAAGTTATATGACGACCCACGACTGGAGAATCTTAAAGAGCTTGTACCTGATGCAGGTTATCCGAGACGAATTGGATTAAATGAAAAAGATGGCGTTGTTGCAAATCATTATGTGAATACAGGAAATAGTAATTACAAACAACTTGGATGGCATACTGATGTTGCGCGTGACTTTCTTTTAGGAAAAGGAATGTATCCGATGTTAAATGTTGGGATCTATCTGACTGATTCAAATCCGGAAAATGGAGGGCTTCGTACTCTACCGGGAACACACAAACAAAATGGTTTTCAAACCATGTTCAAGAAGCTGCAGGTCTTGAATACGAAAGAAGATCCGAATGAAGTATCAATGGAAGCAGAAGTCGGAGATCTTTGTGTACATGATGGCCGCCTATGGCATCGCGTTGCAATGTCTCCTCATGTGGGAAAGAAAAGTCATCGTCGGGTAATGTATGTTTCTTTATTATCGGGTCCTACGGATGAGCGAAATGAAAAGAGTAAGACGCCGTTTTATCTGAGGTTTTTGCGGCTTGCGAAGTGAAAGTATGTCTTCGGTAAATAAAAAAAGTCAAGGGTCAAAGGTCAAGGGTTAATGCCCATATACCTTTGACCCTTGACCTTTGATCTAAATCAATTCTTCAAAAGGACTTTAGTGAACTTCCCGTTGTCTTCGGAAATTAGTTGTACGAAATAGAGACCCGGTGCAATGTCAGATATTGAAATCATACTGTTGTTTCCGGAAACAGATTGTCGTTTTATTATTTCTCCGAGTGAATTATAAATTTGAATGAAGCCGTTTTTAATTTTTCCGTCTCTGAATTGAATTGAAAACTCATCGTGAGCAGGATTTGGATAAATATCAAAAATATTTTCTTTACTTAAGGCAGTTACTTCACTTAAAGGAGCAGTAGTATATTTTTGTGTGAGATTGTAATTATCAAACGTACGCGATAAATAAATTTCACATTGATCATCGAAATCGAAACTTCCCGGAACGGTATTTACCGATGCCGTATCATACCAAATAGTATTCCCTATTGTATCTGCACTATGAAGAATAAGAATGTTATTCAAAGTATCCAGATGCTGCGATGAGAGAACATATAATTTGTCATCGCAAACACCGAATTGAACTGCGCCGCCATAACCTTCCTGTGTTGAAAGCGAATCGGCATCTGTGAAATATTCTTTTTGCCACTGGAAGTTTCCACTTGTATCAAGCTTTGTCAACATATAGTGAACGTTATCCCAATATCCGCCGGCGAATGATGTATCAGGATTGAAATACTTGAAATTACTCGCAGAATATATAGAATTACCGATGACTGAAAATCCAACATTGGAAAGTACTGCGGTATCTTTTGTGATTTCTCCGGCCCAGATCATATTTCCAGATGAGGCTCTTCGTTTTTCGATAACAGGTTGTGAACCGGTAAATCCAAGGGTGTAAAAATTTCCGGCATTGTCTAATTGAATTGATTGATGATTCGAATTGATACCACTGTAAGAACTTTCCAATCGGTAATCAAGATTTCCTGTATCATCAAGTTTGAAAAAATAATTTTTATAAATTCCCACAGAACTATTAGTGGCAGTACCAATTCCATAAATGTTATTACTCGCATCAATAGTAAACGATGCAATGATCTCAGAAAGCGGATCACCAATACCTCCGTCAGGAAGTTCGAAATGCCAGTCGAGAAAACCAGTTGAAGTATCGAATTTCGCAATTGCAAAGTCTTCCTGATCGATACTGTCAACAGTCGCAGAGAAACCGACCACAAGGTGTCCATTGTTATCCAACATTGATTTTACCGGTTGAGCAGAAAGAAATGGTGAGATCCAGTATTGCTGCCACAATAATGTACCTGATCCATCAATACGTTTTATTCTTATTTGTGTACCTGTGATGTCATCATATTCTCCTATAAAGATCGCACCGTTGTTCTCTACTGGCACAATGTTAAAGTACTTATCATTACAATCGGTTAAACAACTATCATTTACATATTCCCATAATTTAAGTCCATTTGCATCGTGTGCATAAAAAACATAAGTCACATAAAATGAAAGCGCCGACTGCGTGAAATTTACCGAGTATGTATTTCCTGCATTATCCGAAGCAAAACTTCTTGAATCTGTAATTTGAGAATTTGTTTGAGCTGACACTGACGACCATATCAGTCGACTTTGAGCGAAAGAAACATTGGTAGCCAGACTCGCAAGTAAGAAAACGAGTAAAGTGATCTTCTTCATTAAAGTGGAAATTTAAGATGTTAAGAGCGCGCTAAAAAAAAGCGAATGCAAATCTAATTTTTATTGGCAAAAAGACCAAACAGAAAAAAGTGCGAATCCGTTTAATTTTGCACTTTTCTATATTTCATAGCAGTGATGACCTCAAATGCAGTAAATAATGCATATGCGACCATAAAAGATATTATGAAAGGAATTGCATTTGTTTTATGTGTCATTGCATAAATCAGAATAACACCTAAATGTATTAGTAATTTAAAAGTTGTCGCAGCCATATAATAACGGATAAAATTCTGCGGTTTCCCAACAGAACTCTTGACCAGACCATAATGAAAACTGAAAGATACAATTGAAAAATAACCTAAGATCTGCCAACGCATCACAACTTCCTCCACTGTTCCACCAATCATTAAGATCAACGCCGCACAAGCAGCAATCAAGAGGATGAATTGGATGTAGTACTGTTTCATCTTTTAGTAAGTGGTGAGTAGTAAGTAGTGAGTAGCAATGTGTCCATGACTGGAATTACATACAAATATTAGAATATTAAATGAAATAGGATTTGATGGTAGTTAAAATATTGTAAGTGGTGCTACTTACAACTCACTACTTACTACTCACAGTTTCAATTTTTTTTCAGAAAATCTCTAATGCTCAAATAAATTGCAACAGCAACAGAAAGTAAACTTAACACAAGTGTAGCGATCGGAATTTTCCAGCCGAGATATTCGTCTAATTTTACTCCTCCGAAAACACCTAGCCCGATAATGACCATCATCTGTGTACCCATTGATGCATAACGCATCATGGCATTTTTATCGTCAGGCTGTTTTTTCTTTGTTGAGTTCGTTTGATTTGTCGGCATCCTTTATGTCTTTAATGACAGGGCCCATATTGCATGAACCTGTAAATGTTGCTCCTACTTCAACAACTAATTTACCGGTAACAATATCGCCAATTACTTTTGATGCTGATTTGAGAAATAACAATTCTGAAACAACTGTCTTTCCTTTGATTACTCCCGAAACATCGGCATTCTGGCTGTTCACATCGCCTTCAACTATTCCTGTTGCGCCAATCACAACTTTCGCTTTTGAAACTACGTGACCGATAATTGTTCCATCAATTCTAATGTCGCCATTCGAACGGATGTCACCCTCGATCACTGTTCCTGCTCCGATCAAATTGATCGAAGAATTTCCACCCTCTACAGCTTTTGATGAAGGCGCATTTTCTTTGTTTCCTTTGTTATTAAACATGTTTATCCCAAATTATAGGTGAATAAATCCCGAACTTTTGTTCCCCGTTATTGTGTTCAGGCTTACAAATATAGATTTAAAATTGAAAATAAGATGAGGTTTTTCATCCTTCTGTCCCAACAAGGGAACCGCCATATTTTTAATGGGTGTTTTAGGTTAAAGATTTCAGATTAAAGGTTCGTCGATTCGTTAAATCATCCTAAAAATGAGGTGTTTACGAATAGAATAACAATGAAAATACTTAATTATTCGAAGCTTTTCAAGCTAATAATACGTGTTGTAACATGAAACCTAAAACTTATAAACTGTAAACAGACTACCTATAGAAATTCCTGTAAAAATCCTCATACTCTTCCGTTTTCATTTGGCGGATAAGTTCAGGAAGGTTGTTGGCGGAAATTACATATTGGAAGTAATTATCAGTACTGACATTTCCGTACACGTCATCGTTGTCATACATCATAGTATTATAACTCAACGCTTCTGCCTTATTAGTAAATGAACGCAAAACAAAGATCTTATTTCGTGGACCAAATAAAAGATCTTGTACCTGAATAGCTTTGGATCCGAAATTTGTGGAATTGAAATTTGATAATTTCGTTTTGAAACGTGTTGGATCTATTGGTCCGCCAATGTTCTGGAAAATCACAACTACAAAGTGAATCGTGTCGGGATTATATTTGAATGCGCTTGAAGCAACAACCGGTTGTTCAGTTGGGGTACTTATCACTTCTGAAGATACCGTGGGAGCCGTCGGTACTACAGGTGTTGTAGTTCCTCTCGCATGAATGGCATCTAAAATTTCCTGTGCACGATCTTTTACAGGATCTTCTTGGTTATTCTTTATTACTTCCAAAAGAGATGCTTCAAATGTTGAAAGTGGCTGTGTTTTACCAATGGCCAGTGCTTTCAATAATTCAAATTGAGGAGAAAGAATACTTTTAGGGAATCTTGAGTCTGCTTCGTTTTTTCGTTGAATAACTGCCTGATATTCTCCATTCAAATATTTACGATATGTCTCTTCATAAAACAATTCCAATTCCGTTTTCCTGTTTGCTTTTTCAATGGCATAATTTGGATTGCGGATGATCTCTGCATATTCAGTATCGCCATGCTTTGTAAGAATAATATCCTTGAAATAATCAGCACGTTGTTTATTTTCAACACTCGGACCAATTTGTTGTTTGTTGTTTGTTGCGCCGGAGTACAAACGATACAACTGATAGTAACACTGCAATGTATATTTACTGTCCGGAAATCTTTTTAATAACGCTTCGAAAGCATCGGCAGCTGCGGCAAAATCGTTGAGTTGTTCCCGATAGATCAATCCAATCGTGTAATAAGCTTCGATGATCTTAGCAGTGGACTTATCTAATGCTTCTTTGTCTGAAGGAATTGCTTTCAACATTTCCTGTTTTCGGATCTCCTTTGCATTTCCACCTTGTGCGAGTGAGTCATTTTTGGCAGTCACATCAACAATTTTTTCCATCTCAATATTTTCTTCAACATTGATATTGGATTGCTTATTGCTTCTTCTCCAGTTATCCTCACGTTTTCTATCGCCAAATTTTCTAAGGAATTCATTGAACCCAAGGCCAACAGCTTGCGGGTTATAAAAATACCAGCTAGAACCTGTTCCACTATTCATCGCATTGAGCACTTTAGGATCAGCAGGCTGGAAGATCTGATTCGCTTGCTTTTCTTCTTCCGCTTTCTTTCTTTCTGCCTCTTCCTGCTGGAATACTTCCTCCACCATACGCTGTCTTTCCATTGGCGTCAAATTAGCCATTCGCTGTAAGCTGTCTTCATTCTCAATGATGCGAAGATTCTTTACTAACTTGGTAAGACTATTTCTTCGATTTAAAATTTCTGTATAGTCAGGATAGTCATTCCCAAGATTTGAAGTTGTGCTATCGTAGTATGCTTGAGCAACTCTATATTCGCGTTTAATGAATGCTATTTTTCCTAATTCAAGATATGACAATGCTTTCTGGTTCACGTTGGCTGTACTAG
>Ga0073900_10001947_pt1 | contig 11148 bp, 8 predicted proteins | sample KloWWTmetKNB5Kit_FD_66666 | JGI IMG/M metagenome (GOLD analysis project Ga0073900, IMG submission 66666) | Active sludge microbial communities from Klosterneuburg, Austria, studying microevolution and ecology of nitrifiers - Klosterneuburg... | ecosystem: Engineered > WWTP > Aerobic digester >... | reverse complement strand
AATTAAAAACATGTTAATTGGAAGTACAATAATTAAACGCAACTTTATTAGAAGGATATATAAAAGGCGCATTAATTAGAAGCAATTAATTAGAAGAATTATTAGAAGTAATTGGCTTATTAGAATATTGGATATGTATAAGCAATTAAAAACATGTTAATTGGAAGTACAATAATTAAACGTAACTTTATTAGAAGGATATATAAAAGGCGTATTAATTAGAAGCAATTAATTAGAAGGATAAATAAAAGACATATTAATTAGAAGCAGCATAGTAAGTACACGCAAATGAACACACCAAGTTTTAAAGAAGATCATATAAGCCAGATACCAGCACTTCAGATGTTGATTAATTTAGGCTACACATATATTGCTCCCACCGAGTCAGATAGACAACGTGGCGGCAAACACACCAATGTCCTGCTAGATGATATTCTTAGGAGCCAGCTTCGTATCATCAATGCAAACAAGCACATAAGCTCTTCACGCACCACCTATATAAGTGATACCAATATAGAAAATGGCATCCGAGCATTACGTGAATTGCCAATGCAAGAAGGCTATGTTATTGCTTCAGAAGCATTATACAATCTTATCACTTTAGGAAAATCTTTTGATCAGCAAGTAGATGGAGAGAAAAAGAGCTTCACCCTTCAGTATATTGATTGGCAGAATCTAGAAAACAATGTCTTTCATGTCACCGAAGAATTTTCGGTCACCCGCACCAATGGGAAAGACCAGTACAGACCAGACATCGTCCTATTTGTCAATGGTATCCCTATGTGTGTGATTGAGTGCAAAAGGCCTGATATGAAAGAACCTATCAAACAAGCCATCAGCCAGCACCTACGCAATCAGCAAGAAGACGGTATCAAAAATCTCTACGTTTTTGCACAAATCGTGCTTAGTATCGCCACCCAAGAAGGCAGTTATGCTACATTGGGCACCATAGAGAAATTTTGGGCACAATGGAAAGAAAAGTTTAATGGTAATACACTTGCAGAACGAAAATCAGAAGAAGATATATACAGGAGCAGCTTGCAAACTTTAAAAAATAAGCCATTACCAATAGAAACTAAAGACAAATTATTTTCAGAGAGATTCAGATATGTAAGACAATACTTTGATGCCATCGAAGCTGAGCCAATTCTTCCTACAGCCCAGGACGAATACCTATATGGGTTATGCAGTCCAGAAAGATTGTTAGACTTAGTATTTGGATTTACATTATATGATAATGGTGTAAAAAAAGTAGCGCGCTATCAACAATATTTTGCTATCAAAAAATCCATCCACAGAATAAACGAAACCATAGATGGCAGACGCAAAGGTGGTGTCATTTGGCACACCCAAGGAAGTGGCAAATCACTTACCATGGTCATGTTGGCACAAGCAATAGCTACAGAACCATCCATTCGAAATCCCAAAATCATCTTGGTTACGGATAGGACAGACCTAGACGATCAGATCACAGGTACTTTCCGCAAATGTGGCAAATTTGTAGAGAATGCTACCACTGGCCAAAGGTTGGCTGAGTTACTGTCCAGCAATACTGATGCAGTTGTGACTACCATCATTAATAAGTTTGTGGCTGCAATGAAAAAAATAAAAGAACCTTTTCTGAGCAAAGATATTTTTGTACTCATAGATGAAGGACACCGGACACAACATGGTACTTTTAATGTTGAGATGGAAAAAGCCCTACCACATGCTTGTTTTATTGCTATGACTGGAACTCCCTTATTCAAAAAAGACAAAAGCACCGCAACGAAATTTGGAGGCGTCATTGATGCTTATACAGTGGACCAAGCCGTAAAAGACAAAGCAGTTGTACCTTTATTGTATGAAGGCAGGCTTTCTCGCCAATCTGTAAATGACAATCCGATGGATACATTTTTCGAAATGATATCCGAACCTTTTAATGAATATCAAAAAGCAGATTTTAAGAAAAAATTCAGTAGAGCTGATCAGCTGAATGCGGCAGAGCAAAAAATGAAAATGATTGCTTATGATATCAGTCATCACTTTGCAGACAATTGGAAAGGTACACCATTCAAAGGTCAATTAGTGTGTGACAAAAAAATCAATGCGGTCCGCTACAAATCCTATTTAGATGAATTTGGATTAGTAAGTTCTGAAGTACTCATTTCATCGCCTGATGATCGAGAAGGCGAAGATACTGCTTATGCTGCATCAAGTGAGCCAGAAAAAATATTTTGGAAAAGAATGATGAATGAACATGGTAATCCCAAAAAGTACGAAACCAATATTATAAATAGGTTTAAAAATCAAAAAGACCCAGAAATCATCATCGTCGTTGACAAATTATTGACAGGGTTTGATGAGTCAAAAAATACGGTGCTTTATCTCACAAGAAACCTACAAGGCCACAAATTATTACAAGCCATTGCAAGGGTGAACAGGATACATGACGATAAAGAATTTGGTTATATCATTGATTATTATGGAGTCATTAAAAACCTAGACACTGCCCTCGAATTGTACTCATCCTTTGAAGATTTTGATGAAGAAGATTTAGAAGGAACAATGATCGATATAAACGAAGAAATTAAAAAATTACCACAAAAGCATTCAGAACTTTGGGATATCTTCAAGACAATCAGCAACAAACGAGATGCAGAAGCTTACCAGGTATTACTCAAAGACGAAGCTATTAGGGTGATGTTTTATGACAAACTTTCAGCATATGCCAAAGCGCTCAAACTTGCATTGTCAGCACTTCAATTTCATAAAAATACGGAGCCCAAAACTATTGATCGATACAAAGAAGATCTCGCAATGTTTATGAAGCTAAGATTGGCAGTGATTGCAAGATATAGTGATACCATAGATTATAAACAATATGAAGGGCAGATTCAAAAGTTGATAGATACACACATTAATTCTGAGAAGGTAGAAATCATCACAGAAATGGTCAATATTTTTGATAAGGAAAAATTCCAAGAAGAAGTTGAAAGCACCACAGGAAAAGCAGCAAAAGCAGATAAAATAGCAAGCAGGACAGCAAAGCACATTTCAGAAAAAATGGATGAAGACCCAGCTTTCTATAAAAAATTCTCTCAGATGCTCCGGGAGACTATTGCAGATTACGAAGCCGAAAGATTAAGCGATGCACAGTATCTTACTAGAGTTAAAGAAATTATGGACAATGTATTGTCGCATACAGATAGTGATATACCAGAGATTTTAAAGGACAAAGATGTAGCCAAAGCATTTTACGGCATCACATTGGAAGCCATGAAAGAAAAAATCTTTGACGAAAAACTAAATACCGACATATCTGCGGAAGTGGCTATACACATTGATGAGATCATCAGAAATGCAGTACTAGATATGGACAAACCCATCATTGATTGGCAGAATAAATCCAATATTACAGGCAAGTTATTGATTGATATTGGTGATTACTTGATTGATGAAGTTAGAGACAAGTATAAGGTTTCATCATTGACATTTGGTGATATGGATGCCATTGCAGACAAATGTATTTCAGTAGCTAAACTAAGATACAAAGGATGATAGATCAGATAGAATTTGGCTCCCTTACCATTATTTATACAGTTGAATATTCAGAAAGAAAAACATTAGGCATCACAGTGACACCTGATATGAATGTTTTAGTCAGGGCCCCGTTTGATGCTTCATGTGACAAAATACGTGAAAAATTAAAGACCAAAGCACCATGGATAATCAAGCAAAAGAGTTTCTTTTTATCCTTTCACCCTAAAACACCAGAGCGAAAATACATAAGTGGTGAAACTCATTTATATCTTGGGAGACAGTATAGATTAAAAATTGTATTAGGCTCAACCGAGTCTGTAAAGTTGAAAGGAAAATTTATTGAAGTAACAACCATTGATAAATCGAATGTACCTTCACTAATGAAGACATGGTATCTAGAACGTGCCAGACATAAATTTAATAACCTAGCTATACCATTGATCGCACAGTTTTCAAAATACAATGTCAATCCCACATCTATTATCCTTAGAAACATGTCTTCCAGATGGGGAAGCTGTACGCCAAAAGGAAAAATAATCTTAAATCCAGAATTAATCAAAGCTCCTAAAAGATGTATTGAGTACGTAATAATCCACGAATTATGCCACCTAGTTCATCATGACCACACCCAAAAGTTCATAGATTTACAAACAAAAGAAATGCCTGATTGGTCTAAATGGAAACATAAGCTAGAGAATATGATGGTGTAGAAGATAACCCAAAATCCGTAATAGAAATGATCTAATTGAAAATTTAGCTTTATTTTTTCGATAGCATGCAATTTTGTATTTCAAATATATCCGCGATTACAAAACATAAAGTGTTTCAGTACCACTGATCGTCGCAGTAACGCCATGGCGACACAAGTTTTGCAACTGCGATGCCATAATTAAAGCATCCTGCTAAAGCAGGACACGTTCCTTACTGCGTTATCTACAAATGACTAAAAACCAGCTGTTTACACTGATCATTCTGCTTTTGAATTATAAAATTCATAAATGATAGGATCGAAGTCACAGAATTTTATAACGTCTTTAGCGTTACTTCGACCATCGGGGATTTTATAACATCTTTAGCGTCACAACGACCATGGTAAGTTAAGGAAAATATTTGTAAATATCCTTTCGATGGGCAATTAATATAAACCGTACAACATTTCCATCTAATGCTTCAACCCCAATTCTATAATCCCCCATTCTGATCCGATAGTAATTATTAAACCCAGAGAGTTTTTTCACATTGGGCATTTTATCAATAGATGTTAAAGATTCAAATGTCAGTATTATTTTTTCAATCTTTTCGAAGACAGACTTGGATTTTATTTTTTCTAGAGACTTTTCAAAAGATTTATCAAACTCAATAATCATTGTAGTTTTAATTTCTTCATGATCGTTTCTTTGTCCACTGTCTCATTTGTTTTCACTTCATCCATCAATCTACCTAATGCAATATCTTCATATTGATCATCTTTGAGGTCAATTACACTTCCCCCAAGTTTTTTGGCAAGATCAGAAAGTATCTTATTGCTTTTTTTATCTGCACGGATTACAATTGCTGACATATTTATTTTTATTACAAAATTAAGTAATAATTTATAAATCTGCATATCCAAGGTAGTAATAATGTAAAATACAAATTTATAAGCCTATTCTTTTAATTTACTTCCCTTACTATGTGAATTCAATAACTCTAAATATTAAGCAATGATATTGTATTAATGAATTTTACGCCATTCTTAATACACTTCCACTTCGGTGATCAGGTTGGTGCCAAGTGCAGCATTCAGGTTTTCAATGATTTTGGGCTTGGACATAGATAGTTCTTTTTTCAATGGTGCCGATGTCAAGTAGATTTTGAGCAATCCATCTTTGAAATATAACTTGCTGGTGTATCCTGAGATGATCGGGCCCATTTCTTGTTTCCAGATTTCGTCTATATGCGAGGTATAATATCCTTTCGCTACCTTGGCGTTGGCAGCGAGATATTCATTGAGGACTTCTTTGATGTTTTTGTCATTGTGGCGCATGGTCATGGGTATTTTCTGAAGAAACAAGTTGTACACTTCCATTATCAACATGGAAATTGTAGTAATCAGTTCCAATCTCTTGCAAGATTTTGATAATTCTATCAGGCTGTGTATCTGTGATGAATAACTGACCGTAGTCTTTTTGTATCAACATGGCCAATAATTGGTGCACTCTGTACGGATCTAGCTTATCAAAAATATCATCTAGTAATAAAATTGGCGGGATACCGGTATGTAATTGCAATAGATGGTATTGCGTCAGTTTCAATGCAAGTACAAACGACTTAAGTTGACCCTGTGAAGCATAATTTCGGAGTGGCTCATCATTCATCGTAAAGATCAGATCGTCCTTGTGGATGCCTTGTGTTGTCCTAGTAAGGATCAGGTCTTTGTCTTTGTTTTTAGCAAAAAGATTATGGAGTGAATCCATCGACAACTGACTTTCGTATCTGATGTTGCATTTCTCCCGATCATTAGATATCTCACGATAAATGTCTGCAAATACGGGCATCATTTGTTCGGTATATAGTTTCCGTCTATCGTGGATACGTTGCCCAGGCGCATACATAGCAGACGAAATGGATTCAAGTAACAAGTCATCGACCCTTTTTTGGTCCGAAAATGATTTCAACACCATGTTTCTACGCTTGAGCAAGGCATTGTACAGCAATAGATCTTCTAGGTAATCCTTCTCAGTTTGTACGATGGTATTATTCAGGAAGTTGCGCCTTTCTTCGCTGCCATCGAGCATCATTTGAACATCATCTGGTGCTATAATGACACATGGGAATCTACCTACGTGGTCACTGATTCTTTCTACCTTTTTGCCAGCAATTTCTATCTCTTTGCGACTACCTGCTTTTGATTTTATGACTACCTTTTCTGTGCGCTCCTTTAGGTCAATAGACGCTTCTATCCTGAAGAAGTCAGTTTCTTGTTTGATAATGTTTTTGTCTGATGATGTAAAATAGCTTTTCCCCAAACATAGATAATAAATCGAGTCTAGCACATTGGTTTTTCCCATTCCATTCATACCAGTAAGCGCATTGACATGATGATGAAAATGCAATGAAGTAAACGCATAATTGCGAAATTGGGTCAATTTTATGCTATCTAACGTCAAATTGCGGTAAATTGAAATGGTGGTGCTGCAAAGATAACAAAACATTAAATATATCTTAAAATGAGTTGCTAAGTCAATCTACCATTGTATTGATTATAAAATTGCCTACTTTTGCAACAGAAAATATCAGAATACAGAGTTGAAGCAAATAGATAAGCTTATTTCCACCAGTTTTATTGGTCCGGCGATTTTGTCCTATTTTATAGCGACATTTGTCCTGATCATGCAGTTTTTGTGGAAATATGTAGATGAAATCTTAGGCAAGGGTTTATCGATGCTTGAAATGGCGGAATTAATATTTTACTATGCAGTGACCTTGATACCAATGGCTGTACCTATTACCGTCTTGATTTCATCGGTGATGGTATTTGGTGATATGGCCGAAAAATATGAGTTATCTAGTATGAAATCTGCTGGCGTATCATTGTTGCGTGTCATGTGGCCCAGTATGGTGATAGCTCTTGGGATTGGCTTATTTTCCATCCTTGCAGCAAATTTCCTCAAGCCTGCATCGCTACTTCAATTTAACAAACGATTTATTGCCATCAAAAAACAAAAATCTGCTTTGGCTATTGAGCAAGGGATTTTTAATGATGCTTTTAATGAAACGATCATTCGGGTACATAAGATAGATGACAACAAAAGAGATATCCATGATGTATTGATTTACGATCATACACCCAACGATAAAAGCCTCATACGAGTGACTTCAGCCAAAGGCGGAAAGATGTACACTGCTATGGAAGGGAAGTATTTTGTCATGGAATTGGATACAGGCATCAGTTATCAGGAAGATGAAAAAAAACAAAAATTAGGCTCCAATAAATCAGAGCGACCTTTTACGAGAATGTATTTTGACAAATGGTCAAAAACTTTCGATATGAGCGTATTTGAAGGTGAAGATGGATTGTTGAATTTCAATAGAGATCGTGAACAAATGATGAATTCTGTTCAGCTTATCAATGCTATTGACTCATTCAGCATGCATATCAGAGAAAATAATGAAAAAATAAACAATAAAAATGCCTTGCTATTTACCTTTAAAGATATACAGACAAAGAAAGAGACCCCAAATATTATCCAAGGTGAAAATGAAATCGTGCAAATCGGCGGATCACCGCAAAATGTCATAGTGCAAAGTGGTACGGCACAAGCAGACACGGCAATCAATTCAATCCCTTCGAAACCAGAAAACACTTCAGCAAATTTGGGTAATGAAGCATCATTTGTTCAAAAGAGAATTATTGCAGAAAATGCACTTCAAAATGCAATAAAAAAATCAAAACAGGATGTGAAATTGCCAGCAAAAAGATTGATCAAGCAGGATAAGAAGTTTGATTTTGTGAAAGGAAATCATTTTATAAATTCGATCGATTCTGCAGATATTCGGGATGTAATGTTCAGAGCTCAAGGTGATTTATCTGCAGCGCGAGAAGAATTATTGCAAGCACATAATGCAAATCAAGATTATGACAAGCAATATCAGAAATACCAATTGAGATTGAATCAGCAATACAGTTGGGCTATGGTATGTATCATTTTTCTTTTCATAGGCGCACCATTGGGCAGCATCATCCGTAAAGGTGGCTACGGATACCCACTGCTTGTCGCAATAATGTTTTATATGATCTTCATTATCAGTACGATATATGGTGAAAAACTGGTTAGATCTGATGCTATGAGTGGCATTCAGGCAGCGTGGATGCCTTGTCTTATGCTGACACCGTGGGTTATTTTATTTACCATCATGGCGATCCGTGATATCAGTTTCAATCCCAAAGGTGTGTTTGATTACTTTTACAAGTTTTTCAGAAAAAAACAACCTGCAATCACCACTGAAAACCTTCCAAACCTTATAAACTAATAACAACACCTAAAGTAGGCAACAAAGTACCAGTGCTATCATTGATAGATTTTACTTTATAACGCCACAACTCAGGTGCTTGATCAGGATTCACAACGATAGGTCCGCCGATAGGCTTATTTTCAGCGTCCAATGGCCTGTCTAGTACTAATACATCTCTTGCTACAGCTGCCGCTGTCACGTTTTGCAAATCCAAATATAAGTTGAGATCCCAACCTTTGAAAAACCATTTTTTGTCCAATCGTAGATCCAAGGCACCCAAAGCGCCATAGCGAAGCTTATTGATCTGGCTATAATCGGGAATTCCTGCAAAATTTCTGTCCCAATTGACAGCTAGATCGGAGTTCGGACTAAATGGTGTACCTGGCAATCCTGACTGGTAGCGGTATTTAACGCCCAATTCCCAGTTTTTACCAAATCTTTTACCTCCAGTAAGGCTGATAATATGACGACTATCCCAACTGCTAGGTGCATAGGAATTTTGAGCATTGGTAAATTCAGACTTTCCGAATGTATAAGCCAACAATCCATAAAATCCCTTGGTCAGCCTTCTTTGTAATAAGACTTCTACACCAAAAGTTCGACCTTTAGAATCAGATGTAACTGGCTCATTGCCTATGACACCAAAGTCTCCACCGAGATTGGCGAGCGATATCTTCTCTCTCAATAGAAATGGGTAATTAGCATAAGTTTTATAGTATGCTTCGACGGTAATTCTACTTGCCGCATCGGGATTGTATTCTACGCCTGTAACGACATGATTGGCTTTGATGTAAGTGATTTTATTTGCTTTATTGACCAATGCATCATTGGCAGTATAACCCAAAGCCGTGAAAGGTGGCAATTGATAATATCTACCCGTATTGAAGTTGATGGAGAGTTTTTCGCTAAGTTGGTAAGATGCAGAAAGTCTCGGGGAAAACTGATCCAAAGGATTGTTCATTTCTGAAGAGTAAGTATTGCCATCGAGTCTGAATCCAAGAGCCACATTGAGCCTATCAGAAAGCAGTTTACGGCTTACATTACCGAATAAACCATATTTGTGCATATTCAATGCCGAAGTATAATTTATATTTTCTGATCCAGCATTGGTATAAATTTTATTGGATGTTTGGTTATTATATTTTACATACTCATAACTTACTCCTGCGAGATATTCCCATTGTCCATGTTTACGGGCATTTTCTATCCGCAATTTATTTTCTATTTCCTGAGAAGTGTAATCCAAAACAAGATTTTCAGGGTTGGATTCGTCATTATTTAGGTATTTGACTGCTTTATTATTGAGCATATTGCGGCTGATGACAAAATTGGTATATCCATGACTTCCGTAATGTTTATACACAATTCCGTTTGTATAATTCCATTGCGTATTCACAGGCAACCGTTCGAGTATATATTGTTTTGATTCGGTATCATTGGCATCTTTATTCAGCGAAAAATCATCTATTGCACCAAGCCCGATAAAGGAAATCTCATTTTTATTGTCAATTTTGTACTTGTATTTCATATTAAAATCGGTGTAAGTAGGCAGAAATGGAAGCCCAATCGCTTTGAACAAAAACTGCAAATACGATCTACGTGCAGAAAATAAAAATGTACTTTTTTTGCTCAAAGGACCATCAAGCGTCAATCCTATATCTGTTGCTCCGGCAGTAAGGTTGGCACCGATTCTATCATCGCGACCATCTTTAAATTTGAAATTGAATACCGAACTCAAAGCATTGCCTCTGCTTACTGGAAATGCACCACTATAGAAATCCACCTCACGTATGAAGTCCACATTGATGATACCTGCCGGTCCACCAGATGATCCTTGGGTTGAAAAGTGATTGATGACAGGCACTTCTATATCATCTACAAAAAAGCGGTTTTCATTGGGCGCACCACCACGAATGATCAAGTCATTTCTGAAAGAAGCCGTAGATGTCACACCTGGTAAAGATTGGATTACTCTAGAAATATCTCTATTACCACCTGGATTTCTTTTGATTTCTGAGACACCGATGGTACGAAGTGAGACAGGACTTTCTGCTGTTTTTTTAAATGAAGATGCTTTGACGACGATTTCTTCGAGTTGCTTGGCATTTTCTACCATTTCGAAGTTGAAGATGGTAGGCCTGATACCTTGAATCTCTATTTCTGATTGATTTATCGTCTCATAACCGAGATAACTAACACTAATATTGTATATCCCTGGCTTCAATCCTTCTATCTTGTAATTGCCATCAATGTCAGTTGACGTACCTAAGTCCGATCCAACCAAAACAATATTGGCGCCAATGATGGCTTCATTTGATAGTTTGTCTTTGACGGCACCTTTGATTGTGCCGGTTTGGGCAAAAGAAAGGATTGGTAGTAATAAGACTAAAATGGTTTTAATAAGCTTCATATATTTCCATTAATATTTGAGATGGCAAGATTACAAATTTTTGGGATAATGGTTTTTAAGGTGTGGATATTTATTTAGAATTTTAAAGTTGTCAAAATTTTACCTGCAATTTGTTATACATACTAAATCAATCCATTCAACCATATTTCCCAGTATTTTACGTAACTTTACGGCAAGATTTTATAATATGGAAACGCTTCTGCTTATTATCAAGGTTTTTC
>Ga0073900_10001945_pt1 | contig 11159 bp, 11 predicted proteins | sample KloWWTmetKNB5Kit_FD_66666 | JGI IMG/M metagenome (GOLD analysis project Ga0073900, IMG submission 66666) | Active sludge microbial communities from Klosterneuburg, Austria, studying microevolution and ecology of nitrifiers - Klosterneuburg... | ecosystem: Engineered > WWTP > Aerobic digester >... | reverse complement strand
CAGGCCGCCACGTTCAAGCTGCTTGCGCGTGGCTTCGTCGAGATCGGAGGCGAATTGGGCAAAAGCCGCCAGTTCGCGGAACTGGGCCAGCGCCATACGCACACCGCCGCCGAGCTTCTTGATGACCTTGGTCTGTGCAGCACCACCAACGCGCGACACCGAAATACCGGCATTGATCGCGGGACGGATACCGGCGTTGAACAGGTCTGACTCGAGGAATATCTGGCCGTCGGTAATCGAAATCACGTTGGTCGGCACGAAGGCGGTCACGTCGCCGGCCTGGGTTTCGATCACTGGCAGCGCGGTTAACGAACCGGTCTTGCCCTTGACTTCACCGTTGGTGAACTTTTCGACATACGCTTCGCTGACGCGTGCGGCACGTTCGAGCAGACGGCTGTGCAGGTAGAACACGTCGCCTGGGTAGGCTTCGCGACCCGGTGGACGGCGCAGCAGCAACGATACCTGACGATAGGCCCAAGCCTGCTTGGTCAAGTCGTCATAAATAATCAGGGCGTCCTCTCCACGATCGCGGAAATACTCGCCCATGGTGCAGCCGGAATACGGCGCAAGGAATTGCAGGGCAGCGGATTCGGAGGCGGAGGCGACAACAACGGTCGTGTATTCCATCGCTCCAGCTTCCGTCAGTTTGCGCACCACGTTGACGATCGTCGAGGCTTTTTGCCCGATCGCCACGTAGATGCACTTCATGTTCTCGCCCTTCTGGTTGATGATCGCGTCAATCGCCACCGCTGTCTTGCCGGTCTGCCGGTCGCCGATGATCAGTTCGCGCTGGCCACGGCCAACAGGAACCATCGAGTCAATCGACTTGAGGCCGGTTTGTACCGGCTGCGAGACTGACTTCCGCCAGATCACGCCCGGCGCGACCTTTTCGATCTTGTCGGTGAGCTTGGCATTGATCGGGCCCTTGCCATCGATCGGCTCGCCCAGCGCATTAACCACGCGACCGAGCAACTCGGGACCAATCGGCACTTCGAGAATCCGGCCGGTACACTTGACAATGTCGCCTTCGGAAATATGCTCGTAAGCACCCATGATCACGGCGCCGACAGAGTCACGCTCGAGATTGAGGGCGAGACCAAAAGTGTTGCCGGGGAATTCCAGCATTTCGCCCTGCATCACGTCGGCCAGGCCATGAACGCGGCAGATGCCGTCGGTCACCGAAACGACGGTGCCTTCAGTCCTGGCCTGAGCGGCCAGCTGCATGTTCTGGATCCGGCTCTTGATCAGGTCGCTGATTTCAGAGGGGTTGAGGTTCATTTGGAATTCACTCCTAGTTCTTAAGGGCTGTCGCCATCTGGGCGAGCTTGCCACGGACCGAGGCATCGATCACCTGGTCACCAACGGCGATTCTCACGCCACCGATCAGCTCGGGATCAACCACGACGCTTGCCTGGACCTTGCTGTTGAAGCGACGTTCGAGATCGGTTACAAGATTGGCCAGCGCTGCACTGTCGATCGGAAAGGCAGAAGTAATCTGCGCTTCCTTGACGCCTTCGATGCCATTCTTCAAATCCGCGAACAGTTCGCAGATTTCCGGCAGCACCGTCAGCCGATCGCTTTCAGCCAGCAACTGAACAAAGTTTTTCTGCTCGGTCGAAAAATCCTTGCCGGCGATATCCAGCAGCAGATTCGTCGAAACGCTGGTACCGATCCGTGGATTGTCGAGCAGCGTCCGCATGTCGACATCGGCAACCACGGCGGTCATGCGATTCAATGCATCGAGCCAGACATCCAGTTGCTTCGCCTCCCGCGCAATACGGAATGCGGCTTCAGCATACGGACGCGCGAGGGTGACGTTTTCTGCCATGACGTGTCAGAGCTCCGACTTGAGGGCAGCGAGCAAATCAGCATGCACCTGAGCATTAACCTCGCGGCGCAGGATCTTTTCGGCCCCGGCTACAGCCAGATTCGCCACCTGGTCGCGCAGATTTTCCCTGGCACGTTGCGCCGCTGTCGCCGCTTCGCCCTCAGCTGCTTCGCGAGCCTGATTGATGATCCGGGCAGCTTCCGCACGAGCTTCCTCAACGATGTGCGCAGCCTGACGTTCAGCACCACCAGTCATCTCGGTGGACTTCTCGCGGGCTTCGCGCAACGCATCGGCTGACCGATGTTGCGCCAGTTCCAGATCCTTCTTGCTCCGTTCCGCAGCAGCGAGACCTTCTTCAATCTTCTTCTGGCGTTCAGCAATGGCCGTAAGCATCGGCGGCCAGACAAACTTCACCGTAAACCAGATGAAGATTGCGAAAGCAATCGCCTGAGAGATCAGGGTCAAATTGATGTTCATGGCTTATTCCCCAGCCTGAATCTTTTAAAAAAGCCGATCAATGAACGACGGCGAGGAGGGGGTTGCCGAACGCAAACAGCATGGCAAGACCGACGCCGATAATGAATGAGGCGTCAATCAGGCCGAGTAGCAGGAATACCTTGGCCTGCAGCGCGTTCATCAGTTCCGGTTGGCGAGCAGCGGCTTCGAGGAAGCGCGAGCACATGATACCGACGCCGATACAGGCGCCAGCAGCCCCGAGACCAATGATAAGGCCGATGCCGATGCCGGTGTAGGCCTGAATCATGGCCAGATATTGGAGTTTGTCCATTTACGTTCCTTTCGAACTTACAGGTGGTTAGGAAACACTTACTTACTTTATATTGCTTTACAAAATAATCAAAACATCACTTCAAATCAATGGCTTTCATGTGCCATGGCGATATAGACAATCGTCAGCATCATGAAAATGTAAGCCTGCAAGGCTACGATCAAAATGTGGAAGATTGACCAGCCGACACCGAGTACAGCACCGAAAAAAGCACCGGCGATGCCCGTTGAGGCCCACATGCCCAGCAGCAGGAAAATGATTTCTCCGGCGTACATGTTTCCGTACAGTCGCAGGGAGTGCGAGAGCGGCTTGGACACATACTCGACGAGATTGAACAGCAAATTCAATGGCCAAGCCAGCGGGCTTGCTCCGAACGGCGTGCAGAACAATTCATGAATCCAGCCCCCCAAGCCCTTGACCTTGATGCTAAAGCCAATCATCAGCAGCCAGACTGATAGCGACAGGGCAAACGTGGTGTTGATGTCGGCCGTCGGCACGCCGCGCCAGTGGCTCTGCCCCAACACGTTGGTGTAAACCCAGGACATGATGTCCACCGGCAGGAAATCCATGGCGTTCATCAGTAGCACCCAGATGAATACTGTCAGTGCCAGCGGTGCGACAAACTTGTGGCGATCACCGTGAAAAATGGCCTTGGCCTGATCGTCAACGAACTCAATGGCCAATTCAATGAATGCCTGACGCTTGCCGGGCACACCGGAGGTCGCATTGCGCACCACCAGCCAGAAAAATCCGAAACCAATAATACCCAGCACAACCGAAGTGATCAGCGTATCGACATTCAGCGTCCAGAACGAGCCTTCACCGACTGGCTTGACCAGAAAGCCCAGATGGTGCTCGATGTAGGAGGTTGGAGTAAGGATGTGGGCTTCAGTTGACATTATTCTTGCCTGCTTCCGGGATCTTCAGCAACGTCGTGTTGCGAAAAAAGGCTGCCATCGAAAAAATAACTACTGCGACAATAAACGTTCCAATAAATCCAAGTATTACGACTTCTTTGTAAAGCGCCAGCACCAACCAGAGCAAAATCACGATGACCCCAACCTTGGCACCCTCGGCCTTGAGTATCCGATTCAAGCCATCCCACGCCATATCGGCCGACTGCGTTTGCGCATTTTTCAGCGGCGCCAGCAGAATGAAAACCAGACCACCCGCCATCGCCACCAGACCGCCAAGTAGCGCCGAAATTGCACCGTGCACACCCCCCAGCCAAGCACTTAACACCATCAGCAAAATTGTTAAGGCCACTTGATAGATCAGGGCAATTCGTAGCGACTTGACGGGATCACCCATATTTGTCCTGGTAGCCTGGCAAATTCTGCGCAAAATTGATCTTGATCGATGGCGCTAAACCAAAACCGCAAAATTTTACCCTGACAGCCTCAAGTGAGTCAATAACATTTTTGACTGTCCTCATCAAAAATGGATATACCTCGCCTATCCGGAATTTCAAGCGGACTCTCCGCGCAAGCGCTGCAGAATGCCTTCAAGCTGTTCCAGACTGCCGAAACGTATGGACAAGCTGCCTGCCCCTTTTTTATTGGTAACCAATTTGATCGGGGCTCCCAGCGAATCGGCGAGCTCCTCCTCTAGTCTGAGCAAATCGCGATCTGGCTTGTGGCTGGCGGTCTTTTCCGGCGGCGGATTGAGTTCGCGCTGCACCAGTTTTTCGGTTTCCCGTACCGACAGGCCTTTATGCACCACCAGTGCTGCCAACCGGGCCTGATCAATCTTGTGCAACGGCAGCAAGGCGCGTGCGTGGCCCATGTCGAGTTCGCCGGAGAACAGGCATTCCTGCACCGGCTTGGCAAGGTGCAGCAGGCGCAGCAGATTCGACGCCGCCGGGCGTGAACGGCCGACAGCATCAGCCGCCTGCTGATGAGTCATGTTGAATTCGTCGATCAGGCGCTGAATACCGGCAGCCTCTTCAAGCGGGTTAAGGTTTTCGCGCTGGATATTCTCAATCAGCGACATGGCCAGCGCCGCTTCGTCGGGAATGTCCCGCACCAGCGCCGGCACTTCATTCAATCCGGCCAGTTGCGCCGCCCGCCAGCGTCGCTCACCAGCAATGATTTCATACTTACCCTCGGCGAGCGGCCGTACCAACACCGGCTGCATGATGCCCTGCGCCTTGATCGAGGCGGCTAGTTCATTCAGTGAATCCTGATCCATGCGGGTACGCGGCTGATATTTGCCGGGCTGCAAATCGGTGACCAACAACGTGTCCTGGCGCGTGGACTCGGGACCACTGTTGGCATCAAGCAACGCGCCTAGACCACGGCCGAGACCTTTTTTCTGTTTGGGTGGATTCATTTTTTCTTGCTCCTTCAGCCAGTTACATGGTTTTGACACGTTCAATCATCTCGGCTGCAAAGGCCAGATACGCTTGCGCCCCTTTCGAGGACTTGTCAAACAGCACGCCGGGAATGCCATAGCTGGGCGCTTCGGCAAGCCGGATATTGCGCGGTACGACGGTCTTGAATACCTTGTCGCCAAAATGTTGTTCGAGTTCTGCAGAAACCTGATGGCCAAGGGTGGCCCGACTGTCGAACATGACCCGCAGCAAGCCGATGATTTTCAGGTCATGATTCAGATTGGCATGTACCTTCTTGATGGTATTCACCAGATCGGACAAGCCTTCCAGCGCATAGTATTCGCACTGCATCGGGATGATCACACCATGCGCTGCACACAGTCCGTTGAGCGTCAACATGGAAAGCGACGGCGGGCAATCGATCAGGACAAAGTCATAATCACCAAGGTGCGGAGTAAGTGCTTCCTTAAGCCGCGCCTCACGCCGATCCATCTCGACCATTTCGACTTCCGCCCCAGCCAGGTCACGATTGGCCGGCAGCACGTCAAACTTGCCCGAAGGTGAAGCAACGCGCACCTCAGCCAGACTGGCGAGGCCGAGCAACACCTGATATACCGATTTGTTCAACGAACGCTTGTCGACACCGCTGCCCATCGTCGCATTTCCCTGCGGATCAAGGTCCACCAGAAGCGTGCGCTGGCCGCTGGCCGCTAACGCCGCAGCAAGGTTGACCGAAGTAGTGGTCTTGCCAACCCCACCCTTCTGGTTGGCAATGGCGAAGATGTGCATTCTGATTTCCTCTTAGGTCTTTTTAATCACGATGAGATGCCGCTGTGCGTCCAGCTCCGGCACGGCAAGCGCAATACTTTGCATCACCTGCCAACCGACCGGCAATTGGGCGATTTCAGCCTGCGGATGAACACCCTTCATAGCCAACAGTCGACCGTCCGGTGCAAGCAGGTGACCCGCCACACGAACGAATCCAGCCAATTCAGAAAAAGCCCGCGAGACAGCCGCATTGAACAAGTCATCCGGCCTGAAATCTTCGGCTCGCACACAGTGAATACTCACATTGTCAAGCTTGAGCTCAATCTTTGCCTGCTGCAGGAAGCTGGCTTTCTTTTGGTTGGATTCGATCAGGGCCACCGTCATCTCCGGCCGGGCGATCGCCAATGGAATGCCCGGCAGACCAGCACCGCTGCCGATATCGGCAAGCATGGCGACATCGCCAAGATGCGGAATCACCGCCAACGAATCAAGCAGATGCTGCACTACCATCAGACTTTCGGCGCGTACGGCAGTCAGATTGTAGATACGATTCCATTTGGCGATCAGCGTGAGGTATACGCACAGACGCGTTTCTGCCTCCGTCGGCAACTTGATACCAAGTTCGGCTATTCCCCGCCGGAGCTGCGCCGCGATCGCCATGTTCAGGCGCGCTTCCGCATGGACTGGCGTTTCAGATGCACCAACAACAGGGAAATTGCGGCGGGTGTGACGCCCTGAATGCGCGACGCCTGACCAAGTGTTTCCGGTCGATGCTGACTGAGCCTCTGACGCACCTCGATAGACAGGCCGTGCACCGTGCCATAATCAAAATCGACTGGCAGCCGCAGGGTTTCATTGGCATGGCTGCGCACCACATCCTCACGCTGACGGTCGATATAACCCTGATATTTTGTCTGAATCTCGACCTGCTCGACAACCTGTGGATCGTCAAGCGCTTCTCCGGCATTGGGCAGCGTCATCAATGATGCGTAGCTCACCTGTGGCCGACGCAGCAAATCGAACAGGCGATACTCGCGCTCCAGCGATTGGCCGAGCACACGTTGCGCATCCACTTCACCGACAATTTTCGGATTAACCCAGGTCGCCTTCAAACGTTCACTCTCGGCGGCAATCGCCTCGCGCTTACGATCGAATGCCTCCCAGCGAACATCATCGACCAAACCCAATCGACGGCCGGTTTCCGTCAGGCGCAGATCGGCATTGTCTTCACGCAGGCTCAGGCGATACTCGGCGCGGCTGGTGAACATCCGGTAGGGCTCGGAAACGCCGCGCGTAATCAGATCGTCGACCAGCACGCCAAGATAAGCCTCATCACGACGCGGACACCAGGCATCCACCTCCCGGCCCTGCGCCTGCAAGGCGGCATTGATCCCGGCCAGCAGCCCCTGTGCCGCAGCCTCTTCATAACCGGTGGTGCCATTGATCTGGCCGGCAAAAAATAACCCGCCAATTGACTTGGTCTCAAAAGTCGACTTGAGGTTGCGAGGATCAAAATAGTCGTATTCGATGGCGTAGCCTGGCCGCAAAATGTGGGCGTTTTCCAGCCCGCGCATGCTACGCACCAGCGCCAATTGCACATCAAATGGCAAACTGGTGGATACGCCCTGCGGATAGATCTCGCTGGTCGTCAGACCCTCCGGCTCGAGGAACACCTGATGACTGTCCTTGTCGGCAAACCGATGGATCTTGTCCTCGATCGACGGACAGTAGCGCGGCCCGACGCCTTCGATGACGCCGGTAAACATCGGCGACCGATCAAGTCCGGCGCGGATAATTGCATGGGTTGTTGCGTTGGTATGGGTGATCCAGCATGGCACCTGGCGCGGATGCTGCTCACGCCGACCGAGGAAGGAAAACACCGGTACCGGGTCGTCGCCGGACTGAATCTGCAACTTCGAGTAATCGATCGTCTGACCATCAATCCGCGGCGGCGTACCAGTTTTTAAGCGTCCGGCCGGCAACTGCAATTCACGCAAGCGCTGTGCCAGGGAAATTGCTGGCGGATCTCCTGCGCGCCCAGCCGGGTAATGACTCAGGCCGACATGTATCAAACCACCAAGAAAGGTACCTGCCGTCAACACTACTGCCGGAGCCTCGAAGCGGATACCCAGTTGCGTAACCACCCCGCTCACTCGGTCGCCAATCAGGATCAGATCATCCACCGCCTGCTGAAACAGCGTCAGCCCTGGCTGACTCTCCAGACGTTGGCGAATCGCCGCCTTATACAAAAGCCGATCTGCCTGCGCGCGGGTCGCCCGCACTGCGGGGCCTTTACTTGAATTCAGAATGCGAAATTGGATGCCCGCCTCGTCGGTTGCCGCAGCCATCGCGCCACCCAGCGCATCGACCTCCTTGACCAAGTGCCCCTTGCCAATACCACCAATAGAAGGATTACAGGACATTTGACCGAGCGTTTCGATGTTGTGCGTCAACAGCAGCGTCTGCGCGCCAGCACGTGCTGCGGCAAGCGCGGCTTCGGTACCGGCATGACCGCCACCGACCACGATTACATCAAAATTTCGGGAAAACCGCATGAGTAGCGCAGGACAAGGCAAAAGAGGAGCAATGATACGCTACTCACCAAGGAATCCAAATCCATTGTTTCACGTGAAACGAAAGAGGGGAGAGGGAAGGAAGCGTTCCACGTGAAACAAACAAGCATTCGCCTCGCCTTGCCAAACCGTTTTCAGATAAAACACTTCGCCAGAGGTCACAGCTTCAATCCATCAAAAATTTCAGCAACCTTGATTGATCGAATTTAATGCCATCTGCATGGCCAAAGCGGTACCAAAATTATTCCGTACTATCGAAATCTCGACACCTGCGACAGATTAATCCCTGTTGGCGCTCGCCGCTTCAAGAAATGCAGGCTTCTCTCCGCCGCCATGAATCAGCAGGTTGGTGCCGCTAACGTAAGCAGCATAAGGCGACGCCATGAACATGCAGCCATTGGCGATATCCTCGGATTCGCCCATTCGGCCAAGGGGAATGGTCGCCGCAACCGATGCCAGGCCGGCCTCATCGCCATAGTGCATATCTGACTTTTCGGTGCGAATCAGACCCGGGCTGATGGTGACAACGCGTACCTTAGGTGCCCATTCAACGGCAAGACTGCTGACGAGGTTAAGAATTCCCGCCTTGGCTGCGCCATAGGCGGCAGTTCCTGGTGAAGGACGCAGGGCGCTGACACTGCCAATAAATTCGATAACGCCGCCTTCAGGCTGATTTTGCATGATGGCATTGGCCATCTGCGCCATGTGAAATGGCGCAATCAGATTGAGACGGATAATGCTTTCATGGAAACGCGGCGAAGCCGTCGCTGCATCAGCATTCGGGCTGCCGCCGGCATTATTGATAAGCACGTCGAGGCGGCCATAATCCGTGGCGATACCATCGAATAACGCCTTGACCGCATCGACATCGCGCACATCAAGAGGAAAAAAATCAGCCGTCGCCGTGCCGCAAACCACCGGCATTTCCGGTGCTGAACGCCCGCAAATGATGACTCGTGCGCCGGCTTTCAAGAAAGCCTGGGCGATACCGCGACCGATACCCTTGGTTCCACCGGTCACCAGAATGACGCGGCCTGAAAAGTCGAAAGCCATGTTTTGCCTCATAGTGCCTATATATTTGCGATAATCTACGACAATTGCTGGTTGTTCACTTCGTCTGAACGGACGATGGCCTGCAACCCGCACGAAGACACAGCATACCCGATTCGATAATGATGTTATTCAACGAGGAACAAACATGGCCATTGAAATGAAGGAATCCTTCCAGGTTGCCGCACCGATCGACAGAGTGTGGGACTTCATGATGAACCCGGAAACCGTGGTAGCCTGCATGCCGGGCGCCGCACTGAAGGAAATCTGCAACGAGAAGAAATTCATTGGTACCGTCAAACTCAAGATCGGTGCAGTCTCGGCGCAGTATCAGGGTACGATTACCTATGCCGAAGCAGACAAGAGCGCCTATCGCATGAAGCTGCTGGCAGAAGGCAACGAGCGTGGTGGTGGTACCGTAACCGGAACAATCGGCTGCCATCTGGTTGCCCTGCCCGATGGCAAGGGTACCGATGTGCAGTTTGACTCGAGCGTGGATCTGACCGGAAAACTCATCCAGGTCGGGCGTGGCATGATCGAAGGTGTCGCATCGCAGATCGTCAAGAAATACATCGCCAATGTCCGCAGCCTTCTCGAGGCGCCTGCCACCCAGACACAGGCCGCCACCGATGAATCCAGCAGTGCTCCGTCAGGCAAAAAAACAGCCCCGCCGCAGCATGACGAATCGATCGATATGGTATCGATCGTCTTCAAGACAATGTGGACTGGGGTTGTTCGTTTCCTGAAGCGGCTGTTTGGTCGGAAATGACCGAACTCCTGACTGGATCTTCTTCGCAATCATCCAGCACATCGCCCACCCAAAACACGCCCTCGCGCTATATCGAAGACATCGTTGCATTACGAGGTATCGCAATTGGCTTTGTATTACTTATGCATACGCATAGCGGATTGCTTACATGGCCCATCCCAATCTTTGATCAAATATTCTCCTATATCGGGGGTGGATTCGGGGTAGATATCTTCTTCGCAATTTCAGGTTTCGTCATCTCACGAGATCTGATGCCAAAACTGACGGCCTGTACAAATATCAAATCGTTCATATACACAAGTCTGGCATTCTGGATCAGAAGAGCATGGAGGATATTGCCATCTGCATGGCTTTGGCTTGTGATAATTCTGATCTTTACGACAGTTTTCAATAAATCCGGCACCTTTCACTCAACGACTGCCGCTTTGTACGGCACAATTGCAGCCATTTTTCAGGTACACAATTACTGGATGTCCAAATGCTTTGGACATTTTGATTGTGGCGCAAATTTTTTCTATTGGACTCTTTCACTGGAAGAGCAATTTTATTTGCTATTACCTCTTGCCATATTCCTGTGTCGCAAGCACTTGCCATTTGTCATAGCATGCCTGATAGCTTTTCAATTGTGCTATACAGATCGCCCTCCTTTGTTGACTGCATTTAGAACCGATGCTTTACTTCTTGGTGTTCTGATTGCAATGTGGGAAAAAAAACAGGGTTACAAAATATTTGAGGATTGGTTTATTGCAAATTCCAGATGGTTACGTTCAATTCTTGTTGTTGGATTGCTCGTTATCCTGATAATGGATACCAAGATCTACAAAGGAAGTCTGGCTCCTTTTGGTTTGGCAATAGCTGCTTTAGCCAGCGCAGCCATCGTATTGATTGCCTCCTATGACAAAAATTATTTGGTACCCTCAGGCGCTTTCAAGAAAAAATTGATGTGGCTTGGAGAACGCTCTTGCTCAATCTATCTGATCCATGTCCCGGCTTTTTTTCTGACCAAAGAAATCTGGTACCGAATCGCTCCCAATGGCACCATATTCGATGCT
>Ga0073900_10001944_pt1 | contig 11159 bp, 15 predicted proteins | sample KloWWTmetKNB5Kit_FD_66666 | JGI IMG/M metagenome (GOLD analysis project Ga0073900, IMG submission 66666) | Active sludge microbial communities from Klosterneuburg, Austria, studying microevolution and ecology of nitrifiers - Klosterneuburg... | ecosystem: Engineered > WWTP > Aerobic digester >... | reverse complement strand
ATGAGATGGCGATCGCCGCGGCGCACGAACTGGCGCTGTGCGCCAGAGAGCGCGGGATCCATGAGGGCAGCATTCTGCCGACAATGGACGAATGGCACGTGCCGATGCGTCTTGCGGTGGCCACGGCAATTAAGGCGCAGGAGCAGGGACTGGCGAGGGTGGAGCGCACTCGCGATCAGGTGCACATTCTGGCGGAATCGAAGATCCGTTCCGCCCACGAAGCGATGCGCGTACTGCTGAGGGAGGGGCTGATCGTTGCGCCGCCGGCAGTAAGGGGGTGATAAGACCGGTGGTGGCGGGAGTCGCGTTGGCCGTGCAGGACCGGGCGCAGGAACTAGGGGCTCGAAAGGCCGCTCCCTGCCAACGGGGGAAGCTCGGCTGCGAGATCGCACAGCCATAAAACGGTCCTCTGGCCTTTTGCATTAACGAATGCGTTCACTTACCGGGCCAGCTGCAAAAAAACGTAATGTCTCTGAAAACCGTAATGCCGGCCAGGTCAAGTGCAACGCTTCGTTAGGCCAAACCAGCGCGTTCCGGTATGTCGACCTTCAGTCTCCGAATTGCGTTCAGGTGCTTCTCGGACAGGCGGACAAAGTGAATACCAATCTCGCGCGTCTTCGGGGAGAAGACAAGGCAAGTCATGTGCCCTTCGCGAAGCTCCGTCGCGATAAGCGCTGCGGCAAACGCATCGCCGCCTGGCACACGCTCCATAACGTAGTACTGCCCGCGGGTTGCTCTACGCTCCCACCTGAGGAAACCCGTGATCGTCACGACATCAAGCCGGCAGATCCCATGCGCAGTTTGCACGTGGACGTCGTCGCTGACCACATCCAAGGTGTGAGTGTGTGGCCAAGTAGGCCCCGCGACGGCCTCGCCCTCGGGCGCGAAGAACGGAACTGGAAACGTGCGCGCTACCGAGGCTGCTGGCTCAATCGGAAAAAGGATCTCTGTTGAACGAAGCAGCAATTCGTTTTGGTACTTGCCGAACGTAACATACTTCGAATGAACATTGCCGACGGCGTCGAACAATGGATCGCCCGCTTCTACGTTGAATGCTCCCCTGGCGGCGCGAGCGATCAGCGCGTATCTAGCCTCCTTCCAACAAAGCAGTATTTGACTCATTGGGAAGCATTCGTCAGCAGTTCCACGCATCGTGAGCACTGGGAACTGCTCTTCAAGCGGCCGAGTCCACGGCCGTAGAGCGAACAAGTCGATGCCGTGATGAGCGGCCTTTGCCTGCGCACCAGTAGTGAGGCCCGATGAGGAAACGATGCCACGATGGCTTATCGACGGCATATCAAGGAGTTTAAGGCAAAGAGCCTCGACATCACCGACATCCAGCGGAGAACCCTCACGTTTCACTTCGTACGCCTTGAACGCACTTCTCGTGCCGTCTGACTCCGCGACTGTGACCGTTACATCGACATCGCGCTCCTTGTCAGCGGCCTCGTCGAGCACCATATCGCCAATAGTGACATCGACGGCGTCCGGGTCCCACCTCAAGCAGCAAAGCCCCACGAGGTACTGCACGAGCATTGGGGTTAGAGTCATCTTGGACATCGTGGTGGCCTATCAATGTTTAGACGGATCCATATAAGAACCGATCTGCCATGTTCTATCCGCGTAACACACCTCCAATGATCGTGAACAATATCCCACGATCGACGGTGGTGCAAACTGCTGTTTTTCGACTCGGTGATCAACCGGTTTAGGTCGTGATTCGCCTGCCATGGCATCAGGCAAGTGTCGGCCAAGTGCGGAAGTTCGACGTCGAGATCGCACCGTCATAAAGCGGTCCTGAGCCCTACCGCATTAACGGCAAGCGTTCACCCGCGGTCGCGTTCGAGCACAACAGCGGCCGACGGGCGCAATGCCTTGTTAGGCTGCGTCGCCGCTGCAACGCTCAGAAAGTGGTTAATCAGTGGATGCGGGCGCTCCGGCACCGATTTCGACTGCGGTACGAATAATGTTCCGAGGAAGAAAGGGTGTTCAGGCAGTTCGATGACGCGGATCTCGCCCTCGGGATCCGAACCGGTAACCTGGAGGTCGCCGCTTCGCAACAGCGCCACTTTCGCCTGATTCACACCAAAGTTGCAGTAGTACTCCTCGGTTGCAGACAGTGCCCCATACGCCGCCGCCACCTTGGAGCCTGCGGAGAATCTGAGCAACATCTCCCGTCCGGCAAGTGAACATTCGAGTTGCGAGACGAATAAGTTCGACGCATACGGATCGTACTCGGCATGCTGCGCGTCCTTGAAGCCCAAGACGTTGCGGGCGTATTCGAGCACCATGTGCTGGAAGCCACCGCAAGTTCCGAAGCATGGAATCTTTTGTTCGCGCGCGTATCGGATGGCCCAGAGTGTTCGATCAAGATTCTTGTAAGGACTCCCAGGCGTAACCCAAATCGCTGCATGTCGTTCGAAAAACCCCTCATTGATGTCGCCTGTTGATACCCAACTGGCTGAAATACTGAGGCCGAGCGCCTTGATGGAATGCTCAATCGCGTGATTCGTAGCCACGTGAGGTGTGAAGGTCGGTGTGAATTCACCCAGTAGGGCAACGCGCTTCATGAGGTTTCCATCGCAGGAGAAGCAGCCCAACGACCGAGTTCTCCGGCGCACAAACAACAGCGCTGCGCTTGCTGTTTGTGCGTCCCGTGCAACGGCACGTCATACGGTTTTATGTCCATCGAAGCTCCAATTCCAGAAAAACGGTCTCTGTGACAGGGTTGAATCGATACGCAGAAGTCAGCTTAAACCCCAGGGCGACGTACACGGATTGAGCCTCCTTCATGGAAGGGAGTGTATCCAGAAGCAGGCGGGTGTATCCCAGATGCATGGCTATGGCCACGATGCCTTCGGCTATGAGGCGCCAGATCTCATACCTTCGCGTAGCGAGGATCACATACAGGCGGTTGATTCCGCCGATGCCGTCGGAGGATTGACGCACGCCAACACAGCCAGCACAAACGCCTGCTTCCTCAACGAGCAGGAAAGCGCCCGTGCGTGGAGCATATCCCACGCGTAAGATGCTCCAGTTCGTGCGCGAAGTTCTGAAACGAAATGTCTTGATTTAGAGACGCCGCGCACTCTTCGCTAAATTGGCACGCTTGGCGTCAGTCCTCCTCCAATTGCGGCTGCGCAAGGGGGATCGCCACTTTCCTTCCCCGAGATGGTTAACATTGTTTAGGCCGATCCGCATAAGCGCCGGATCTGCCATTTTTTATCCGTATAAGATGCCACTATGGTTCGTGAACAATACGCCACAATCGCCGCTGGTTCAATGAGTTGCGACTGGGTGGCTATTCTCTTATTAGGACACTTGGAAAGACAAATGAGGACACAGGAGTGGGCACAAGAAGACAAGGGGGCAGTAGCGTGCTAGACGGGGAGAAAGTGGCGAACAATGACCTGGGAAATTTTCTGAAAATCGCGGTCTGAAGTGAGGATCGGAAGCCCGTGCTGCATGGCGCTGGCAGCAATCCAGATATCGTTGGCAGCAACCGGGGTGCCGGCCTTTTTCAACGCCACGCGAATGATCGCGTACCGTTCCGACGTCTCTTCGTCCACGATCAGCACGCTGACGCGCGAGGATTCCAGAAACATTCGTAACTCGCGCTCATTGCTTTCGCGTTTACTACCCTGGAGAAAGCCCGCGCGAAGCTCTCCGAGGACAATCGGACTGAGCCATATCTCTTCGGCTTGAGGAAGGATCTCAAGCACCTCGGGGTGTCTTTTCTTGAACGCGATATATGCGGAGCTATCCAGAAGCAGCCGGGTCATTTCCAGAGCTCCGGATCGATCGTGCGCTGCTCGGCAATGAGGGCCTCGAAGGCGGCGGCCTCCTCCTTCGTCCAGGTTCCGGCGAGATGATCCAAATCATGATAGCGGACCGGCGATTTCTTTTTTCCCTTGCCCCCAACCGATTCTTCCAACAACTCGATGACCGCCTTATTCACGCTCGTCTTCTTCTGTTTGGCTCGCTGTTGAACCGTACGGGCCACGTCGGGTGGAAGGTTCCGTAACGTAATCGCTTTCATGGCGTCGTGCCTCCATGCATCATAGATGCCTCACAGTGATGCACAGTATACCGCAGTCAACCTGGCTCGTCAAAACACGTGGGGGCCGCGGGTGCTGTTCTCATGAGGATATACAGGGTTGAGATCAGTCGGCAGCCTCGTTTGAATGTGACTCGCCCTTGTGCAGCCAGCGTGCAAAGGGCACCGCTTCTGCCTCGGTTGCGGGAACGGGTTCATGGTACGCGCATTGTTTCTCGGTGCCAGTAGGCACGGCCGTCGATGCGGTCCTTGTGAAGATCGATGCGCGGGATGATCGGCTAGTACGGCGACTGAAGGATCGTCGAACTCTTCCTGGCCAGTCGGCAGCCCCGGTGTTCCACGCAAGGGCGGGTCGTCTTTTTCTGCCTAAACGTTGCTCCTGCCGCGTGATCCTCGTTATTCCTGTCAGACCGACTCCTTTGCGACGATGCTTACACCACCATGATTGAACGACCACGAGTCATGGATGTCGTCACCTGCCGGCCAATATTTGCGATGATTGAGTAACCAGGGGAGATAAAAAGCAGGGCGGAGGCAGGTTCAGAGAGCTTTCCCGCAACAGTGAGGTCTTGGAGAGGCTTCAGGCTTCCCGCTTGGCACCTGCGGGCCTGCTCACCACCTCTGCGCTCGACCTCGGTTCCCGTCTCTGTTCCTCTCACCGAAGCCTCCGCTCACTTCGTAGATAACGTCGGTTGGGCAGCGGTCAAGCTGCTTGCCCTTCGGCATGCGGGGCCACGCTACAGAGGAAATCCTGCTCTGTAGCGTAATGGGACAGTTGTACCGTCACGAGTGAGCGTCCGGCTTTTTCTCCTTTCGCAAACCTCTTGTATCCTCATCGCTTTCTCACCTCTTGACGCACGCGCTTGGCTGTCTCGCCGAAGCGGGTCGTGGCATAGCCTATGCTGCTTGTACTGGATAGCAGGCAATAGGGCTGTTCATGGGGGAAGGGCGCAAATGGGGGCGCCGGGGATGCGATGGTTGGTCGCCCTTGATGAATCCGAGTTCTCGGAGCGGATCCTCGGATGGATGCGCACGTTTCCTCATCCCAGGCACAGGGTCGTGACGGTGGTGTACGTGCTGGAGCCCGTAGAGCACCCGGAGACGCTCGGTGCCAAGGGACAAGCGCTGGTGCGTCAACAACAGGGAACGCAACGTCTGCTGGCCTATGCTCCCTACTCGCCGATGTTGGTACCCGGCAAGGTGACGCCGGGACGCGGGCTGCGGGTGATGGTGGCGACCGACGGTTCGCCCGAAGCCCTGCGCGCTGCAGGCCTCGTCGAGGACCTTCCGGTTGTGCAGGAGATCGTCGTGGTCAGCTTCGTGCGTCCGCTTGGGGCGGCGCAAGCGGTGCTCGACCGCTTCCAGAGAGCCGAGAGCCGCGCCATGCGAGCCGACTTGTTGCGCAGCAGGCGGGCGGCGGCGCGGAAGGCCATTGCCGTGACCCGGGAGGCCTTGAAGGGACGACCGGCGAACATCCGTGCGGCGGTGTTTGTCGGTCATCCGGCCGGGGCCATCGTTCGCGCAGCCCGGCGAGATGGGTGGATGTGTTCGTCATCGGCGCCCGCGGGGTTACGGGAGAGTGAAAGCGGTGGCGCTCGGCAGCGTGTCCCACGCCGTGGCTCAGCTCGCGACCTGTCCGGTGCTGATCGTGAAGCCCTAGCCCGCATTATTCATGACTCTTCTGCTGCAATCGCCGATCCGCTGTTGCGACAAGCCTGCGGCCGGCGGGCTCGCCCCTCAGACCCTCGACGTACTGCACGAGTACGCCTCTGGTCCTCCGGGCTCCGCGCGCCGGTCTCACAACGCGGTTGGGCGATTTCGCAACGAACAGCCATGAATAATACGGGCTAGCCGCGCGGGATGGGCGCGGCTGCCAGTGAGCGGCAGTTTCTCCACAGAGGTCGTGATCATGGTGCAGATCTCGGAGATGGTGGCGCGCATCGCCGACGGCGCCATGCTGGTGGATGACCGCGGCATGGTGAGGATGTGGAACCGGGCGGCCGAGCGGTTGCTGGGGTTTCGTGCCGACGAAGTGGTGGGGCGCCCTTGCCGGGACATCTTATGCGGCCGAACGCTAGGCGGGAGCGAACTGTGTTCACCGGCATGCGAAATCGGGAGACGCCTTGACGCAGGGACCGGCGTGCGAAACTACGACATGCAGACCCGTTCGAAGTCCGGCCGAGTCGTGTGGATCAATATCAGCTCCATCCCTGTGCCGACCCGGAAGGCGGGACGGTTCCTGAGACTGCATCTGTTTCGCGACATCAGCCGGCAGAGGAAGGTGCTTCAGTTGGCGGAAGATCTCCACGGCATACTCTCGGCCCCGAGCCATGCGGGTTCGATGCCTGCTCCGGAGCGACCGACGCCGCAGGCCTCGGCAGATCTGCCGGTCGGTCGAGGGGTGTCGTTGTTGACGAAGCGGGAGCAGGACGTGCTGCGGCTGATGGCGGCCGGGAGCACCACAACAGAGATCGCGGACACCCTGTTTATCAGCATTGTGACCGTTCGAAACCACATCCAGCACATTTTCGAAAAGTTGGGTGCTCATACTCGTTTACAAGCCCTTGCCCGCGCATTCCCACCAAACCCATCCCTAGCCCGCATTATTCATGACGGTTCGTCGTGAAATCGCCGAGTCACGCGGCGAGACCGGCGCGCGGAGCCGTGAGGGCCCGAGGCGTACTCGTGCAGTACGTTGAGGGGCCGAGGGGCGAGCCCGCCGGCCGAAGGCCCGTCGCAGCAGTGAATCGGCGATTGCAGCAGAAGTGCTCATGAATAATGCGGGCCAGCTAGCGATACTATGTGAGACGTAACGTCCGCTGCAGCCGCACGGTCGGAGAGAGACGTTTGCCTCCCTCTGTCGCATGATGAAACCGATCTAGCCTCAAAATGATGCAATCGTCTCATTGTCCGAACGGCCTTGCCTGCCTACACTAGAGGCATAGAACCAAATCTACGGCCGACCTGGTGGGCTGCCGGCCCGCCGGATATGAGAGACGGAGCGTGCGATGTGGGTCGTGAATCATCCATGGCGGGCGGTGGCGTTTCTGCTGGCACTGACGAGTCTGTTCGTCCTCCTGTTTGGAGGGCCGCTGTCGGCTCCTCCTGGAGAGGAGGGATGGCTCGACGCCATGATACAAGCGGTTGTCGCTGAACAGGCGAACGAAGGCCCCGGGTGGGGAATGTACGCTCCATATGTGGAACAGCTGAGAGCCGTCCAAGCGGATTACGGACGGGGAGATACCGCGGCGGTGTACGACAGGATGAATCGATTCATGGACATGCTGGAAGCGCGCGCGTATGGGATCTCGGCCAACAGTGCGGACCGATTGTTCGCCTATTGGTACACCGTGACGCCGGCCCGACACCACGATGTCTCGCGCCACATCGAGAAGTTCAGGCGGAATCAGTTCGGAGAAATCGGCGGCTGACCAGGACAGGTTCCAGAAGGGGGGTGCGCCATGAGAACAATCACACGTCATTCGGCAACCGTGGTCTTACTCTCGGCGACGTTGGCGGTGGGTGTGCTGTTCGGACCGGACACTGCGGTGACCCCCGCGGCCACGTTGGAGAAAGAACTCTCTGAGCCGACGATCCAGGTCACCATTAAGAACATGGCCTTTCATGTCACGGGGTACGGCCGTGAGGGAACCCCGACCGCGGTGGTGGTCCGTAACGATGATGGAGTGACGCATGGATTTTACTCGCCGTTGTTCAAGGATACGTCGGTCAGACTGGAGGGCGAAGGGTATCAGGTCGTGGGAAAAGAGGGGCTCTCGTACCGCGTGGATCCGGGCAAGACCATGACGCTCCATTTCACGAAAGGTTCAGCGGAGGGGGCCCTCACCATGATGAATCCCTTGGTACGTCACGTGATCGGGTGCGATATGCATCCCGATGTCAAAGGAGAGGTGTTCATCATTGAACGTCGCGGTGGGTGATCGTGAGCGTGAATCGGTGGAAAGGAGGTGATGCTTGTCGAGGTCGTGATGCGATGAGATGGAATGAGACCAGGTTGCACCTGAGATCGACCTGAGCAGTTCACGCATCGGGCGAAGGAGGGAAACCATGAGAATCAGAGGACATACTACCAGATTGATTTCACTGTCTGTGGCTTTCGCCGCCATGACCGTAGGGGCGGGGGTGGGCGCGGACCATGCACTGGGCGAGGCGCCGGGGATGGGGGCTCCGCCGTCGAAGGTGGAGATCACCATCAAGGATCGGCAGCATGGATACGAGACCGTGGGGCTGACGATGCCGTCACACGACACGATGATCGTGGTCCATAATAAGGACGGCGTCACGCATGGGTTCGCGTCGAATCTGTTCAAGGGGATTCCCGTTCGTGTGGAAGGCGGGGTTGAGGTAATCGGGAAGAACTTCAAATCGTATCACGTGGATTCGGGGAAGACGATGACGCTTCATTTCGCGACAGCGCCGTCGAAGTTCGATCCGGCCACAGGTATCGCCGAGAGCATGCGTCATGCCCTCTGGTGCGACATCCATCCGGAAGTCAGAGGGGAGGTGTATGTCATCGAAACCAGGGGTGAGATCGGCGGCGGCTGATCGTCCCCGGCTCCTGTAACCAGAAGGGCTCGCAACATGAGCCGCGTGAAGCCACGGCACTGTGTGAGATGTCTGGCGATCGCCGCCCTGGCCGGCGTTCTGGGTTTCTGGAGCGCCGCCTGGGCGGCGGAGTTTCACTTTGTGGCGCAAGACGTCGGGGAGAAGCGGGCCCTGTGGATACCGCAGGAGGTGGTGATTCATCGCAGCACGGAGATGCAGGACGGGCTGGTGTTTGTCCTAGAGAACCCGACGGATCGCACCCATGCCTTTGCCGCCTATGGACTGTTCGAAGAAGTGGCGGGGGCAGGGGGGGGCGTGGTCACCAAGCCATTACGGGTGAACGTGACATCGGACGATACGGTGCGCATCCAGGTCAGCACGGTACAATTTGGGAGGCACACGGATGAGGCGGTCGAAGAGTTTCCGTTTTTCTGTCCTCTTCACAAGGGGGATGCTCATCTGGGCGGGACGATCCGTGTGGTGCCATAGGCGCGATCAGGCCGGATGAAGGAGGAGTCAAGAGAGGAGCCGCATGAATCGCCTTCACCGCAGCTTTTCGGTATCGACGCTCAGCCTCCTTATATTGATCGCGGGGAGTTGCTCGATGCCTTCAACGAGTCTCGGCGGAGAGTTCCACTTTGTGATCCGGGATCTGGAAGGCGGCGCGGCAGGCTGGCTGCCGCGCGAGGTGGTCATTCACAAACGCACCGATCTCGAAGGGGGACTGCTCTTCATTCTTGACAATCCGACGCCCCGCACCCATGTGTTTGAAGCCCCGGGCCTATTCGAGCAGATTGTGGAGGGACTCGAGCCTCCGATCGTGAAACCGTTGCGGGTCTATGTTGCGCCAGGAGAGACCGTGCGGGTTCAAGTCAGCATAGAACAGTTAAACCGTGAACCGGAAACGGATGCGTCAGGAGCGCAGAGCTGCCCGTTTTTCTGTCCATTGCACGGGGGAGATGATGCCTTGCGTAGTACGATCCGCGTGGTGCCCTGACGAGAGACAAGGGAGAGTCACGAGACAGATGATCATCTCACGACAGGTGCTTGTCCTCGTGCTATGCGTGCTTGTCGTGGCGCTAATCCCATGGACCGCCCTCGCCACATATGCCGGCTGGGACAGGGGAGTAGAGCGGCAGAGTGCTGTCATGTGGAGAGTCAACACGTTGGTGGCCATGTATACCGGGTCCGATGGCTGGGAGCAGCAATTGACCGGGTTCGTCATCGTGCAAGTGGGGATGGCCTCGGTCATGGGAGAGCCAGGATCGTTCGATCCCTATCTCGGCCAGGTCAACTTGGTACGTAGCCTCTACGAGCGAGGCGACTGGAAAGGGACCTACCTGGCGATGAACCGTTTTATGGACATGCTGGAAAGCCAGGACGGAGATATCAGCGCCAAGACCGCCGATGCGATGTGGGATTTCTGCTATGAAGTCACCCCGCCGGCCCTGCACGATGTCAAGCGGCACAAGCAATGGTGGGACAAAACCGTGAACTGGGAGAAATTCTTCTGGGAGGAATAAACTGGCGGCAGCAGTTGCTGGAGAGACCTCTGCAGTGCTGAAGGGGAGAGGCGAAACAATATCGGTGGTTTCTTCTCCTTCGCCGAATGCCTTGTTGCTTGCTGGGGGAGCGTTATTCTGTGAGGCGCGCCGGGCTTTCTGCAATGGCCGGCCGGGGGTCTCGAAGCGCGGGGTGTCAGGTCTTGGCCTTCTCTTCTTTCAGGCGTCGGTCCCTGAGCCGACGCAATAGTTCTTGGAACGACGACTCTCCGATGATCTTGCCGAATTGACTGCGATAGTTCATGACCAGGCTCACTCCATCGACAATCACGTCATAGGCGAACCAGGTGCCGCCTTTATTCGTGAGCCGATAATCCATCGGAAAGTCCAGCTTGTCGGACACGAGTCTGGTTCGGACTTCGGCATACCCGTCGATCGTGCGCTCAGAGAGATAGACCACCCGCTCGCCTGCGTACCCTTCGATCCTGGCCGCATACTGGTCCGACAGAAACGCTTTGAAGAGCAGCACGAACTCCTGCCGTTCCGGGGGGCTGAGCGGTTTCCAATGGGCGGCCAGCGTTCGTTTCGACATCTCTTCGTAGTCGAACCGCTCCGCGATGACCTCCTCCAGCAGGTGTCGCCGATGGGACAGTTGGCCGGGTGCTTTCAACTGCTGGTCGTCGAGGATGTGAAAGACGGTGTCGAGTGTCGCGCGGACAACGGCGGTCGGAGGGCCGCCCTCTAATGTTGCGCCGGCTGGGCCGACGAGCAGCAGGGCGAAGGCCAGTCCTGCGGAGGCGAGATGAACGAAGCTTGGTCGGCGCATGATCCGGGCCTCCTAGCCCGCATTATTCGTGAGCACTTCTGCTGCAATCGCCGATTCACTGCTGCGACGGGCCTTCGGCCGGCGGGCTCGCCCCTCGGCCCCTCGACGTACTGCATGAGTACGCCTTGGGTCCTCCCGGCTACGCGCGCCGGTCTCGCAACGTGACTCGGCGATTTCGCGACGAACCGTCATGAATAATGCGGGCTAG
>Ga0073900_10001942_pt1 | contig 11160 bp, 10 predicted proteins | sample KloWWTmetKNB5Kit_FD_66666 | JGI IMG/M metagenome (GOLD analysis project Ga0073900, IMG submission 66666) | Active sludge microbial communities from Klosterneuburg, Austria, studying microevolution and ecology of nitrifiers - Klosterneuburg... | ecosystem: Engineered > WWTP > Aerobic digester >... | reverse complement strand
CGGCTGTGTGGCAGGTCTGCACTGCAATGTGGAGCCTAAGATAGACACCATGCTATCGACACATCCGGTGGCAATAAAGAATGATGAAAAACTCACCATCTATCCCAATCCGACTTCCGGTATGATAACGATAGATCTCGTACCGGGCGCTGACGGCGGGCAAATGAGTATTTACAATGCGACGGGAGTCCGTGTGGAGCAGAGGAAAATAATGTTTGGTCAAGTACCACTCCTGCTAAACTTTACCAATTACCCCTCCGGTAGGTATGATATTATTGTCATTAGAAGGGATGGCACTCTCGCTAAGGGCTCTTTTGTTTTGGTCAAGTAAAGGTGAGTTGAGAGTCTTTCCAAGAGACATAAGACCCTACGCCCCATTTTTTGCGAGGCAAGCTTCTCTAGAGAGGCACGATCGTAAGTAACTTTTCGAAAGTTCAGAGAAGAATTAATTAATTCTTCAGAATCCAGGTGAAACAAAAAAGGGAAGAATCTAAGCGACACTTCCCCTTTTTTCACCTAACCCTGCGGCTTTTAAACCGCTTTTTTATTGTCCTTGATTCGAATATCGAATAAACTGCTGTATCGGTCTTTGATCATTTTCTTCAATTCTTTGCGCGCAAAGAAGATGCGACTTTTAATAGTACCCAATGGGAGATCCAGCTCTTCTGCAATCTCCTGATATTTGTAGCCTTCATAGTGCATCATAAATGGAATGCGCAGTGAGCCATCCAGACTATCGATCATACTATTCAGTTCCTTGATAAATATGTCAGTCTCGCCCTGATTGATCTCTGTACTACCGGAATTGATAAAATAGAGATTATTGGTGGAGTCCATAATCGTATTGGCTTTCATACGCTTACGGTAATTATTGATAAAGATGTTTTTCATGATGGTAAAAAGCCAGGCCTTCAGATTGGTATCCGGCGCAAACTTATCTTTATTAACCAGGGCCCGGTAGGTGGTTTCCTGGTACAAATCTTTTGCATCTTCAGAATTCTTAGTCAGATTGAGCGCAAAGGAGTGTAGATACTGTGATATTTGCTGGATCTTTAAATTAAATTCGTGAGTGGACATATCTTAACTTTTTATTTTTTAGAAATATTTTAAAGTAGTTTTTGTTTAAATACTACATAATCAGATTCTGGGATTGTTGGATTTTTATAACGAATAGGAGATGCTTAATATTCTTAATCAGTTCTAACCTATTGAATAACAAACTGTTAATAAATATTAAAACGTTATATTTATTAGTAAAATACCGATATTTAAGCGTTTTAGGAATATAATGAATTATAAGGTAAACAGTAATCAATGAATAAAATTCCCTATTTAATACTTTTATTATTTTTTTTGTCTATAAGGGCTCAGGGTCAGATGGTGGTTTCAGATAACCGGAGAACCAATCTTTCAGACGCAAAAGAACAGTATAAGTCACTCCGAAGTGGCTATTTGATCGTAATTCTTCCCTCATACAGGACTCAGACGGACCATTATGAAAAGGTTTTAGCAAGCCAGCCCGATAAGAAAACGCAAGATCTTATTGCCAAGAAACAAAGGACTCTATTCGAGAGTAGAGATAAAGAAAACAATGAAGTGAAGCGAAAATTTGAAAGATACTATCAGTTTTCTCCGGTGCGCTTCATATATGACAATGATTATGTCATAGGAGACAGAGCACACAATAATCATTTTTTTTTGAACAGAGAGAATAAACCGGAAGTAAATCTAAGTATTGGGGAGAAGCCTTTCCTGATAGCCGGAGAAATGATGAGCCATTCAAATGATAAGGAATGGCAGGATTTCTATATTACTTATCCTGATCTAACAAGACTCCCGGAGCCTTTTCCTGACCGGCCAACAAAAATATTTCGTGGTATAGCTGACCTCTTGAACCTGGTCAATGAGCCAAAATCAATACAAACCAAACTTGAAAAGTTTGGCAAAAAATACGACTAAGCGTTTATTTGTCTTCGGCAGCAGAAGCCTTGAGTGTATCTGACTGTGCAAATTTATAAGTCAGGTACCTCTTTTTATCAGTCAGTTTTTTCTGATTGTACTGGTTGAGAGAATATACAGGGAAAGTCCGCATTACATTCCCTCCGTCGAGATAGAACGAGTCTCTGCCAAAATATCCGACAGAATTGACTTTATCCATAAATGGAAGAATGTATTTGAAATCAATCTGATTGCCCTGCAATGAGACCAAATATGCATTTCCGATCTCTGTTGCATCTTCAGTGGTGGTATAGAAGAGTAGGTCCTCCTGTCCGTCACCATTGAGATCAGCGTGGTAAATGTTCTTTATTGATCCTACAGTCTTGTAATCTTGATTGTGAATGAGCTTGCCATCCTTGCGCACCTTGATCTGCACTGAAGCGTCCATGCGCCCGCCTCTATAGGTGAGTTCATATATTGTTCCCTCTGCGGTGACTACGGTATCCAGCTTGTAAAGTGGCCTGTTCTGTCCATCAAATGATTGGAAATCCTCTGAAACAGTGCCGAGTGCCTCGCCGGCGGGCGAATTTTTACAAGCAGATAACAGAAATAGACTGAATATCAGAATTAGATAGTTCTTCATTTTTAAAATATTGAAATGTATTAATCACTTAGTTTTAGTACTTCCAGGAAGGCCTTTTGCGGCACTTCTACATTACCGATCTGGCGCATTTTCTTCTTTCCTTCTTTTTGTTTCTCGAGCAATTTACGTTTTCGTGAGATGTCACCACCATAACATTTGGCTGTTACATCTTTCCGAAGCGCAGAGATGGTTTCTCTGGCGATTATTTTAGCACCGATAGCTGCTTGTATAGCAATGACGAACTGCTGACGCGGCAGTAATTCCTTTAATTTCGAACAGATTTTTCGTCCCAGTTGCTCAGCTTTAGTACGATGGACTAACGCTGAGAGCGCATCTACATTTTCACCATTAATTTTTATATCCAGCCGTGATAATTCACTGCGACGATAATCGACCGGGTGATAGTCAAAGGAAGCGTAGCCCTTAGAAATAGATTTTAACTTATCATAGAAATCAAACACGATCTCCGCTAGCGGCATCTCAAAAGATAGTTCTACTCTGGACTGAGTCAGATAGGTCTGCTTTGTCAGCACCCCTCTCTTATCCATGCACAGACCCATGATAGAGCCGATATATTCCGGCTTTGTGATGATCTGAGCTTGTATGTAAGGTTCTTCCACATGATCGAGTACGGTAGGTTCGGGCAGATCATTGGGCGTATTGATAACCATACGTGTAGTGGGAGTGGCCGTCTTGTAAGCGTAGTACATTACATTCGGCACTGTAGTGATGACTTCTTGATTAAACTCACGAGACAGCCTTTCCTGGATGATATCCAGATGGAGCATACCCAGGAACCCACATCGAAAGCCAAATCCGAGTGCGACAGAACTTTCGGGTTCGAAAGTCAGTGAGGCATCGTTGAGTTGCAGCTTTTCCAGACTATCTCTCAGATCTTCGAAGTCGTCATTGTCTATAGGATAAATACCTGCAAAAACCATCGGTTTTACCTCTTCGAACCCGATAATGGGATCCGTAGATCCACCCTGAGCCAAGGTAATAGTGTCACCAACTTTGATTTCTTTTGAAACCTTGATCCCGGTGATGAGATACCCTACGTCTCCGGCCCGAAGTAGCGGCTTTTCGACCAGTGACATCTGGAGAATACCGATCTCGTCGGCGTTATATTCATTTCCGGTATGGAAGAAGCGGACGCGATCATTCTTTCGAATGGTGCCATTCATCAGGCGAAAATACACGATCACGCCCCTAAAAGAATTAAATACAGAGTCGAAGATAAGCGCTTGCAACGGCGCATCTACATCCCCCTTAGGTGGAGAAATACGACTAACTACTGCTTTCATTATCTCTGGAATGCCTATGCCTGTCTTACCGCTAGCCAGGATGATCTCATCCTGCTTACAACCGATAAGCTCTATGATCTGATCTGAAACCTCATCGATCATGGCGCTATCCATATCCACTTTATTGAGGATAGGAATGATCTCCAGATCATGTTCGATTGCCATGAAGAGGTTGGATATAGTCTGAGCCTGGATACCCTGTGAGGCATCTACCAGTAGCAGTGCACCTTCGCAGGCGGCGATAGAACGAGACACCTCATATGAGAAATCCACATGACCAGGGGTGTCTATCATATTAAAAGTATAGAGCTGACCATCTTCATGCAGATAGTTCATCTGGATAGCGTGACTCTTGATGGTGATGCCACGCTCCCGCTCCAGATCCATATCATCTAGAGCCTGAGACTGCATATTTCGCTCAGAAATAGTCTTAGTGAATTCAAGCAATCGATCCGACAAGGTACTCTTACCATGGTCGATATGTGCTATGACACAGAAATTCCTGATTAGTTTCATGGCGCAAATGTAAGGAATCAATGATTATGAAATCACAAATGCTATTAAAATCATACCTTTGCACCGCTTTTGGCCAAGGTGGCTATAGTAAAATAATGAATTAATCCAGACAAGAATAATCCAGAAAGTATGAATATCAATTCAGAAAACAAGACAAAAGACCAGTTAGACCTCAATATTCACGTACCCGCAGAGGAAATAAAGACACTATTCAATAATGAATTGAAGAAAAGTGTCCAGAAGGTAAAAATGAAAGGCTTTCGGCCCGGAAAAACGCCACCAGCTTTGCTTAAGCGTATGTACGGTACTGAGATGCTGGCTGAAGCGATCAACAAGCTGGTGCTTCAGGAATCAGAGAATTATATGAAGGAAAATGGCATTGAGACTTATGGCAGATTGGTCTTCCGTAAGAGTGAGACGCCTTTTTCATTTGATCCCGACACCAATGAGCCTTTTGAAGCTACGCTGAGCTTCGTACGCGCTGTGGATGTAGAGGCCATACTAGAGGGCCTGCAAGGCAATGTCCGATATGAATTACCTCAGATAGCCACAGTCGACCTCGAGGCTCAAGTCCAAAATATCTTACTTCAGCAGGGTATGGATGAAGATAAAGATATAGTAGAGAAAGAAGATGTGCGATTGGTGGTCGATGCTCGTCCGGTGGATGATGCAGCGAGGGAGCCTATAGAAATCCGATTGGATCTTCGTACCATCAAAAATACAGAGCTCAAAGACCTACTAATGGGCAAGAAAGTAGGCGATGCGTTTGAGTTCAGAGGAGAGCAAGCCTCAGATAATGATGAATTTATCAAATACAATATCGTTGATAAGCTCAATCATAGGGACTCTGACGCGACAGAAGAAGAAGATACAACTCCAGAGACAAAGGTAACTTATGATCATACTACTCCACTGAGTGCTACCATAACAAAAATAGTAGAGCGAAAGCCGGCCGAGATGGATGAAACCTTCTTTGCAGCTATTGATCCCAATGGAGGAATCAAGGATAAAGAAGAGCTTGAAAAAGTGCTCACTGAGTCGATGGAGCGCGAATATCGTCCGTCTGCCAATGTATTGTTCTTCCTGGGTCTCAGAGATCTACTGAGTGCTCAGTATCCGCTTGATGTAAGTGAAGGCTTCGTGAAGGAGTACTTTATACAGAACACTGAACTCAATCAGCACGCACTCGATCACCATATGCATGAGATAGAAGCTGACTTTAGCTGGAGTCGCATTAAAGATTCTATAGACAAAGAACTGGGTCTTCAAGTGAATGAAGGCGAGCTCAGACGACTTATCGCTGCAGAAATCAATGCCTATTTCGGAAGTAATTCTGTGCCCCAAAATATCATGAATAATCTCATTGATTCACAGATGAAGAATAGTAAGTACGTAGAAGAAAAAGCACAGACTATATATCTGGCTAAATTAGCACAGGCACTGGTGGAAAATTACAACATTGAAACGGTCCGGATTCCAATGGACGAGTTTATTGACAAAATAAGGGAGGTCAATGAAAAATCTGCAGAAAATGAAACTCATTCGCATGATCACTCTCACGACGATGACACAGATTATGAGGAAGTACTTGAGATCAATTCAACTGAATCAGAATAATTGTGTTGTATCAGAACTCAACTTTCAACGTTTAAGTTAAAGTGAAAGGTTATAGTCCGGAATAATTTTACGCGGATAAAAGCATTACTCAACAAGTTTAAAAAGATTAAGACATGTTTTCAACGGATGAATTTAAAAAATATGCTACCAAGCATTTGAATATGAACAGTATGCACTTGGAAAAGTATATGCATGTTAGCGTTCCCAATATACAAGGGTTTACCCCCGCCGTAATCGAAGAGCGGCAGATGAATGTAGTTAGTATGGACGTATTCTCACGTCTGATGATGGATCGCATCATTTTCATGGGTGTCCCGGTCAATGATTATGTGGCTAATGTCGTCCAGGCACAATTGTTGTTTCTGGAAAGTACCGACCCCAAGCGCGACATACAGATGTTTATCAATAGCCCCGGAGGCTCGGTAATCAATGGTCTGGGTATATATGATACGATGCAATATGTGACTCCTGATGTAGGTACTATTTGTACCGGTCTGGCAGCCAGTATGGGTGCTGTATTATTGGCAGCTGGAACACATGGAAAGAGGACCTGTCTGTTTCACAGCCGGGTGATGATCCATCAGCCTCTGGGAGGTATGGAAGGTCAGGTATCTGATATGGAAATATCTTATAAGTTGATCAAGCAAATGCAAAAACAACTCTATGAGATATTGTCAAATCACACTGGTCAGCCATATGAAAAGATCGAGCGAGATTGTGACCGAGATAATTGGATGACAGCGGATGAAGCAAAAGCATATGGATTGGTGGATGAGGTCCTAGATAAGGCCAATCCACGGAAACAAATAATTCACAATGAAAAATAGTAAGTCAACTACGTGTTCTTTTTGTGGTAAGGACAAGGAAGAAGTCCTGTTGCTCATCGAGGGCCCGGAAGGTCATATTTGTGACTCATGTGTAGAGAAAGCGTATGATATTATAGAGCAAGAATTAGTAAGTCGATCCCGAAATACACTTTCATACGTGAAGGATCAGCTCAATAAGACACCCCGAGAGATTAAAGAGCATTTGGACCAATATGTGATAGGTCAGGATCAAGCTAAAAAATCACTGGCTGTTGCGGTGTATAACCACTACAAGCGACTCAATCAGACAGAAAAGGATATAGAGATCGAAAAATCAAATATTATCTTTTTGGGTTCAACAGGTACGGGTAAGACCTTGTTGGCGAAAAGTATAGCCAAGATGCTGAAAGTACCCTTTGCTATAGTAGACGCTACTGTATTTACAGAGGCCGGCTATGTGGGAGAAGATGTAGAAAGTATCCTGACGCGTTTGCTCCAGGTATGTGATTATGACGTCGAGGCCGCAGAGAAGGGGATAGTATATATAGATGAAATAGATAAAATAGCACGTAAGAGCGATAATCCGTCACTGACACGAGACGTATCCGGTGAGGGAGTTCAACAAGCATTGCTCAAGATGCTGGAAGGGACAGATGTCAATGTACCGCCACAGGGTGGACGTAAGCATCCGGAACAAAAACTGATCAAGATCAATACTCAGAATATATTATTTATCTGTGGAGGCGCTTTCGATGGACTGGAGAAGCATATCGCCCGTAGAATGAATACTCAGGTAATCGGCTATCGCGGTACAGGCAAGAAAGAAGTAAATGTCGAGAATCTGTATCAGTACGCTATTCATGAGGACTTAAAGCATTTTGGCCTTATACCGGAGTTACTCGGTAGATTGCCTATCCTCACTTATCTGGATCCATTGACCAAAGATATGCTGGTAGAGATCCTTTTGAAGCCCAAAAATGCAATTATCAAGCAGTACATCAAGCTCTTCGAATACGAAAACATCAAGGTGAAGGTGACTACCGAAGCACTTGAGCATATCGCCCAGTTGGCCCTTGATTATAAGCTTGGAGCAAGGGGACTGCGCTCCATTTGCGAGGCGATATTCATGGAGGATATGTTTGAACTGCCTTCACACAAGAATGTCAAGGCGCTTCTGGTCGATGATGAATATGTCAAGCGTAAATTATCCAAATCCCGGATTAAAGAGAGCCTCAAAGTGGCCTGATGCGTTATTTTTTTACTTGTGATTTTGATGGAAGTGGATATGTGGGTTGGCAGCGCCAACTCAATGGGCTGAGTGTACAGCAAGAGATCGAGGAGAAGATATCACTAATCATGCGCACTCCCATCGGTATCAGCGGGTGTGGTCGAACAGATGCCGGTGTGCATGGTACTGACTATGTCTTCCATGCTGATGTAGAGACCATCGAAGATTTAGAACCGTTCCTGTTCAAACTCAATCAGATATTGCCTGAAGGCATTTGGATCAAATCAGCCAGGAAAGTCTCACCGACAGCGCATGCTCGCTTTAATGCTCGCTCTCGTCAGTACAGATATTCTATCAATTTAAGTAAATCACCACTGTCCCGTCAGTATGCCTGGACTTATCCTCTATTGAGGACAGCAGACCGGGAGTTACTGCAAGTAACTGCAGCTATGCTGACACAGATTACTCATTTTGGCTCCTTCCGCAAGCAACGGTCGGTCAACAAAACTACGATATGCAAGATATCTCATTGTCGCTGGGAGTTTAATGAGGATCAATATATCCTTCACATCAGCTCAAACCGCTTTCTACGGGGCATGGTGAGGCTTATTGTCGGTGCCTGTATAAATGTAGCTATGGGCAAGATCACTTTAGACCAACTCAAAGAAGATATTGCAACAGAACAAATACTGCCGTATGCCTGGTCAGTGCCGGCGCGTGGTCTGATGTTTACCGGAGTAGAGTATGTTGATATAGAATAAGGGTAGAAAATACTCAAAAATCCAGGCTAGAATACCTATAAGGTTTTAAGCCTTATAAGTATATTAAATTCTATTCAGTCAAGTTCTTTTTTCCACTGACGGGCATTGGCTCTTGCTGATAAAAGTCAAAAACAAGCAGTTCATTTACGCCTTCCTTTAAGTAATCTGCCGGACAGTAGAGTCGCTGCTGAGGACCAATATTCCAAAAGCGGCCTAGGTGATGACCATTCACGAATAAATAACCTTTTTGATAATTACTCAAATCAAAAAAAGTATCTGCGGTCTTATCTAAATTAAATGTCCCGGTATAGAAAGTACACTCTTTCTGAAGCGCACTTGTATCAATCCTATTTTTAATTCCAGAAATAAAATCATTATCAAATGGAATTGAAGAAATCTCCCAATCCATTAAGATCATACCATTGAGAGTTACCTTGTCGGTAATGCCCTTTCGGTCGGTCATGTATTGTCCATAATTATTGCGGCCCATTGCTTCTACCAGAATCAGTAATTCCGGATTTGCTGTGTCTGTCTTAGGTAACTTAATTTCCCACTTTCCACCATCTCTCTGTATGTTGCCCTGATATTTTCCGTCGAGATATATCAAGGCATAGTCATGTGGTTCTGTAATGCGCAGTGTGCCGGAATGATGACCGATTAACCTGGTTTTATACATGATGAGGCCGTGATTTTGATTTACCTGCTCCATAGTCAATGGCATAGGTGAGGAGATGGAGGAGAATTTATAATTGAATAAATTAGAAGTTTTATTCATTGCAAAAGAGGGAATTTCCATAGTCATAATGGGCTCAGGCACTGGAGGCAATTTTACTTTTTTATATTTTTCTACGAGCCGGCGAAGCATATAATATTTTGTTGTGGGAAGTCCATTTTCACTGATGGGGGCATCGTAGTCATAGCTGGTGATATCTGGTTGGTAAGCAGTAGGATTACCGCCATTGGCGCCCGCAGTAAAGCCGAAATTAGTACCACCATGCAGCACATAGAAAACCACAGAACGGCCATGGGTCAACTGGTAGATAAATGCATTTTTGAGCTCCGTGGTATCCGGCCTAGCCCAGTCTTCGCCCCAATGCGTCAGCCATCCCGGATAGGTTTCGGTGCTGAGTGCGGGCATATTGGGATTCATTTGCCGTGCAGTGTTAAAATCCTTTTCGTTGTTGCCACTATTTAGGCCTACAATGAAATTGGGCAAATTCCCCGCTTCCAGCATATAAGGCGCAGGGCCATCAGCGGTATAGAAGGGGACATCCACGCCCAGATCACGCCAGATCTTTTCAAGGTGTCGAAGGTATTTATGATCGTTGGCATAGCTGCCATATTCATTTTCAATTTGGAGCATGATGATCGGTCCACCTCTAGTGATCAGTAAAGGCGTAATTTCTTCTGCCAGCACTTTAAAATATCGCTCGACTGCTGACATATAAGGTGCGTAATCAGACCGGAGCGCCATATTTTTGTCTTTGAGTAAATAAGGCGGCAAGCCACCAAGATCCCACTCGCCGCAGACGTATGGTCCGGGTCTGAAAAGAACCCACATGCCTTCGTCTTGACAGAGTCGGATAAATCGGGCGGTATTTTTTCGCTCACCTAAGAAATCGAAGAGACCCTCTTTTTCTTCATGGAAATTCCAAAAATCATACAGTGATATGGCATTACAGCCCATTGCTTTGGCCATCCGGATACGGTGCAGCCAGTATGATTCGGGAATACGCGCCGGATGCAGCTCACCGGCTATCAATTGAATCTCAGCACCATCCAAATAAAATTTGTCCTTATCATAAGTGAAAGTATGGTGAGGTTGCGCATGGATGGAAATAGTCATCCAGCAAATAAGGCCGAGTAAAAATAAATTTTTAATTTTCCGAATCATCTTAATTATTTTGGTCTGAAAATACAGACAATTAAGCTAAATATAATGAATAGAGTCGCCAACTCTACTAATGATTTTAAGATCACCATTTATTACTTGCATTTAGGATCCCATTATTATTATTTGATTTTATTTGCGAAAGCCCTTACGGGTTACCCCTCAGGACTAAACTTTCAAACAAAATTGACAAAAGCATAGATTACTGTTTATTTGTAGCTGCTGGTTTTGTTTTTGCCAATTTTAAGAACCTTTAGTTGATTTGTCCCAATTATTTTAATTGATTTGTCGGCTTTTTAAATGTCGGAGATTTGGGGAGTTTATTGATATAGAAATTTATAAAAAGCTAATTACATCTTGCCTCGAGCCGGCACGGCTTTTACTTTTTTTCAGTCGCCAAAAAAAGTAAACAAAAAAGGCTTGCCGTTAAAGGCGATTTTTTGCTTTGCAAAAACC
>Ga0073900_10001933_pt1 | contig 11182 bp, 11 predicted proteins | sample KloWWTmetKNB5Kit_FD_66666 | JGI IMG/M metagenome (GOLD analysis project Ga0073900, IMG submission 66666) | Active sludge microbial communities from Klosterneuburg, Austria, studying microevolution and ecology of nitrifiers - Klosterneuburg... | ecosystem: Engineered > WWTP > Aerobic digester >... | reverse complement strand
TCGCCGTCGGCGTGTTGGTTGGCGTTGATGTTGGCGTGTTAGTTGATGTCGCCGTCGGCGTGTTGGTTGGCGTTGATGTTGGCGTGTTAGTTGATGTCGCCGTCGGCGTGTTGGTTGGTGTTGATGTTGGCGTATTGGTTGATGTCGCCGTCGGCGTATTGGTTGGCGTCGGCGTTTGAGTGGGCAGCGTCAGCCCTACGCGTTCCGCCACAAACTCAATATCGTAAATGTCGATGATGCCGTCCTCATTCACATCCATGGGGGCATCGGGGCCTGTGCCGGGCATTAGGTACCTGCCTCGAACAGCAGCAAGGTCGGCCTGATCAATAAAATTGTTGCCATCAAAATCTGCTTTAGAAAGATCAGGCACGGCGCAGCTCGCTACGGCGGCATCACAGATAAGAGATTGCCCGGTTTGTTCGGCAGAAAGCAGCGAACGATGCGCGGTTGCATCTGGCTGTGTTGTCAGCGCCATCACGCTTGTTTGCGCTGCCCCCGCAGAGCTTAATAACAAGCCGCATGCGCACAATGCCCGAATAATTCGATAAAAACGTGGTAATTCCATAGCAAAAAATTCTCCTTTTTGTTGTAGTGATTTTGGGTGCGTGTGATTTTTAGTGTAACACAAAAGCATGGTTAAAAAGATATCGAAGAGTGGTCAATAGGCAAATGACGAGCTTTATTTTCCGCGTCTGACAAAACATTGCCCAATTGACCACTTCTAGATATCGCGCATAAAAGCCGCCGCAGTTATTCAAAACATTTCCCGGCCTCTTTTCTTTCGCCTTTGTTGTTTGCTTGTTTGGTTTGACCCGCAGCGCCATGCTGAGCGCGAAAGCCAACATGCGCGAGATGTCGTTGACGAAGATAGATAATCAGCACCTTGTGAAAACCCTGCTTGTTATTCTGGCTCATCCCGATGATGAATCCTTTGGCCCCGGCGGAACGCTGGCAAAATACGCGCACGAGGGCGTGGCTGTGCATTATTTGTGCGGCACGCGCGGAGAAAGCGGCACCATAGATTCCCATCGGCTGGATGGCTTTGCCGACGCAGGAGAATTGCGCGCCGCAGAATTGATGTGCGCCGCGCGAGAGTTGAAGCTGGCCGGTGTGCATTTCCTCGGCTTCCGAGATTCTGGCATGGTCGGCACCCCAGACAACGAACACCCGGAATCTCTGCACGCCGCCCCGTTGGATGAGGTGGCGCGCCGCATTGGCGAGTACATCATCAACCTGCGCCCCAACGCCATTGTGACCCATGACCAGTTTGGCGGCTACGGCCACCCGGATCACATCAAATTGAATCAGGCGACGCTGCGAGCTTATGAGATGTTGTTTGGTTTGCGCATAGATTTGAGCCGCTGGAACACAGACGACAAAAAAGTGGCGTTGGTCACGCGCGTTGACTCATCTGCCAAAAACTCCGCATCAGAGGTTGCGCCGCCAAAGTTGTATTTCACCATCTTCCCCAAAGGCATGATCAAATTTGGCGTGCGGGTGATGCCGCTTTTCCGGCAAGACCCAACAAAATTTGGCCGCAACAAAGACATCAATTTAGCGCAAATTTCATCTTGGGATGTGCCGCAGACGGCAAAAATAAACACAAACGGTTACGAGGAAATGAAGGATCGCGCATCGGCTTGCCACGCCAGCCAGCAAATGCCCGCCAACCAGGGCAACCTCCTCATGCGGATGGCTTTTCGGCGCGGGCGCGGCGTGGAATACTTCTCGCGCGTGTATCCGCCGTTCAAGATGGGCGACCCGCCAGAGAAAGATTTGGTGTGATTCGGCTTTAACGCAACGCATATCAGCCTGGCGATTGAAATCGCGTCCGCGCAGGCCGACGCTCAGCCAAAGGCTCACAAGGTGCGATTTCAATCGCCCAGCTTCTTAACCACGAACCAACAACCGCTATACTTGCCCAGCTATGGCATACGACTTTACGGGCAAAGTGGCCCTGATTACAGGCAGCGGGCGCGGGGTGGGCCGCGCCACCGCCATTTATTTTGCGCAGCGCGGCGCAGACATCGTGGTGAACTACCTGCGCAAAAAATCTGCCGCAGAAGAAACAGCCAAAGAAATTGAAGCGCTGGGCCGCAAGGCGCTCATTGTGAAAGCCGATGTAGGCGATGAGGCCGATCTTGACCGCTTGATTGCCGAAACAGAGGCAACCTTTGGCGGGTTGGACATTTTGGTGAACAACGCCGCCTCTGGCTATGCCCGCCCGGTGATGGAGCAAAAGGTCAAAGGCTGGGACTGGACGATGAACATCAACGCGCGGGCGGCTTTGTTCCTCTCGCAAAAGGCGGCCCCGCTCATGCAAAAGCGCGGCGGCGGCGCCATCGTAAACGTGATGAGCATTGGCAACATTCTCACCCTGCCAGAATATGTGGTGATTGGCGCGAGCAAGGGCGCGCTGGAAGTGGTGACGCGGTATTGCGCGGTGGAGCTGGCTTCGATGGGCATCGTGGTCAACGCGGTCTCGCCGGGCGTGATTGAGACCGACGCGCTCAATTTCTTCACCGCTGGCAAAGAGATGGCCTCGCGCGGGGCGGAGCACACTCCCGCCGGGCGCATCGTCACGCCAGAGGATGTGGCGAAGATCATCGCGTTTTTGTGCAGCCCAGATGCCTTCATGATTCGCGGCCAAACGCTGATTGTGGACGGCGGCTTTATGTGGAAAATTTAGTTCATTCACCGCCGAGGCGCGGAGACGCTGAGATTATAAAAAGCTCTGCGCCTCCGCGTCTCGGCGGTGGAAAACAAACATGAACAATCAACTTTCACTTGGCAAGCGCATTTTGTTTGGGGTGATGGGCGGCGTGGCGCTCGCGGCGCTTGCATGGGTTGTCTGGGGCGTCATCGGCTTTGGCATGGCCGCCGGGCTGCCCGGCACGCGCGGCGAGACGCTGGGCTATATGCAGATTTTGATTGTGCCATTTGGCATTCTGGTCAGCGCAGTCACCGGTTTGGTGATGGGGCTGCTGACCCGCCCAGACAGCCGCAAACGACGCTGGCTGTATGCGGGCCTGCTTCTCACTCTCATCTGCGTCATCATCAACTTTTTAATAGCAATTGATTTGGCATGACACACTTTAACGATTCACTGCCCGCCAACTTGCGGGTTTACAAAGAGCGCGACTTTCTGGCCGAGTTTCTCAAGCGCTATTGGTTTGCGCCGCCGGTGGCCTTGTGGCGCTCCATCGAGGCTCACGCCCTGACCGCGCTGGACTTCCCCGCGCCCATGCTGGATTTTGGCTGCGGTGATGGCTTGTTCACCGATGCCGTGTTTGGCAAACAGCCCGGCATTGTGGGTGTGGATATTGCCACCGGCGAGCTGCCAGACGCGCGAGACAGCGGCGTGTATTGGCGCGGCGTGCAGTTTGGCGATGGGCATCATTTGCCATACGCCGATGGCGCGTTTGGCAGCGTATATTCCAACTCGGTCGTGGAGCATATCCCCGACCCGGAGAATGTGATCCCGGAGCTTTCGCGCGTGCTGCGCAAAGGCGGCGTGTTGGCGCTCACCGTGCCCAGCGATAAATTTCGCTCTTTGTTGGATGGGGTAAAGAACGCGCCCACGCCCGCCGAGGGCGAGGCTTACGCGAAGGGCGTGGACAAACTGCTGGCCCATCACCACTACAAAACGCCAGCCCAATGGGCCGAGCTTTTGCAAAAATGCGGCCTGCGCCCCGCGCCGTTCACGTATTACATCGCCCCAGAAGCCGAGCAAAAATGGGATCAGATGAACCGCGAATATGGCATTGGCGGGCGGTCGCTGTTCAACACGCTGGCTTCGCCAAAACTCAAGCCGCTGGGCTTTAGCGCCGCGCTCAAGTCTCAGGTGCCAAAACGATTGAAGCCGCAGCTGCAAAAGTTTTACGATGCTCCCGCCAACGGCGAAGGCGGCGGGTTGCTGGTGGTTGGAATTAAGAATTAAAAGTTAGAAATTAAAAACTGGATTTGCGCAACATGCGTGTCAAATAACCGAAAGGATGTTCGTCATTCCCGCACAAGCGGGAATCTATAACTAGCCCATAAAATAAGTGGCGGGGAACCGAGTTTCCCTTGCATTTTTGGTTTGGCTCGGTATGGATTCCCGCTTGCGCGGGAATGACGATCTTAATTTTGCGTAAGTCTAGTTAACGCGAGTTCGGGATAAGGAATCTTGTAATTTCATTCTTGATGTAAGAGCGAAAAAACAGAATTTATTAGTCCGTTCGCCCTGACCCTTCGATAAACTCAGGGTGAACGGATGAGCGAAGCGAGCAGTCGAAGGGCGATCATTCGACAAAATCAAAACATAAGCTAAACAATCATCCTTCGACTGCTCCTGCTCGTTCCTCGCAGTCGCGCTCAGGATGAACGGATTCCTCAAAAACTCCTTATCCCGAATTCACGTTAGTTAAAAACCAGGCGACGGACAAATTTTCTGAGACCTCAAATTTCAATTTTTAACTTTCAATTTTTTAATTGAGATAATTTAGGGGTCACGGGGATGTAATGGCTTCGACGGGAGAGGTTTACTCCGAGTGGCGAGCCGAGACGCGACTCTCGTTAAACAGCGCAAAGCACGCAAGTGCGAAAGTCAACTGGAACGCCGTTCCGGTCGCCGCCTAATCGCGGTTGAACCGTTTCGGTGTCCGGGGCACAGCTCCGGCGTCGTCCACGCCCTCGCGTTGGTGGGGTGTGGCAGCGATGTAATAATGCCAACGGGCGTTTCGCCGAGACTCATAGGCGGGTAAACGCTGGCTGACAGCCGATCTCATGAGTTCGTCGCGCGCTTACTTTGCAGGTGGAGATTCGCGCGATTAAATCAAAACACCAGCTACGCTCGTAGTCATTCGCGGGGGATTTCTTTCGGACCCGGGTTCAATTCCCGGCATCTCCACATCTGGGATTGTTCCTTCGGAATAATCCCTCAATAGATTGATACCAGAGCTCAAATCGGTGGTTCCAAAACCCTCTTTGTGTTTATATCGTAGTTTGTTTTCAAAAAACATATATAACACCGTGGTTTTATCTTCGAGACTATCACTTTGCCAGAGCAGGAGAGGCTCTTGCAATGTATTGCATACTTTATCGAGAGCGGTTCCAAACTGATGCTCAGTATAGGAGGGTGTTTTCATTCTTGCATCAATCTCCGTTTTATTTGAGGTTAATCTTCTTATTTTTTCCTCATAAGTCTCAATGAGTGATTGATCCGATGCTGTTGCAATTCTTTCCACCAGTGAATCGATTTTCCCCTCAATCTCAACCAAGTCTGTCTTCAATATATTATTTTGTTGATCGTGCTCAAGAGAAAGTGAATTCCATGCGTCTTTAAATACTTCTTTTGCAAGCGCAACCTTGCCTGCATCTAACGTTGACGCTGATAAGAGGGATTGAAACTGACCATGAATGATGTCTCTATTTGTGGTTTTATATCTGTATTTACAGCCTTCAGTCTGGCACCAATAATTGGGATATTTATTAGTTCTGCCCTTATTCCAACTCGCTCTTAATGGCTTACCACATTCATAGCAACTGACAAATCCCTTTAGTGGAAAATCATTAGAATATGAAGCATTTAATCGTGGTTTGCTCTTCCCTAATCTCTTATTCTGCACATTCTCATAAGTCTCCTTTGATATAAACCCTGTATGTTGGCCATTCATGCGTTCGATCTCCCATGGTTGATATTCGATATAACCAGCATAGAGCGCCTTAGTAAGTGTTGATTGAACACCATGGCTAGAAATGGTTTTATTAATGCTGTTAGCTTTAAATTGCTCATTGATGTAATCTTTTACCTCTGCTTCCGAATTAAGTATATTTTTTTCATACGCTTCAATTGCCTCTTTAAAAATACTGGCGTAGGGTTCTCTTGATACTAGAACCCTTCCATGTTCTTTGTCTTTTATGTGTTTCAGTCCAGGAGGGGGACAAAAAGGCCAGTAGCCTCTTTCGAGTCTAGCACTCTGCTTTTGAATCACTTGACGGCGATTTTGCTGGCGGTCTAGTTGAGCCTTGCTGGCAATGATATTTTCAATAAACTCACCTTCTGGCGAGTCTTCAAAATTGAAGTTGGGACACTCAAGCCTTGCCCCTCTGATTTTCGACAATTCCATTTTCAAGCGGAGATGTACGTTAATATCTCGAGCTAATCGACTTAGATCATCAAAGACAACAACATATCTCTTGTGAGGATGATCATCAATATATTTGAGTAGCGCATTCATTGCAGGGCGTTCAAAAAGCCCACCAGAGACACCTTCATCCCTGAATACTTTTTCAACTATATCGTTTTTTGCCTTGATGTAATTTATACATCTCTGCTCTTGACTGCCCAAACCGTCACCCTCGACAACTTGTCGAGTAGTTGAAACTCTTGCATAGACAAGATAATGCCATTCTTGATCACTAAGCTTTTTCATAGTAGTTCTTCCTGCAAAACAAACCCATTTTTATGGTTTCGCAACTCTTTCAATGCCCTGAAAAACTGATTTTCGATCGATGTCTCATATCTAGCATATGTGTCTAACATCACGCTAATTGCCTGGTTACCCACAATTGGATCATAGCCATCATTATTAAACTTTATCGAAATGTCAGGATTAGAAGGGCTTATGGTTGCTCGAATAAACTCATTCTCTGCTTTTGCAAGGCGATGCATTCTCAAGTAAGCTACTGCAATCCTTTCTACAATCATGTTCTGAATAACCCCCTGTGGTTGTATTTCAGCAACTAAATCTGTTAACAAATCCTGATACAGATCTGCTTCGTATTCAGATATTAACTTTCCCCATACACCATGTTTTAGGGCATTAAAACGGACTTTTCCTTTGCCCTCTTCGGTTTTGACTCCTCCTAGTTTGGCGTTACTCTGATTTGCGAGTAGTTGTTTGTTTGAGATCATACTGTTTAATAGTTTGTTTTATAACCTTACAACTAAGTGCGTAAAGAAAATTTTGGATTTCCCTAATTTCTTCATCACTATATTTAGAATTTCTTAGATAGCTTTTACATACCTGCAAAGACAACATATAGATGACTCCTATATGAATGTCTAGCCGTATGCAGTGACACTCCACAATTTGTTAATTCGCTGGCTTTTTACCATGCGTTGACGGCTTCTCCTTTACCGTCTGAGTAATCCTAACAACTTTGTCACCAGCTACTAATACCTCTATTTTTTGATATTGATTCTTTTTGATAATGCTAAGTAGATCTAATTCTAAGGATTCGTTCCTTTTGCCTTCGAAACGTTGTATCTTGCCATCCTGCATTCTAACAACGACTTCATCGAATGAATTAAAACGTATGAAATTGATTAGATCTACTTCCTCTTGAGAGAGCTTGGCATATTGAGGAAAATATGGTGAATAGTCATTTTTTGGGAAAATTCTATTCATAATCTTGTTCAGATCAATTACTAGAAATGAATTATGATGTTTGCTCTCTGAGATATACTCATTGAGTTGTTTATCTGGGTTAGCCATCAAAATAGCCATTCCATCTTCATAAACCATCAAAACAACGCTCCGTCTGATCATGGTCAAAAATATATGATACTCAAGCTCATGCTCAGGCCAATCACTTGCTAAAGGTAGTTCAAATAGGTTATAACGAACTGTTTTAAGCTTCTCAAGCGAGAGACCATATTTGCGAAGCTCTTTGATAAGATGTGCCCAGACGACATCAACAATACTATATTTACGCCATTCAGACGAATCAGCACGATGATCAGCTAGCAAACCCAATTCAGTCCAGTGATTTATGACTCGATAAGACTCTCCGAGCTCTTTACTCGAATAACGTTTATCTGTGAGCAACTTACGAAAGGGCTTTGTGCTATCTGCCTCAAGGTAGCTAAATATGTAAATGCTGTCCATGAAGTAAAGCATACATCAATGTAAGGTTTATGTCAACTAAATTCTGCTTTCTGGGATTTTGAGTATAAATTATCGCATTTCTGATCGAAGGCGAACAGGATCTACTATCTTCATGGGGTGAATTAGTGAATTAACCTGCGCGAGGTTGTTATTAGCCGCTTCAATTATTGTAGCCTGGTCTAGTGTAAGAAAATAATCACATCCGCTTTTATAAGCAAAATAGACATGACTAGCGTCGTTATCATCAAATATTTTCCTGAGGCCGTCATAGGGAGGCTCTACTAAGTCACCAGAGCTACCAAAGGGCACGCCCCAGGGCATATCTCCAAACAACGGGGAATACTTCCTCACAGGAGGCACTGCATAAACTTTTTCTATGATCTTGAACAAAACGATAAGCGACTTTCGTCTTTTAGAGTTACTGACTTTAGCAAACTCCTCAAGAGTTTTAGGGGAAGTCACAAGCTTTGCAGGCTCATATGAAGCGATAAATTCAAGTGCGTCTAGCTGATCGTCTTTGACCCGTAAGTCTACTAAACGAGAAAGAATACAGGTATCAAGATATACTTTCATTTTGTATTTCGTTGATCAATTTGTATCAGTAAGTCAAAAAATGGAGTTAGACGGTCGATCGCCTCTTGGTTGAGTCACTCAGCTACAACCACCAACTCATCCCCAGCGATGTTTCTGACTTTGATTCTGAGGGGCTTTTTACTGACCGATACTGCCCCATTCCAGAACTGCTTGGTTTGCTCGCCATTGACGATCAGGTAGCCATTTTTATCAATCTTGATCTCGTGGTCTGATACCCACACGCCGTTAGTGTTGGTACAGTCTATGCTGATGAACTCGATCAACTCTAAGCCTGCATCACTGATCTCAATCTGCTTCTGGTTGGCTTGCTTCTTGGCATTGAACTCAGCAATCTTTTGAATCAGGGCATCAGAGATAAAACGATCAAAAGTGATGGTGTGCTTGCCACCTTTTTCTTGCACTGAGTACTCAACCACATCAGGGCTAACTATAAGGTCAATCAGCTCTTTCAGATCTTTGAAGATAAACTGAACGGGTTTGCCATCTACATCTCGCAAGTCATAGTCTTTACGCATTTTGTCTATCTCAGCCTGACCAGTGATGTCCACGCTACAGACCACTACTTTACTGATACCGTCCAGCTTGGCGGTTTCATCCATGATTTTGCTAAACAAGGCGGGGTTGAGAATAGCTTGTTGCTTGTCTTTGAGATCGGGCACCCAACACGGACAGACCATGCCTCTGTCTGTAATCGCTCCAAACCAGAACGAGCCGAAATTATGAGAAGTAGACAGGCTAGGTATGATGCTTGCTAGCTTATCCATTGTTTGCTGAGGGTTTCTGAACAGGTCAATGCCGTCTTTGATTTTTAGAATGTCAAAACTCGACTTTGCCTCTACTAGACGATCACGTATGGTTTGTATTGCATTGATACCCACATCGGCAGTGATGAACTTGCGACCCAAATCATGAGCAACCTTGGCTGCTACACCAGATCCACCAAAGAAATCAGCCACAACCATCTCATCATTACTGCTTGCATTGATGATTCTTTTTAGCAGACCCTCTGGCTTTTGAGTGATGTATCCAACATATTCTGATGAACCACTTATAATTGGCTTGGTGTAGTCCCCATCCCAAACATCCCTAACATATACTTCTGAATAGTAAGTATTGAATAGCTTCTTCTTATATTTGTCTGGTAAAGGCTCTTTGTTGCTCAAACACTCATTTATTTTCTGAATATCACCCTCTGATAGTCTACTAATATCGGGGCTATCTTTTTTTGTATCAATAAAAGGGTTTTCATAAATAACCTTTTCTTTCTCTGGGTTGAATGTATATTTATCAGATTTTCTATAGGCAAATATAGTATCGTGCTTCCTTGCGAATGTCCCTTTGCCAACACCTTGAATTCTATATGCCCATATAATTTCGTTTATTAAGCTTTCTTCCCCAAACACCTCATCCATGAGGATTTTCACATAATGCCCAATATGCCAATCCAAATGCACGTAGATACTAGCCGTGTCACTCATCACTTCTTTGATTGCCAGCAATCGCTCATACAACCAGTTGAGATAATCTTCCTTTTGCCAAATATCCCCGTACATGGTTTCTTCAAGCGTTTGCAAATCCTTGTTATCGACTTCTTCACCTGGTTGAGATTGTAGTTTTCCTTGAGCTTCTTCTAGCTTTGCAACGAGCTTGGGGTTTTGCCTAATATATATTTTCTTAGCGTAATTCGCTCCACTTGCAAACGGTGGATCAATGTATACCAAATCGACCATGATACCTTGCTCTTTCAAGTAGGCACAGGCATTGAGGCAGTCGCCGTGAATGAGTAGGTTGTCACACAGTTTCTTGCTACTTTGATTGACTTTTTCAGATAGCTCAACTTCAAAGTACGGCACCCCTTGGAGTTGAAAGTCTTTTGCCGTGAGCTGGCGATGGTATCGCAAAAAAGGCAAAACTGCTTGACCTCGAAGAGGCTCAATCTTGTAAGGGATATATTTAATTGGCATAGTATTACTATTTACTTCTAATTTCTAAAATATTGATTAATTTTATCGGTAATGGACTGAAGGTGGTGGTTAATATCTCTACCGTCCTCAAGGTACAAATAATCAAAAGATTTTGCGTTGTGGTCGATAAAGGTGTTTTCCATGAATTGTCTGATGTTAGTATACGCTCCAGCGTATATCATTCCTTTTGTCTCGATAATGAGCGTCTTTGCAATCTTTTTCTTGTTTCGTAGTATCACTACAAAGTCAGGTGTGTATTGATCTTGAATCAGTTTCCACTGACCATCGATCTTTTTGTAAATCTTGATTTTGAACGTGGATAGGAAGCGATCACCATTGAAGTACACCTCAAGTTGGTTTTCTTGAAAGACTTTCAATTGAAAAATACTCTCAAGTATGGCTGACTCAAGTCCACTATCCATTTGATAAGGGATGTAGTGGAAAGAACGGTCTTTGTACTTGATTGGGAGTTTAGACCGTTTTACTTCATCTATCTTGGCATCAAGCTGTGCCGTTAGTGAAGTATCACTACTGATTGCTTGTTTCGTAGCTTCAAGCTGTTTGATTTTGTCATTCTCACTAGTAAAGATGTCTTCAACTAGAGTTTTTTTCTTGTCGTACTCAGCAATCTTGTTGATGAAGTCAATGTTGTCTGGGTAGATTTTGGCTTTGGGAGAAATAGGGTTTTGATTGATGTTGGCTATCAGCCAAGACACTGACTCAGACTTGAGTGACTCGTGGACCCTGACT
>Ga0073900_10001932_pt1 | contig 11191 bp, 12 predicted proteins | sample KloWWTmetKNB5Kit_FD_66666 | JGI IMG/M metagenome (GOLD analysis project Ga0073900, IMG submission 66666) | Active sludge microbial communities from Klosterneuburg, Austria, studying microevolution and ecology of nitrifiers - Klosterneuburg... | ecosystem: Engineered > WWTP > Aerobic digester >... | reverse complement strand
GCGATGCGGTTTTCCATCGTGGCCTTCGCCGGCATCGTGCTGGCCTACGCGATCGCCATGCAGGGCACCTCCATCTATGAGCTGGTGTCCTCCGCCTACCAGGTCACCCTGGTCGGGGCCTTCGTGCCGCTGGTGTTCGGGCTGTATTGGAAGCGCTCCACCACGCAGGGCGCCATCGCCTCCATCACCGCCGGCGTGGCGGTTTGGATCGTCTTCTTCCCGCAGGTGAGCACCTTCGGCGAGCTGTTTCCCGGCCAGCTGGCGGGCCTGCTGGCCGCCCTGGTCGGCATGGTGTTCGGCTCCCTGGCACCCCAGGTGCTGGTGAATCGGCACGACCCGGACCATCACGTCAAGGGCTTGAACGCCTGAATTGCGGCCCCATCTGCGCTGCCGCGACATCCGACACGGCGGGGCCGGCCGCCGGATGGCAGCGTCCTTCTCCGCGTCCGGACCGCCGGGATCGGTGTGTTCGGGGACCTATAATTTCCTGTTTTGCGTCAAGGGTTTAGCGATGCCGATCTACGCCTATCGTTGTTCTGCCTGCGGTCACAGCAAGGACGTGCTGCAGAAGCTGTCCGACCCGGCGTTGAGCACCTGCCCGGCCTGCGGGGCCGAGGCCTTCTCCAAGCAGGTGACTGCGGCGGGGTTCCAGCTCAAGGGATCCGGCTGGTACGTCACTGATTTCCGGGGTGGCAACAGCGGCACCGCCACGGCGGGCGGGAACGCCGGAGGCGCCGGTGGAAATGGGGCCACGGAGGGTGGCAAGGACAGCGCGGGCGCGTCCAGCCCCAGCCCGGGTGGCAGCGGCGACAACTCTTCGTCCACCTCCTCCACAGCCTCCACCGCCTCTGCGGCACCGGCCGCAGGTTGCGGCGGTTCTTGTGCCTGTCATTGAAGTGAAAAAATACATCATCGCCGGCCTGCTGGTCTGGCTGCCATTGGCCATCACCATCTGGGTGCTGGCGTGGATCGTGGGCGTGCTGGACGGCGTGTTCCAGGCCCTGGTGGCCACGGCCGCGGCCGTGCTGCCCGAAAGTGCGCAGAAGCTGCTCGACACCCTGGCCCACGTTCCCGGGCTGGGCGTGCTGCTGCTGCTGCTGCTGATGATGCTGACTGGCATGTTCGTCACCAACATCGTCGGTCAGTGGTGGATTCAGCAGTGGGACCGCCTGCTGAGCAAGATCCCGATCGTCAAGTCGATCTACAGCTCGGTCAAACAGGTGTCGGACACGCTGTTTTCCAGCAGCGGCCAGGCCTTCCGCGAAGCAGTGCTGGTTCAGTACCCCCGCCAGGGCTGCTGGACCATCGCCTTCGTGACCGGCCGCCCCGGTGGCGAGGTGGCCACACACCTGCACGGAGAGCATGTCAGCCTGTACGTGCCCACCACCCCCAACCCGACCTCGGGCTTCTTCCTGATGGCACCCCGCTCAGAGGTGCGCCCTCTTTCGATGAGCGTGGACGAAGCGCTGAAGTACATCATTTCGATGGGCGTGGTGACCCCCCCGACAAGCGACCCAACCCCTTCCAGTGGCAACGCCGTCCCGGCGCCGCACTGAGCTGGGTGCGCCCCTTCAACCACCTTCGCTCCCCGCACCCACATTCCCGGAGATTCTCGATGCGCAGCAGCTATGCCGGCCTGGTCAGCGAACAGCTGATGGGCCAGACCGTGACCCTGATGGGTTGGGCCCACCGTCGCCGCGATCACGGCGGCGTGATCTTCATCGACCTGCGTGACCGCGAAGGCGTGGTCCAGATCGTCTGCGATCCGGACCGCCCGGAGATGTTCAAGACCGCCGAAGGCGTGCGCAACGAGTTCTGCCTGAAAGTGGTCGGCCTGGTGCGCGCCCGCCCGGGTGGCACCGACAACGCCAACCTGGTCTCGGGCAAGGTCGAGGTGCTGTGCCACGAGCTGGAGGTGCTCAACCCCAGCGTGACGCCGCCCTTCCCGCTCGATGACGAGAACCTGTCGGAAACCACCCGCCTGACGCACCGCGTACTGGACCTGCGCCGCCCGGCGATGCAGAAGAACCTCATGCTGCGCTACAAGGTGGCGATGGAGGCACGCAAGTTCCTGGACGAGCAGGGTTTCATCGACATCGAAACGCCGATGCTGACCAAGTCGACCCCGGAAGGCGCGCGCGATTACCTGGTGCCCAGCCGCGTGCACGACGGCCACTTCTTCGCGCTGCCGCAGTCGCCCCAGCTGTTCAAGCAGCTGCTGATGGTCGCGGGCTTCGACCGCTACTACCAGATCACCAAGTGCTTCCGTGACGAGGACCTGCGCGCCGACCGCCAGCCCGAGTTCACGCAGATCGACATCGAGACCAGCTTTCTCGGCGAGCAGGAAATCCGCTCGATGTTCGAGGGCATGATCCGCCACGTCTTCCGCAAGACGATGAACGTCGAGCTGGGCGACTACCCGGTGATGCCCTACAGCGAGGCGATGCACCGCTTCGGCTCGGACAAGCCCGACCTGCGCGTCATGCTCGAATTCACCGAGCTGACCGACGTGATGGGCACGGTGGACTTCAAGGTCTTCTCCGGCCCGGCCACCACCCCGGGCGGCCGCGTCGTGGCGCTGCGCGTGCCGGGCGGCGCGGCGATGAGCCGCGGCGAGATCGACGGCTACACCGAGTTCGTCAAGATCTACGGCGCCAAGGGCCTGGCCTGGATCAAGGTCAACGACGCCGCCAAGGGCCGTGACGGTCTGCAGTCGCCCATCGTCAAGAACCTGCACGACCAGTCCATCGCCGACATCCTGAGCCGCACCGGTGCGCAGAGCGGTGACCTGCTGTTCTTCGGCGCCGACAAGGCCAAGGTGGTCAACGACGCGATCGGCGCGCTGCGCCTGAAGGTCGGCCACAGCGACTTCGGCAAGAAGAGCGGCCTGTTCGAGGACCGCTGGGCACCGCTGTGGGTGGTGGACTTCCCGATGTTCGAGTACGACGAGGAGGAGCAGCGCTGGAATGCCTGCCACCACCCGTTCACCAGCCCGAAGGATGGCCACGAGAACCTGATGGACACCGATCCGGGTGCCTGCGTGGCCAAGGCCTACGACATGGTGCTCAACGGCTGGGAGCTGGGCGGCGGTTCGGTGCGGATCCACCGCGCCGAGGTGCAGGCCAAGGTCTTCGCGGCGCTGAACATCTCGCCCGAAGACCAGCGCGTCAAGTTCGGCTTCCTGCTCGACGCCCTGCAGTACGGCGCCCCGCCGCACGGTGGCCTGGCCTTCGGGCTGGACCGCCTGGTCACGCTGATGACCAAGGCCGAGTCGATCCGCGACGTCATCGCCTTCCCGAAGACCCAGCGCGCCCAGTGCCTGCTGACCGGCGCCCCCAGCCTGGTCGACGAGAAACAGCTGCGCGAGCTGCACATCCGCCTGCGCAACGCCCAGGCCGCCGCTGCCCAGAGCTGACTTCGCTCACCTGCGGGTTCCAGCCAAGCCGGCCCGTGGGCCGGCTTTTTGTTGCCTCTCCTGCGGCCTCCCCCATCCGAGGGTTCGACCTTGCGCCAGCGCACGCTCCAGCGGATCTGACGTGAGGCAGCGCATCCCTTCGGAAGCCGCAATCCTCGATGCTGCGGGGATGAGTCACCCCCAACTTTCCGGCGCTGCGGAGAAGCTCCTGTCCTTGCTGGCGACCGGCTTGGCAGCGTTTCTGGGGGGCAGCGTTGCACTGGCCTGCGGCTGTGCAGCCGACCATGGGGCGGCGCTGTGGGCGGGTGTCCTGGCGTTGGCAGGCCACCTGGTCGTGCGTGAGCGCCGGGACGCGGCTGCCACCGTGGATTCCCGGCGGCGAGACCGGGCCGATGTGGCCGCCATGGTGGTCGGCGGCGCAGGCGTGCTGCTGGCCGCCCGCAGCGGGCCGGGCCTGGTCGGGGCCGGCATTGCCGCCGGGGTGCTGGGCTGGCTCGCCAGCCGCAGCAACCCTGCCCCAGGCCCGACGGCCCAGGCGCTGATGGCAGCGGTTTGCCTATGGTGGGTGGTGACGGGCACAGACCAGGCCCATCGCCACAGCCTCAGTGCGATGGGGGCCCTCATCGGTGTGGGCCCTGCGCTCCTGCTGGCATCGGCACGGCTGCATGCTTCACGGGGTGTGGGTGGGCGTGGCATCGCGGCACTGACCGCTGTGTGCGGCCAGGCCTGGACGGCAGGCTGGTGGTGGGCCGAGTGGCTTCCGACGGCAGCGGTGTGGGCCTTGCCGAGCGCGGTGGTCAGCCTGGCGGCGCTGCTGTGCCTGCACCTGCATCGCAACACGGCCGGACGGTGGCTGGCTTGGGGCGCCGCACTGCTCCACATCGGCCTGCTGGCGGCCTCGCTCTGGCAGGTGGTGGCCTTGCGGTAAGGCTATCCTCTCGGTCATGACGCCTGCTCCGCGCCCGCCCAAGATTCCGGAATCGGTCCTCGTGGTGATCCACACCCCCGATCTCGAGGTGCTGCTGATCGAACGCGCCGACCAGCCGGGCTACTGGCAGAGCGTGACCGGATCCAAGGACCGGGTGGACGAGGCGCTGGCGCACACCTGCCTGCGGGAGGTGGCCGAAGAGACCGGCATCCAGATCGGCACACCGGACGTCCCGCTGGAAGCGCTGCTCGATTGGCAGCTGAGCAACATCTACGAGATCTACCCGGTCTGGCGATACCGCTACGGGCCCGGCGTGACCCACAACACCGAGCACGTTTTCTCCCTGTGTGTGCCTGCCGGCATCCCGGTGCAACTGGCGCCGCGTGAACACCTGCGCCACGGCTGGTGGCCCTGGCGCGAAGCTGCGGACCGCTGCTTCTCGCCCAGCAATGCCGAGGCCATCCTGCAACTTCCGCAGCGGCTGCGCGCGGCCGCATCGGTAGTCGGGCCCCGATGAGAAACGTCCAACGCAATGCGTCGCAGGACTCGACCTGCCTGCGCGTGGCCACCTACAACATCCACAAGGGCGTGCGCGGCCTCGGTCCGCGGCGCAGGTTGGAGATCCACAACCTCGGGCTGGGCATCGCCGCGCTGGACGCCGACCTGGTGTTCCTGCAGGAGGTGCGGCTGTTTCACCATCGGGACGCGCGCCACTTCGACCGCACCTGGTTTGGCTGGCCCGAGCAGGGCCAGGCCGATTTCCTGGCGCCGGACGGCTACGAGTCGGCCTACCGCACCAACGCCATCACCCGCGATGGTGAACACGGCAACGCGCTGCTGTCGCGCTGGCCGCTGGGGGAGGTGGAGCACCACGATGTGTCCGACCACCGCTTCGAGCAGCGTGGGCTGCTGCATGTGGTGGTGCAGCTGCAAATGCGGCGGCTGCATGCCATCGTGGCGCATTTCGGCTTGATCCATGCGAGCCGGGTGCGCCAGGCCCGGCGACTGTGCAGCTACGTGGCGGCCGAGGTGCCGGCGGGAGATCCGGTGCTGGTGGCCGGGGACTTCAACGACTGGGGCGAGCGCCTTGATCCCGTGATGGAACAAGGGGGGCTGCAGCGGGCCCGTCCACCGGGACCGGTGCGCCGCTTTGCCACCTTCCCTTCTCGCATGCCCTTGTTCGGGCTCGACCGTGTCTACTCCCGAGGCCTGCGCTGCACCGGACAGCAGGTGCCCCGCGGCCCGGCCTGGGCCCGCATGTCCGACCACCTGCCTCTGGTGGTGGAGCTTGAGCTGGACGCGGGCTGAGGACCGCTCGCTGCAGGTGGATGCGATGGAGGACAGCGACACCATCGCGCCAGGTGAGGCGCGCTCCCCCACTTGGCACTGGTACCTGGTTGGCCGACCGGTGTTCACCCACAGCAATGAAGTGCAGCTGCTGCGGGGGGGCGAGGAGCTGTTTCCTGCCATGGTGGCCGCCATCCGCCGCTCCCGCCATGAGATCTGGCTGGCCAGCTACATCGTTCACGACGATGCCGCTGCCGAGACGGTGCTCTCCGCCCTGTTGGATGCTGCCGCCCGCGGGGTGCGTGTGCGCATGGTGGTGGACGGCTTCGGCAGCAATGCGGCCCAGGACTGGCTGGAGCGCCGGCTGGCGGGCAGCACGGTGGCCCTGGCGGTGTTTCGCCCACTGCGCCGCTGGACGCACTGGCTCCAGCCCGGCCAGCTGCGGCGCTTGCACATGAAGCTGTGCATCGTCGATGGAGACCTGGGCTTTGTCGGCGGCATCAACCTGATCGACGACCGCATCGACCTGCACCACGGGCGCAGCGAGCTGCCTCGGCTGGACTTCGCGGTGCAGGCGCGGGGACCGGTGGTGTCGCCGATGGAGCAGGCCGCCCGCGCCATGTGGTCTCGCGCCTGGTTCGGACGGGACTGGCGCGTCGAGGCCCGAACCCTGCTGCAAGCACCCCAGCCCTTGCGGGAACTGCGGGCTGCGCTGCGAGGCTTGCGTCTGACACGGCACCGGCAGAACGCCGATCCCCCCGCTTCACACCGCCCGGTTCAGTGCGCCTTTCTGGTGCGGGACAACCTGCGCCAGCGACGCACCATCGAACGCAGCGTCATCCAGGCGGTACGCAACGCGAAACGCTCGGTGTGGCTGGTGACCCCCTACTTCTACCCCGGAGGCTCCTTTCGCAAGGCGCTGAAGGACGCTGCGCAGCGGGGCGTCGAAGTTCACCTGCTGCTGCAGGGCAAGATCGACTACCGGCTCGCCGCCTGGGCCGCTCAGGCGCTTTACGACGACCTTCTTCGCCAGGGCATCCACATCCACGAATACCTCCCCGCCTTCCTGCACGCCAAGGCCCTCACGGTCGACGACGCCTGGTCCACGGTGGGCAGCTCCAACTTCGATCCCCTGTCGCTGCTGCTCAACCTGGAGGCCAATCTGGTCGTGAGTGACCCGGCGTTCGCAGGGCTGCTGCGCCGTCAACTGGAGTCGGCCGCGGCGCACTCACGTGAAGTGCGCCTGGACGACATGGCTCAGGCCCATGGCTGGACCCGTTGGGTGCGCCGGGCACTGGTGGCTTGGTGTGCCTACGTCTATCTGCGTCTGGCGGGCGTCTCCGGCCGATACTGAGCGGGGTCAGACCCGGCTTTCCGCCGACTGGCCGCCCGTCATCGCTGGTTCAGGCAGCGTCCCTCAACGCACGGATTCGATCCTCGATGGGGGGATGACTGGACATCAGTGCCAGGAGCCCGCTGGGGCGACCTGAAATGCCCATGGCAGCCATGCTCTGGGGCAGATCACCGGGGTCCATCCCCCCCAGGCGGGCCAGCGCGCGCATCATCGGTTGGCGCGACCCCATCAGCTGTGCTGCGCCTGCGTCCGCGCGGAATTCGCGTTGACGCGAGAACCAGGCCACGATCATCGCCGCCACCAACCCCAGCAACAGGTCCAGTACCACGGTGGAGATCATGTAGCCGATGCCGGGGCCTTCACGATCGTTCTTCAGGATGACGCGATCGACGAAGTAACCAATGGCTCGCGACAGGAAGACAACGAAGGTGTTCATCACCCCTTGAATCAGCGTCATCGTGACCATGTCACCATTGGCGACGTGGGCCACCTCATGCCCGATCACGGCCTCCACTTCGTCGCGGCTCATGGTCTGCAGCAGACCGGTCGAGACCGCGACCAACGCCGAATTCTTGAAGGCGCCGGTGGCGAAGGCGTTGGGCTCGCCTTCGTAGAGCGCCACCTCCGGCATGCCGATGCCGGCGCGCTCGGAAAACGCCGCAACGGTGCCGACGATCCAGCGGTGCATCGGCTCCGTTGAGTCATTGATGACAACGGCCCCGGTGCTCCACTTGGCCATCGGCTTGCTCATCAGCAGCGAAATCGTCGCACCGCCGAAGCCCATGATCAGCGCGAAGCCGAGCAGTGCCGACAGGTTCAGACCGTTGGACTGCAGAAAGCGGTCCACTCCCAGCAGGCGCGCAGCAACACCCAGCACGAGCATCACCGCCAGGTTGGTCAGCAGGAACAGAAGGACGCGTTTCATGGGAGTAAGCAACGCCTGCAGCGCAGCGAAGAAGTGAATGGCAAGCGCTTAGATGGGCACCAGTCTTCCGGGTTCAAGTGCAGCGGCAGAAACCTGATGGGCGCACAACGCAAAGAGCCGGCACAAGGCCGGCTCCAATTGTTCACATCAATGAACGCTCAGGTCACTCAGCCTTCTCGGCGGGAGCAGCCTCGGCGGATGCATCGGGGCGGTCCACCAGCTCGACAAACGCCATCGGCGCGTTGTCGCCTACACGGAAGCCCATCTTGAGAATGCGGGTGTAGCCGCCGGGACGGGCCGCGTAACGCGGGCCCAGCACGTCGAACAGCTTCACGACGCTGTCGCGGCTGCGCAGGCGGTCGAAAGCCAGGCGGCGGTTGGCCAGCGTCGGCTTCTTGCCCAGGGTGATCAGGGGCTCGACCACCTTCCGCAGTTCCTTTGCCTTGGGAACCGTGGTCTTGATGGCCTCGTGCTCAATCAGCGAGTTGGCCATGTTGCGCAGCATCGCCGCGCGGTGCGACGAGGTGCGGTTGAGCTTGCGGGGTCCGTTGCCGTGACGCATGGTGCTTTCCTTTGCTTATGAATTGCCGGGAGCCGGATCAGGTACTCCCGGTGGCACCGGATCGGTTCTCAGGAACCGACCCTGTTCGAATGGGCCGCCCCTCGCAGGGGAAACGGCCGGGACATCAGCGCTTGTCCAGCCCTTGGGGCGGCCAGTTCTCCAGGCGTGCGCCGAGGGTCAACCCGCGCGAGGCCAGCACTTCCTTGATTTCGTTGAGCGACTTGCGACCCAGGTTCGGGGTCTTGAGCAGCTCGGTCTCGGTGCGCTGGATCAGGTCGCCGATGTAGTAGATGTTTTCGGCCTTCAGGCAGTTGGCCGAACGCACGGTCAGCTCCAGCTCATCGACCGGGCGCAGCAGGATCGGGTCGAAGTGCTGAGCACGCGGTGCAGGCTGATCGATGAAGGCCAAGTCTGCCCCCTCCAGCTGCGCAAACACCGCCAGCTGCTCGACCAGAATCTTTGCCGAGGCGCGGATCGCCTCTTCCGGAGAGATCGCACCGTTGGTCTCGATCTCCATCACCAGCTTGTCCAGGTCGGTACGCTGCTCGACGCGAGCGCTCTCCACCGTGTAGCTGACGCGCTTGACGGGCGAGAACGAGGCGTCCAGCACGATGCGGCCGATAGACTTGGTCGGCTCATCGGCATAACGGCGCATGCTGCCGGGCACGTAGCCGCGGCCCTTCTCGACCTTGATCTGCATGTCGAGCTTGCCACCCTGCGCCAGGTGAGCGATCACCTGGTCCGGATTGATGATCTCGACATCATGCGGCGTCTGGATGTCGCCGGCACGCACCGGACCTTCACCGTCCTTGCGCAGGACCAGGGTGACTTCGTCGCGGTTGTGCAACCGGAACACCACGCCCTTCAGGTTGAGCATGATGTGCACCACGTCTTCCTGAACACCGTCCACGGTGGAGTACTCGTGCAGCACACCGGCAATCGTCACCTCGGTCGGCGCATAGCCCACCATGGAAGACAACAGCACGCGGCGCAGCGCATTGCCCAAGGTGTGGCCATAACCACGCTCGAACGGCTCAAGGATCACCTTGGCACGGTGACCGCCCAGCGGTTCGACGTTGATGGCCTTGGGCTTCAGCAGATTGGTTTGCATCGATAGTTCCTGTCAATACCCTCGGCTCGTTACACCGATAAGGCTGAGGACCAGCCGGACACCGGGACGCCACCGAAGTCCGGTGCGCGTGAGACGTCGGGGGGAGCGGCGTTCTGGAAACACCGCCACACTCGCATCAGCGCGAATACAGTTCGACGATCAGCGACTCGTTGATGTCGGCGCCGAATTCATCACGGTCGGGAGCCTTCTTGAAGACACCTTCCATTTTGGTGACATCCACGCTCACCCAGCCCGGCAGACCGATTGAATCAGCCAGTTTCAAGGCGTCCTGGATGCGCAGCTGCTTCTTGGACTTTTCGCGCACCGAAACCACGTCACCGGCCTTGACCATGAACGAAGGAATGTTCACGGCCTCTCCGTTGACGGTCACGGCCTTGTGGGAGACAAGCTGGCGCGCTTCAGCGCGGGTCGATCCGAAACCCATGCGGTAGACCACGTTGTCCAGGCGGGACTCGAGGATCAGCAGCAGATTGGCACCGGTGTTGCCCTTGCGACGCTCGGCCTCGGCGAAGTAGCGGCGGAACTGACGCTCCAGCACACCGTACATGCGCTTGACCTTCTGCTTTTCGCGCAGTTGCAGACCGAAGTCGGACGTCCGGGAACCGGAGGTGCGGCCATGCTGGCCAGGCTTGGAATCAAACTTCGCCTTGTCGCTGATCGAACGACGAGCGCTCTTCAGGAACAGGTCGGTGCCTTCGCGACGGGCCAGTTTGGCCTTCGGTCCGAGATAACGTGCCACGGTGTTGTCCTTGTGGAATCTGACGCGGATCCGGCAAGGCATCCGCGCGAGTCAGGGTCTTGAACGCCCCTGACGGTGGGCTTCAGGAAGAGGGGTTTTCAGCGCTGCTCGGCGCGCAACCTCAACGGAAAAACCGGCGGCGCACCAAGGCGCTCGCCGGACAGCCGAGCATTATAACCGGAAATCCGGCACGAGCAGATCGCGCGCCGACCCCGATCAGATGCGGCGACGCTTTTGCGGGCGGCAACCGTTGTGCGGCACCGGCGTGACGTCGGAGATCGATGCGATGCGGATGCCCAGGGAGGCCAGCGCGCGCACGGAGGACTCGCGACCCGGACCTGGCCCCTTGATCTTCACGTCCAGGTTCTTGATGCCCTGCTCCTGTGCGGCACGGCCTGCCACTTCGGCAGCCACCTGCGCCGCAAAGGGCGTCGACTTGCGCGAGCCCTTGAAGCCCTGGCCACCACTGGAGGCCCAGGACAGGGCGTTGCCCTGGCGGTCGGTGATCGTGATGATCGTGTTGTTGAACGAAGCGTGCACGTGTGCGATGCCGTCCGCAACGTTCTTGCGGACCTTCTTGCTCACGCGACGTGCAGCGTTGTTGACTGGTGCTTTTGCCATGACTCAGTTCTTTCCAGCGCGCAGGGACACTGCGAATTACTTCTTCAGCGCCGCGGCGCCCTTCTTCGGGCCCTTGCGCGTGCGGGAGTTCGTACGGGTACGCTGACCACGGACCGGCAGACCACGGCGGTGACGGAAGCCACGGTAGCAACCCAAGTCCATCAGCCGCTTGATGTTGATCGAGATCTCGCGACGCAGGTCGCCCTCGATGGTCATGCGACCGACTTC
>Ga0073900_10001931_pt1 | contig 11192 bp, 6 predicted proteins | sample KloWWTmetKNB5Kit_FD_66666 | JGI IMG/M metagenome (GOLD analysis project Ga0073900, IMG submission 66666) | Active sludge microbial communities from Klosterneuburg, Austria, studying microevolution and ecology of nitrifiers - Klosterneuburg... | ecosystem: Engineered > WWTP > Aerobic digester >... | reverse complement strand
GATAAGTTTTAATCAACCCAGAATCCCTCAAGAGTTAAACAAATTGTCAGATACATTAATCGACAACATTTCTTCAATAAATACTGCTTGGAATTCCACCAATCAATATGTGAACATTAAAAATATTATTGAACTTGAAAACGCTTCAAGAGAATTAAACTTGCTAGCACAAAATCTTTATCAAAGTGCAGTTAAAAAGTATTTTATTGATTTAGAATTAAATTCAAATGGCAACAGATTAAATATAGACAAACTGCCAGAAGGTTGGTCATACAAAACGTTTGGAGAACTATTCACGGAAAGCAAAGCCAATGTTGAATCAATTGGCTATTGCCCTAAAGTATACAGCGTAACAAACTTAGGAATACAACTTAGGGAAGGGAAATACACTAAAGAACTTTCAAAGAGCACATCAAAATATAAAATTGCAAAGCGTGGGGATATGGTATTTGGATTGAGTAGAGAAATCCCAAATCTTGACGTGTTTTCCGACAATATAGGTGCTTTCAGTCCTGCCTACATTATATACACGCCAAATGATTACAGACTTGGACTAATGATTGGTTGCATAATGCGATTAAAATTAATGGAGCAAACAGATATTCTAAAAGGTGGGGCAAGAGAAGGTAAGACTCTTGATAAAGATAAGTTGGCAACCAAAACTTTTCCTATACCTAATATTGGAGCATTGAATAAATTGTGGGATTTATAAAATGAAAGAAAAAGAACTACTAAGAAAACTTGGAGAGGAAACACTTTACTCTGCCAAAGGTCATTTTAAAGCCTGTGACCTAAGGCGGCAGCTAATCACTTACACCATTTGGGTTTGTGCGGTTTTAAATGTAGTTGGTATTATTGGTATTCATCCAGTTGCCGACAAATGGTTTTCAGCAGTTGGTTTATTCGGCACTATTGCATTATTGATTTGGAACGAAGGCGAAGGCAAAAATTACAGAGCCAAACACAAAGAGGCAGCCGAAAAATATTTGGCATTACACAAAGAAATTAGAAGCTGTTACTTTCTAAGTGATTGCGATAAAACCCAAGTAGAACAATTAAGCAAAACAGTAATCCAGTTTGACCAAAGCGAAAAGCCTGAAATTCCAAGCTACGCAAGAAAGTGGGCTAAAAGAGCAATAGAAAGCAAAGACCCTGAAACGGACAACTGGTTTTTAAAAGAAATAGAACAATGAGTATAAACAGCAAACTGGTAACCTTTGCCCAAAATGAATTGGTGATTTCTCATAACGAAACTGAACGAGAAAGAATAAAAGCGTCTGTTGGGCAATTAGAAAAAATCTTAAAAGTCAAATTAGGCAACAACATTAAGGAGTTTGTTCGGTTTGGCTCATTCACAAGAAATACAATCTTGCCAAGACAATACGACCCACAATCTGATGTTGACTTGATGGTCATTTTCAATACAAGTGCAGGAAGGAAAACACCAGGCACTTATCGTAAATGGATTTTAGATGTTGTTTCGGCTGCCTATCCAAATTCAGTTTCCAAAAAAGATTTCCCTGCGGTCAAGTTGCTGTTGAATCATATCATGTTTGATATTGTGCCAGCATATACTGAAGAATATTATTTCGGAAGCAAATCATATTACATACCCGATTCAGGCGATTCATGGAGAAGCACCACACCAAACGATATCAACGATAGTTTGGCTTCAAAAAATACTCAATACGGAAACAACGTAATTCGCAACACCATTCGTTTGTGCAAGCATTGGAACGCAGGAGCAGGTTATCCGCTTGAATCTTACCTGATGGAGAAAGACATCATAAACTTGATTTATTGGGGTAATGAAGATACATATGAAAGATTTTTGAAAACACTTGACAGCATTGCAGGTAGAAGACCCGGTGTCAGACAAGCATTAGATTATATACAACAATACAAAGGCAATATTTGGACACAACCAAACGAAGCAAAACAGTTTGAATGGTTGCAAAAATTATTACCGGGTTTAAAATAGCATACATGAATATACCAACTAGACATTTATCAGTAAGAGTTCCTTGGCATGACGCAGGTTGGAATGGAAAAGTATGCTGCAATCCACGAGAAAATGGATCCTGCATGTTTTTGCCAAGAATAAATGAAAGTAAAAATCCTGAAGAGGAAGAAAAAATAGCTGAAAGTTGGTTACATGAATTAGACCAAAGCCAGCTGCCACCATGTGTTGGCGAAAAGGTTCATTTCATGTCGGCTCATAATATTTACAAAAAAGTCAACCACCCCTACAGCAAGAATGATAATAACAGTGAGTTTTATGGACATTACAGGGAAACAACTTATTGCTATCCTGGCTTTAGTTTTTCAGTAATTCCATACAATTGGATGTTGAAGAACGCTAAAGACAACAGCTCTGATAAGGCAGCGGCTTTACAAATTCCTTATGACCCTGAAAAAGAACCTGAGCTTAGTTTTGAAAATTCATGGGTTCAGCAAATTGATAATCAAAAGGCTTTATTAGATACTTTCATTAGTCCTATAAAACCAAATAGTTCATTGGTATTTATTTATGCCAAGAATGTTCCATTTATTGATACGACTTCAAGAATTTTGATTGGTGTTGGTCATATATCAGAAATAGGAAAACTTACTGAGTATGAATATGACGAAGCACTCCCAAAAAGTTTTCGTAGCACATTGTGGGAAAGACCTGTTCACCATACTATCAGAGATGATTTTCAAAATGGTTTCTTATTACCTTATCAAGAATTTTTTAAAGTTGCTGAAAAGGATGATTCTATTCACATACCTGATTACATTGCATTTGCTCCAACTTTTGAAGAATTTTCTTTTGGTTCAGAATGGATTGCAAATGATTCCGCAATAGAATCATTACTTATTTTGCACGAGAAATTAAAGAAGTTTGAAGCTCTATTGCCGAATAAAAATTATGAACATCAATTAAAATGGATTGATGCTGAGCTTTCAAGGCTTTGGAAAATGAGAGGGCCATTCCCTGGCCTTGGTGCTGTTTTATCAGGTCTGAAAATATCCGAAGGGAACCTTATTGCATGGGAATTAGATAAAATAATTCGTGATGTGGAAAAGGAAGAAGTTGTAAAAAATCCATGGGACTTTGTTGAACAAATATTTCAAAACGATACTTCATTTTTATCAAAGAATTTAAAAGTAAGTATCAGCGACACACAAAAGGCAACGTGGCACAGTTTAAGTAAAGACGAAAAGGAATTTCTTCAATTACTAAGCAGAATGAACGTTGATAACGACCAAGTGAATTCTGTAATTGATACAAAAGAAAAAGTTCAAATAGAGTTCTTGAAAAATCCATATTTACTTTACGAATCAACTCGTTTAGACGTTACTAATTTTCCAGTTTCAATAATTGATAAAGCAATTTTTGCTGATGCTAAAATTCTTGAAAATTTTCCTTTATCAAGTCTTACAAATATAGCAACCGCACTTGACCAAAAAAGAATACGGGCATACAGCATTCAATTACTAGAACAAGAGGTAATTAATGGCAACACATTGCTTACAGATAGTCAGTTAGTAACCAAGCTTGACGAGCTTCCACTTCAGCCACTTTGTAACCCTTCAATAAAGAATCTCATTGCCATCGAAGATTTTTTAAAGGAAGAAATTGTTAGGCACACATTGGATGAAGAAGTTGAACTTTATTATTTTAAACTGAAAAGATTTGATGTAATAAAAGACAAGATTAAAAACTTTGTTCAGAAAAGAATCAAGAGAAATATAACACCACCTATAAATCAAGACTGGCTTCAACTTATAGAAAATAAATTTGGAATAATTGATACATCAAAACCTAGCTGGTATCAAGAAAGGGATAAAAAAGCAAGAAAAGAAAAAGCGAACGCACTTGATGTATTGTCAAACAGCAGGGTTTCGGTTTTAATTGGCCCCGCTGGAACTGGTAAAACAACATTGTTGAACATATTATGTGAGCAAACATTTATTAGTTCAGGAACTATTTTGAGACTTGCACCGACTGGTAAAGCAAGAGTTAATATGGGAAAAGACGCTAAAACACTAGCAACATTCCTTTATAATTTGGATAGGTATAACCCAGAAACACAGCAATATTATATGAATCCTGATGCTGAACAGGTAAAGTATGATACTGTTATAGTTGATGAATCATCAATGCTAACAGAGGAACAATTGGCTGCATTAATAGATAGTTTAACGGGAGTTGAACGATTTATTCTAGTTGGTGATTACAGACAACTACCGCCAATTGGTGGAGGAAGACCGTTTGTTGATTGTATTGAATTTTTAAATAAAGAAAAGAAAGGTATTGCAGAATTGAGGTTGTTATTCCGTCAATTTTCAGAGGATAATTTACCCGATGAAGAAATTGAAAGACTTGATGTAAGGCTTAGTAAATGGTTCAGCGATGATGAGATTAAGAAGCAGGAACTAGATATTTTCAAAGAGATTTCAGAAGATGATAAAAAAGAGTGGGATAATATCAAGTTTATTGAATGGCATAATGTAAAACATCTTGAAGAAATTTTGATTGATGTTACAAATGATGAAATAAAAAGCCTTTTGAAATCGATACCTGACAAAGTTTTACGCAACGAGCAAGCGAATTTTGATGCATCCCTTGGTTCTAATTTTTACATGGAAAAAAGTAATTGGTCAGGTTTTGGAATTGAATCAGCAAGTGAAATAGAAAATTGGCAAATCTTATCTCCAACTCGAACCGCAGGTTACGGAACCAAAGTATTAAACCAGCGTATTCAAAAAACATTCAGAGGAAAGACTAAAGAGAAAGCAATATTTCCCGGGAAGTTTCAGAAAAGAAAAATGAATAAGCCTGTTGGTGATGATAGTATTGTTTTCAGCGATAAAATAATAAATACTAAAAATACAAGATGGAATAAGCCTTGGAACAAAATCTATAATCCAAACAATATTCCTGATGATGAATTGTTGAAATACATGGCCAATGGTGAAATCGGAATTCATATTGGCAAATATGGTGCATGGGATTATGATATGCCACGACCTCTTAACATTGTCTTTTCATCGCAACCTGAATATGCTTATGTATTCAAAGAGTCAGACTTTCAGGAAGATGGTGATATTCAAATGGAACTAGCCTATTCTATTACAGTTCACAAAGCACAAGGCAGTGGTTTTAAAGTTGTTCTATTTATTTTACCAAATCCTTGTCCTGTTTTATCAAGAGAATTATTTTATACTGCTCTAACAAGACAGGAAGACAGAATTGTCATTCTTCATCAAGGAAGTTTAAATGACTATCGCAAGTTTACAACAGGAGAATATTCTGAAACTGGAAGACGCTTAACAGATTTATTTAGTGAGCCGAATTTGAAAATAATAAATAAAAAATTCTATGATACTAAATATATTCAGGTATCAGAAAAGGGAGAATTTATGATTTCCAAATCTGAAGTTATCATTGCTGATAAACTACATAATAACAATATTCAATACGTTTACGAAGCTGCAATATCAGACGATAGAGGAATAACAATTCATCCAGACTTTACCATTGAGGATAATGATACTGGTATAACATATTACTGGGAACATTTAGGTATGTTAACCAAAGATGATTACAGAAGTAAATGGAAAAGAAAACAGGAATGGTATGAAAGAACTGGTATCGTAGAATACACGAAAAATAGTGATGCAGACAAACAGTTAATTTTAACAAGAGATAAACCCGATGGAGGAATTGACTCTACAGAAATAAAAGAACTAATTGAGAAATTATTTAAATAGAATTTGAAATCCATAATCGAAAATATCAAAGAAAAATCAGCGATTGAGAATCAAACAAATTAGTATGGCAAAAAAGAAATATACAACAGAGGAATTAATGAAACTGACTATTGAAGAAAGTTTCAAATCAATTCCTGAACATATAGACAAAGCTGACCCGTTGGTTGGTGCAATAGTTACTAACAAGGATGGAGAGATATTAGCAACTGCACATCGGGGTGAATTAAGAGTTGGCGAACATTGTGAATTCACACTGATTGAACGCAAGCTGAAAGATATGAATCTGAGAGATTGCATATTATATGTAACACTTGAACCTTGTGTTGATGAAGCAAGAAAACCACCAAAAAGAGGTTGTGCAACACATATTTCGAAAGCAAGAATCAACACCGTTTATGTTGGAATGAGAGACCCAAATCCTAAGGTTGAGAATGAGGGTGTAAATTTTTTAGTAAAGCAAGGAATCAAGGTTATTGACTTTCCTGCACACTTTGAAATGGAAATAAGAAAAAGCAATGCTCAATTCATAAAGGAAAAAGAAGCTGAGCAGATGCAAGTAAAAAAGGAGAAACTACAAAAAGCAAAATCATATTTACAGAAACCCGTTTCCTCTTCAACTCTTAACCAGTTTGATGCAACAGCCGTTAAACAATTTTTACAGTATTCAACCGCATCATTCAGTTACCCTTCTGATGATTTTAGCCAATGGGCTTTAGATTTTGAATTAGCCGATAAAGACAGCAAAGGAGTAATTCACCCAACAAGGTTGGGTTTAATTTTGTTCGGCAAAAAAGTAGAAGATATTTATCCTCACACATTGTTCAAGGTAGAAATCAATTATGGTAAAGGTGAACAAGAAATTAGAGATTTTGGTGGGCCTATCGTAAGCCAAATGCAATCAATACTTGACTATGTCAAAGACAAAGCATTTAAACTGACTATTGACCGCAGCAAAGGAAAACGGATAGAAAAGGAAGATTTCCCAATTGAAATTCTTCGTGAGGCAATTGCAAATGCAATCATTCATCGTGATTATGAAAACGAAAAGTCAACCAACTTTCTTTCGATAAGTCCGGACAAAATTATAGTTCGCAGTCCGGGCAATCCTGAAAGCCCTCTGACACTTGCCGACTTAAAAACATTTGATACACCTTCTGTAAGTCGCAATCCGAAAATCATGTTTGTATTTAACAAAATGGGATTAGCTGAGCAAAGAGGAATAGGATTAAGGAACATGAAGCAGCTACCTGAAAAGGGATTTCCATTGCCAACTTTTAACCTCAAAACTGGCATGCTTGAAGTAACATTTGGAAGAACTAAAGAATATTTAGCTCAACAAACTGGTATTAAGAACTTGAAGCAACTGACAGAAGAAGATAAAGAAGCAGTATTATTTATTCAGAAAAAGGGTGAAGCATCAAGAGGAGAATTTGCTGCTGAATTTGAATTGAATGATAAAACAGCACAAAGAAGATTAGCAAGTTTAGTAGAAAGAAACTTAATTGTAATGATTGGTGATAGAAAAGGTGCTAAGTATAAAACAAGAAGCTAGAAATATGAATGCTACTGATATTGATATAGGACATGATAAAGGACTTGATGTCCTTTATGTAGCTAATGAACCTGTTGAAATAGTAGATAAAGGACAAGATAAAGGACAAAGTGTCCCATATAATACAATAACTGTTGTAAGTAATGAATCAGGACATGATAAAGGACAAAGTGAACGTATTGGAAATACAGGTGAACTTGATGTTATTAGACATAATATAGCACATACTGTACAATATGTAAATGGAGCAGGAAATAAAGATGAAATTGCAAATAAGGAAACAACTAATCAACTATCAGATAAAGTTTGAAGCCAATAACTGAAAATATCATAGAAGAATCAGCGATTGAAATTTTGCAGTCGCAGGGATGGGATTATGCCAACGGCAAAGAGATTTCACCCGAAGGACTTTTTTGTGAAAGAGAAAATTACAGTCAGATTGTTTTGGTTAACCGTTTACGAAATGCCATTGCCAAAATCAATCCTGAAATCCCTATAGATGCACAAGAAGCAGCAGTTCAAAAAGTGTTGCGGATTGCTTCTCCCGAAATGTTGCACAACAACGAAGAATTTCACCGCTTGTTAGTGGAGAAGGTAAAAATTCCTTATCAGCAAAACGGTAACGAACGAAGCCATGAAGTAGCATTGATTGATTTTGAAAATATTGAGAACAATCAGTTTACGGTTGTCAATCAATACACAATTATTGAAAACAATCAAAACAAACGACCTGATGTTTTGCTTTTTGTAAATGGTTTGCCTTTGGTTGTTATTGAGCTAAAAAATGCTGCAAGTGAAAATGCTAACATCAAAAGTGCTTATCAACAAATACAAACCTACAAAGCCATAATTCCAAGTTTGTTTACTTACAATGCTATCTGCATTCTTTCAGATGGTTTGGAATGTAAAGCAGGAAGCGTTTCGGCAGATTTGAGCCGCTATATGACTTGGAAAACTTCTGATGGAATTAAGGAAGCATCACGATTCAAACCACAATTAGAAACCTTGTTGAAAGGAATGTTGCAACCTGCAACGCTTTTAGATTTGGTTCGTAATTTCATAGTATTTGAGAAATCGAAAAAGGAAGATGCAAAAACAGGATTGATACAAATTCAAACCGTTAAGAAATTAGCGGCATATCATCAATATTACGCAGTAAACAAAGCCGTTCAATCTTCTGTGGTTGCTTCGGGCGTTAATGGTGATAAAAGAGGCGGTGTAGTTTGGCACACTCAAGGTTCGGGCAAAAGTTTGAGTATGGTTTTTTATTCGGGCAAACTTATCACTTCACCCGAAATGCGAAACCCGACAATAGTTGTAATTACCGACCGTAATGATTTAGACGACCAATTGTTTGACACTTTTGCTTCTTCGGTTCAGTTGCTAAGACAAGAACCTGTTCAGGCAGAAAATAGAGAACACTTAAAAGAACTTCTAAAAGTTGCAAGCGGTGGAATTGTGTTTGCAACCATACAAAAGTTTTTACCCGATAACAACAAATCCATTTACGACCAACTTTCCGACCGTAAAAATGTGGTGGTAATTGCAGATGAAGCCCACAGAACGCAATACGGTTTTGAAGCAAAGTTGGTAGATGAAAAAGACAAAGAAACCAAAGAGGTAATTGGAAAACGTATTGCTTACGGTTTTGCAAAATATATGAGGGATGCTTTGCCTAACGCAACATATATAGGATTCACAGGCACACCCATAGAAGGAACAGATGTAAACACTCCACAGGTTTTCGGAAATTATATTGACCGATACGACATTAAAGATGCTGTTGATGATGGAGCAACGGTTAAAATTTTCTATGAAAGTCGTTTGGCAAAAGTGAATTTGGATGAAGAAGGAAGAAGATTAATTGAGGAATTTGATAGAGAACTTGAACAAGACGAAGAAGTAACTGAAAAGCAAAAAGCCAAAGCCAAATGGACAAAACTTGAGGCTATTGTTGGAAATCAGCAACGAGTTAAGAATTTGGCAAAAGACATTGTTACACACTTTGAAAAACGACAAACCGTATTTGAAGGTAAAGCAATGATTGTAGCCATGAGCCGAAGAATCGCAGCCGACCTTTACGCAGCTATAATTGAATTAAGACCCGACTGGCACAATAATGATATGACGAAAGGTTTTATCAAAGTGGTAATGACAACAAATAGTGCAGATGGTCCTGAAATTTCAAAACATCATACTACCAAGCAACAGCGAAAGGATTTATCGGAAAGAATGAAAGACCCTTCTGATGAACTAAAACTTGTAATAGTTCGGGATATGTGGCTGACTGGTTTTGATGCTCCATGCTTGAATACAATGTATGTTGACAAGCCGATGCGAGGACATAACCTCATGCAAGCAATCGCAAGAGTAAACCGAGTTTTCAAAGACAAGCCAGGTGGCTTGATTGTAGATTATTTGGGAATTGGAACAGATTTGAAAAAGGCACTTTCATTTTATGGTGAAGCAGGTGGTAAAGGCGACCCAGCAGAAAACATTGAAAAAGCATTTGAAATTTTCAAAGAGAAATTGGAAATCATTCAACAAATGTTCAATGAAGACAGTGGAACAAGAAAAGACATTTTAGTAGAAGAACCCGAAGCATATTACGAAGGCAGTTTTAAATTCAATTACAGAAGATTCTTTGCTGTAAACGCACAAGAGAAACTTTCTATTATTCTGCAAACAGAAGAACACATTTTAGGATTGAAGGACGGCAAAGAAAGATTTATAAGAGAAGTAAGTTTATTAAGTCAGGCACTTTCACTTTGCATTACAAAAGAAGAAGTTCAACCATATTTGCCCGAAGTAGCATTTTTTCAGGCCGTAAAAGCAAGGTTAGCCAAGTTTGCCGCACCAATAGGCGGAGGAAGAACAGATTTAGAAATTGAAACAGCCATCAAACAAATCGTTGATGAAGCATTGAGCAGCGATAAAGTGATTGATATTTTTGATGCAGCAGGAATTGACAAACCCGAAATATCAGGACTAGAAATTCTTTCAGATGAATTCCTTAGTGAAGTTGAAGGAATGCAGCATAAAAATTTAGCGATTGAATTATTGAAAAAGATTCTGAACGGTGAGTTGAAAGCAAGAGCAAAAACAAACCTTGTTAAGAGCAAGAAACTTTTAGAAATGTTGGAAGGTGCAATCAAACGCTATCAAAACAACTTACTGACAACCGCTGAAATCATTCAAGAATTAATCAACATTGCCAAGCAAATAAAAGAGGCAGACAAGGAAGGTGAAAAACTAGGACTGACAAATGATGAAGTTGCTTTTTACAATGCACTTGAAATAAATGACAGTGCTGTTCAAGTTTTAGGAGACGAACAACTAAAACAAATTGCCCGAGAGATTGCCGAAAAAGTAAGAGCAAATGCGACAATTGACTGGACAATCAGAGAAAGTGCAAGAGCAAAACTTATGGTGCTTGTAAGGCGGACACTCAACAAATGGGGCTACCCACCAGACAAGCAACAAAAAGCAATTGACACAGTATTAAAACAAGCGGAGTTATTAGCAGACAATTTAACAGCATGAGAACAAGCCAACGCACAGGTGTAAGCACATTTGCAAGCCGCACAAGCCCAAGCACAGACCAAAGCTTGCAAAAGAGCTTCCACCTTTCCCACGCAGACAAAATTGAATTAAAAAAAATCTCCTCCCCTTCTGAAAATAAAAAATACGCAACCGCACAACCCGACACGCCAAAGACAGTGAAACGTTGCATTGACAATGGTTTGCAAGGACGGACGACAAAAACCACTGGCTATAACACGGGTTTGGCAAAAGTGGCGGTTCAGTGCTCCGCAGACACATTTGTGGTTAATCAAAGTTTGGTTCTCCGCATCAACATTTGTGGTGAAAATCGCCACCT
>Ga0073900_10001929_pt1 | contig 11195 bp, 6 predicted proteins | sample KloWWTmetKNB5Kit_FD_66666 | JGI IMG/M metagenome (GOLD analysis project Ga0073900, IMG submission 66666) | Active sludge microbial communities from Klosterneuburg, Austria, studying microevolution and ecology of nitrifiers - Klosterneuburg... | ecosystem: Engineered > WWTP > Aerobic digester >... | reverse complement strand
GGTTTTTGTGTCGCCTGCGTGAGCCGTGGCAATTTGGCCGCGACTTGCACAAAACGAGGAAATATCTGATTGGCGCGGCAGGGGCGAGGCATGCCTCGCTCTCTACGTCTAAACCTTCGGTTTTTGTGTCGGTTGTGCTCGCCGTGACAATTTGGTTGCGATCCCTCGCGAGCCGAGGAAATATCTGGTTGGCGCGGTAGGGGTGAGGCACGCCCCTACGCCTAAAACCTTCGGTTTTTGTGTCGGTTGTGCGCACCGTGACAATTTGGTTGCGATCCCTCGCGAGCCGAGGAAATATCTGGTTGGCGCGGCAGGGGTGAGGCACGCCTCGCTCTCTACGCCTAAACCTTTGGTTTTTGTGTCGCTTGCGTGAGTCGTGGCGATTTGATGTTTCTCGTGCAAAACTTGACCCGCCCCCGCGCATCTCATGCCGTTCAATAATTAACAAGGTGATTCCAGTAAAATTACCCTTCTATGTTTCAACCCGTCTCTAACCAAGTGGATTTTGCGGCACAAGAAAATGAGGTGCTGGCATTTTGGAAGCGCACCGGCGCGTTTGACCGTCTGCGCCAGCTTTTGGCGACCAGCGAGAAGCGCTATTCGTTCATAGACGGGCCAATTACGGCGAACAACCCCATGGGCGTGCATCACGCCTGGGGGCGCACTTACAAAGATTTGTGGCAGCGCTACAAAGCCATGCTGGGCTACAACCAGCGCTGGCAAAACGGATTCGACTGCCAGGGGTTGTGGGTCGAGGTCAATGTTGAGAAAGAATTGGGCTTCAAGTCTAAGCGCGACATTGAAGAGTATGGCATGACCAGGTTCATCGCGTTGTGCAAAGAGCGCGTGCTAAAAAGCGCGGCCACGCAGACCGACCAAACCATCCGCCTGGGAAACTGGATGGACTGGAATGACACCGATGAGCTGCGAATGCTGGCCGCAGAAATTGTCAAAGACCCCCAGAAGCACATCACCCTGAAGCGTGGCGACAAAGAAGTGCACGGCACGGTGGAGCAATTGGTGGGCCAGTTGGGCATGCCAGACCTGCAAGGCTCGTATTTCACGTTTAGCGATGAGAACAACTACCAGATTTGGTCGTTCCTCAAAAAATGTTACGAGAACGGCTGGGTCTACCGCGGCACAGACAGCATCCCGTGGTGCCCGCGTTGCGGCACGGGCATCAGCCAGCACGAAATTGACACCGAAGGCTACAAAGACCGCGAGGATTACACCATCACCGCGCGCTTCCGCCTTAAAACGCTGGACACAAAAAATGTGGCTTGGCAAAACGATGGCGCGGAGAAATTTGCGGCCACGCCCAACCGCTACCTCCTCGCGTGGACGACCACGCCCTGGACCCTGCCCGCCAACGTGATGGCGGCGGTGGGGCCAAAGATGACCTACGTCCTCGCCATGCAAACGCACAAAGACGGCGAGCAGGCCATCTACATTTTGAGCAAAGGCACGCAAAAAATGCTCAAAGGCGAATTTGAAGTGCTGGGCGAGATGATCGGCGCGGATTTGGCGGGCGCGACCTACCAGGGCATTTTTGATGACCTGCCCGCGTGGATTGACGCCAACAAAACCTGGGCAGACAAGCACGGGTTTGAGGACGACCGGATTTTTGAACACTGCGTCATCCCCTGGGACGAGGTGGGCGAGGACGAAGGCACGGGCATTGTGCATATTGCGCCCGGCTGCGGCCCGGAAGACCATCAGCTTGGCAAATTGCACAGCTCGCCAATGGTTGGCCCGCTGGACGAAGAAGGCAACTATCTGCCCAATTTTGGCGAGTTCAGCGGCAAATTTGCCCACGATGTGCCAGAGCAGGTGGCGAACGCGCTCAAGAAGAAGGGCTATTTTTACAAGCACGATAAATACGTGCACCGCTACGCGCATTGCTGGCGGTGCGGCTCGCCGCTGGTTTACCGGCTGGTGGGCGAGTGGTATATCAGCATGGACACCCTGCGCCACGACATGATGCGCGTCTCGGAGCAGATCAACTGGATACCGGCGTTTGGCAAAGAGCGCGAGCTGGACTGGCTCAAAAACATGCACGATTGGATGATCTCCAAAAAGCGCTACTGGGGTCTGGCCCTGCCCATTTGGGAATACCCGGATGGGACGTTTGAGGTCATCGGCTCGTACGAAGAACTGAAAGAACGCGCGGTTGAAGGCTGGCAGGAGTTTGACGGCCACACGCCCCATCGCCCGTGGATTGACAAGGTAAAAATCAAAGACAAAAACGGGCAAATTGGCACGCGCGTGCCAGACGTGGGCAACCCCTGGCTGGATGCGGGCATCGTGGCATATTCCACCTTGCGCTACCGCACAGACAGGGAATACTGGGAGAAGTGGTTCCCGGCGAGCTTCATCACCGAGAGCTTCCCCGGCCAATTCCGCAACTGGTTTTACTCGCTCATCGCCATGAGCACGGTGCTGGAGCAAACCCAGCCCACCAACGCCATCCTTGGTTTTGCCACCTTGATGGACGAGCACGGCAAGCCCATGCACAAGTCATCGGGCAACATGATTGAGTTTAACGAAGCCGCCGAGAAAGAGGGCGCGGATGTGATGCGCTGGGTCTATGCCCGCCAACGGGTGGATGACAACCTCAACTTTGGCTATCATTACATGGAGGAGACGCGGCGGCACTTTATTTTGCCGCTTTGGAATGTCTACTCGTTTTTTGTCACGTATGCCAACGCGGATGGGTGGCAACCGACGGCAGACCGAGGACGGGGGACGGATGCCTCGCCGTCTTCCGTCTCCAGTCTTCCGTCCTCTATGGACAAGTGGATCCTTGCCCGCCTGACCGAGACGACCAACGCCGTGATTGCCGGGCTGGAAGCATGGGAAGCCCGCCCGCCCGCGCTTGCCATTGAGCAATTTGTGGACGACCTGACCAACTGGTATGTGCGCCGCAACCGCGAGCGTTTTTGGCGGGCGGGGCAGGATGCGGACAAGCAGGCCGCGTATGCCACGCTCTACGAATGTCTGACCACGCTGACCAAACTCATCGCCCCGTTTATGCCGTTTATGGCCGAGGCGATGTGGCAGAACCTGACCCGCCAAACCACCGTGCGGGAGATGGCCGCCCAACCCGGCGCGTTTTCCATCCACCACCAAAGCTACCCGCAACCGCGCGAGCTGAGCGCCGAAGAAAAGGCCTTGCTGCGCGAGGTTGCCATCGCCAGAACGGTGGTGAATTTGGGCCACAGCTTGCGGGCGCAAAGCAAAATTAAAGTGCGCCAGCCGCTGGGGCGCATCATGGTGGTAGCCGATGAGGCTGGGCGCGCCGCGATCACCGCTCAGCGCGAGGCGATTGCGGGCGAGTTGAACATCAAACAGGTGGAGTTTGCCGCGCAGGAAGAACAACTGGTCACCTACAAAATTTTGCCCGATTTGAAAAAACTGGGCAAAAAGCTGGGCGCGGCCATGCCCGCCGTGCGCAAAGCATTGGAAACCGCCGACGCGGCCCAAATTGCTCATGCGGTTAAAACCAACGCGCCCATTGTCTTGACGGCGAACGGACAAAGCATTACGCTTGCGCCCGATGAAGTGCTGGTGAGCATTCAGCCCAAGGGCGACCTGCTGGTGGCGGGCGAGGGCGGCGTGGTCGTGGCGCTGGATACGCACCTGACCGATGCGTTGATTCAGGAAGGTCTGGCCCGCGAGGTGGTGCGGCGCATCAACGACGCGCGCAAAGAGGCCAACTTCTCGCTCAGCGACCGCATCACGGCCGAATACGCGGCCAGCCCGCGTTTGGCGCAGGTTATTTCTGCGTTTGATGGCTATGTGAAGGCCGAGACGTTGGCGGTTGAATTGCGCCCCGGCCCAGCCGAAAGCGGCAAAGCCGATGAGTTTGACGGCGAAACGTTGAAGATTGTGGTGAAAAAGGTTTGATAACACACATTCGTCATTCCCTGTCATCCTCGCGAGAGCGGGGAGAAAGCGTGAATCCACAACAAACCCTTTCAACCTTCGGATGGGTTTTCTGCACGGCGCGGTATGGATTCCCGCCTTCGCGGGAATGACGGCAAAGGCTTTATATGCCATCTTCTAAACAAGACTTGGACACCCTTCTGAGCGCGCTGGACGCGAACATGACCAGCAACACGGCCATGCTTGGGCTGATATGCCCAAACAGCGTGGCGCGGGCCAGCGTGCTGAACGATGCGCTCTCCGCGCCGCCATCGGCGCGGTTGCGCACACCCGCGCACCGCAAGCTTATTGCCGCGCGGGTGGATGCGACCGGTTTGCCCAGCTATGTTTTGCCGTGGCAGCATCTCATCTTCCGGGTGCTGGACACTTTGCAAGAGCCAGCGCTGCCCGCCGAGAAAAATGTGATCAACTCTCTGCGCTCGGATTTGCTAAAAGTCACGCGCATGGACCCGGCGGATTCGACCAGCGCAAATGCCTCGGTGGAATATGCCCGCAAGTTTCGCTCTAACTTTCGCCTGCTGGTGCTGAACGTGGCAACTTTGGCGAACGCGATCTTTGTCGTCTCGCTGGAGAACGTGGAAAGGGCCACGCCAGACACCGCGGCGCAGCTTTTGGAAGCGGCGCGGTATTTCTTGCCCGCCCCGGGCTGCGTGGTTTTGCTCAGCGCAAACGAGCCGGAACTCATCGCGCATTTGAACCAGAGCAGCGCGGCCAACGGCGAGGCCATTTTGCGCGGATGGATGACCGGGCGGATTGATTTGGGGCCGGGGGCGAAGGCCGCCGCGCCCGCCGCGGTTGCGGCTCCGGTTGCCGCAACCGCGGCGCAGACAAAACCCATCAGCCAGCCCAAACCGCGCGAGGAGGTTTTGGCCGCGCCAAAATCTTCGCCTCTGCGCGAGCCTCTGATCGCCCCAGGCGCCATCACCCGCGACCCGGCGCCTGCGCCCGCTCAGCCGCGCGCGGCCATGCCCGCACTTGGCCCGGTTGTTCCCGCGCTGGCGGCGGGCGTTGGCGTGTTTGTGGTGGATCAACTAAGCAAAATGCTGGCGCAGAGTGTGTTGCCCGGCACGGCCATCACGGCTGTGCCCGCCTCATTTGTGAATGGCTCGCTCACGGTTGTGCTGGAGCTGGCCGGGATCGCGCTCACGCTTTTGCTGGCGTTCAGCGGCGGGCGGGCGCGGGTGGGTTATGGCCTCATCGTGGGCGGGTTGTTTGCCAGTTTGTGGGAGCAGGTCACGCGCGGGTCGCTCACCAACTTCATCCATTTGGGCGGGCTGCCCGTGTTTAATCTGGCGCATGTTGCGCTTTTGGTTGGGCTGGCGCTGGTGGCGTGGTCGCTCTTGCGCAACGAAAAACCTCTGGTTGCCAGCAGCTAGAACCAATGGAATCCCACCGGTTCTAGCTGCTGGCAATGCTATTTGGCAACGTTCCAAATTTCTTTGGCGGCCCGCAAACCAGAGAGATACGCCCCATGAACAGTGGCAAAGTATTGGCGGTTGGTGGCCTCGCCGGCAAAGAAGATGCGCTGGTCAACTGGTTGGGCTAACGCATCGCGCATTTTTGGCGCAGAGCCAAGCGCGTTGAACGAATACGACCCCATCGCAAATGGATCTGCGCCCCAGCGGGTAAGTTGAAAATCGGTTGGGTCGGGGATGCCTGCGCCAAAGATGCCGCGCAATGTTTGCATGGCGCTGTCTACAATTTTTGCGTCCGTCCAGCTTTCAATTTCTTTGCCAAAGTCTGCGGCGTTAAAACCCAGCAAAATGGGTTTTTGCCCCACCCGTGCCACATTTAGCCATTCTACCCACTCGCCTTGCCGGGCCGGAACGTATTCCAACCAGTCATAGTTGGCGGGCCAAAACACGCGCGGGAAGCGCAAAAAACATTTGTTAAAGAACCCCATTCCCAAAGATGAAATGGCGTTGCGCTTGTTTTGCGGCAAGCCCGGCGTGAACTTGATGCCGCCATTTTTTAACACACCCAGCGGCAGCGTAATCACAGCGCGGTCGCCGCTAAATGTGGTTTTGTCGGTGGTGATGGATACCGCGCCGGTTGCGCTCCAGGTCACCTCTTTCACAACTTGCTGTTTTTCTATACGCACGCCTCGCGCCAAAAAGTCGGTGAGCGCGGAATATCCACCGGGAAAAAGGCCGTCATCGCCATCGTATTCCTCATCGTCATCAAACCAGTACGTCGAAAGCGCATCGGCGCTTCCAGCATATTCCTGTTCGTAAACGCTGTTTAGCACAAAGTTGGCTTTTTGCTTTTCGGTTTGGCCAAGGTGATCCCAGCCCAGCGCATCTTGAACGGTCTTGCGAACGCTCTGGTCGTCATCGGCATTTTGCGCCTCGGCCAGGATATTTGCAATTTTGTCATCCAATTGCGCCATCTCGGTTTGCAAAGCCTCGCTGGCGGGTTTGCCATCGGTATTATAAAAAATGGCGCTGTCATAGCTGGTGACAAACGTTCGCGCTCCGGCTTGTTTTGCCAGCGCGGTCAGCGGGTTGCCGTCCATCATGTGAATCCAAGACGCGCCTAAATCCATCGGCGCATCGGCCCACTTGCGGTTTGTCCAAATTCGTCCGCCCAGCCGTTCACGGGCTTCTAGCACAACTACCTCGTGCCCCGCAAGGGCAAGTTGTTTCGCGGCGGCCAGACCAGCCATCCCTGCTCCCACCACCAATACTTTTTGCTTTTTGATGGGTTTTGGGGCGTTGCTGAACCCGGACATGGACAAACTAAGGGAGGTTGCTCCCAAGACTTTTAAGAAATTACGGCGTTTCATATGGGCAAATTTTAATCGGGTCAAGCCCGCGCGTTCGCGTTTGTTTTACTCACAAATCATCAGGTCGGGCGAGTTTATCAGGGCGTAAGAATCATCAATCTTTTTGCAACCCCAATTCTTTTGGCTGAGATAATTGATGTAGGTTTTGGATCAGAGTAAGCTGGTCATTCTAAGGAGCGCAGTGGCGCGAAGCAAAATCGCGCGTCTCTTGCTCGTCTAAAGCGCAGGCTAATAAAAAAATTAAATGAATCAAAAATCTCGTGTTGGCGTGAACGCCATGTTGTTTGTCATCGCCCTGGTGGCGCTGCTGGCCGACCAGCTTACAAAGCGGGCGGTGGAAGCCACGCTGGGCTTTGGCGAAGTGATGGAAATCCCCGGCCTTTCGCCGTATCTCACCCTCACGCACTCGCAAAACACCGGCGCGGCGTTTAGCATTTTGCAAAACTCCAACACGCTCATCATGGGCGTTGCCATTGTGGTCGGGCTGATCATTGTCTATTACGCGCCGCGCCTGCCCGCCGAGGACTGGGTGTCGCGGGTGGGGATGGGGTTGCAGTTTGGCGGGGCCATGGGCAACCTGGTGGACCGATTGCGCCAAGGCTGGGTGACAGACTTCATTCATCCGCAGATTCCGCAAATTGGGTTTGACTGGCCGGTATCCAACATTGCCGATATTTGCATCGTGGGTGGGGCGATTATTTTGATTGCGTCCAGCATTGTGCAAGACCGGCAGCAAAAGAAATTGGCCGCCCAAACCACGCCGAGAGATAATAGCGACACAGACACCGAAGAAATAAGAATTGAGAAATAACGTGTAACGTGTAATGTGTAAGGATCTAAGTCAGGTTTAATTCGGTTCTTGCCAATTACACGTTTCATCTTACACATTGCCCATTACACAACCCATGGCCGAAGACAATACCCATCCCCGCATAAAAAAACTGCGCGAAATACGCGCCCAAACTCAGCTTGGCGGCGGCGCAGACCGGCAGGCCGCGCAAAGAGCCAAAGGCAAACTAACCGCGCGTGATCGCATTGAGCTTTTGCTCGACAAAGGTTCCTTCCGCGAGTTGGACGCCTTTGTGATGAACCGCGCGGGCGGCGGTTTTGGCTTGGAGAAGCCGCAACACCTGACCGATGGCGTGATCACCGGCTGGGGCACGGTGGATGGGCGGCTGGTGTATATCTACTCGCAGGATTTCACCGTGCTGGGCGGCTCATTGGGCCGCGCTCATGCCGCCAAAATCGTCAAAGTGCAAGAGATGGCGCTTAAGAACGGCGCGCCCGTTCTGGGCATCAATGACAGCGGCGGGGCGCGCATTCAAGAGGGCCTCATGTCTTTGGTGGGTTACTCGGATGTGTTTTTGCACAATGTGATGGCCAGCGGGGTTGTGCCGCAACTGAGCGCCATCATGGGGCCATGCGCGGGCGGCGCGGTTTACTCGCCCGCCCTCACCGATTTCATCTTCATGGTGAAAAACACCAGCCACATGTTCCTCACTGGGCCAGATGTGGTGAAAACCGTGACCCACGAGGATGTGACGTTTGAGGAGCTGGGCGGCGCGAGCGTGCACAACACAAAAAGCGGTGTGGCACATTTTGCCGCCGAGAGCGAGGGTGACTGCCTGTTTTTGATGCGCGAATTGCTGAGCTATTTGCCATCCAACAACATGGAAGACCCGCCGTTTGTCAGGACAAACGACGACCCCTTGCGCACCGAAGAAACGCTGGACACCATCGTGCCAGACAACCCCAGCAAGCCGTATGACATTAAAGACGTGATTCACGCGGTGGTGGACGAGGGCAAGTTTCTGGAGATTCACGAGTTTTACGCCGCCAACATCGTGGTGGGTTTTGCGCGGTTGGGCGGGCACGCGGTGGGCATCATCGCCAACCAGCCGGCTGTGTTTGCCGGTGTGCTGGATATTGACGCCAGTGAGAAGGCCGCGCGATTTGTGCGTTTTTGCGATTCGTTCAACATCCCGCTGATTACGTTTGAGGACGTGCCGGGCTTTTTGCCGGGCGTGGCTCAGGAGCACGGCGGCATCATTCGCAGCGGCGCAAAACTGCTGTATGCCTATTGCGAGGCGACCGTGCCGCGCATCACCGTCATCACCCGCAAGGCGTATGGCGGCGCGTATTGCGTCATGAACCCGCGCACCATTCGCGGCGATTTGGTTCTGGCCTGGCCCAGCGCAGAGCTGGCGGTGATGGGAGCCGATGGCGCGGTGCGCATCATCTTCCGCCGCGAGCTGCAACAAGCCGCAGACCCCGATGCCCGCCGCGCGGAACTGGTCAAGCAATATCAGGACGAGATTCTCAACCCGTATGCGGTGGCCGCGGCCAACGGCGAGATTGACGACATCATTGAGCCGCGCGACACCCGCCCGCGCCTCATCAACGCGCTGGAGATGCTGCGCAACAAGCGCGACTCCAACCCGCCGCGCAAACACGGCAACATTCCGCTTTAGTCGCTGGTGGCTGGTTGCTGGTCTTTTACTAGCAACCAGCCACCAGCCACTAGCAACCAACAATGACCGCCCGCCTGTACCAACCCAACTCATTCGCCCAAACATTCACCGCGCATATCGCCCAATCTTTTTTGCACGATGGCAAACCGGCGGTGATACTGAACGAAACCGCGTTTTACCCGGGCGTGGGCGGCCAACCCAACGATGCCGGAACATTGAACGGCGTTGCGTTGCTGGATGTGTTTGAGCGCGAGGACGGCGAGATCGTGCATGTGTTGGCCGCGCCTTTGGCAGATGAGGCCGTGACGGGCGAGATCGCCTGGCCGCGCCGGTTTGACCACATGCAGCAGCACTCTGGCCAGCACATTTTGTCTGCGGCGTTTGTCAAAACCTGCGCGCTAGACACCATCGCCGTGCACATGCCCGCCGATGACCCGGATGGCGCGGCGGCGCTGGCGGGCGCGTGTACGCTGGACTTGCCATCGGCCAAAGTGAGCGCGGAGATGGCCCAGCGCGCCGAGGACGCGGCCAACGCGGTGATTTTTGCCGATACGCCAATTGTGGCCTACGAAGTGGGCGACGCCGACCTGAGCGCCATCCCCTTGCGCAAACCGCCAAAAGTAACTGGGCGCATTCGCATTGTGGAGGTCAAAGATTTTGACTGGTCGGCTTGCGGCGGCACGCACGTGCGCAGCGCCGGGCAAATTGGGCAAATTCGCATTGCCAAGCTGGAAAAGCGCGGCAACGAAACGCGGGTGTATTTTCGGTGCGGCGGGCGGGCGCTGCGAGATTACCGCCGCGCATCGGCCATCACCGCGCAACTGGCAGAGCTGCTCAGCGCCGGGCCGATGGAGCTTGCAAGCGCCATCACCCGCCTGAAAGATGACGCCGCCGCCAGGCACAAAGCCCTGCAAGAAGCGCAAGCCAAATTGCTGGTGTACGAAGCTAAAGAGCTGGCCGAGGCGGCCCCGGCGCGCGGGGATGCCCGCGTGGTCGCGCGGGCGTGGGCGGGCCGGGACGCGGCGCACATTCGCGCGCTCGCGAAAGCCATCGCCAGCCAGCCGGGCATGATGGCGCTTTTGGCGGGCGTGAGCGAGAAGACCGCGCTGGTGTTCGCCCGTTCAGGCGACCTGAGCGCAGATATGCGCCCGCTTTTGCAAGATGCGCTGGCCAAACTACAAGAGCCCGGCGAACCAGCCCCGCGCGGGGGCGGCACGCCAGACTTGGCGCAGGGTGGGCTGGCAAAACGAGATGCGGACGCCGTGCAGCGGATGTTAGATCAGATGGTGTCTTAATAAAAAAACGGCTGGCAAGTTTCCTCGCCAGCCGTTTTGCTTTCTAAAATCCGTTTTGTGGATTACGCCTTGCTCGCCATGTAGGCGGCCAGGTCGCCAACGCGGCAGGAATAGCCCCACTCGTTGTCGTACCAGCTCACGCACTTGACAAGGTTGCCGCCCACCACGAGGGTGTCCATCGCGCTGAAGATCGAGGAGCGCTCATCGCCCTTGAAGTCCATCGAGACGCCCGGCTCTTCGGTGTAACCGAGGATGCCCTTCATCGCGCCTTCGGAATATTCCTTCATCGCGGCGTTGATCTCTTCCTTGGTCACGCTCTTGCCCAGAATGGCGGTGAAGTCCACCACCGAGACGGTGGAGGTGGGCACGCGGAAGGCCATGCCGCCGAACTTGCCTTGCAGCTCTGGAATCACCAGACCCACCGCGCGGGCTGCGCCGGTCTCGCTGGGGACGATGTTCATGGCCGCGGCGCGGGCATCGCGCAGGTCTTTGGCCGCCAGGTCCAGCAACTTCTGCGAGTTGGTGTAGGCGTGCACGGTTGTGAGAATGCCCTTCTCAATGCCGAACTTCTCGAACAGCACTTTTGCCACCGGCGCGAGGCCGTTGGTGGTGCAGCTTGCGTTGCTCACCACGTTGTGCTTGGCGGGGTCATATTTGCCCTCGTTCACACCCATCACAATGGTGATGTCTTCTTTCTTG
>Ga0073900_10001927_pt1 | contig 11199 bp, 7 predicted proteins | sample KloWWTmetKNB5Kit_FD_66666 | JGI IMG/M metagenome (GOLD analysis project Ga0073900, IMG submission 66666) | Active sludge microbial communities from Klosterneuburg, Austria, studying microevolution and ecology of nitrifiers - Klosterneuburg... | ecosystem: Engineered > WWTP > Aerobic digester >... | reverse complement strand
ACATCAATGCATTCGAGGTTAGCCACATCTTCTACATCAGAGATGATGACCTCTTCGCCAGTAACCCGCATTTCACTGAGGCCAAAGCAATCTCCTCCGTAATTCGTGAGTCCGGTGATCAGCAGATAACGGCCTTCAATATCATTGAGGAAAGGACCTTCAGCACCTTCATAGGTACTCAATCCACTGGCTTGCGGGAAAGTAAAATCACCAGCCGTGTACCAGTTGACACCATCCGTACTATAATCGATAGCGACATCCCTCATCCCCCAATCGAGGTGTGATGGATCATTGGAATTCCATATCGTCATCTGGCCAAGCTTAAATACTTTACCAAAATCATACATGATAAAGTGGCTGGCTGGCCGTATCGGGTTTGGACTCGGAGCGACCTCGCAGGAAATCCATCCGTCAAAGAAATTAGTGCTGTGCCGGTCAGGGTAACATTGAGCATACCCAAATTGCTGCATCACCACCAAAGCTGAAATCAGAAGTATTGTTTTTTTCATGATCATTCAATCTTATACGTTAAGGAAGCCTATCGGCGGATTCGCACCCGGTTGATAGAAGTTGGTCAGGGTTGGAAATATGTTGGACAATTCGGAAGGACTGACGCCAAACCATAAAGCCAGCTCCGCAAAATATTCATCAGCGCTCACTTGTGGAATCAACACGCCACTGCCAACTTCCATAGAGGATTCAAGCGCCAGTGTTGGGTATTCTCCATAGATTCTCTTACCGATGACATCTTCGCCCATCACCATCACATTACCACCCCAGGCATGGTCTGTACCATTTCCATTGGAGGTCAGGGTGCGGCTGAATTCAGATAGGGAGAAAGTTGTAACCTGCTTGCCTAATCCAAGTTCTGCCATGGCATCCGCAAATTCACCAAGCGCAGTGTCCAGTTCATATAACATCGCGGATTGATTATTGAGGATTTCATCATGGTGATCCCATCCTCCGTAATCGATAAAGAATATCTGACGTTTCATGCCAAGAGATTCATGTGCCGCGATGGAATAGGCGGCCATCTGGAAGCTTCTTGACAGATAGTTGTCTGTAAATTGTGTTTGAAGTTCTGGTACATTGCCGATCGCTTCCTGGAACTGGAGATGACCATCCCTGGAGCGACGCACTACATCGATGTAGGTCTTTTGAAACATGTTCTGGTATTCAGAATCTACCATCGAATTGATCGCCTGTGTGCGCATACGGTCAAAGACATTCCATTCGTCATGATCGCCGTATCCATAGATACCGGAACTGCCGTTATAAGGATCCAGTGCAAACTCTATGGTCTCACGTCCGGTCTGGAAGATGTTAGTCCCACCCAGAGAAAGGTTCATAGAGATGTTTGGATTATTGTTCATGTCATTGATCAGGTCAGCCACTTTACCACCCCATCCTGTCGCGCTGCGTTCGTTTGGCAGACCGGTCATCCATTGCTGGCCCTGATCAGAGTGGGAGTACAAACCCAGGGGAAGTTCTACCTGGCCCTGCCAGTATTGTTCCCGAGTTGTAGGCTCCACCAGGGTACCGACATTGGAAATGAAGGCCATCTTACCTTCATTAAACAACTGCTGGGAGCGTGTCATGCTTGGATGTAAGCCAAACAACCTTCCGCCTGCGGCATCCGGGAAAATCGGAAGCATATCATTCAACGGAATAGCCAGATTGGATCTGGTGGTAGCATACTCATTGTATTCCGATGTAGATCTCGGCATGAGCATGTTGAAGGAGTCATTACCACCTGACATAAACACACATACCAATGCTTTATATTCAGGATCGCCGGCAGTAGTACTGTTGGCTAAAGCTGCGGCTGAAAATGCTTTCAGGTTGACGAGAGAGGAATACAGTGTTGAAACACCGATGGCGGCACAACTGGCCTGGCCAAAAAATTTCCTTCTACTGATCGGGTTATCGCTAAATCTTATTTTCATATATCGTCGAAATAGAATTGAAAGAAATAAACTATCCGGGTTATTTCATGATGGCATAATCTGGAGAAATCATGATCAGGTACATAGCAAGCCTTGTCCTGTCATTCCTGTAATCTTCTGATATCATCGGTGTGATGGCATCTTTGATTATCTGCCTTGTCCGGTCAGATAACATACCATGGGTGAACAGCACGTCAAGACGGTTGATCAATACCTCAGGGTCTCTGGCCAATGGCGTCAGCTCATCTATATTGTAAGTAACAGAAGGATTTTCTGCTTCCCAATCATCCATGACATATCCCCAAACGGCCCAGTCATTGACCCGGTTGATAAACTCGATGCTGGTGCGTGAGTTGTGTATCTGAAACTCAGGTCCGACCAAACCATTGTCTGCAATAGCTCCGATGGGTTGAAAATCGGGGAGGAAAAAATTAAATACAGTACGTGAAGCAAGTGGCATCTGGTTGGTCGCCTGGTAGAAACCGTAAGCTACGTTCCAGTAACGGCCATAGTATTGTTCCATTTGAATGGCTTTCGAAAAATGGGTGTACCGGGTGAATGGCTCACGGAGTTTACCAAAGCGATCTTCTTCGAGAGCAGAACAGGTCCTTGCTTCAGGATCCATCAGGATGGCTTTAATGACAGCACCCATGTCACCTCTTTCACCTTGACCATTGTCTGCGAATACGGCTGCAACTCTGGAAATATAACCAGGGGTTGGATTTGAAGTGACCAGGCGTTGGATCAATTGTTTTCCAATGAAGGGACCGACATTAGGATGAAGGAACAATTGGTGTACAGCATCATTGATGTCCTTGAGACCTGTCTGGCCAGCCGGAATCACATAACCATTTACAAGTGTTTTTGTGCCAGGTTGATGCCACTCTTCATACATGATCATCGGCGTGGTCATATCTGCCACATAGATATCCAATCCGAAGTAAGGCTCATCGACCCATTCGTTTTCCATGACACCTCCTACGCCAAGACCTGTAAATACCTTAGCCAGTTCTTTAATATCAGCCTGGTCGTAGGTTGGGATCCAGTTGCCCTGTCCATCCGTTTTACGGCTACCATCCTGATTCAATTCGTAGAGTCCGATGGTGAACAGTTGCATGATTTCCCTTGCATAGTTTTCGTCGGAGTGGATATTCTCTTCAGGAATTTCTCGTGGGTTGTTAAGATGACTCAGGTAATAACCCATGCATGGATGCAGGGAGATCTCACGGAGCATATCTTCAAAATTGCCGAAGGAATGTTTCAGTAGTATATCATAATAATCTGCCAGCCCAAATCCTGCATCAGAGAGATTGGATTCAATGGAGATCACAAAAATCTCACTGAGCGCCAGCGCAACCTTTTGCCTGAGCAGATCATCATTTTTCATGTGATTTTCCCACCAGGTATAATTGAAGATAGTCCAGTAAGGACGGGTAGACACTTCGTCAGGATTTCCGCCATTTACAAGGTACCATTCGATCACCTCAGCAAATACCTCATTGAGGCGGTCCAGTGTCTGGCTTTGGGGTACGGTCATCTGATCATCTATCCAGGCTTCGATGCCCTGGTTAGCGACTTGTTCGATGGTGGCAAGGTCAGCACCTAAGGTAGCCTGGGATAAGAACCTCGACGCTTCCATTAGCGGACCTTCAAGACCAACTTTATTGATGGTCTTTTCACCGGTCGCAGACAACGTCCAGTATTGTGGAGTATAGTTGCTACTGGTGGTCACCTTAATCTCCTGCGTGGGATCACTTCCCAGGATCACCTGCGCCTTGAGCGTTCCTGACAGGAAGCCAAGGGTCAGCATAGAAAACAGTAATTTTCTTTTCATATACACATGATTTAGTGTGTCAGTTCAATACATATAGAAAATGGAACAGAAAGAATTGTCCAGGGGGTACTAAAAAATATGGAAGGGCGAGAATGCTGAAGGAAAGATACAATTATAACCGAAATTGTTGCCTTCCGGGAAAATTATTTACTTAATAGTGACCATAGCTTACCAGCACCCCGGTATTTTCTGATGTGCCAGTAGGCTGACGGCACAGCTCCGAAGGAATGAAAAAAATTGGCAATACCCGGATGCATACTCCCTTCAAAATCAAAAACCGTACCCCGGTCATGGGATGCCCTTATGGCATGATCCAGCAATAAGGCATGAGCTGACGCTCCTTGTTCATCACCAGTCCTACCACCAGCGAGGTAATAGCTTGTAGAATGATCCCATGCAGTCAATATACCTGCGATCGTTTTCCCATTTAATGAGGCCATGGTCAGTATTCCGCATTGATGGGAGGTTAGCCCTGAGTGGATCCTGGTGACAACAATGTCAAGCCATGAAGGAGGTTTCATTTTTTGTTGTTCATAGGACTGCCTGCACAAGGAAAGGAAAACAGCAATGTCCGAAGATGTCTCCACGCTGTATTGTTTTTCCGCCTGTCGGATATTCCTACGCAATCCCTCGTTGTATCCTTTTCGCTGGTCTTCTTGCTTTGCGGCAGGTGCAATGACAAAACTGTATTTGAGCGAGATGGGAAAAGTACTTTCCGGAATCCGGAGGGTGTTGTCCGGTCGCAAGGAAAGATCAAGAATGGATGATTTCGGTAACTCAGCCAACAAGGCCAGACTGAGTTGACCCTGTGACTCTCTTCCGCCTAATAATGAAATCCATTGCGTAAAAGGCGGTGTGATCACGGCTGAGAGGCCACGTATCCGGGTATACTGATATGGTAAAGCAGCCAATGGCAATCCTTCACTATCCCGCCGGATGATAGCATTCCATCCTTCATGGCCACAAGTGGCATCTAACCACCAGGGGGCTGTATACAACAGTGGCTCTTTGATAGAAGCAAAAAGGCTATGATAGGCGCTGACAGGACTGGATTCCACGCCTACAATATAATGGGAGTTGTGGTTTCAGGGCAATTAATTCTGTGTTAACCCGTCGCCGGCTTTAATGCCTTTGGGCAGAACTTCCCATCTTTGTCTTTTAAACCGGTATAGAATGGTTCGTGCTACGATGTTTTTTTTGCTGATGCTTTCAGCCCCTGCGATAACCACGCTGGCGGCACAATCCGGAACAACAGAAAGTCTGTGGAAGACCCTGGCAAAAATTTCGTACAAAAAGGAATACGATGAATTTCTGGGCTTTAAAATTGATAAGCCTGTCTTCAGCGAAGAGATCAAGGCACTGGATGGGAAGGAAGTCACCGTGAAAGGTTTTATCATCCCTGTAGAAGGGTATAAGGGTCACAAGGAATTTATTTTTTCTGCTTTCCCGTATAGTATGTGCTTCTTTTGTGGCGGAGCTGGTCCTGAATCCGTGATGGAGGTAGTCGCAGTTGAGGCGGTCAACTACACAGCTGAATCAATCGTTCTGAAAGGAAAATTAAAGCTCAACTATGATGATGTCAATAAGCTGATGTATGCCTTGACGGAAGCCCGCATAGTAAAGTAATGACAGTGCCCTTTTATCACCAAACCAAACGTTCTGACCACGTACCCATTTCTCCACTGACTTTTACAAAATAGGATCCGGGTGTAATCGGTGAAGTCAATTCAAGCTGATCTTGAGAACCTATTTTGCGGGTATAGACCTCCTTGCCTTGCAGATCATAAAGGATGACTTCTCCATTTTGCCATTCGTTCGGAATATTGATTCGCCACAGGTTGTGGTTTTGATCAAACACCAGGGATGGCTTGGAACCCGTATCAGGAAGGATACGCATAAAAGGCGAATATTCTATCGACCCATCTGACATGTGGGCTGCAATACGGTAATAAACAGCTCGTGGGTGGATAAACGGATCTATGTATTTATACGATATCTGATCCTCCACAGGTTCAACCTGAGTGACTACCGTAAAATTGTCAAAACCTGAATTGAGGGAACGCTGAACTTCAAAATATTCAATACCCAAACTTTGGTGTATGGTCCAGTCAATTTGATTACCACCCTGGATTATATGAGCATCTGCGCTTCCCCATTGAACCGGTAGAAATCCGGAAGCACTTACGCTATAGATCACCCCATCCAGATTGCTGGCAAATAGCTCTCCATCATCATCTTCCCCAAAGGTGACCAGGCCATAAGCCAGGCCAGTGCCATCTTGTACATAGACATCAAGCTCCAGCGGATCGAATGAAGTCACTTTGATCATCCACAGGTAGTTGCTTACATAATCAGCGCACACATAGAATCCTTCCAGTACCGGGTGTTCACTACCCCTATACACATAGCCTCCGGAGATAGAGGCCCCATAACCGTTGGGGCATGGATTACAACTATGTGGATATTCGAAAATCGGCCAGGTAAACTCAGTTCCGCTGCCGCAATTGCCAGGCTCATAATCGTGGTTACCTTCTCTGCAGTCCCATCCGAAATTCATTCCACCGGGTGTTCCGGCCAATACCATATCGACTTCCTCCCATAAGTTCTGACCTACATCAGCAATCCAGAAATCTCCTGTCTCCCTGTCAAAACTGATACGCCATGGATTGCGAAGTCCATAGGCCCATATTTCATCCCGTCCGGGTTCGCCCACAAATGGATTATCAGGGGGGATTGTATAATTGAGTGAACCTTGTGGTGCATTGACATCAATGCGCAACATTTTCGCCAGTAGCGTTTCCAGATTCTGGCCTGAATTGGACGGGTCTCCACCGCCGCCACCATCACCCATCCCGATATACAGATAGCCATCAGGGCCAAATGCGATGCCACCGGCTTTATGGTTAGTCTGCACGCCAGCTTGTTCCAGCAGGATAAACTCTGTATTCTCCTGTATATCATTAGGGTTATTGGGATTGAGCGTAAACCTGCTGATCCGGTTGGTGATCGTACCATCAATGACATAATTGACATAGATGTACGGAGTAGTTGGGTACTGAGGATGAAAAGCAAGTCCCAGTAGCCCCCTTTCGCCGCTGTTCATCACCAGATCCTGGATATCCAGGAAAAAATCAGTCAATACCGCATTGTTCTGAATAATGCGGATAGTTCCTCTTTTTTCGACCACAAAAAGTCTGCCTGAACCATCTCCGCAGCCTGACATAAAGAGTGGTTGTATCAGTGTGGGTCCGGAGAGGGATAGAGGGGTAAAATTTAACGTAGGTTGAGCTATCCCGATAGCAGAAAAAAGGAGGAAGGCCAGAGTGGGTAATGTTCTCATCATAACAGGTATTACAGGTGCACAAATAAAAGCAACTAAATATAAAGGAGAGAGGGTGGGAAGCAATGGTATAAAAATAGGTATAAAAAACTGAAAACTGATCAATTCAGCTCGTTATCCGCTTGAAACCCATCCGGATCAGGAGAAATCCTGCAATCAGGATCAGCACGACTACATAAAACGGCATAAAGGTGATGGCATAAATATGTGTTTTGTCAATGATCCACATGACGATCATCAATACCGAAAGGACAGTGATCAGTCCGGATAGTTTTCCAAAACCCGGGACCAGATCCAGGTCTACCTGCTTACGGATCAGGATGAAGGTGGCCAGCATGGATACCACGGGCAAAACCTGCGTATAAATATTGACATCCATAACAGACCTCCGTTCAAACAGAAAAAGATACACGCTGAGGGTGACTGCAAAAATGCCAGGGATAGCTACCAGGTAGATAAGGACTGAATACAGGTATTTCCATGGGGAGAGATGTCCCTGCCCACCAGAGAAGAAGAGTGCCAGTAAGGCCACAAAGGGGACTAGCATGAAAAAGCCCAGGAGAAGGGTCGGATTTTCTCCGCACATCTCAAAAAATTCGCCAAGGGTCATAGGTAAAGAATTCATTGCAAGGTAAATAAATATGCAACAGATTATAATGGGAGTGGGGGATATGGAGCGAAGCAGCATTTAAAACTTCAGGGGCAGGTGCCATCCTGTATAGGCTTCTTTGTTTATCTTTGCGCCCCTTTAAGGGATAAATAACAGAACGAAACATAGATTATGGAAAACTTGATTTACCTGGTTCCGGTGATGGGTGTGATTGGTTTGATCTACACATGGATCAAATTTATATGGGTCGGAAAGCAGGATCCCGGCAATGACCGGATGCAGGAAATAAGCAGGTATATCGCGGAAGGAGCTATGGCCTTCCTCAGGGCTGAGTGGAAGATACTTGGCTATTTTGTAGTCCTCGTAGGTATGTTGCTGGCGGTCATGGCCTCTACTAATCCGCACGGTCACTGGAGTATTGCCATTGCTTTTGTAGTAGGAGCTGTATTCAGTGCGACTGCAGGGTATATCGGCATGAAGGTAGCCACCAAGGCAAACGTCCGTACCGCACAAGCTGCCAGGACAAGCCTCAGCAAGGCACTTAATGTATCCTTTACTGGAGGTTCTGTCATGGGTATGGGTGTAGCAGGACTTGCCGTTTTAGGCCTTGGCGGTTTATTTATTATTCTGAGACAGATCTTTGCTCCGGATTCCGGTGTCAATAGTGCAGAGATGCTTCAGGCTATTGAAGTCCTCACTGGATTTTCCTTAGGCGCTGAGAGTATCGCTCTCTTTGCCCGTGTCGGTGGAGGTATTTATACCAAAGCTGCAGACGTAGGTGCAGACCTCGTTGGAAAAGTAGAAGCAGGTATCCCCGAAGACGATCCACGCAATCCAGCGACCATCGCTGACAACGTTGGTGACAACGTCGGTGACGTGGCCGGTATGGGCGCAGATTTATTTGGTTCTTATGTAGCTACCGTGCTTGCTACTATCGTGCTGGGTCAACAGACCATCGTCATGGGGGATGACGGCATCGGAGGTATTTCTCCGATTCTGTTGCCGATGCTGATTGCCGGTGTAGGTATTCTGTTTTCTATCGTAGCCACACTCTTTGTAAGGATTACCGATACAGCTGGCATGACGACACATCATGTGCAGAAGGCATTGAACATGGGTAACTGGGGATCTATTGTCCTCACAGGTATTGCCTCTGCAGCTCTTGTCTATTATGTACTTCCTGAAAACATGCAGTTGCGCGGACATGATTTTACCAAATGGGGTGTCCTCGGTGCTATTGTTGTTGGATTGGTCGTAGGTACACTCATCAGTATTATTACGGAGTACTACACTGCGATGAACAGGAGACCCGTCAATTCCATCATCCAGCAATCGTCTACAGGTCATGCTACTAATATAATCGGTGGACTTGCTGTGGGTATGGAAAGTACATTCCTTCCAATCCTCGTTTTAGCTGCAGGTATCTGGGGTAGCTTTTATTTCGCCGGATTATATGGTGTGGCGATTGCTGCAGCAGGTATGATGGCCACCACCGCCATGCAGCTTGCGATCGATGCATTCGGCCCTATTGCGGACAATGCAGGGGGTATTGCAGAGATGAGTGAACTTCCGGCAGATGTACGTGAGAAAACAGATATACTTGATGCGGTTGGAAATACCACTGCCGCTGCAGGAAAAGGTTTTGCGATCGCTTCAGCAGCGCTTACTGCCCTTGCACTCTTTGCAGCTTTTGTTGGTGTAGCCGGCATTGATGGTATTGATATTTATAAAGCAGATGTACTGGCTTGTCTTTTTGTGGGAGGTATGATACCATATCTGTTTTCATCCTTAGCCATTCGTGCAGTAGGAGAAGCAGCGATGGCAATGGTCGAAGAAGTAAGGCGCCAGTTCCGTACGATTCCAGGCATCATGGAAGGTACCGGCAAACCGGAATATGATAAATGTGTTGCTATCTCCACCGAAGCATCGATCAAGAAAATGATGTTGCCAGGGGCCATCACGATTATCTCACCGGTATTGATTGGTTTCCTTGTCGGCCCGGAAGCACTGGGAGGTTTTCTTGCAGGCGCAACCGTAAGTGGTGTGTTGATGGGAATATTCCAGAACAACGCCGGAGGTGCTTGGGACAATGCCAAGAAGAGTTTTGAAAAGGGCGTGAACATCAATGGTGAAATGTTCTACAAGAAGAGCGAACCACACAAGGCTTCTGTTACTGGAGATACAGTAGGTGATCCATTCAAAGATACTTCAGGGCCATCGATGAACATCCTCATCAAACTGATGTCCATTGTTTCCCTCGTGATTGCCCCTTCCCTGGCTCAAATTTACGGGACCGATACTACAGGACATGATCTAGGTACTATTCAGACCGAAACGACTACAACACCAACTACGGATGCAAGCTCTGAAAATCAGGAATACAGTGCATTCCTGGCTGCATTGCAGGCGGATGGTTTATTCACAGACGCTACCATGAAAATTTCTATCGTCAGCGACAGGATTGTGATCGATGGAAAAACAATCGATTCATTAGTGTCTGCTAAATATGTTCCACTCCTTGGAGGTGCGACGAATATCGAAATGGAGTTTAAATAGCGAAGGGCATAGTGCATAGAGCATAGAGCATAGTGTGCCTCTGTTCAAATAAAAAATGTAGGGGTTCAAAATTTTGAACCCCTACATTTTTTATTTGAACCCTATCCTTTTTCTTGAACCCCTATATAGAATCCAGTTGTATTTCTTACTTCACTGTTTCCAATATGTTTTCAATCGCGGATTGTGTGGATACAAACTGGTCGATTTTACCATAGTTGCTATTGACGGCGTAGACGATGGTTGTGCTGTCATCCGGGAAATACAACATGTTGGCATAATACCCAATGGCATCACCGCTATGCATGTAGGCTATTCCTTGCGGGGTCTCTATCCTGAATATGCCCAGCCCATATTGAATCGGAAAAAATTCGCTGTCTTGTTCTTTTGGGGTTATCCACGTCTGCATTTCATCAAGTGAATTTGCATTGATAATATGACCTCGCATCAACTCCAGGAAGAACCGATTCATGTCATACGGGTTGGAGATCAATCCACCGTCTGCTGTATAATAATCCCACCCACTGAAATAGGTACTTTCCAAAACCTGTAAATTACTGTACAGATCAATGTAACCCCTGACGATACCATCCGGGACCGGATCTTCTGCCGCAAATTGGGTAAGCGTCAACCCAAGCGGTGAAAAAAGTTTTTCTTCAAATACATCATAAAAGGGTTTGCCTTCAATTTTCTCGATCAGCATGCCGAGCATGATGTAGTTTGTATTGGAGTAGGCGACATCATCACCAGGTGAAAAGTATGCGTTTTTATGATAGGCATATTGGAGCAGGTCCTCTGGTTTCCATTCACGGATGAGATCATTAGTGGATGCGGTTTGAAACACCAGGTTCTGGATGTAATTGTAGATGCCACTTGAATGCTGAAGCAATTGACGAATGGTAGCCACATCAGCGTT
>Ga0073900_10001926_pt1 | contig 11200 bp, 7 predicted proteins | sample KloWWTmetKNB5Kit_FD_66666 | JGI IMG/M metagenome (GOLD analysis project Ga0073900, IMG submission 66666) | Active sludge microbial communities from Klosterneuburg, Austria, studying microevolution and ecology of nitrifiers - Klosterneuburg... | ecosystem: Engineered > WWTP > Aerobic digester >... | reverse complement strand
GAATGGAGCCCGGCGCCCGCCTTGCTTGCACACGAGCAAAAGAAGGCATTCCTACCGATCCTCATGTTCAGCGACACCTCGACACCGGGTGCGTCGGCATTAAACGTGTGCGAATAGTCCGACCCGCCTCGGTTCACTTGAGGAGTTACTGCCATGAGCATCAAACAGCTGTGCTTCGACGCACAAGCCCAACTTCACGACCAACACGGGATCGCCGTCCGTCGCACCCACCTCTACGAACTGCTCGCCGCGCTGCTGGGCTTCAACTCCCATGCGGCGCTCGCAGCTGACGCCGTCATCGGTCAGGTACGACAGGCGTGGAAGTTCACCAGCGATGACGTGGCCCGGCTTTCCAAGCGCTGCTTGGCCTTGGGCTATCCCACCGCGGAGCGCCAACGCATCGTCGAGGCCATCACCGCGCTGGCTGAGACTCACCGGTTGGTCGCCGTCGATGTCAAAAACCTGGTGAAGCTGGTCGCAGGCGATGCAGACGAGTGGGATGTCGACAACGAAGAGGTGCCAGATAACGCTGGCATCGACCACGCCTCCCCTTGGCAAGACGCTCTGGACCTCAATCTCGACTCGCCCCTCTTGATCAACGCGTTGGAGCAGTTGGCAGCCAAGGAACATGCCGAAGCGCATTACGCCTTGGCCTTGCTTCTGCAGTGTGAAGCGCCGGAGGATCGCGATGGCCACTGGTACCGACAGCAACTCGAAGGTCGCCAACTCGATGGCCCCGAGAAGGAATGGGCCGCCGAATACGCCGCCGCCCTGGTGCAGTTCGACAAATACCGCCAGCACCTGGCAGCCGCAGCCCGGCTTGGGCGATCGGATGCGGCACTGGAGTGGGCAGAGCTCACCGGCGAAGAGTCGGACTTCCGGCACGCCCAGGCCTTGGCAACGCCGGATCATGCGACCCGCCTGCTCGATCTGGCTGACCAACTCGGAGCCAGTGCAACAGTGCTTCCCTTACTTAGAGAAGCTGCCCTATCTGGCGACGTCGACGCCATGCGCCGGCTGGCCGAGGACTTCGAACCCGACCCCGTCGAGGCATGGACATGGGTCCATCTCGCAGACTTATGCGGCACCGATCTTACGAGCATGGAAGCGGTTTACGAAGACGGGTCGCCGGCGGATGACGACCTTCCGGGCAACATCTTCGCGGTTGGCGGCATCGACGTTCCGGACATCAGTGCAGAACAGCAAGCCCAATCCAGACAGGAAGCGGCACGCCGGTACGAGGCCATCCGAGCCACCGAGCGATAGCCACTGGCCAACGAACCAAGCAGTTTGCGGGGCACTGGCGTCATCCAGCCCGGCGCCGGGCCCGCGTTGTCACCTCACCTCTTCGAGCTGACTTCAGGCAGCCGGCTTGATGGTAATCAAAACCCGGCTGATAACGCATCCGAAAGAACATATATACACACTCTAATGCAACCCATATACTATTCGGGAAAATTCCAACAGCACATTCACGTCACCGGACAGCCAGGATGTCGAACGAAGAGCTTGCAGATCTGACCCAACCCCAGCGCGACAGGCTCGCGTTCGTGGAATTGCGGGTGCGCTTCATTGGGGAGATTCGCCGTCAGGACTTGGTGTCGCGGTTCGGCATCCAGTCGGCCGCCGCGACCCGGGATTTGGCGCTCTACAAAGATCTGGCGCCAGGCAACATCGACTACGACTCCAAGGGCAAGTCTTACGTACTGGGATCGGATTTCCGGTCGATCTTCGACTTTCCGCCGGAGCGGGTGCTGTCGTGGCTGACTCAAGGGTTCGGCGATGGTGAGCCGGTACGGCTGAAAGCTTGGGTCGCGTCCGAAAGCCCTTCCCGCCTGACACGCCCGGAGTTGGACACGCTGGCCAGCGTGACCAGAGCAATCCACCAGGCATGCCCACTCAAAATCGAGTACCACTCGATCTCCAGCGGCCGTACGGCACGGGAAATCGTCCCCTTTGCGCTAATCGACAATGGACTGCGGTGGCACGTCCGCGCCTTCGACCGGAAGACGCAGGATTTCCGGGACTTTGTCATCACCCGGATCAAACATCCGGTGGTGCTGAAGGGGGCAACCGTCGAGCCGCACGAGGCGAGCGATCAGGACATCCAGTGGACCCGCATCGTGGAGTTGGAACTGGTGCCGCATCCCGATCAGCCTCGGCCCGAGATCACCGAAATGGACTACAGCATGCAGGATGGTGTGCTGCGGATGAAGCTGCGCGCAGCTACCGCCGGCTACATCCTGCGTCAGTGGAGTGTGGACTGCTCCCCCGATCACAGCCTGCGCGGACCCGAGTACCGGCTATGGCTGAAGGACTCGCTGGCCCTGTATGGCGCGAAGAACGCCGTGCTGGCCCCGGGCTACGAGACCCCTGACGCTACGCACATGCGGAACGAACCGACCAAGGCGAACGCGCGGATGAGTTCAGCCTCAACAAGCAAAGATTGAGCGATGACAGAACAAATGAAGGAATCCTACCTACCGACATTGCTGCAGATGAGGCTGCTTGTCGGCTTCCTTGGCGAGCGCGCTCAGTTCGCCTGGTGGCCGACGGCGTTCTATGAAGCATCGAGCCGGCTCTTCCTGGAGCCTGTCTTCTCGAAAACGTCCCGGCTCGCCCAGTACCACGGTGTGCTCGAAGCAGCCCGACGACTGCACGACGAGCATTTGAGCGTAGGCAGCTACCATCTATTCCGTTTGCCGGAAGAGGTCGAGCAGGACCTTCACGCGATCTTGCAAAGCAGCGTGGTCGAAGAACTCGCCAGCTGGGCTCCGCAAAGCAAGGAGGCTGCCTTGGATGCGCTGACGCGCTTGGCCGCGACGAGCGCCACGTCCAGCGTTGGACCAATGGCTGTCGGAAGCATCAAGGATCTCGACTCCACCGACACCCTGAAGGCCATCGCAGCTGCCTACCTATTGGCGTTCACTCAGAACGCCAAAACCTATCCGTATCTGGTGGGGTAGCCGTGGCCGACAACAAGCCCTACACGAGCCAACTGGGGGCAGGACTCGGCTTGGTCAACGAGACCAAAACGCTGCTCGACCTGTGGTCGCCTGGCATGTCGGCAAATCAGTTGCATCAGATCGCTCTGGAGTCGGGGCGATTCCCCACTGTCACCGCACGCCGGCTGCGCAACATCGTCTTTGAATGCTTTGCTCCGCGCTACTTGGTGGCAGGCGGCGCCCCGGCGGCCCACCTCAAGCGACTGTCAGCGCCGATTTCTACTGCAGATCTGACGCAGCTCATGCTCGTGTTTACGAGCCGAGCTAATCCAATACTTGGCGATTTCATCCGTCAGGTTTATTGGGCTCGGTACGCTGGGGGATACACACAGATCACTAATGACGATGCCCGCATGTTTGTTGAGCGCGCCATCGACGATGGCTTGACGACCAAACGCTGGTCAGAATCGATGGTTCAGAACGTATCGGGATACCTGACCGGTTGCTGTGCAGACTATGGGATGCTCGAACGAGGCCGGCGAACAAGTCGCCGCATCCTTCCGTTCCGGATCTCTCCAGTGGTAGCGGCATATCTAGCCTACGAGCTGCACTTTTCCTGCGTCGGCGACAACGCCCTGCTTACACACGAAGACTGGCAGCTGTTTGGTCTGGCGCGCGAAGACGTGCTGGAAGAGATCAAACGGCTTTCGCTGAAGGGGTTTCTCATCGTCCAGGCGGCTGGCGATGTGATCCGGATCAGCTGGAAACAACAAGACATGGAGGCGCTCTGCGATGTCCTCACTCAAAGCTGATTTCGATGAGTTGCGCGAGCGCATCCGACATGGGCGTGAGCTCGGTCACGCGAGCTTCGAGCCGATTTACTACCTGGTCTTTTCCCCGGAACAAATCCTTGAGGTAAAAAGGCAGACGCCCGCCTGGGTGGCTAAGCTCCACCAGGAAGGCTGGGACGTTCACACGTTCTCCATTGCAGAACAGATATGGGCCTTACTCAAAGACGACCCGTTCTGGTCGCTTTGCGTGATGGAAGACAAGTCTGCTCCGCTGGACTGGTCGCGTACCAATAAGGCCTTGGCGGACATCCTGACGGCGGACAACGGTCTGCTGAAACGCCTCGAGGATGCCCTGCAGCCGCTCGAAGGCCAGCAGAACGCGCTGCTTTTGGTGACGGACCTTGAGGCATTGCATCCGTTTCTGCGCATTGGAGCCATCGAAAGCCAGCTCCAAGGCAAGTTTCACGTGCCGACGATTTTTCTGTACCCCGGCGTGCGAACCGGCAAGACGCGCCTGAAGTTTCTCGGCTTCTACCCGGAAGACGGCAACTACCGCTCCGTCCACGTCGGCGGCTAAACAGATCAAAGAACCCAGGGACAAACCTATGACCATCCGCTCACTCTTCGACCCAAGCAAGGACATCTACCGGACCATCGAGAAGGTCATCACCTATGGCGCCTCGCAAGAAGGCCGCCTCAAGGCTGAGATCTCCGAGTATGTGGTCACGGAGAGTATTGAGGAGCAGTTCCGCAAGCTCCTCGATCGCATGCAGTTGGCGATGGAGTCGGGTGGGGAGAACGAGGTCGGTGTCTGGGTCTCAGGCTTCTACGGGTCAGGTAAGAGCTCGTTCACCAAGTACCTCGGCCTGGCCTTCGATGACCAGCGCACCATCGACGGAACGCCGTTCATTAAGTACCTGCAGGACCGCCTGCACAAGCCACAGACCAAGGCGCTGCTGAACACCGTAGCGCAACGGTTCCCGGCAGCCGTGGTCATGCTGGACCTCGCCAGCGAAATGCTCGCTGGCGCCACGATGGAAGACGTCTCCACGGTCCTCTATTTCAAAGTGCTCCAGTGGGCCGGCTACTCAAGAAATCTCAAGGTTGCTGCCTTCGAACGCATGATCGAGAAGGATGGCCGCACCCCCGAGCTGCATGAGCGCATCGCCAAGGCGCTGCCTGGTGCGACCTGGGCTCGCGTTCAAAACAACCCACTTGCCATCGATGGGCTGATTCCGAAAATTGCCCACGAGATGTACCAGGCACTCTTCCCGGAAGCCAAGTCCTTCTCGTCCAGCACCGATGGCTTCTTCCAATTCGAAGACCAACGTGTGCAAGAGATGATCGACATCGTCCGCGAGAAAAGCGGCAAGCAGAACATCATCTTTATCGTCGATGAAGTGGGCCAGTACGTTGCCTCGCGTGACAACCTGATCCTCAACCTCGATGGCCTGGCCAAGAACCTTAAGCGCCTGGGCGACGGCAAGGCCTGGATCATCTCCACCGCGCAGCAGACGCTCACCGAAGACGACCCGCGCGCGGCGCTGAACTCGGACAAGCTCTACAAGCTGAAGGATCGCTTCCCGATCCAGATCGACCTCGAATCGAGCGACATCAAAGAGATCTGCTACCGCCGTCTGCTCGGCAAATCGCCGGCCGGCGAAACCGAACTCGGCAAGCTGTTCGATGCCCACGGCCAGGCGCTGCGGCACAACACCAAGCTGCAGGACGCCAAGTATTACGACGCGGACTTCAGCAAGGAGAGCTTCACCAATCTCTACCCGTTCCTGCCGGCCCACTTTGACATCCTGCTGCACTTGCTGGGTGCCCTGGCCAAGTCCACTGGTGGCATCGGCCTGCGCTCTGCGATCAAGGTGATCCAGGACGTCCTGAAGGGTGAAGGCGGCTCCAAGGCGATGGCCGATCAGCCCGTGGGCTGGCTCGCCACCACCGTAACGCTGTACGACGAGCTTGAGAAGGACATCCGCCGTGCCTTCACCTCCATTCATCAGGCGGTCGGCAAAGTTCAGATTCGCTTCCCGGATTCGCAGATCCATCAGGACATCGCCAAATCCGTCGCCGTGTTGCAGATCCTCGGCAACTTGCCGGTGTCGATCCAGAACGTCGCCAGCCTGATGCACCCATCCGTCACTGCACCCACGCAGCTCGACACGGTGCGCAAGGCCGTGGAAGAGATGCTGGGTGACGTGCATGTGCCGCTCGGTGAGAAGGATGGCAGCCTCGTCTTCCTCAGCGAAAAGCTGCGCGATATCGAACAGGAGCGCGGTGCCATTGCGTTGCGCACCGTCGATGTGAAACGCATCTTCAACGATGCGCTGCGCGAATCCTTCGACCCGCTGCCCCGCGTCAGTCTCCACGGCACGATGGCCGTCGCTACTGGCCTAAAGGTCCAAGCCGGCAGCGCTATCACCAGCCTTGCCGGTGATCAGAGCACCATTCAAACCGTCGTGGAACTGGTGCTTCCCAGCGACTACGAGGCCGCCAAGAACCGCATGCTGGACGACTCTCGCAGCCGAGCGGGTCGCAACATCATTGGGCTATTGGCCAGGTCCAACCCCGAGCTGGACGACCTCGCAAACGAAATCTATCGCTGCCAGCGCATCGCCGAACTACACCGCAACGAGCCCGACCAGGAGGTCAAGGACTACTGCACCGGCCAGCTCGACCGCGCAGCCAAGCTCGCGACCCAACTCCAGAGCAAGATCAAGCAAACCCTGCAGGCTGGCTCGTTTGTTTTCCGGGGCCAGGCTACGGCGGTGTCGGCGCTGGATGCTGACCTGGTGGAAGCGGCCAAGAAGCTGCTCTCCGATGTGGCTGACCAGGTGTTCGACCGTTATGTCGAAGCACCGGTGCGCGCCGGCACCGACACCGCCGAGAAATTCCTGAAAGTCGCCAACCCCGCCGCCATCAGCAGCAGCCTTGACCCGCTCGGCCTGGTGCAGACCGTCGCGGGTCGCGCCTCGTTCAAAACCGATCACAAGGCGATGATCAGCATCCGCGACTACATCGACAGGCGCGGCACGGTCGATGGCAAGCGCCTGCTCGACGATTTCAGCAGCGATCCCTTCGGCTGGTCACCAGATACGACGCGCTACATCGTGGCCGCCATGCTGATGGCTGGTGAGATCAAGCTTAAGGTCTCAGGACGAGAAGTCACTGCCGCGGGCCAGCAGGCGATCGATGCTCTGAAAACCAACAACTCCTTCAAACAGATCGGTGTCGCGCTGCGCGACGAACGCCCCTCCATCGAAACCCTCGGTCGGGCGGCAGAGCGGCTCACCGAGCTAGTCGGCGACATGGTCATTCCTCTGGAGCAGGAGATCAGCAAGGCAGCGGCCAAGCACTTCCCGCGCTTCCAGCATGACTACGGCTCCCTGGCCGAGAAGCTCAGTGGCCTCGGGCTGGCGGGCAGCGACCGCATCCGCACCTTGAACCAGGACATTGCTGACGTCCTGTTTACCGATGCCTCGGACGCACCCCAGCGCCTGGGCGCCGAAGCCTCCGCCATTTACGACAACCTCAAATGGGCGCTCGAAGTGAAGCGCGTGCTCGACAACGGCCTGGATGCCACCCTGCGAGACCTTCAAGCCCATCGCCGCGACATCGAGGCCTTGCCCGATACCGGCGTACCGGGTGAGTTGCGCCGCGAACTGAGCGAAGACCTGGGAACCCTGTCAGAGCGCCTGGGTAAAGAGGACTTCTACAAACACACCGCTGACTTCAACTCGCAGCTCACCCACCTGAAGGGCCGTGTTCGTGACGCCGTCATCACGCTGTCCGACCAGCAAAAGCTGCGCTTGAAGGAAGGCGTCGAAGACTTGCAGCGCATTCCGGAATGGGAAGAACTCACCCAAGAAGAGCGCGGCAATGCCGTCAGCCGGCTGGATGGACTCACCCTCGCAGCCACCCAGGACCTGGCCGGACTCAAGAAGCTCCTGGCCCGTGACTACGACATCAACAGCACCCTCGAAGAGCTCAAGCGCTCCATCCAGCGCCAGGGCCAGGAACGCCTGCGCCAGCGCATGGAGGAAGAGCGTGCCAAGACCGGTGAAAAAGGTCCGGCCAAGCTCTCCAGGTCGATCTCGGTGCCCGTGAAAATGACATCGGCTGCGGACATCGACTTGCTGATCCAGCAGCTCCACGAAATCAAGGCACAGCTCGGCCTCTATGCAGAGATCGAAGTGTCGTTTGTCGTCGGCGATCAGCCTGGAACGGACGGGGGTTAAGGATGGACCTGACAACAGAATCCAGGCAACGCATTGAGCATGTCGCTGGCGAGGCATTGATCCAACTCGAAAGCATTGCCACTGCAGCCAAGAGCAAGCTTCACGATGGGCGAACGCTGGGGTCCGATGCGTTGGCGAGCATCAACACGATGACGTCGAGCTCGGCCATCCAGAGGCTTGATCAGATCAGCCAGGCAAACCGAGAAAGCTATCAGGTGTTGGCGGCCGAGCCGGCGATTGCCCGCGTTGTGGTGGTGGATGAGGAAGGCGAAGAGCGCATCTACTACATCTGCCGTACCAGTCCGGTATCAGGCTTCCCCAATCTCGCCAGCTACCGCGCCCCTGTCGGGCGCTTGGCCTCCTTGGCGATTGGGGCTGAGTTCACCCTGCCGAATGGAACAGTTGTCGAGGTCTTGGAGCGTGCCCAACTCAGACCCGCCGCACTCGCCGACGGTTGGGATTCGCGCGATACCGTGGTTGAAGCCGAGCATTTCGGCCCGCTCACCATCGAATCGCTGCGGGAGCTGCTAACGGAAATCCCGGGCGAAGAGGTCACCGAAGACCTCTTGGGACAACTCCTTGCCGAAGAGACCGTCAAGGCTAACATCATCGACGGCGTCCGCCGCAGCGTTATCACCAAGATGGGGCTGAGAGATCAGCCCGTTCTCGATCAATACCAAGACGAGATCTTCCGCCTTCCCCTCGACAAACGCTTGTTGATATTGGGACCACCTGGTACCGGCAAGACTACAACCTTGATTCGCCGCCTGGGCCAGAAGCTCGATACCGCGTTTTTGGAAGAAGGCGAACAACGCCTGGTAGAGATGGTGGGGGCGGCACAAGGTGTCGCGCATGCCAACAGTTGGCTGATGTTTACGCCCACTGAGTTGCTCAAGCAGTACCTCAAAGAAGCATTCGCACGAGAGGGCGTTCCTGCATCGGATCTTCGAATCAGAACCTGGCAGGACTACCGGCGCGAGTTGGCCAGAAACGCCTTTGGCGTACTCAGAACCGCTTCGGGCAGCGGCACGTTCGTGCTGAAAGACGGGCTGCCAAGCTTGAGTGCAGAGGCTCTGGATCGTCCCATTCAATGGTTCGACGATTTCGATACATGGCAGCGCAACACCTATGTGACGGAGCTGCACGAAGCCGCGGCACTGCTCCGTGAAGCAAGAGCGCCTGAAGTCCAGAGCCAGGGTGCGCGCCTCCAAGACATCCTGGCGCGGGCGGCGGACAGTACCTTGGCATCCACGTTCGGATCGCTGGCCGTAGAGCTCCCCAAGGTGCAGGCACTCGTCACCACCCTGAAGGAAGCCTCTGACGGCAAGATCAAAGCCGCGCTGAATCTCCAGCTCAATCGCAACCGAGCGTTCCTGGATGAGCTGGCGCGCTTCATCGACGGCCTGCAGCAGGCCCAGATAACAGACACCGACGAGCAAGATGAGCTCGATGCCGACGAGGAAGACGACGCCACGGCACCACGCACTGGCCGTGCCGCTGCGCTCAACGCTTACATGCAAGCCGTGCGGGCGCAAGCACGCGCGGCGGCATCCAAGCGCACGCTCAGCAAGACGTCTCGTAACGGCAAGATCATCGAGTGGCTGGGCGATCGTGCCCTGACGGAGGCGGAACGTGCCGAAGTGGGAGCGAGCCTTCTGGTGCAGACCAGCGCTCGGCGCTTTGTGAACCCGGTAAAGCGATACCTTGATGGCAATTCCAAGCGCTACCGTGCGTTCCGGCGTGAACGTCAGAAAACCGGCAGCTGGTATCGCGACGAAGGCTTCGAGCCCCGCGACATCCATCCGCTCGAACTCGACATTGTGCTGCTGGCCATCCTGCGCGCCGCAGGCGACCTGATCAGCAAGCCCAACATCCAGCGCGATATCGACAGTTCGGCCTGGTCTTCGCTCCAGCCCATCCTTGGGTATTACCGCAACCAGATTCTGGTGGATGAGGCGACGGACTTCTCGCCCATTCAACTCGCCTGCATGGCGGCCCTGGCGCATCCACGGCTGCGCTCGTTCTTTGCATGCGGCGACTTCAACCAGCGCCTGACCACCTGGGGGGCACGCTCCGCTGACGATTTGAAGTGGGTCTTTGCCGACTTCGACATCAAGGAAATCACCGTTTCCTATCGTCAGAGCAAGCAATTGAACGACTTGGCCCGCGCCATGATCCGCGCTGTGGGGGGAACCGAGCAGAACGTCAGCTTGCCCGCGCATGTGGATAGCGCGGGTGTAGCACCTGCCTTGCTGGAGCATGCAGCCGACCTACCCGTCGTCGTCAATTGGTTGGCTGACCGCATTCGTGAGATCGAGCGCTTTGTCGGCCAATTGCCGTCCACCGCCATCTTCGTGAATACCGAAAACGAAGTGGCACCGGTGGCTGAAGCGCTGAATGCCGCCCTGGCCGAGCACAACATTCAGGTCATCGCCTGCCGCGAGGGCCAGGCCGTTGGGCAAGAAAGCAATGTGCGCGTGTTCGACATCCAGCACATCAAAGGTCTGGAGTTCGAGGCGGTTTTCTTTATCGGCATTGACCAACTCGCGGAGCTGCACCCGGCGCTCTTTGACAAATACCTGTACGTGGGCATCACACGCGCGGCCACTTACTTGGGCGTGACCTGTGAAGGCGCCTTGCCGCCTGCTTTCGAGGGGCTGCGCTCCCTCTTTGGCCAGCACTGGCACGCTCCCGGTGCAGATCACGCCGGCACAGACCAATAGGACCGATTGATGGCCTTCGACCAAACAACAAGAAACCGCCTGCAGCGCTTCGTCAACGACGCGCGACGGGTGCTGGAAGAGGAATTCACCCGCCAGCTCCAGAACGACTACGGCATGGACCCGAATTCCGGCGCCGTCACGGAGCTAGCCAATTTGCGCCACATCAACGATGCGCAGCGCGAATCCGCACGCATCCTGCGCGACACCCTGGCCCACTATTGCGCCAGCGGTGACATGTACGCTACGCAGGGGTTGGATCGCATCGTCCGTGAACAGGCCTTCACCGTGCTCAACCGGCTGGCGGCCTTGCGCATGGCAGAGGCGCGCGGCTTGCTGGTCGAGTCGGTGGGCAACGGCTTCCAGGCCAAGGGTTTCCAACTCTATGCGCGCCTGGCCGGCACGGGTCTTGGGGAAACCGGCGATGCCTACCGCGTCTACTTGTTCAGCGTCTTTGACGAACTCGCCCAGGACCTGCCAGGGCTTTTTGATCGCTA
>Ga0073900_10001923_pt1 | contig 11217 bp, 10 predicted proteins | sample KloWWTmetKNB5Kit_FD_66666 | JGI IMG/M metagenome (GOLD analysis project Ga0073900, IMG submission 66666) | Active sludge microbial communities from Klosterneuburg, Austria, studying microevolution and ecology of nitrifiers - Klosterneuburg... | ecosystem: Engineered > WWTP > Aerobic digester >... | reverse complement strand
ACTTCCGGTATCGGTGGTGTTTATCCGGTAGGCATACCGGTTGCAATCGTGCAAAGAATCGAGCGTGATCCCGTCGATGATTTTGCACAAATCATCGGTACACCTATCGGGGGCGTGGATCGAAATCGGCAGGTTTTAGTACTATCCCTGGTAGATTCCATGCCTCATGACCCTATAGAGATGCCAGAAATTGAATCACAAAAGAACTAAAGATCAACACTCTGATAAAAACTATTACTTTGGACAGGATGTATATGTACCTGCCAGTAATGGATACATTGCGTTAAGTCTAGCGATAGCGCTGATTCTCAATTTCTTGCCTTTACAAGGGGATTTATTAATTTTCCGCCCTGATTTTGTAGCAATGACAATCATCTATTGGGGCATCAGTTATCCTCATAAAATGGGCATGAGCATCGCTTTTAGCATGGGATTAATGATGGACGTTGGTAATACCAGCCTATTGGGACAACATGCCTTGGCCTACTGTGTGATGATTTATCTCACCTTGATTTTTGGAAGGCGATTACGCCTATTCGGTTTGATGAAACAAGCTCCCCAGATTGCTCTCATATTATTAATGATGCAAATTACGCTTGTTTTAATCGCAGTATCGAGTGGCTCCCATTTACCTGGATGGTCATACTTCTTTGCCACCGCGACGGGTACCCTATTATGGGCGCCCATCTCTGTTTTGTTGAGTACTCCCCTTAAGCAGAAACCAGATCCCAATGCACTATGAAGCATAATGTAGAACTACGGAATCATCCCATCGAGTTACATAAATTTCGTATGCGTCTAGCTATCAGTGCTGGATTTGTATTGATACTTTTCCTGATACTTTATACTCGTTTCTATTATTTGCAGGTTACCCAGCAAGAACACTATCACACACTTGCAGAAGCCAATCGTATTTCCATACTACCCATCGTACCCAATCGTGGTTTAATTTATGATCGCAATGGAAAAGCACTGGCACAAAACTATTCAGCTTACACGCTGGAAATTGTACCCAGCAAATTCCCCGACATTGAAGCGACCCTAGACGAGCTTTCCACGATCATTGAGATCACCCCCACCGATCGCCAGCGATTTAAGAAGTTGATGAAAGAGAGCAAGCGTTTCAAGAGCTTGCCTATTCGTAGTCGACTCACTGACGAAGAAATTGCAAGCTTTGCAGTCAATCGCTATCGTTTTCCAGGCGTAGAAATTAAGGCGCGTGTTTTCCGGCAATACCCCGAAAAAGAAATCGTGTCCCATGTCGTCGGTTATATCAGCCGCATCAATGATAAAGACCTTGAACAACTTGAGCTCGCTGGAGAGCTCAATAACTATCGTGGTTCCCACCATATTGGAAAAATTGGCATTGAGCAGAGCTATGAAAAGCAATTGCATGGCATCACCGGCTTCGAAGAAGTGGAAACCGATGCAGCCGGTCGATCCATCCGGGTTTTATCGCGCACCCCACCGACACCAGGTAACAATTTAATTCTGTCACTCGATCTTGGATTGCAGGAAGCAGCAGAAAAGGCATTTGGCGATCGTCGAGGAGCATTGGTAGCATTGGATCCCAATAATGGCGAAGTGCTGGCCTTTGTCAGCAAACCGGGTTATGACAATAATCTTTTTATCGGTGGAATCGATCAGGAAAACTGGAATCTACTCAATAATTCCATTGATCGACCACTGAACAATCGCGCACTCAGAGGCGTTTATCCGCCCGGATCAACCTTTAAGCCGTTTATGGCATTGGCTGCCCTGGAATTGGGGAAGAGAACGCCGGAATACAGCATGAGCGACCCTGGCTATTTTTCGCTGCCGGGTGTTGATCGACGCTATCGTGACTGGAAACCAGGTGGCCATGGCAGAGTAAATTTACATAAATCATTGGTTGTTTCATGCGATACATATTACTACAGCCTCGCCAACGATCTCGGTATTGACAATATTCACAGTTTCATCGGTCAATTCGGATTAGGAAAAAAAACCGGTATTGATATCGAAGGTGAAGTATCAGGACTTCTACCGTCATCTGCATGGAAAATGCGACAATATAATCAAAAGTGGTATGCAGGAGACACTATCTCTGTTGCCATTGGTCAAGGCTACAATTTGGCCACACCATTACAACTGGCCGTTGCCACCATGATCATCGCAAATAACGGCAAGGTTTATCTTCCACACCTGGTCAAACAAATCCAAAACAGTCAAACAGGTGAGATTGAAAATATCCCGGCCAAGTTACTCAATACTCTCAATCTCAAACCACAACATCTTGATATCGTAAAAAGTGCCTTGGTCGATGTTACCCGCCCTGGCGGTACCGCTGCAAAAGCAAGCATCAACGCAGCCTATACTTTCGCCGGCAAGACCGGTACTTCACAAGTGATCGGCATTAAACAAGGAGAGCGTTATAATGAAAAATCAATTAATGAACGTCACCGGGATCATGCCATGTTTATCGCTTATGCACCTGCGGAAGACCCTAAAATTGCTCTGGCCGTATTAGTCGAAAATACGGGAACCGGTGGCTCGACCGCCGCCCCCATTGCAAGACAAGTATTTGATTATTTTTTATTAGGGAAACCAACTGAATCTACGATTGCGCAAATTACCGAATCCGCCGAGGAACATATCCATGATCATCTTTAGGAAATTCGGTATGCCCAGCACATCCTGATTGCTTGATGGCAGAAAACTAAACCAAGCCGATGATTGAATTTAGAAAAATTTGGTACTATCTGACTCGATACATTGACGGTCTGTTGTTAGCCGGGATTCTCACCCTCATGCTCGTGGGATTGATTGTTCTCTACAGTGCTACCGGAGCGAACATCAACAAAGTCAGTCATCAAATGATCAACATGCTGGTAGCTTTGATTATTATGTGGCTGGTCGCCAATATTCCCTTGCAGCAAATCATGCGGCTTGCATTGCCCATGTATCTATTGGGCTTTGCTTTATTAGTGGGCGTGGCACTTTTCGGTGAAATCAACAATGGCGCAAGGCGCTGGCTGGATATTGGTGTTACCAGAATTCAACCTTCTGAATTAATGAAGGTTGCTTTACCCCTCATGATGGCTTGGTACTTTGATAAACATGAGATCACTTTACGGATAAGGGACTACGTAGGCGCAACCTTGTTATTGATGCTACCGGTTTTTCTCATTTTGCGACAACCCGATCTGGGAACGGCCATGCTAATAACAGCCAGCGGTTTTTATGTATTATTTCTGGCCGGATTATCATGGCGCATCATGGCAGGATTAATCATCGCTGCGGCAGCCAGCATACCCATATTGTGGTCAGCTATGCACGACTATCAGCGCCAACGCGTTATGACATTGTTTGATCCTACGCAAGATCCACTGGGTGCCGGCTATCATACCATTCAATCCTCCATCGCCATTGGCTCCGGCGGGGTTGTGGGTAAAGGATGGCAAAATGGCACACAAACCCAATTGGATTTCTTACCAGAACAAAGCACTGATTTTATTTTCGCAGTTTTCTCTGAAGAATTCGGGCTGATCGGCAATACCTTGCTGCTGCTGTTATATTTGGCTGTCATTGGACGCTGCATGATCATTACCGCCAATGCCTCAACTCAGTTTACGCGCCTGATTGCAGGATCAATTACACTGACTTTCTTCACTTATATCTTCGTTAATATTGGCATGGTTAGTGGTATCCTACCGGTAGTTGGGGTTCCGCTTCCACTGATTAGCTATGGCGGCACATCCATGGTGACAATGTTGCTCGGATTTGGTATTTTGATGAGCATTCAGACACATCCTAAACTCATAAAAACATGACAAAAAATTTTTCAGCATTTGCCAAAGCCCGCAAATACTTGTCTGTAAAACCGGTGACCGGATTTCCATTGATATTGATGATTACATTGCTAAGCGCATGTAGCAGTACACCTCAATACACAAATAACAGCTCAAAACAAAAGCATTCATCAATCTCCGGCAAAACCGCCCGCAATTCAAATGCAGTTTTCCCAAGTTTCGACACTCATTCAACGAGTCGAAAAGGTGGTGGTTATTATCTGGATGATGGTCCGGGCGATAATCCCCCGCCTGATTTGCATTTGATTCCAGATGCTGAGCCCAAAGCCGAACCGCTGCGCTTAGCCAATATGCAGCCTTATGTTGCACTAGGTAAAAATTTTAAACCTATGACAGCATTAGGTCCTTACAAGGCGCGTGGCGTAGCCTCATGGTATGGTCGTCGCTATCATGGAAACAATACTGCATCGGGAGAAGTCTATGATATGTATGCAATGACAGCAGCCCACCCGACGCTACCGATACCAAGTTATGCAAGAGTCACCAATCTGGAAAATGGCAAATCGATTATCGTGCGCCTCAATGATCGCGGACCATTTTTATCAGATCGATTAATCGACCTCTCTTATACAGCTGCCTACAAGTTAGGAATACTGGCCGGCGGCAGTGGCCAAGTGGAGGTGGAAAGTATATTGCCGGACGATGGTTCAATGAGAATAGCCCGATCCCAGTCGGTTACTCCGTCAACAAAAATCTCCGCCCTACCTAACCATATCGAGATGAATACGGTTTACCTGCAATTAGGCGCGTTTGGCTCACCAGATAATGCGCATAATTTTCTCTCAAAAATACGAAAGAAACTTCCCTGGCTTAACGATACTGTCAGCATCACCAGAAATAACGGTTTGTATAAAATTCACGCGGGTCCATATCCAGATCAAGTGCTTGCCAAACAAGCAGCCACGACTATCACTCAGCATCTTGCAGTTACACCCGTGCTCGTCATAGATTAAAGGCTCCAAAAAAAATCCCTATTGCATGCAATAGGGATTAAAGGGCCTCGTCATAAAATCATTCATCGCAATCTTTTGACGCAATGTAAAACATCTTCTTCAGTAAGCATTGCTACTTTTTTACATTTTGACTTCGGTAGTCCGAAGAGATCACGATCAGATGACTAGAACTATAATGCCTACTTAGCCAATTTGAAGATGAAAACAGAAGGGGAATTTACCGCTATATCCAATTTTTGACTGTGATTTTTCGCACATGTATTCAAATATCAAACAATTTGATCAATCAAACCGGAATATCCTCAATGATTATCATCTTTTTTGCTAGCTAAAAAGTTGTAAATCTTAGAAACCACTTCATTGTCGATTAGTTTGAATGATCCTGAAAAGACATGAGAGCCATATAATGGACTCAAATTATAGTGCTATACTCATGCACTGACCGTAGATTGAAGAATGATCGACTCAGCGCATAGGGCTATTTAACCAGTATGGATAAAGCGCTGAATAAACTGAATGCAATGATTGATTAGAATCCTCCTATACCCACCAATATAATGCTGACATCTGCTGTAACTACACCCATTAATCATATTTTGCATGGTGAAAGATGGGCATGTAAACGACTGCAATCTTTCGCTGAGCAAACGGTTTGTATACAAATTCCCCCTTTGACCAGCTGCAAACTGCTGATTGATGCCAGTGGAGAAGTACAGCCCGCTGATAATAATATCTGTCCAGACACAACACTCACTTTATCCCCATTTATTCTGCCAAGATTGTTATCTCAGGATAAGTCTGCTTTCGAGCTGATTAAAGTAACAGGCAACAGGCTTTTAGCAGAAACACTAATCGACATTGGCCAACATATCAATTTCAGCTTCGTCTTCGAACAAGATATGAGTAAAATCATTGGCGATATTCCTGCTCATCGGCTCACTCAAGCTGGAGAGCACATTCTGCGCTGGCAGTCGGAGAGTTCCCATCATCTCGCACAAGCGCTTGCAGAATATTGGACAGAAGAAAATTCATTACTCACTAAATCTGCTGCTATCCAGGAGTTCATGCAAGCAGTAAAGAATTTACAGACAGATACCGAACAGCTGGAACTGCGACTGAATGAATTAATCCAGCAAGCAAAAGCACCACAACTGAAAAATAACTAAAAATGCTTGCTATTCTAACGAACAACACCCATCAATTAACCCTATACTGACTGATCATGCTTGATTTGTCCCTTAAGTTCTAATGCTAGCCAACAAATTTATATAATCCATGCGCCTATTTCGTCTACTAAAAATACAATCTGTTGCTTTCCAATTTGGATTGGATGAATTTGTGCTGAGTCACAGTCGACTGAAATGGTTACGGGTCATTGTCAAAGGACTCACTTTCTGGCGCAGATTTGATAAACCCAGAGGAGAAAGACTGCGTCTGGCTTTGGAAACATTAGGTCCAATATTTGTTAAATTCGGTCAAATGCTCTCGACCCGGCGCGATCTGTTACCGCAAGATATCGCTGATGAACTAGCCAAACTGCAAGATCAGGTACCTCCATTTTCTTCCAAGCTCGTATTGTCAACCTTAGAGAAAGTCTATGGGCAGCCGGTACATGAAACATTCTTTAAGTTCGATGCCATTCCCGTTGCCAGCGCATCGGTTGCCCAAGTTCATTTTGCAGTACTGCATGATGGCACCGAAGTGGCTGTAAAAATATTGCGCCCTAACCTGGCGCCCATCATTGCCCACGATGTTGCATTGATGGATACAGGGGCATGGTTGGCCGAAGCACTTTGGGCGGATGGAAAACGTTTGAAATTACGTCAGGTGGTGTCAGAATTTGCCCGGCATTTGGACGATGAACTGGATTTAATGCGTGAAGCGGCCAATTGCAGTCAATTACGCCGTAATTTTCTTAATTCCCCCTTGTTACTGGTACCGGAAGTCTATTGGGATTACTGCCGCAGTGGTGTCATGGTCATGGAGCGAGTCAAAGGCATTCCGATTAGTCATGTCGATAAATTAAGAGATCAAGGAACTGATATTCCTCAGTTGGCTCGCATGGGGGTGGAAATATTTTTTACGCAGGTATTTAGAGATGGTTATTTCCATGCCGACATGCACCCTGGAAATATTTTCGTAGGTAAAGACAGTCGATACATTGCGGTTGATTTTGGCATTATGGGAACGCTCAGTGATGAAGACAAGAATTATCTGGCTCAAAACTTTTTAGCTTTTTTCCGTCGCGATTATGGGCGAGTCGCACAAGCACATGTCGAAGCCGGATGGGCTCCCAAAGATACCCGTGTAGATGATTTTGAGGCTGCTATCCGAGCGGTATGTGAACCCATTTTTGACAAACCCCTCAAAGAGATTTCATTTGGACGAATTCTGCTGCAATTATTTCAGGCTTCGCGGCAATTCAATGTGGAAATTCAACCGCAACTGGTATTACTGCAAAAAACACTCCTCAATATCGAAGGCCTGGGGCGCGACCTTGATCCTGATTTGGATCTCTGGAAAACAGCCAAACCCTTTCTAGAACATTGGATGTCTGAACAAATCGGCCTGCGCGGATTGTCCAGCCGGATACAAAAAGAAGCTCCCAATTGGGCTGTCATCCTGCCAGAGTTTCCACGATTGATTCACCAAGCGCTGGCTGAAAATCGTAATCACGCATTGGAAAATAAGATGACTGATCTTATTATCGAGGAAAAGCGGCAGAATCGCCTACTGGCGCTCATCGCGATCCTGTTGGCTGGATTACTGCTTTGGCAGATGATCCATTAATTCCTTATGCAATAGCAATAGCAATATGGAATCGCACCTTGAATTATTTCAATCCTTGTGATTCTTAATCAACCGGATACTTTCTCCGCAAGTAATGCAATGACGCTTCTTGAGATTAGAAATATCACTAAGCGATTTGGAAATTTTGTTGCCGTTGATGACATTAACCTTGACATCAAGGCGGGAGAATTTTTCACGCTATTGGGCCCTTCCGGTTGTGGCAAGACAACCTTGTTACGCATGATTGCTGGCTTCGATGCACCGGATAGCGGGGAGATATTATTGGATGGCCACAATATCATCGATGTGCCTCCAGAAAAACGCCCTTTTCATACTGTTTTCCAAAGCTACGCATTATTTCCGCATATGACGGTAGCGGACAATATCGGATTTCCGTTGAAAATGTCCGGCAAATCGCTCGAAGAGATTAACACTCGAGTCGCTTCCACATTAAAAGAAGTCGAGCTATCCCAATTTGCCGATCGCTATCCCCATGAATTATCCGGAGGACAAAAACAACGGGTGGCATTCGCGCGCGGACTCATTAATCAACCACGATTATTATTACTGGATGAACCATTGGGCGCTTTGGATGAAAAGTTACGCGAAAACATGCAAAGAGAACTAATCAACCTGCAAGCTGAAGCTGGCGTCACGTTCATTTATGTTACTCATGCGCAAAACGAGGCATTGGCTTTATCGCACCGTATCGCGATCATGAATCAAGGGAGAATTGAACAGATTGGCGAGCCTTCCAGAATCTATAATTACCCAGTCAATCGATTTGTTGCTGATTTCATAGGCAAGATCAATATGCTGGATGCAACTGTCATCAAAACTTCTTCTTCCCATTTAACACTCAAAGTAGCGGGATTGGGTGAAGTCACCGTTCCTGCAAGGGATGGCATAAAAGTGAACGATCGAGGCGTCATGGCGGTACGCCCAGAACAAATTCGTATGGTTGCCCAAACATCAGAGATAGCCGATGAATTCCAGTTTACTGGAAAAATAAAAGATTTTTTTTATATTGGCGACGTCACCACTTATATTATTGATCTTGCTAACAGTACGCGCATTGAAGCCCTACTCCCCAATTCTTTACCAGGTCACGCCAAATTGTTTGAAATAGGAGATCCCATCATTGTCAGTTGGCAAGAACAATCTGCACAATTTCTGCTCAATTAATCGATTACTATTTTTTCCAGACACATGATTACCCATCGTCGTGCAAAATGGCTCATGAGTGGCCCTCCTCTCTTATTCCTGCTAATATTTTTTGCAGCCCCGAGTTTGATCATGATCTTCACTTCCTTCCGTTTTCCCGGGGAGTTTGGCGGACTTGCTCCGATCAGTATCCCGGCAGGAGAAAATAATGGAAATTATGGGTTGACCATTGAAACCTACCAGTTTTTCTTCAGCGATATCATCTACCTTGAAATATTCCTCAAATCATTTGCTATTGCCACACTCACCACCTTGCTCTGCATCATCATGGCTTATCCACTAGCTCTATTGATTGCCCGTAGCGAGAAGAAATTTCGTAATTTAATGATCATGCTCGTGGTTTTACCCTTCGCCAGTAATTTTCTGATTCGGATTTATGCCTGGATGATCATTCTCGGCCCCGAATCGGCGTTCAGTCAGCTCATCAATAGTATTCTCGCCATTTTTGGGGTCGCGCCGGTCACATTGCTGTTTTCTTCATTTGCTGTTTTGATTGGCATGGTGTATGTACATCTGCCCTTCATGATTTTGCCTTTGTATACCAATCTGGAGAAACATGACCCTATACTGCTGGATGCTGCGCAGGATTTGGGTGCAAACGGTTGGCAACGCTTCTGGTACGTAACCTGGCCGCAATCCCTGCCAGGCATTCTTTCCGGATCGGCGCTGGTTTTTATTCCTGTCCTCGGCATGTTTGCCATTCCCGATATTTTAGGGGGGACAGATGACATCATGATCGGCAATCTGATTAAAGATCAATTCCTGGGAACCAGGGATTGGCCTTTTGGCTCTACGCTGTCAATCATGCTGACATTGACGGTATTATGCATTGCAGGATTGTTTTCCTGGTTTGCCAGATACCAAACAAGATTTTTATAAACCATGCTTATTCGCCCATCAGGTAGTATGCGCAGCCATCGAACCGCTTTATGGATTGCATCGATTCTGGTCTATGCTTTTTTATATATACCCTTGATCATCGTGGTTGTCTTCTCATTCAATGACTCCAAATTGAACGCCGAATGGGTTGGTTTTACTTTCGATTGGTATAAAGCTTTATTTGATAATCACGAGATGTTACTGGCTGCGCGTAATTCGTTGATCATCGCTCTGAGCGCCAGTTCGCTAGCAACCCTCTTAGGGACAATGGCTGGTTTGGCCATCCATCGATATAAACTTAAAGTATTGTCTATCCTGGCATTCACACCGGTAGCCATGCCCGAAATTCTACTGGGTGTCTCACTGCTGCTGTTTTTTCTGCAAGTGCTCAATATGACGCTTGGCATGCTCTCGATTATTATTGCCCATACCACTTTCTGCATTGGATTTGTAGCCATTATAGTGCGCGCACGTTTACAAGGCATGGACGAATCTATTTTTGAAGCCGCCAGAGACTTGGGTGCCACACCCTGGCAAACTTTTCATCAAATCACGCTGCCTCTCATCCGACCAGCTATCGTAGCGGGCGCCTTGATGTCTTTTACCCTTTCCATTGATGATTTTGTCATTACATTCTTTACCAAAGGCGTAGGTGAACCTATCCTGCCCATTCAAATTTACACGATGATCAAAGTGGCCGTAACTCCGGAGGTGAATGCGATATCCACATTGCTAATGTTACTGACATTAACACTGATCCTGATTGCTACCCGGTTTGATGCACACGCATTGCATGGCAAGTCAAAATAACCATGATCGCTAGTTTTCAACGATGGATTTACTTGTCATTCATGCTGCTCTCAGCCGTTTCTGTCAGTGGTTGTGCAGACAATGTAAATACTGTTGCTTCTGCTGAAACCGTTTCACCTACTTTACAAATATTCAACTGGAATAATTATATTGCACCAGAAACTATTCATAACTTTGAGGCGCTATGCCAATGCCAGGTCAAGCAAGATTATTTTTCCGATAATGAGGAAATGCTGGCTAAACTGGCGGCTGGCGCCAGTGGTTATGACTTAATCGTGCCCACAGGCAACGCAGTGGATACGCTCATACGCCAGGGTGTTCTCATGCCGCTGAACGAGGCTTTATTGCCGAATCTGAAGAATATTCATCCCGCTTACCTTAAGACCAGATTTGATCCCGCAAATCGTTATTCTGTCCCCTACGCCTATACGCTGACCTTAATCGGTTTTAATAAAAATAAAATGCGTGAATTGAGTTTGCCGACGGATACCTGGGCCATCATTTTTGAACCGAAGCATCTACAGAAAATCAAGAATCGCGTCACCGTTCTGGATAGTCCGCGGGAATTAATGGCAGCGGCACTGATTTATCGTAAGCGTCCAACGCCACCATCTATCTCTATCAATTCATCTACTTTAGCGTTTCAATAAACTCAGGTGACAACGGCAGCAATTCGTCAATTCGACTATTAGGCCAAGTGGGTAGTTTGA
>Ga0073900_10001920_pt1 | contig 11223 bp, 11 predicted proteins | sample KloWWTmetKNB5Kit_FD_66666 | JGI IMG/M metagenome (GOLD analysis project Ga0073900, IMG submission 66666) | Active sludge microbial communities from Klosterneuburg, Austria, studying microevolution and ecology of nitrifiers - Klosterneuburg... | ecosystem: Engineered > WWTP > Aerobic digester >... | reverse complement strand
TCAGGCAGTTCCTATTTCATTCAGAAAGTTATAATATTGCATTGATAAATGAGTTGATACCGAGATAAATTAAAGACAATAAAAGGGGCTTATTCCTATCAGGATTAAGCCTCTTTCATTTTGACTCCGTTTTATTCTCAATGTGTTTATTTTGATAGATTAAAACCGTGAATAGTGCCACAGAAAAAAACTTTATCCGCCTTCATGCTCCTGTTCTTTGTAAGCTTGTTGTGGGGCACATCTTACATTTTGATAAAGAAGAGTCTGCTGGCATTAACTCCTTTTCAAGTGGCGACTACACGACTATTTGTTGCCTCTGTATTCTATACGCCTGTAGGGATTTATCACTTTAGAAAATCAATGCGACCTCATTTATCCTCCTTTCTAGTAGTGGGAGTGATAGGATCTGCTTTCCCGGCGATATTATTTGCTCAAGCACAGACACAAATCAATAGCAGTCTTACGGGTGCATTAGCTTCTTTGACTCCACTCTGTACTCTTATTCTTGGCATCTTATTCTTTGGCACTAAAAGCACTTTGACCAGATCGATAGGTATTGGCATGGGTTTGCTTGGTTCACTATTGCTAATATTTGGAACCACCGATCCTACAGTAATTGGTAGGCCGGTGTATGCTTTATTCATTGTATTGGCCACTTTGATGTACGCTTTCAGTACCAATGTCATAGGCCACAAATTACAATCCTATAGCAGCACAGTCGTCTCAGGCGTTGCTTTCGGACTACTGCTGCCGGTGATCTTACCACTATTTTATATCAGCGGTGTGGGGCAGTCAATCATGACGGGAGAGCTTACCTGGCCTCAATTGTGGCCTGTGGTGCTTTTATCAATTCTGGGGACGATCATCGGCTCTGTCGCCTATTTCTATCTGATCAAGAGGACGAGTCCCGTATTTGCATCTACTGTAAGTTATCTGGCACCTGTACTCGCTATCATGTTTGGCATGGTCGATGGTGAGCATATCTATATGATTCATTTGGTGGGTATTACTATTTTATTGCTGGGTATATTTATGACGAGAAAAGAGCCTTAAACATGCTTCATGTTGATGAATTATATATCACTTCTATACCCGAAAGAGGGCGGGGTATGTTCTGTTCTCGAAAGATTTTAAAAAAAGAAATTATTGAAGTGTGCCCGGTTTTGGTCATACCACGTCACCAACTGGAACAAATCCATACCTCCATGCTACATGATTATTATTTTCTTTGGGACCATGGTCAGGCGGCGATTGCGCTAGGATATGGATCACTATATAATCACTCTTACACACCCAACGCAGAGTATATAATGGATTTCACACATAGTCAATTAATCATTCAATCACTTTGCGATATCGAAGTGGATACTGAGATCACTTTCAATTACAATGGAGACGCAAATGATCGAAGTGAACTATGGTTTGCCCCCCAATAAAAAAAATCCCTGATGATTGTCAAACCATCAGGGACTATAAGTAATATTAATAGAACTATTCTATCTCACTCAGATCAATCGTTGTCTGAGTTTCGGTCATTATCAGGATTTGGCCGATAATTATCTTGCTTCGGTTGATCATTTTGATCCCTGGCAGGATTATCATTTCTTTTATTATCCTGATTATCTCTGTTATCATTTCTATTATCCCGGTTGTCATCGCGGCTATATCTACTGCCACCACGATCGTCACGGCTTCCTCCTCGATCATCACGACTTCCTCCACGGTCATCACGACTACCACCTCGGTCATCACGTCGGCGATCATCTCCACCACGGTTGTCTCTGTTGTAGCCACCACCACCGCCACTGCGGTTGTCACGGCCACCACCACCACCACGGTTGTCTCTGTTGTACCCACCACCGCCACTTCGGTTGTCACGATCACCACCACGATTGTCTCTGAAGCCACCACCGGATGAACGGTTATCTTGCTCAGGCATTCCTGCAGGTCGTGGTAAGAGGGCTTTTCTGGAAAGTTTGAATTTTCCCGTTCTCCTATCTACTTCAAGTAGTTTGACTTGAATTTCATCACCTTCTTTGAACATGTCTTCCACCTGATTAATCCGGTGATGACTCATTTCACTGATGTGCAGTAATCCTTGTTTGCCACCAAATTCTACTACTGCACCGAAAGGTAAGATTTCTTTGACTACTGCGTCAAATGTATCTCCCACTGTAGGTGCAAAGGTGATTCTTTCGATAGCTTCTACAGCTTTCAGGATATTTTCCTTATTCGGACTAGAGATATTTACATAGCCTTTACCTTCTTTTTCTTCAATAGTGATAACTGTGCCGGTTTTCTCTTGCAAATCCTGAATAATGCTACCACCTGGGCCGATTACTGCACCGATAAATGATTTATCGATCACAATCTCTACCATGCGAGGTGCATGAGGTTTCAGATCATCAGCCGGTCTCTCGATTGTTTCGTTCATCTTACCGATGATATGTAGACGACCTGTTTTGGCCTGCTCCAGCGCTTGCTGTAGCTGCTCATATGGTAATCCATCGATTTTTATATCCATCTGGCAACCGGTGATACCATTCACGGTACCGGTTACTTTAAAGTCCATATCACCCAATGCATCTTCATCACCGAGTATATCCGTTAGTATAGCAATGTTGCCCTGATCGGCGATCATACCCATTGCGATTCCCGCCACGTGGTTCTTGATCTGAATACCACCATCCATCAGCGCCATTGAACCGGCGCAGACTGTAGCCATTGACGATGAGCCATTCGACTCAAGGATATCAGCTACAATTCGGATCGTATATGGATTTTCATCCGGTAGGACTTGACGAAGTGACCTCGCAGCCAGATTGGCATGTCCTACTTCACGTCGGCCTGGGCCTCTCATAGGTTTTACTTCTCCTACAGAATAGCCTGGGAAGTTATAATGGAGTATGAATCGCTCAAAGTTCAGTTCGACTGCTTTGTCGATCATCATCTCATCCATTTTTGAACCCAGAGTCAATGAAGTAAGTGCTTGAGTCTCACCGCGATTGAATATGGCCGAGCCGTGTGTAGTGGGCAGGAAGTTTATTTCTGACCAAATAGGGCGTACTTCATCGGGCTTTCTACCATCCAGGCGAACTTTGTGCTCAAGGACATATCCACGGATCAGTTTTTTCTTATGCTTGTCGTAGTAAGAGGCGATTTTACCTGCGTTCTCAGCCACAAATTCTTCATCATGCAGTTCAGTAATATGAGCCGCTAGACTTTCCTTCAGTGCGTCGAAGCGTTCTTTGCGCTCGAATTTGGCTAGTGCGCCTGCACACACAGCCAGGACTTCTGACTCCACAAATTTCTCAACTTCAGATTTGAGTTCTTCATTAACTTCCGGCATAACCACTTCTCTCTGAGTCAGTGCTTTACCACCGACTTTCTGAGCCAGTTGCAACTGAGCGTCTATTTGAGTACGGATGGCGTCATGCGCTACCTTGATGGCTGCTACCAGATCGGCTTCAGAGCATTCCTTAGCCTGGCCCTCTACCATGAGTACATCAGTGGCATTAGCTGCAACGATGAGGTCCAAATCGGAATTATCGTTCTCAGATTTGGGTGGGTTTATGCGAAACTCTCCATTGATACGGCTCACTCTCACCTCAGAGATGGGTCCGCTAAAAGGCAGGTCACTTACTGTCAGAGCTGCTGAAGCTGCTAGAGCTGCATAGGCATCTGGAAGAATATCTTTGTCTGCAGAGATCAGATTGATAATGATCTGAGTATCTACGCGGTAGTCGTCCGGGAATAAAGGTCTCACCGCTCTATCTACCAGGCGGCTGATCAGAATCTCATAGTCAGACAGGCGGGATTCCCTGCGGAAGAAATTTCCCGGGATGCGGCCTGCTGCTGCAAATTTTTCTTGATAATCGACGGATAGCGGGAAGAAATCCTGGCCTTCTTTTGCTTTTTTAGCTGAGGTGACTACTGCCAGAATCATGGTATCGCCGATTCTCAGCATCACAGAGCCATCAGCTTGTGTCGCCAGTTTGCCGGTCTCCATGATTACTTCCTGACCATCCGGGAGGAAGAATGAATGTGTAATTGGGGTCTGTTTGCCCATTTTGATATTATTTATTGGTTCAACATATTTGCCGTATAATAGCTTAGCGTGACGGCAACATAAAAAACAAAAATGTCCAGTCTATCTGACTGGACATTTTGTACAAAGCTTATTTTCTTATTCCTAATTTTTCGATGAGTGCCCTATACTTGACGATGTCTTTCTTCATCAGATAGGTCAGTAGGCGCTTACGCTTACCTACCAGTGCAAGTAGGGCCCGAGTGGTAGCGTGATCCTTGCGATTGGTTTTCAGGTGTTTTGATAGTTGTTCGACGCGAAAAGTGAACAGAGCCACCTGGCCCTCGATACTTCCGGTGTTTTCAGCTTTACCGCCATGATCGGCGAAGATGCTGCTTACTTTTTCTTTTGTTAAATAGTTACTCATGTTAGTTTTTAAAGAGATTACTAGATGCGATCACGAAGATCTTGATTAGCGGGGACAAAGATAGGTAAATAAATCGGGTTGGTAAGGGTGAAGTTTGGAAGTAAATTTTAGTGTTGATATGGGTGATGGGGCTCGATTTAACGAAAAATTGGAATATCTGCTGAGCTGAAGTAGGCTGAAAGCTGAAATAAGAATAAACCAAAATTGATTAAGTTAGCGTGATAACCTTTCCTCACACCATTTCATGCACCACATCACACATCTCCGCCAGCACATGATTGTGCGTCACGATGACGAAAGTCTGGCCAAACTCGTCGCGAAACTTTAATATCATCCGATGCAGTTCCTCAGCAGTTTTCTCATCTAGGTTGCCGGTGGGCTCGTCAGCGAGAACTACCTTGGGACGATTGATGAGCGCACGAGCGAAGGCGATACGCTGCTGCTCGCCACCCGACAGTTCTTTTGGTTTGTGTGTAAGCCGGTGACTGAGCCCGAGAAATCCCAATAACTCATTTGCTTTTAACTGTGCTGTCTTAAATGATTCTCCCCTTATGAGCGCCGGAATACAGACATTTTCGACCGCATTAAACTCGGGCAATAAATGGTGGAATTGAAAGATAAAGCCAAGTGAATTATTTCGGAATTGGGATAATTTATTTCCTTTGAGCTTCAGTGTAGAGACTCCATCTATGATGATCTCACCTTTATCCGGGTTCTCAAGCGTACCCAGTATGTGTAGCAATGTGCTCTTACCCACACCACTCTTACCTACGATAGCGGCTATCTTGCCGGTTTCGATCTGAAAGTTTACACCCTTCAATACTTCGACATCATCAAACGACTTATATATGTTGCTGGCCTGGATCATAGTGTAAATGTATAATGCAGATCGCATAATGTGAAATAATGACTTTTATAATTGGATAATATAGCGACCGGGGCGAACCAATTGTGATTATTTAGCTCCAATAGGGGTAGAAATTGTACCACTGATGGGGATGAGCCAGTGCTTTCTGCTCCAGCAAGCGGATGTAAGCACTCGCCAGATTAAGCAGGTCCCTGCTCTCCAGTGCATCGGTACAACTGAACTGATAGTGGAATCCTGACTGCTTAACTGCATATACATAGCTGACCGGCACCCGAAGCTTGGCAGCCAGGTAGAATGGTCCCTCTGGGATTAAAGCTTGGTGACCTAAGAATTCACATGGCAGCGTACGCTTCTGATTCAAATATCGATCGGCGTGCATACAGATAAAGGCGCCTTCATCCAGCGCTGCCTTGATCTTTAAGATCATCGTAATATCATCAGTCAGTGTGATCACCTCAAATGATTTCTCACTGATGACCTTATCTAGCAGTGATTTTATTTTTTCATGTTCATTTTCCAGCATGAGCACATACACTTTTGCATTGATGCGGTGCATGAGCTGGCTGGCTATCTCCCAGTTGCCCAGGTGAGCACCCATCAGGATAGCGCCTCGTCCGCTGGCAGCTAACCTGTGTAATTCCTGTTCATTTTCAAAATCAAAACTGATGGCTGTGTTAGCCTCAGTGTAAGTCGCTATCTTGTCGATTAGCGCTTCACCAAATAAATTATATGTCTGATATCTATGCCGCCAGAGAGTGGGCTTATGAATTTTAGCTCGGGTGTAAAATTCAATGAGCGCTGAATTGGCTTTAGTTGAAAACAACAGATAATAGATAGAGACGAAGCGCAGCAGAAAATAAGCAGGCTTCAAGCCACCATAGCGGATCAGCCAAATAAATATCCTATATCCAAGTGGATTTGCCTGGGATCTGCCTGACCAAGCGGAAGTCAATGTGTCTTCGATTGAATTATCTTACAGGTGTGCTCTGATGTAGTCGCTGAGACACATAGGAATATAAATCCTGGAAGGTCTTCATCTTGGTAAACTCTTCCGCATTAATTTTAAAACCGAAATTTTTTTCTATCAATACAACTAAATCCACAAAATCCAAACTGTCCAAGTCGAGTGTTTCTTTCATATTCGCCTCGGGGCGGAATAAACTCAAATCAGCTTCAAACTCCTCTGCGAGAAAGCCATTGATGGTAGATATGATTTTATCTTCATTCATAGTGCAAAGTAAACCACTATTTTATAAATTTTTTCAAAATTATGCTTGAATTCGTGCCTCCAAAGCCAAATGAATTGGATAATACGGTGTTTAAGGGTGTTTCTATCGTTTTCCGTACGATATTTAATTTTACTGAATGCTCATCTGGTTCTTCAAAATTGATGTTTGGCGCAATAAAGCCCCCTTGCATCATCAGTATTGAATAGACCAGTTCACTGGCGCCAGCCATCCAACATTCATGTCCGGTCATTGATTTGGTCGAACTCACCGGAACTGTATTGGGTCCAAAAACTGTAGTTATTGCCTCAGCCTCCGCTATGTCACCCGATGGCGTTCCTGTGGCGTGTGCATTGACGTAATCGACCTCTTCAGGAGCTATGCCGGCTTGCTCCAATACCATCTGCAATGAGCGCACCTGACCCTCTATACTCGAGCCTGCGATGTGTTCTCCATTAGATGAGAATCCATAGCCCATTATCTCTGCTAAAATATTCGCACCCCGTGCTTCGGCACTCTCCAATGATTCAATGATCAATGATGCTGCACCACCTGAGGGAACCAATCCATCCCGATGGCGGTCGAAGGGCCGGCTGGAACCTGCCGGGTTGTCTTCGCGTAGACTGAAGGTGCCCAGTCCGTCAAAACTGGCGAAAGCATAAGAGTTGACTTCTTGAGCGCCACCGCACAAGATCATTTTCTGTAAGCCTAGTTTGATGAGCAAGTAAGCTATTCCTACAGAGTGAGAGCCACTTGCACAAGCCGCACTAAGCGTAAAATTAACACCTGTCAGACCAAAAATGGTAGACAGATTCATGGTGACGGTAGAATTCATCGACTGGAAAATAGAACTCGAACCCAATAACTGAGTGTCTTTTTTCTGCTTTACCAGGTCGATTGCCTCATACACTGCCTTCACTGTGCTGTCATTGCCAAAGATAATTCCACATCCATTTTGCCTTAGCTCAGGTATGTGCAATCCTGCAGCTTCGATAGCTTGTAGTGAGGATATGTAGGCAAATTCAGCTTCTTCGGGCATCATGATGCGCGCACGTCGATCCAGTAATCCTTTCAGTTCCGGACGAGGAACTATGCCTGCCAGACAAGAGCGATACCCCAATTCTTTCCGTTCAGGGTCCAGCACGATTCCCGATCGACCGCCCCGCAGAGAGTCAGAGACCTCTGCTGCATTAAGACCTATACATGAATAAATACCCAAACCGGTAACCACCACTCTGTTCATGATGTAAAAGTAAGAAGTTATTTTTGATCGGACGAAGGGTGCTTTGCTTCATTCCAAAGCTTATCCATCTCTGCCAGAGTCATATCTTCCAGCTTTTTGGGTGCATTGCTCTCGATATATTGAAACCGGGCTTTAAATTTTTGATTGACTCTTTCCAGGGCATTTTCGGGGTCGATATGGAGATACCTGGCCAGATTGATCAGTGAAAATAAGACATCACCAAATTCATTTTCGAGAGCATCTTGATCAAGTGTGTGCATTTCAGCTTCCAGTTCGGCCATTTCTTCCTTTAGTTTACTCCATACTTCCTCTGTTCGATCCCATTGGAATCCGACCTGTGCCGCTTTATCTTGCATTCGTAGTGCTTTGATGAGGGCGGGGAGGCCTGCAGGAACTCCCTGGAGAACAGATTTTTTACCTTCTGTCATCTTGATTTTTTCCCAATTTTGTTTTACCTGTTCCTCAGTATCTGCCTTTACGTCACCATAGATATGAGGGTGACGGCGGATCAATTTCTCACATTGGGTATTAAGCACTTCTTCCAGTGTAAAGTGACCGGCTTCGGTACCGAGGCGGGCATAAAAAAGCAAATGCAACATTACGTCGCCGAGCTCTTCCTTTATATTGGTCCAATCCTCGCGTGTGATGGCATCGACCAGCTCGTATACTTCTTCTATTGATAGATTTCGCAGTGAGTGAATGGTTTGTTTTCGATCCCAGGGGCATTGATCACGAAGCTCGTCCATAATATTTTTAAGTCTGTCGAAGGCGTCTGTGTAGCTCACTTATTCAGTTGATATTTGGAATGTTATAATAAATGGCCCATTAAGTCTTTTTTGACATCGAGATAGGCCTTATTTTGCTCTCCAGGAGTGATGATCAATGAGATACGGTTCCGCACGGTGATACCATGGCTGGCGAGATAATCTACTTTGGCGGGATTATTAGTGATCAGATCCAATTCAGTTACACCGAGTTGAAGTAACACTTCGACGGCCTCACTATATTCACGTTCATCACCACGAAATCCGAGGTGAATGTTAGCCTCCAGTGTATTCAGTCCCTCCTCTTGGAGTTTGTATGCTTTTAGTTTATTGATGAGGCCGATACCCCTTCCTTCCTGTCTTAAATAGAGGAGATAACCACCTGATGTTCCAATCATTTCGAGTGCAGTATGAAGTTGCTCTCCACAATCGCACCTTCTGGAGGCAAAAGTATCGCCAGTAAGACATTCAGAATGTAATCTGACTAATGGTAATTCACCCGGGGTGACCTCTTTCTTGAGCACAAGTAAGGGCATAGGATCTTCAGGATCAGCAGAAAATGCCAATAAAGTAAAGTCACCATAAAGGGTAGGTAGCAGGACTTCAGCCTGTTTGACCAGCATAGGAATATGTTTATTCTTATTCAACTCAGTGATGCCCGACAAAGTTGTTTATTTGCTTAGGCCCTACAAAGATAAATGAACAGTCGTAATTGCTGTGCAGTAAGTAATTTTCTATTTTCTCCGAATGGACATATTTGCAGAATATGACAACATTCCGCCCACCAAAAGTGCAATCAGCACTAAACCTAATATCATCATAAATCAAAACTTATTTTTTCGCAGATAAAAATAATATACTGTCTAACACTAATAATTATCTCGTTAAGAAAATATTATTCTCTTTACCCATGAAAATGTCTGTCACGAATGTAGTGAATTATATTGATATGAATCGGATATATTTTATTTATTTTAATATGTTTTTATGAGACCCTTACAACTATTGTTGACCTGAACTAAGATACACCAAGATCAGACGTAGTTATATTAGATCGGATAACACAGATTTAAGAAATTCTGTGAGGGCTAAAGGAAAAAAAACAATTATTAGCGGCCAAAGTCATCTGTAACTCGCACTATATCTTCTTCATCACTCAGCTGTGACAAGTCTGTGTGCTGCCATAGCTCAGCAACAATCCCGTACGTCTTTAAGCCGATGAGGCGATGACGTTGGCCTTGCTTAAGATAGATGTGGTCATCTTTCTCCAGATTTATAGTTTTGCCTTCTTGGTCAGTCTCAGAGACCGCAACTCCTACGGGTCCATTTATACATCTCCACAGTTCAGCTCGTCTATGATGATATTGCCAACTGAGTCGTTTGCCTGGCTCTACTATGAGAATCTTAGGACTGATGGGTAGATCTAACTGAGGTAAAAATTCGCTGGTATCCACACCAGAAAAAAAAGTATCGATAAACTTAGAGGTTTGCTCGGGAGCAAAAGTAAAATACCCACCCCAAGGTTTGTCAGTCACCATACTCTGTTGCGGCATATCTATTTTCCAAATTACTTTAAGGACCGAATCAAACACATTTAGCTTAGTGGCTTTATTGATAATTATATTCATAGTAGTGATGTTTATTATTGCATTTACATATTTAGTGCTCGCTTACCGGTGGCATCCAGTGCTGCCTCTTTTACTGCTTCAGCATAGGTGGGGTGAGCATGACAGATACGTCCGATATCTTCTGCAGAAGCTCTGAAAGCCATAGCTACTCCCATCTCAGCGATCAGATCAGCTGCTCTGGCCCCGATCATATGGACGCCAAGTACTTCATCTGTTTCCTTATCTGCCAGTATCTTTACAAATCCGTCTTCATCTCCACTGGCTTTGGCACGACCCAATGCTTTAAATATAAATTTACCTGTTTTGTATTCTATGCCTTTTTCTTTGAGTTCTGATTCCAGATAACCTACAGAGGCTACTTCCGGCCAAGTATATACTACGCCCGGTATCAAGTGGTAATGCATTGACGGCCTTTGGCCTGCAATAACTTCCGCCACGAATACACCTTCCTCCTCTGCTTTATGCGCCAGCATAGGTCCTGCGATGACGTCGCCGATGGCATAAATATGGGATTGTGTGGTTTGTAATTGTTCATTTACATCAATACGGCCTTTATTGTCTGGACTGAGCCCTGCATTTTCAAGATTTAACCCGTCAGTGTAAGGTCTTCTGCCGGTGGCGATCAGGCAATAATCGGCTTCAATCGACTGGGCCTCTCCACCGTTTCTATCTTTATATGTGACTGTAACTTTTTTTCCTTTGCTGCGCACATCGGTTACCTCGTGATTGAGGTAGAAGTTGAATCCTTCCTTTTTCAAGATTTTCTGAAGTTCCTTTCCACAGTCCGGATCCATAGTACCTATCACGCGATCGGTGAACTCTATGACATTTATTTTGGTCCCCAGGCGCGCGTACACCGAACCCAATTCCAACCCAATGACACCCGCTCCGATAATGATCATGCTGCGCGGAATGTCATTTAGGCTTAGGGCTTCTGTACTGGTGATAATCCGTTTCTTATCATAGTTGAAGGCTGCAGGAGTAGCCGGTTTTGAGCCGGTGGCAATTACTATATTTTGTGCTGTCAGCTCTTTCGATTC
>Ga0073900_10001919_pt1 | contig 11224 bp, 7 predicted proteins | sample KloWWTmetKNB5Kit_FD_66666 | JGI IMG/M metagenome (GOLD analysis project Ga0073900, IMG submission 66666) | Active sludge microbial communities from Klosterneuburg, Austria, studying microevolution and ecology of nitrifiers - Klosterneuburg... | ecosystem: Engineered > WWTP > Aerobic digester >... | reverse complement strand
TTGCCTTTTGGATCCTTTTTTTGTAGGTTTAAGGGCAATTTTGCTTTATATTTTCCATAATATTCCAACTCGTCTTCATCAATATTTAGTTTTGCAGCTATATGTTTGATGTGTTGAATTTTTGCTTGTTGTGCGATCTCAATATCGCTAGGAAATGTGGCCATATTTTTTATTGATTAGGACTGCAAATATGGTGAAATTAATTGACGAATCGAATAATATTCATTACATATTTTCTATCGTTTAAGCTATGATGTTTCATTATTTTTTAAACTTGCGCGATATATCTTCAATTCACCAAAAGTAAAAGCATCACCTGATTTTTCTTTCATTTCTGTAAGTGATCCACCTTGATAACCTTCAAACAGCAAGTCAAGCATCCTGATCTTTTCATCTTCTAAGATGTCGTGCACAGATAGCCTATCTTCTTCGATGAGCCTAGCCATGTGTGATTCGATCGTTGTTGCAGAGAGTTTTCTTTCTCGAGCGATGTCTGATAAAGATTTTTTTTCATTCCATAATTCAAATGTGATTTCGTAGGTAGATTTTTTATCTTTCTGAACCGTTTTTTGCTTTTTATATCTAGTTGATATTTTATCATAATCGACCATTTCTTCTTCTATCAATTCCCGCTTTTGATTAATATAGTTGTCCCTAATCGAAGCAATCTTATTTGAACGATAGTTTTTGATAAAATCATTTGTAAGACTTGCCTTATTTATTTCTCCTCCTTCGATATATGTTTTTAATAATAAATTAGATCTGGTAATATCTATGATAGATTTTGATGTGATTTCTTCCAGTTCCATCAGTTCAATATAGTACTCTTTCACGCGTTTCACACGTTTTAGCGCTTCCATTTTGGTCAATACCTGATCAAGGACTGTATCAAGAACAGGAAAGAAGTGATCGCGAGCACCGATAATTTTCGCATAAATCCGATCGTAGTCAATTGGATTTTCTGAAAATGACGCATCGAGCCACATTAAAAACTTTTTTGCAACAGCTGCTATTTGTTCGATGTTTTGTACTTGCTCTTTTGCCCAACTAGCATGTTTTGTTTTTTCAGATAGCGCAGCATTGATATCGTATGAAGACCCATGTTTTCGCCATTGATATATAAGAGGAGAGAAATCAAAAGCTTGTTTCAGATACGATGCAATAAATTTTTTGGTTTCTTCAGTCAGTGTTTGTTTTAGTTTTTCTTCATCCGCTTCATTTTCGGCAAATGAGATGACGTCACGCGCATTTTGTATTCCTTTCATCTTGATAGGCTCGACAAGGACAAGTCCATCCAAGCTCTTAAGTCTCGACAGTGCTACATATGCCTGCCCTGGTTGGAATACATCGGTCACATCAAGCACTGCTTTTTCGAACGTGAGGCCTTGACTTTTATGAATGGTGATAGCCCAAGCCAATTTGATCGGATACTGAACAAAAGTGCCAATCACTTCTTCTTCTATATCTTTGGTATTGTCGTCTATTTTATATTTGACATTTGACCACTCGTATTTTTCTACCTGAATTTCGGTGTTTTCATCCGGAAAATGAACGATAATTTCTTCCTTAGAAAGTGATTTGATTACGCCCATTTTCCCATTATAAAATAGTTTTTGTGGAGTAATGTCGTTTTTGGTAAACATGATCTGCGCTCCGACTTTGAGTGTCAAAACTTCATCAATAGGAAATATTTTATCCGGAAACTCACCTTCAATCTCGGCTTTATAACTATAAGGTTTTTCAGTAAGATTATTGAGAGACCTGAGATTGATTTCGTCTGCTTTGCGATTGTGCGTAGTAAGATATATGTATCCTTGGTGTTTTCTAAGGTCAAAATCTGGTTTTACATATTTGCTGAGAATAGAAATATCTTCCTCTACAGCCATGTTGTTTCGCAGATTGTTAAGTACACTTATGAAACGGTCATCCACTTGCCGGTATATCTTTTTTAGCTCCACATATAGAGGTACTAGCTTTTGAATTACATTGGCATGAAAAAAGAAAATTCCTTTATAATAATTTTGCAAGACTTGCCATTCTTCAGGTTTTACCACCGGTGGAAGTTGCAAGAGATCGCCTATAAATAATACTTGTACACCTCCAAAAGGCTGCTCTCTACGGCGTACGCGACGCATCACAAAATCCATAGCATCCAACAAGTCAGCCCTCAACATACTTACTTCGTCTATGACCAATAAATCCATCGCCTTTAGGACAGCTTGTCGAGCTCCACTGATCTTGAATGTACGACCCAATGATGAAATAGATTCTAATCTAATCGAAGATGAAGGATCAGGAGAAAACGCAGGATCGGGTACATATCCAGATGGTGCCAACTGGAACATCGAATGAATGGTAACGCCGCCAGCATTTAAAGCTGCGATACCTGTGGGTGCAACGACGATGGTATTTTTATGGGTTGTATTTATAATTTTTTTTAAAAGCGTCGTTTTTCCAGTTCCTGCTTTTCCCGTAAGAAAAACGGATTGATTAGTTTGATTTATAAGTTTGATGACATCCGCTTGGATATCATTTAAAGATTCAATTTTCACTTTTATGTAGATTTTTGTTCTATGACGCCTCTTACGATTAGGTACTGACCTATCATATAAGTTGCCATGATTAGGTATTTAAATATATTTTCATTGAAATTTCCAAATTTTGTCAATGCGATAAGGCTATCCGAAAGTAAAAAAAGTATGACTCCGATGATCACTTGTTTATGCCATGAAATATCGGATTTTCTATTGATCGCTGTTATCACCATGGTGCAGATAGCCAATGTATATATGATGACTGGAATTCTCAAACTGCCAAGATCCTGCCATAACCAGCCAATTATACCAGTGGCGACGAGAAGGATCACAGTAGTAATAGTTGTCACTTTCTGCGAATTATGTTGACGATCTTGATAAAAATTAAATGCGTAACCTATTTGCATGATTAAAAAGCTTCCAAGTCCTAAAAGAAAAAAGTCATCGCCATCGATCATCAAAAAAATATCGCCCAGTAAAGCAAAAATCATTGCCAAAATAAAACTAGGAGATTGTTTGGTAACGGTACCTATATAAAATCCTATCAAACTACCCATTATCAATGGCTTGCTTACCATTCTGTATTCGGTAAGGATGGTAAAAAACAACAGGTTCGCAATGATTACCAATAGATAAAATATAGTAAAACCCTTATATTTTTTAAATAGATCCATTTCCTTTTTTATTAATTAATAGCAAAAATGCTAACTACTTACTTGACGTCGTGCATCAATTTTTTTACAATTGGTCTGAAAACAACTGCAAAGATGGCCAATGCAAATGACACGCCAGCAAGCATCCAAAAGAAATAACTTATTCCTTTCTCCTCGGCGATTGCTTGGACATTTTCACCAAAAATACCAGCACCTTTCATACCGATAGCCACTGCAAGGTACCAAACTCCAAACATAAACGCAATCATACGGCTAGGTACAAGCTTGCTCACATATGATAGGCCTACTGGCGAAATGCATAATTCTCCCATGGTGTGGAAAAGATAAACCAGAATCAGCCATATCATACTTACAGAAGCTGTCGTGGCCCCAGGTGCTATACCATTAGACCCAAAAGCAACGGCAACCATACCCAAACTTAAAAAAATCATTCCTAATGCATATTTGAAGTTTGCATTCGGGTTGTATTTACTTTCCCAAACCTTAGAAAATAACGGTGCAAGTGAAATTATAAACAAGGAATTTAACGTAGAAAACCACGTGGCAGGTACTTCTGTCAATGGCGTCGTGACTTTATCAATTTTTAAAGCATCCAATACACCATCTGATAAAGTAAGGTAGCCTGCTGTATAATAATCTTTCGCCAGCATCCATAGTGCAATAATCCAAATGATGACAAAACTAAAACTCAGGATAATATTGGCAACCGCATATTTCTTAAATGTCTCTTTAAATAACTTAAACATAACCCAGTTGATTATAAGTAATGGAACCAATGTCATCAATGAGTTAATAATTAAAAAAATCAAACTAGCATTACCAGTCAACACTCTGTCAGTATATTTTTCGGCAAAAACAGTCAAACTATTGGGTGATTGCTCAAATATAGCCCAGAAAAAGATGGTGATGAATGCAAAGAATGTAACTGCCATCAGTTTATCTCTGGTTATTTTGGAATATTGCATCAGCCTGTACACCAATAGGAATAAAAACAGCACTAAACCAGTGAGAATGGCAACGGTATTACCAGAATAGCCCATAAACTCAAAATTAAAAATATTAAGTGCGCCTTTAGATATCTTAGTCATAGGTGAGTTGATAAGCCATGCCATCGCCAAAGTAACACATATTCCGATGATGAACAATTGCCATGTCTGAAACGGGTTTCTTTTGTCACCATCATTGAGGGCAGCTTCATCTATTTTCTTCTGTACCGGTTTTAGTCCGGTTTCTCCAAAGATATTTTGAGCAAGCCAAAACTGAAGTGTACCAAAAAACATAAAAATACCAGCCAATCCAAATCCATATCCCCAACCAACTTTTTCGCCTAAGTATCCGCATAACAAAATTCCAAAAAATGCACCCGCATTGACACCCATATAAAAAATGGTATATGCACCATCTTTTTTCTCAGGTTTGTATTTGTATAGTTCGGAGATCATGGATGTCATATTGGGTTTGAAAAATCCATTTCCAAATACTAATAAAATCAGACCTAAATAAATGGAAAATTGGGTTTCAAAAGACATTGAAAAATGGCCTAATGTCATCAAAGACGCACCCAAGACTACGGCCCATCGAAAACCTATTACCTTGTCCGCAAAGTATCCGCCGAGCATGGTAGAAAGATACACTAATCCCACATAAGTACCGAACAATGAAGAAGCAGTAGATTGCTCCCATTCCCAGCCGCCTTTTACTATTGGAGCCATAAAAAATAGGACCAACAGCGAACGCATTCCATAAAAAGAAAATCGCTCCCACATTTCAGTGAAAAACAGGACAAACAAACCTGCCGGATGACCTATAACATTAGATTTGAAAAATTCCTGATTTGAAGATTGATCTGACATGTTTCTATATTTTTTTTAAAAATTGTTTATATTTCTTTATAATTATATAACTGTTATTTGACTTCTTGCATCAATTTTTTTACGAATGGCGAGATGACAATTAGTACGACGCCTGCGATCAAGGCATACACCGCAAGTTGATAATATCCATCCGCATAGGTGTTCAATTTGGTAAGATTGTCGGCATTTTCAGCAGCATCGGAGATATTTGCCCCGAGGATTCCTGCAAAATACTGACCATATGCACTCGCCAAAAACCACATTCCCATCATTATAGCTTGCAATCTCTGAGGTGCCAGTTTTGTCATGATCGACATACCTATCGGCGAAAGACATAATTCTCCAAAGGTAATCACCAGCCACCCAAAGGTAAACAAATCGAGCGAAGTAACGCCATTGGCATCTGCAAAAAACCTTGTCGTATAAAATATATAAAATCCACCAGCCAAAAACAGAAATGCCAGACCGAATTTTATCAACGTGTTTGGTTCCAGATTTCTCTTGGCAAGCCATATCCAAATAATGCCCACGAGAGCCGCAAACATAATTACAAAAAGTGAATTGGCAGAGTTATTTACACCATTCGGATCTAAGGTCAATCCAAGCACTGTATTGTCAAGATTATAGGCTGCAAACAAACTTAGTGAGCCACCACTTTGCTCAAAAAAGGCCCAAAAAATGATACTAAAGAAAATAAAAACTAATCCTGCGATCATCTTTTTGCGATCAGAATCATTCATTTTCATCATTTCATACCCTAAATATATCAATGTGGCTGGACCAATAGTGTACATAAAATAATTAGTATATTCAGTTTTGGATACCATCGTCATGATTACAGGCAACAATATCAACGATATAATATATGTGCCCCATTCCCACATTTTCCTTTTATTGGCGTCCATTGATGCAAGTGGTGATAATCCAATATTTCCTATTTGCTTTTGAGTCCTAATGAAGGTAAGCAAGCTGATTACCATCACTACTGCCGCAAAACCAAATGCCACGTTCCACCTTAAATTTTCGGGAATAAGACTGCTAAACATCTCGCCTTTGCCTACTGCGATACAAAGATATCCGCCGAGTAACGCACCTATATTGATACCTGCATAGAATAAAGAAAATCCTGCATCGCGCCGTACATCGCCTTCCTTGTACAATTGTCCTACCATCGTAGATATATTTGGCTTGAAAAATCCTGTACCTATTATGGTAAAACTAATACCAAAAAAGAAAAAAGCTTTTGGGTCGTATGCCAATATCATACTTCCTATAATCATAAGAATGCCGCCCCAAAACAATGACTTCCTATATCCAAGGATTTTATCTGCAAATAGGCCGCCTATAAAGGTAAAAGCATAAACAAATGCCTGCGTAGCGCCGTATTGCAAATTAGCTTTTGATTCATTGAGCATGAGCTCAGTCACCATAAAGTACACCAGCATACCTCTCATTCCATAAAAACAAAATCTTTCCCACATCTCGGAGAAGAAAAGTGGCCAAATCTGTTTTGGATACTTTCCTTCAAAATTTTGTATTTGGTCCAAAGTCATCATGTTTATCTGAATTGAAATTTTGTATTTAAATCAAAAAAGGACAAGATCGATGGCGATACCTGTCCTTCCTATATTTTCTATGTTATTAATTTTTAATTAACGCCATGCATCATTTTTTTAAGTTTTGGTGTGAGTGAAAAAAGCAATACTGCTGCCACTCCACACAAAATCACAAAAACCATAAAAAATTCATACAAATTTGTAATCTGAAAGCCTGCAAATACTGGATAATGGTCCATAATATTTTTATCAGCCAACATCTGCAATTGTTCAGCTGTAGGTGTGACTTTTTTGTCCAAAACTGCCTGTAAGTCGATGCCCATATCGCTAGCTGTCTTGAACTTGTCACCTGTAGCGGGAAGGATAGATCCTAATGTACCTGCTAAAGCATAACCTGAAGCATTTGACAAGAAAAATACACCATAAAGCAATGATGTAAACCGCTTAGGTGCTAATTTTCCAACCAATGACAATCCTATTGGTGATAAACACAACTCGCCAATGGTTTGTAAAAGATACAACAAGATCAACCATTTGATACCTAATAAACCAGTTGTTCCTAGATCTTTCACATTATTGGCAATAATAAAATATGCCAATGCTATCGTAGCTAAACCAATAGCTTGTTTTACCGGAGAAATAGGTTCTTTACCTTCAGCACGCAATTTATCCCACAACATACTAAATGGTATAGCGAGCATTACCACAAAAATTCCATTAAATATCTGTACCATAGACGGCGGCATATTCCATCCTAAGAAGTTTCTGTCTGTCTGATTATTGGCAATAAATGTTAATGAAGATCCTGCTTGTTCAAATGCCGCCCAAAAGAAGATGACAAAAAATGAAACTACATAAATCACCAAGATCCTATCCATTTCTATTTTGGATAGTGAAGAGTCAGTAAGAATCAATCCAGCCAAAGTCAAACCACTTGCGTAAATAGCCGAATAAACTACGTTTTGACCTATAATATAGTAGAATAAAAATGCTAAACCAATGAAGCCTATCACAGCCAACATAAGTGATTGATTGGAGAAAACTGCTTTTTGAGATTCTCCTTCCTCATAGTCAGAAGCTATATTGTTTTTTGGTAATCCACCCAATGGTCTTCCCTCTGGTGTAACGACATACTTATCTTTCAACAAATAAAAGGTAAATGTACCTATCAACATGGCAATACCAGCAGCCAAAAATCCCCATTTGAATGCAAATACATTTCTAGTGCCATCATCGCCTACTACATCACCTAATGCAGGACAAATAAATTGGCCCAAGAATGCTCCAACATTTATACCCATGTAAAAGATGGTGAATGCAGTATCGAGTTTATTTTTTTCTTCTTTTGGATACAAATTCGTAACCATACTGGAAATATTTGGTTTGAAGAAACCATTTCCGAAAATCAATACACCTAAAGCTATATAAAGCAGTGTTTTGGCTAAGTCCAAATTTGTGCCGAATGTACTGGCACTGGTGAATAATAAAAATTGACCCATGGCCATTAAGAGACCTCCGATCATGATACAATTTCTATTACCTAAAAATCTATCAGAAATAAATCCTCCCAACATAGGAGTCAAGTAGCATAATCCCAAAAATCCACCATAAATAATAGATGAATCTTCCTCACTCATCATCAAGGCATGTACTATAAATAAGGTAAGCAAGGTACGCATACCATAAAAGTTAAATCTCTCCCACATTTCTGTCCCGAAAAGAACCCACAAACCTTTAGGGTGAGACGTTTTTGCTGTTGCTGAACTCATATCGTTTTATTTATTTTGGAGCTAAAAGTATTATTTTTTTTTCATTCCATCGGAGTTTGTGTTAATTTTATTGTAATACCATTAAGACCTGAATTCCTTGGTAGAACAGGCAATGCGTATTTTATATCGAAACTGAAACTATTGCAGAATTATCATTCGAATTAATCATAGTAAGTATGTTAAATCAAAAAATAATTTTGATTTATTTAAAATATGAAGAACTGATATTTTGAAGATAAAAGTAGAAGGTTGTCTTTAGAAACATTGTGTTATTCGTAGCGCAATGCCTCTATCGGATCGAGTTTTGACGCTTTTAATGCAGGATAAAGACCAGATACCAGCCCTACAATGATACAAACCGAAAATCCAAGCAACATCCAATTCCATGGTATAAAAAAACGACCATCGACCATCACTGACACACCAAAACCCATCAAAATACCCAGAATAATACCTACGATTCCTCCTAAAAGACAAATTACAATCGCCTCTATCAAGAATTGAAGTAACACATTTTTTCTGGTAGCACCTAGGGCTTTCCTCACACCAATTTCCTTGGTTCTTTCGGTCACAGATACGAGCATAATATTCATCAGTCCAATGGAAGCTCCGAGAAGAGTCAACATCGCAATAACTACAGTACTCCATCTAAGTGTAGAGGTCATTTCTTTGAGTTGGTTGAGTATTCCGTCGGATTTTCTCAATTCAAAATCATTTTCTTCAGATACTTTTAGTTTGCGTACATTTCTCATTATACTAATCGCATGGTTGATGGCATCTTCCATTTCATTGGGTTGAGCCACAGCTACTGTAACATTGTACGATTTGTCTGCATATCCGTATTGTACTTTTGAGTTGTACAATGGTATGAAAACGCGTCGGTCATTAGATCCGCCAGAATTTGAACCTTTGCTTTTTAGCGCACCTACAATCATATATTTGTCGCTATTGATGTATAGATCTTTTCCTATAGCTTTTTCTGGTTTGTCTTGGAAGAGTGACTGTACAATCTCGCTTCCTATTATTACTTTATTGGCAGTAGCCATTATTTCATTATTAGTAAAATTTCTTCCAGCAATGATTTCATAAGCCGAAGTATTCATATAATTTTCGTCGATACCTACGACTCTGACCGTTGGGTTTGTTTTTTTATCACCATGCTTTATAGTAGCATCACCACTACAAAACGACTCGATGGAAACTCTCGATGCACCATATTGATAATTTTCTTTGAAAGACATGGCCTGATCAAAAACAATTGGTTCAGCTTCTTTGCGGTTTCTCCCATTGTCATTACTTTTAAGTGTTTCTGAAAGTGGTCTTACGCTAAATGAGTTGGCACCTAACTTATTGAAATTATCGCTCATCGAAAATAAAATACTGTCAATAGCTGTCAGGATACCCACCAAACATGTGATACCGACAGCAATAATCATTAAGGTCAACAAAGACCTGAGCAGATTTGCTCTTATTGAGATGATGGCTAATCTAAAATTTTCAATCTGATTCATTTTGACAATTCACAGCATTCAAAAGTAAAGCATAAAGTTACATTGTTTTGAATAGTTTGATATCAATTATTAGAAATAGACCACTTTTTTTACGACTAATGGAAAAATTTAGGTGTTTTTTGATTTTCAATCATCTCTTCTGATAATATATGGACCACTGGACAGTTTTCAACAAAATTCTATGGTTATCCCGGGACAAAAAGGGAATTATTATACAGGTTTGAAAATTACGCTTAATTTTGCCTAAAATAATGATGTTTTGAAATACCTGACCTTAATTTTTGTCACTTTACTATTTATGATGTCTTGCGGACCTAAAGTGATCTTCTCGGATAAACAGGAAATTGCCGACAAGTGGACATATGCTTCACCCATTACATTTACTTATGAAATCGAAGATACATTAAAATCCTACGACTTACAGTTAATAGTTGATCACAATAAAGACTTCAAGTACGAAAATTTATATATCAATGCTTCAACGGTATTTCCTGATGGTAAAAAAATCACGAATCCCGTTTCTCTTCAGATGACAAACCCGGAAAGTGAATGGATCGGAAACTGCTCAGGTGAACAATGTACTTTGTCAATAGACATTCTTTCGGGTGCATTTTATAAGTCCATCGGTAAATATAGCCTGATTATTGAACAATTTTCTAGGTCTGAAATCCTTGAGGGCATCAAAGCTATTGAGTTAAAAATAATTGAGCACCAAAGCCAAAAATAAATGAAAAAAGACCGCTTTAACCATATATTACCGTACATCTTGTGGCTTTTGTTTGTATGCATAATTGGCTACTTCAAGATAGCACATCACGAATTGTGGAAAGATGAATGGCAGGCTTGGTTTGTTGCTAAAGATTTGGGCATCAAAGAATTACTTTCATTTTTATATTATGAAGGACATCCATCTTTATGGTACTTGTATTTAAAAATATTTACGATTTTTTCTACTTCGACAAATGATGTAGCTTTGATAACTGCAGCTCATTTATTGACGGTCGCTGGTGGATTATATTTTTTGTTTGTTCGTTTTAGATTGCCCATATTATTAAAGATACTTTTTGCACTGTCGTATTTTGTATTTTTTGAATATGGTATTGTCAACAGAGGCTATTTTCTGGTCATTTTAATGGTGTTTTGGATCGTAAATTTACTCAAAACCGAGAATTACTCAAAATCACAATTTGGATTATTAATGTTTTTGCTTTGTCAAACTGAGGTATATGGTGTCTTGATGGCGATATCTTTGGGTTTGTTTCTAATTTCAAAAGAAAAGTTTGAAATTAATACACTAAAGACTCGTGAATTTCTTGGATTCTTCTTA
>Ga0073900_10001911_pt1 | contig 11242 bp, 9 predicted proteins | sample KloWWTmetKNB5Kit_FD_66666 | JGI IMG/M metagenome (GOLD analysis project Ga0073900, IMG submission 66666) | Active sludge microbial communities from Klosterneuburg, Austria, studying microevolution and ecology of nitrifiers - Klosterneuburg... | ecosystem: Engineered > WWTP > Aerobic digester >... | reverse complement strand
TGAGCTGCGCGGTGATCAGTTTCCAGCCGCCATTGAGCTGGCCGACCAGCATGTTTGCCGGCACCTTGATGTTGTCGAAATAAGTGGTGTTGGTACGATGGCCGACGGTGTGGATCGGCGTCAGCGAGTAGCCGGGTAACTTGGTGTCGACGATGATGATCGAGATGCCCTTGTGGCGCTTCTCCTCAGGATTGGTGCGACAAGCCAGCCAGATGTAGTCGGCTGATTCAGCATCCGTGGTAAATAGCTTGCTGCCATTGACGACGAAATGATCGCCTTCCAAAACTGCCGTGGTCTTCAGCGTCGCCAGATCGGTGCCGGCATTCGCTTCCGTATAGCCGATGGCGAAATGAATTTCGCCGGCCGCCATGCCGGGCAGGAATTTTTTCTTGTGCTCTTCGGAGCCATGCGCCAGCAGTGCCGGACCGACAGTATTCACGGTAACGAATGGCAGCGTCGCACCGGCAAGAAAGACTTCTTCGAAGAAAATCAGTTGCTCGATCGGCGTATAGCCACGGCCGCCGTATTCCTTCGGCCAGCCGACGGCCAGCCAGCCATCCTTGCCCATCTGTCGGCACAGGCGCTTGTACTCGGCCTGGCGCTTGTCATCCTCGCGACGGAGTTGTTCACGCGACGCATCGGTCATGAGCTGATTGAAATAGGCGCGGATTTCCTTGCGCAGCTTTTTCTGTTCCGGGGTCAAATCTACGAACATGGCTTGTCTTTCACTGAATATTGCGTATTGCGTAAGCGATGGATTAAAGCTCGACGCCGACGGTTTCCGGTTTGGCCAGCCACTCACCAAGCACTTGCAGATCGGCCGAGACACCGCCGAGTGTCAATTCGAGGGCACGGCTCCAGTAGAGAAAACGGTGAATCGGATAACTGATATCCGAACCCATGCCGCCATGCATATGGGATGACGCGTGTGCCACACGATGGCCGCATTCGCTGGCCCAGTATTTCGCCACACGCGCAGCGCCTTCTGCCTCAAGGCCGCTGTCGAGTCGCCAACACAATTGCCAGAGCGTCGAGCGCAGCGCTTCGATATCGATGTAGCAATCCGCCGAACGCATGCCGATGCCCTGGAAGCTGGCGATGGGACGATCGAACTGGATGCGCTGAGTGGTGTATTCGACGGTGCGGCGCAGATCCTCGGCAGAAACGCCAAGTTGCAGCGCGGCGATACAGGCCAGCGCGCGCTGGTCGAGCCAGGACAGCGCTTCGGCCGGCAGGGCCTGGTCGGCCGAAATTTGCAGGGCCTTGAAAACAAGATCAGCAGCCGGTTCGGCATGCGTCAACACGCCGGGAATTTTTTCGATGCCGGGAGCCGTCAGATCAACGATGAACAATCGCGGACCGGTATCGGTCGCAGCCGCCAGAATGGCGAGTTGCGCCTCCAAGGCCAGCGGCACGGCAACGACACGGCCGTCGAGCAGCCAGCCTGAAGCAGAAGGCTTCGCCGACAGCGCCAACCCGCGCGAAGCGGTTAGACCGTCGAGTGACAGCGTCGCCAGGCTGGCGCCGGAAATCAGTTTTTCCAGCCAGGCCGACTTGAGCGGTGCAGCGGCAAAACGCGCCAGCACAGCAGCGGCGAGTTGCTGACGCCACAAAGGCACCGGCGCAACATGGCGACCCTGCTGTTCGAGTGTCAGCATCTGTTCGAGCATACCCATCCCGCTGCCGCCGTCTGCCTCGGCAACGATCAGGCCAAGCAGGCCGGTTTCGGCCAGTTGCTGCCACAAGCCATTGTCATAAGACTTGCCACTGTCCCAGAAGGTGCGCACCTGATCGTCGCTGCAAAAGTCGGCGAAGACGCTGGCCGCCATGTCGGCGATTGCGCGCTGCTCTTCGCTGAAGTCAAATTCCATGATGAATAAATCCTTTAGTTCGACTGGATGTGCTTGAATTTACGCGGTATGGTCGAAGCATTCGTCGTCCGAACGGACGATACAGGAAGGCGCAACACTGGTTAATCCAGCATGGTGAAACATGCCTTTTCTTGTGCCATGACAAAGAAGCTGTAGAGTGAGCGACTCGCCCGCCCGGAAACAAAATGAAGACCCGCATCATCCATCTGCAACCCACCGTCGATGATCATCGTATCGCGCGCTATGCAGCGGCAGCGATTGCCTTGTCGGTGGTCGAAGCAGCCATCCCGAGTCCGCTGCCCGGCGTCAAGCCGGGGCTGGCCAACATCGTCACGCTGATCGTGCTGGCGCGCCATGGCTGGCGTGATGCTGTGTGGGTCACGCTGCTGCGCGTGGTGGCGGGTAGTCTGGTGCTTGGGCAATTCCTCGCACCGGGCTTCTTTCTCAGCCTGGCCGGTTCGCTGACAAGCCTTGCCATGCTCGGTGCGGTGCTGCACCTGCCGTCACGCTGGTTCGGCCCGGTCAGCCAGAGCCTGCTCGCCGCCTTTGCCCACATTGCCGGACAGCTGCTCGTCGCGCGCCTCTGGCTGGTGCCGCACGACGGCGTGTTTTATCTGGTGCCGATTTTTGCTCTGGCAGCACTGGTGTTTGGACTGGTCAATGGATTGACGGTAGCGAAGATGCTGGAGGATAGCCTGGCGCCTGTAGTTAAGAGTTGAGAGTAAATCGGCGCTCCGTTCTTCACTCTCAACCCTCAACTCACAGATCTCAACTACCCTATCAATCCTTAAAATCCGGCTTGCGCTTCTGCTTGCGCGCGCGGATCGATTCCTCGAAATTCTGCGTCGTCATGCGCATGAACAACTGGGCGTGACCTTCGTGGTTCATGTGCGAATGCAGGCTGCTGGAATCGAGGCCGGCCCACAGCATCTGCTTGGTCAGTTCGACACCAAGCTGGCTGTAGCCAATGATGCGCTCGGCAAGCAGGAAACATTCATCGAGCAGTTGTTCTCCCGGCACGACGCGCGAAACCAGACCGATGCGTTCCGCCTCGCTGGCGTCTACATCGCGACCCGACAGCATAATTTCAAAAGCACGCGTGGTGCCGATGGCGCGAGGCAGGATGAAGCTCAGGCCGAGTTCGGCAGCGGTCAGGCCGTTGTTGATACCGGCCGCGCGGAAGTAAGCGGTTTGCGAAGCGATGCGGATGTCGCAGGCCATGCTCAGGCAAAAACCACCGCCAATCGCCGGGCCGTTGATGGCGCAGATCACCGGCTGATGCATGTCGCGCACGGCGAGGATTACATCGTCGAGCACTTTCATGGCACGGCGCGAAATGCCCGGCATCGTCAGGCCTTCGAAGATCGGCAGAAAGCCGGGATCGACGAGGTCGGCACCCGAGCAGAAACCATCGCCGGCGCCGGTCAGTACGACAGCGCGGCAGTCGTTGTCAAAACTCACCTCCTCAAGCGCCTCGCGCAACGGCACCATCACGTCGAAGGCCATCGCGTTCATGCGCTCCGGCCGGTTAAGCGTGATCTGGGTGATGTGGGGACGCGGCTTTTCGATCAGGATGAACGACATGAAAATTCTCCCGTGCTTTTCGTAAATGCCGGACACATGACGCCGGATCAGCCCTGAAGCTGTTCTTCGGCGGCGGATTTTGCCCAGCGATAGTCGGCCTTGCCGACCGGCGTGCGCAAGACTTCGGAGACGAAGACGATATCCTTGGGCACCTTGTAGCCAGCAATGTGCTGACGCGCATGCGCGCGGATGGCTTCGGCATCCTCGGCCACACCGGGACGCAGCGCGACGACGGCGACCACCTTCTGGCCCCAGCGCGCATCGGAAACACCGATCACCACGGCATCGACAACACCGTCATAGGATCGAACAGCTTCCTCGACCTCCTCGGTGAACACTTTCTCGCCGCCAGTGTTGATGCACTGGGAATTGCGGCCGAAGACGGTGATCGTGCCATCCTCTTCGAGGCGCGCGTTGTCGCCGCTGATCGAACAACGGTGACCGTCGATCGTGACGAAGGTCTCGTCGGTTTTCTTTTTGTCCTTGAAATAGCCGAGCGGCAGATGGCCCATACGCACCAGAATGCCCATCTCACCGGGCTTGGCAAAACGCACGCCATCGACGGCAACATCGGTAGTATCGTTGCGCGTCAGTGCGATCAGCCCTTCGTTGATCGGCTTGGTGCCGGTACCCGACTGGCCAGTCTCAGAAGAGCCCATGCTGTTGATAAGACGAATGTAGGGCGGCAGAAATTCCTTTAACCCCTGCTGGACGTGTTCGGAAAACAGCGCGCCCGCGGAGGAGATCGCCATCAGGCAGGACAAGTCCCAGCGACCCGGATTGGCGCGCAGGGTATCGAGCAGTGGAATGCCCATGGCATCGCCGACGATCATCATGCAGCTGATCTCTTCCTTGACGATCTTGTCGAGAATATGTTCGGGGACGAAGCCCGGATTCTCGTTGAGAAACACGGTATGGCCGGCATACAGGCCGATCAGCGTCGCCCACAGACCGGCGCCGTGCATCAGCGGTGCGGTCGGCAGCAGCTTCATGTAGAAACTTTCCTGGACATGCGTGGCGAGATTTTCAGGTGCCTTGATCGGACCGTCCGGATGAAAATTGCCACCGCCGCCGAAGCCTGCGTAGAAGATCGCCTTGTGCGGCCAGATCACGCCCTTCGGCATGCCGGTCGTGCCGCCGGTGTAGAGCAGCATCAGATCATCATCAGCGAGGAGGATGTCGTCGAGCGAGCCGCTTGCCGAAGCCAGCGCATCCTCATAATTGACCGCACCCTTGATTCCTGGCTGACTGCCGGCAGTATCGTGCGTACCGCTGTGGTCGATGCGCGCCATGGCACGGATGCCCGGTGCAGCAGACAACGCACCTTCGGCAAGCGGTTCAAGATCGGCGCTGTAGACCAGCGCCTTGAGATCGGCGTTGTCGTAGATGTAACGCAGTTCCTCGACGGTATAGCGGAAATTGATGTTGACCGGAATCGCCTTGAGCTTGAAGGCGGCCATGCAGATTTCGACATATTCGGTACAGTTGAAGGCGTGAATGCCGACTGTGTCGCCGGCAGCGATGCCCTTCGAGAGCAGCCACAGCGCCAGCTTCGTCGCACGATCTTCAATCTGGCGATAGGTGAGGCGGCGCTCGCCACAGACCAGAGCCTCTTTGTCGGGAACAGTCTCAACGACGATCTGGAACAGATCGGACAAGTTGTAGGTTCTCTTTCTGCTGCTCATTACTGCCTCCAAAAATCAATAAACGACGGTGCCAACTTTATCGGCTTTATTCCGTCATTCCGCTTTCGCGGGAATGACGGAGCGGTGATTCAAGTGGCAAGGGTATTGCCGAGTTTTTCTGATTTTTCCTGTTACAGCGCGAGCTCCGCCATGGTGCGTATCGTTGCGCTATCGACGTTGCCCATCAGCAGCAATGTGGTCACCGGCGAATCTTGCCAGGCTTGCAGGCGATCCTTGATGCGCGCCTTCGAACCGCACAGGGATATTTCGTCAGCGAACTGGCTGGGGACCACGCTCATGGCTTCCTCGCGCTTGCCTTCAAAGAACAACTCCTGAATTTTGTTGGCTTCGGCCTCGAAGCCCATGCGACACATCAGATCCTTGTGGAAATTCTTTTCCTTCGAACCCATCCCGCCGATGTAGAACGCCAGCGTCATCTTGACCGGCATCAACGCGCTCTCCAGATCGTCATCGATATTGACATGGACCAGCGGTGCGATCTCGAAGCCCGGCTTCATGTTCTTCAACTGATCGGCATACACTTCCTGGCGGAACGGGCTGTAATACACGGGCAGCCAGCCATCGGCGATCTCCACCGTCTGAGTAACGTTCTTCGGCCCTTCTGCACCGAGGTAGATCGGCAGATCGGCGCGTAGCGGATGGGTGATCGAACGCAATGGTTTACCCATGCCGGTCGATCCGGAGCCCATGTAGGGCAGCGGGTAATGCTCGCCGTTGTTGCTCACCGGCGCATCGCGGCGCAGTACCTGGCGAATGATGTCGACATACTCGCGGGTACGCGCCAGCGGCTTGGCGAAGGGCTGGCCGTACCAGCCTTCAACGACCTGCGGGCCGGACACACCGAGACCGAGGATCATGCGACCGCCAGAGAGGTGATCGAGCGCCAGCGCCGCCATTGCACAAGCCGTTGGTGTGCGTGCAGAAAGCTGTGCGATACCGGTGCCGAGCTTGATCTTCGAGGTGTGCGCACCGATCCAGGCGAGCGGAGTGAATGCGTCATTGCCCCAGGACTCGGCCGTCCACACCGAATCGAAGCCGAGTGCTTCCGCCTCCTGAGCAAGCTTCACATTGTAGTCCGCGGGAGGATTGGCGTACCAGTAACCGAATTGCAGACCGAGCTTCATGGTGGCGTTCCCTCAGAATTGATGATCTGTCGAACCTGTTATTTTGCCCGTTCCAGGAACGGTTGTGGCATAAAACTGTTGCTGTTGCTGTCATTGGTGAAACACACCTCGCCTGCGACGCCCAGCGGCTCACCTTCCATCAGCCAGGCGAGGATATCGGGTCGATCCTCTGGCGTATTCGCAAGGAAGCGCGCATTGTTGGCGAGCAGGCGGCCAACGATCACGCCGCGTACCGGCTGACCACGTTTGCAGATCACTGTGAAGGTTTCGATGCAGCCGCGTCCGGCCGGCCGCTCCTCGATGTGCGGCGACGGCATAGCGTCGAGTACAGCCTGATCGATCGATGGGTCGACGCGCAGCCATGGGCCCACATCCGGCACGGTCGAGTAGATACCCACCGACTGCTTCGACAGCAGGCCACCGTTGGCAGTGATCAGCGCATAGCGCTCATCGGTGCGACGCAAGCGCATCACGGCTTCGGCAATCGCATGCAGGCTGTAGGCATTCAACGGGCCACCAAAGTAGGGCAGGCCGCCGGTCAATGTCAGATCGCGCGGATCGTCTTCGGCAATGCCGAGTTCGGTGCGGGCGAGTTCAACGGCACAGGGGAAGCAGCTGTAAAGATCGAAGCAATCGATCTCGTCGATGCCGACACCGGCCATCGACAGCGCGCGCCGTCCGGCAATCCCGATGGCCGGTGCGGAAAAATAATTAACGTGATCGAGGGCACGCAGCTTGTCGTTGCAGTCACCGCAGCCGCGCAAAAATACCCACTGCGACGCATCGATACCGAGTGCCCGTGCATGGCCGGCCGAGGTCATGATCACCGCCGCTGCCTGATCGACGCGGTTGTTGGCAACCATCCACTTGGTGAATGGATGGCTGATGCGGCGGTTTTCTGCTGTAACGGTGGCGATCTCAGTGGCACTGCGCCGTGCCGGAAATGCCGCCAGCGGATTATTGGCCGCCACCGTCGAAAGCCGCGCGCAGAGTTTACCCATCACCGCCATATGTTCGGTCGACGATTCGCCGCGCTGCCCGCGCAGGGCATTCTCGAACAGCGCATAGGAACCGGCCGGCAGGTCCAGGCCGTGGATAATTTCATACATGCTGATCAGCATGCCGACCTGATCCTCGTCCTCACCGAGGACTTCACAGGAACCCGGCGGGTCCTCGTTCCAGTCGAGCCGAATGGCTTCCCGCTCGGCCTCATCGCTCGTACGCTGCGCCTCGCCACCGACCAACAGTAATGCACGGCATTCACCACGCGCAATTTTTTCGGCGTATTCGTTGAGTACCGCTTGCGGTGCATTGCCGCCGATTTTCGAATACACGGCATGCGGCGGATCGATATTGAGGCGATGACACAACGAACGTGGCGGCTTGGTCGACTTGCCGAATGGCAACGGTGCCCAGCCACCCATGTCGGCAAACAGGCGGATGAAACCAACCACATCGATACTGGCGCGCAAGGTTTCGGCGCACCCGGAATCGGTCAGCGCCAACTCCGCCACAACGGCGGCCAGATCGACCGGCGCGCAGGGAACGGTTGGATCGAAGGCGCCCGGTGCATACTGGCCGACGCCGACGATGACGGGAGTGGAATCAGGAATCATGCTGCTCCGATTGGGGTTTTCAGTGGCGCGGAACCCGCGTCTTTCACCGGATCATGGTTGGGTCAAATCGTTAGCCGATTCCAGCATCACCACCGAAAATTTCCGGGGGCTGCGATCTTCGATTTCCTGCCACATCGGAAACATTGCGGTCAACGCCGGCCAATAATTGGCTTTTTCTTCTGCACTCAAAATTTTTGCACGCATGCGCCGTTGAGGTTTTCTCTTTTCATCTACGAGAACCTGCGGGTTCTCCTTTACATTCAGCAACCAGACCGGATCAGTCGGAGCGCCGCTGTTGGAAGCCACCAACAGGAAACGCGCACCTTCCCGCATGAAAAATACCGGTTGCTTTCGCGGCTTGCCGGTCTTGCGTCCGATGGTGGTGATCAGGATCAGCGGCAGACCGAGAAAGCTGTTGCCGAGCAGGCCTCCGCTGATCCAGAGCAGGAATTTGTTGGCTCTGTTGACCAATAGCCGGCCGACCCGGAATCGCACCTGCTCAGAATCGGTAAATGTTTTGGTTTTTCCTGTTTTTTTCTCAAAATTACCATCCGTTTCGCCGAGTATCAGGATGTAAAAAGTATGGAAGACTGCGTGAATAATGCCTTTTTTGATCTTGCTCATCTCGTTGCTTTCAGAAAAACGGATTGGGGTATGGCTGACTCTGGAGCAGAGAGCCCGTCGATTGCTTGAATGGGATTTATGTGGATTCGTCAACCGGAAAACCGTGGATTACTTTTTTCAACTAAACCCCAGCTGCCTTGCGGCAAAGTCAAGGAGGATTTCCTCCGAGCCGCCGCCGATCACATGGGCGCGCACATCGCGATAGATGCGCTCGATCTTGACGCCCTTGATGAAACTCGCGCCACCAAGAATCTGCGCACATTCGCGCGCGCAGAAATCGAGAGTACGCGAGGCCTGCACCTTGCATAGCGCGAGGATGCCGTAATCGAGTTTGTCATTGTTATAGGCCCACACCATCTGGTCGACCAGCGCTTGCGTGGCGCTGATCTGACGCACCATCTCGGCAAATTTGTGGCGGATCACCTGGTTCTTGATCAGTGGCTTGCCAAAAGTCACGCGCTGCTTCGCCCAGGCGTGCGCCTCGTCGACGGCGCAACGTGCATAGGCCAGCATGCCGGCAGACATGCCGATGCGTTCGGCGTTGAGGTTGTGTACCACCGCCATGAATCCGTTATCTTCCGGGCCGATGATATTTTCATAGGGAATTTCCACGTCGTCGAAATACAGTGCTGCGGTGTCGGACATGTGCCAACCCATTTTTTCCAGTTTGGTCTGGGTAAATCCGGGCCGTCCCTTCTCGACGAGAAACAGCGCCAGGCCGTCCGGGCCGGGACCGCCAGTGCGCGCCACGACGGTGTAGTAATCGGCACGCATGCCACCGCTGATGAACATTTTCGAGCCGTTCAATATCCACTTGTCGCCGCGCTTTTCAGCGCGTGTCTGGATCGCCGAAATATCCGAACCGCCGGAAGGTTCGGTGATGCAGATCGACATGAGCTTCCTGCCGGCCAGCACATCGGGAGCGATGCGCTGCTTCATCTCTTCTGTACCGAGCTTGATGACTGGCGCCAGCGCGACGCTGTGAATCATCAGCGCCGGTTGCAGGCCACTAGCACCCGTGCGGGCGAGTTCCTCGGTACAGACGAGGCCGTGGTACATGTCCACACCTTCCGATATGCCGCCGTATTCCTCCGGAAACCCTTGCTGCAGGATGCCGACTTCGGCGGCCTTGAGATGCAGTTCGCGCGGCACTTCGCCGGCAGCCTCCCAAGCCTCGACGTGCGGCATGATTTCCTTGTCGACGAAGCGGCGCACGGTCTGCGCCCACTTTTCGTGGCTCTCATTGTAGAACGGCGAATTGCTGCGCCAGTCGTCAAACAATGCCATGGCGATCCTTTCGAAACATGTTGCTTACTGTGTCAGTGTCCTGGTGGCGATCAACTTCAAGCCACTCCATTCTTCCGCAATTCGGCAATCTCCTCCGCGCCATAACCGAGATCCGCAAGTACCTCGTTGTTATGTTCGCCGAGCAGCGGGGGACGGCGCTCGATGCCAAAGTCGAAATCGCTCATTTTGATCGGGAAGGCGTACTGACGAAAATTTCCACGCTGCATTTCCGGATGTTCGCAATCGACAATCATGCCACGCGCTTTCGTATTCGGATGTTCGATCGCCTCATCAAGGCGCAGCGCCGGTGTCGTACAGCCGTCGACATTTTCCAGCAGCGCGCTCCATTCGGAAAAGTTGCGGGACTTGATCAACTCGGCGATTTCCGCCCTGGCCGCCGGTGCCTCTTCACCGAGCGCAAAGCCGCGCGGCAGCAGATCGGGGCGTTCGATCGCCGCACAGAAATTCTGCCAGAAGTGCGGCTCGATCGCGCCAAGCGCCAGGTAACGGCCATCGGCGGTTTCATACACGCCATAGCAGGGTAAGCGGCCGCTGGTGTAGTCATCGCCCCGTGGCAGTGGCCTGCCCTCACCGTAGCTTTGCAGCGCCGCCATCGGCATGATGTTGTGGGCCATCGCGCAATCAGTCATTGATACGTCAACATGACGGCCATGGCCCGAACGCTGCGCATCGAACAGTGCGGCAAGAATACCCATCGCCGCCGACAGCGTGCCACCGGCCAGATCGGCGATCTGGAAGTTGCCCTGCGCCGGCACCCCGTCGGCCGCACCGCTCTGATCGAGGATGCCTGCATAGCCCTGGTAGTTGATATCGTGGCCGCCCTTGGCGACATACGGGCCGGTCTGCCCATAGCCGGTAATCGAGCAATAGACGAGACGTGGATTAATCGCGTGCAGCGTCTCATAACTCATGCCGAGCCGCGCCATCGCGCCGGGACGAAAACCTTCGACGACAATATCGGCATCCTTCACCAGTTTGTGCACCAGTGCGACACCGGCCTCCTGGCGCAGGTCGACGCTGAGTGAACGCTTGTTGCGATTCAAGAGCAGGAACAGCATCGACAGTTCGCCGTTCGGCGAAAAACGCACAGCATCACCAGTGGTGCGATTCTCGATCTTCAATACCTCGGCACCCATGTCGGCAAGATGCTGCGTGCAGAGGGGGCCGGGCAGCAGTTGGGAAAAATCCAGCACACGAATGCCGCTCAAGGGCTTGGTCATATTCAGTGACTCTGCGGACAAAATAAATCGTTCAAGAATCCGTTCAGCCTGATTGCCTATCGCTACCCAAGGCATCAAGTCGCTCGACCGCTTCGACATATTCGTTGAGCAGGCGGAACATCACGTCCTTGCTTGCTTCGATCTGCTTGATCTGACCGATTACCTGGCCGCAGGGATTGAACAGTACCT
>Ga0073900_10001909_pt1 | contig 11244 bp, 5 predicted proteins | sample KloWWTmetKNB5Kit_FD_66666 | JGI IMG/M metagenome (GOLD analysis project Ga0073900, IMG submission 66666) | Active sludge microbial communities from Klosterneuburg, Austria, studying microevolution and ecology of nitrifiers - Klosterneuburg... | ecosystem: Engineered > WWTP > Aerobic digester >... | reverse complement strand
GATAAAGTAAAAAAAGGTGTAATTATCAGCAATACATCGAGAGGACAGATTATTGAAACAGAAGCACTATTGGATGCATTAAAATCTGGCAAAGTAGGTGGTGCATGTCTTGATGTATTCGAAAATGAAAAACCTGATCATTTTTCAAATCCCGAAAAAGAAATGTATGGTCAGTTATATAAAATGGAAAATGTAGTGCTCACACCGCACATTGCAGGATGGACACATGAATCCTTACAGCAGATTGCAGAAGTGCTATTTGCAAAAATTAAAGCGGGAAATCACTTATAAAATGTATCCTGTGATACAAAATAAGAGATATTTGAAGGAAAAATTTTGAAAATCGTTTCATAATTGTTTATCATTGCGGACTTTTTAAGTATTTATTAACATAATCAAAAATTCAGAGCATGAATAGATTATTAATTATTATTGGATTTCTGTTGGCCGGCTGGAGTGGAATAGTGGCACAGACGACGATAGAAGGAAAGGTTACAGATGGCAAGACCGGAGAACCAATTCTTTTTGGAACAATTGCCCTTTATCGGGGCGGAGTTTTGATAACTGGTACAGAAACAGACCTTGATGGTAATTTCTTTTTGTCAGATATCCAGCCTGGTACCTACGATATGGAGGCCAGCTATGTGGGATATGCATCACAACGTCAAACAGGAATTGTCATTAATGCAGGAAAAACAAACAGAGTAAATTTCAAACTTTCTGACGATGCTGTTTTACTTGATTTGGGTGTAGAGATCAAGGCTTACAAAGTGCCTTTGATTGAAATTGACAATACATCTCAAGGATCCACTGTGACAGCTGAAAAAATCAGGGCATTACCTACAAAACAAGTAAATGCTATTGCAGCAACTTCGGCAGGTATTTCGTCTAGAGATGGAGGCGATATTTCAGTCAGAGGTTCGAGATCAAATGAGACGGTTTACTTTTTGGATGGTGTGAGAGTGAGTGGAAATATGATTCCGCAGTCAGAAATAGAGCAGCTTCAGGTTGTTATTGGTGGTATTGAAGCAAGATATGGAGACGTAACTGGTGGAGTTATCTCATTGACTTCAAAGGGACCATCGGATAAAGTAACAGGAAGTGTCGAGATAGAGAAATCTGTAGATGGTTATGGTTATAATCTATTTAGTGGAAATTTATCTGGACCAATTTTAAGGAATAGCAAAAAACAATCCATCCTAGGATATAGGATTTCAGGACAGTATAGAAATGTAGCAGATAATAGCCCATCTGCCTTAGGAGTTTGGAGAGCATCTAAAGATGTAATTAGTAAACTTGAACAAAATCCTACTTATAATATTGGGGATTCTAGATTTGCATCATTAGAAACATTAAGGACATCTGATCTTGGTTCGCCAATGAAAGCAAGACCTAATGATGAGAATATTGACCTAGACCTTACAGGTAGGTTGGATATAAAACTTGCAAGTAATGTTGATGTACAAATTTCTGGTAATTATAATGATAAGGTTGATCGATTTACACCAAGAAATTCAGGCGTAGCAGGATCTGGTAGTTCTTGGGCATTACTAAATTGGGTAAATAATCCTTTCGAGTATTCAAATACTTATAGAGGTAACTTCAGATTGACACATAAGATAGGAAGACAAAGTGGAGGTGAAGGAGGAGAGGAAAATGCTTCTGGCTCATTAAGAAATTTCTCTTATACTATTACATTAGGATATCAAAACAATCGAACTAGAGTAGAAGATTATAGACACGAAGATCGTCTTTTTGATTACGGATATTTTGGTAAAACTGAACGTAATTGGGCCACAGTTTATGGTTTAACAACTGTTTACAGAAAAGGTATGTTTGAAGTCATTCCAGAACAATTATGGTATGGACACTTGGGTTACAGAGAGCAAAATGGAGATTATACTTTAAATCCCGATATAAACCCAATACTTGGATCCTATAATGCGATAAATGGAGTCAACGTAAATGGTCTTCTCAATCAAAATGTAAATAGTGCTTGGAATGACCTGTTTGCCAATGTAGGACAGGTGTATAACCGATTTAGTAAAACGGATAATGACCTATATTCATTAAATTTGGTAACTGGTTTTGACATATTAGCAGGTAAAAACGAAAAAGGACGACACAATATTCAGCTTGGATTTATTTATGAGCAAAGTATAAATAGGTCATGGAATTTAAGCCCATTTGATTTGTGGAATGTCGCTGATATACAAGCAAATGACCACATTACTGGTTTAGATACTACGATTTTAAGGTATGACAGTATTGACGTACTAAATTTTGGAAAACAAGCTATTCCAGTTTATCAGACAGGAATAAGCCCTGTAACGGATAATAAATTTTATAGATCCGTTAGAGAGATAAATGGTGTTTCTGACCATGATTATGTCAATATTTGGACTTTAGATCCAAGTCAGTTGAGTTTGGATATGTTTTCTGCTTTTGAATTGATAAACAGACCGAACCTATTAGAATACTATGGATATGATTATTTGGGAAATAAGTTAGGTACAGATGTAAAATTTGATGATTTCTTTACGAGTAAAGATAAGAATAATAGAAGAACTTTTGTTGTGGCACCACAACAGCCAATTTATGGAGCTGTTTTCCTTCAGGACAAATTTTCGTTTAAAGACATCATCTTTAGACTTGGTATGAGAGTAGATTATTATGATGCCAATACTAAAGTTTTGAAGGATCCTTATGCCTTGTATGAAGTTGAAACAGCAAAAGACTATTATAATCGCCTGAATCTTACAAAGCCATCTTCTGTTGGAGATGATTATAAAGTGTATGTAAATTCAGAGGAAGATGATGGCATTAAAGCTTTTAGAAAAGGCGACCAATGGTTTTTACCGAATGGTACTGCTGTGTCAGGTGGAAATATAATTTATCAAGGTGGTTTGGTGTACCCATCGTATGCTGGGAAAGGTACTGACGGCAAACAAACCAGACTTTTGCAAATACAATCATCAGGACCTGAAGAAGGGACAGGAAGAGTGTATAAATCTGAGTATTCATTTGATGATTACAAGCCACAAATCAATTTTATGCCGCGTTTGGCATTTTCATTCCCTATTTCTGATGATGCTGGTTTCTTTGCACATTATGATGTACTGTACCAAAGGCCACCATCAAATTCATATGCATCTCCTTTAGATTATTTCTATTTTCAAGATATAAACAGAATAAATCCAAATGGTGATGCATTAAATAATCCAAATCTTAAGCCAGTTAGAACAGTGGATTACGAAGCTGGATTCCAGCAGAAAGTGTCTGAAACTATGGCAATTAAAGTGTCAGCATATTATAAGGAAGTTAAAGATCTTATTCAACAACGTATTATTACCAATGTGGCATCTCCACTTAATAGTTATAAGTACTTTGATAATCTTGATTTTGGAACAGTCAAAGGATTTTCATTCTCTTTGGATAGAAGGAGAACGAATAATCTAGAGATGACTGCTACATATACATTGCAATTTGCTGATGGATCAGGTAGTGATGCTAATTCATCTAACGGTATCAACAATAGAGGACCGATAAGAAACCTTATACCACTTTCTTACGACGAAAGACATAGAATTACGGCAGTATTGGATTATCGTTATGGTAGTGGTACTGCATACAATGGACCAAAAATCGGTGGTAAAAATATTCTTGAAGATTTTGGCGTTAGTCTTACAACATTTTTGGTGTCTGGTCAACCATATTCAAGAAACCTCACGCCAACAGCTTTTGGAGGTTCTGGTTTTGCTGGTTCAGTAAATGGCGCTAGACTTCCTTGGAATTTTACAGCAGACTTAAATATTCAAAAAAGATTCCCGATTACAGTTAGCAAAACCACAAGTAGGAAACTTTGGTTTAATGCATATTTTAGAGTTCAAAATGTATTTAATACTAAAAACATTATTGACCTATATAAGTATTCTAGTGATCCAGATAATGACGGATTTTTGGAATCAAGTTTTGGAAAAGATAGAATCAGAACTGTTGAGAATAGTGGAAGAGATGTAGCATCATTCTTGGATGCTTATTCATGGAGATTGTTGGCCCCAGGAAATTATACATTACCTAGAAGAATGTATGTAGGTGTAATCATGGACTTTTAATTTAATAATAAAAATAAAAGCAATAAAAAATGAAATTAAGCAAATTTATCATAGCATTAATTATAGTATCTTTCTATATTAGTTCAGATATCTATGCCAAAGGCCCTGAAAATTCGGGAAATTATTCAAAACCTGATTTGACCGGATGGAGAGATGCTTGTGTGCGTCCTACAAAGGCCATAGACATGGAAATAAATAATGTCAGAGCAAGGCTGAAAACAGGTGGAGATATTTGGAATATCAATGCAGATAATGGTGGATATATTGTACCAAAACCTGCACCAGGACAACCAGCTGTTTCTGCAATTTATGCAGGTGGTGTTTGGATAGGTGGGGTAGATAGAGCACAACAAATAAAACTTTCAGCAGTAACTTATGGTAGCCAAGGAGCTGACTTTTATTCTGGACCTTTAGATTTAACAGGAAATTCTGAAGCAGAAATATGTCGTAATTGGGATCGATTCTTTGTTGCAAATGGTGTGAATGTTAAAAATCACATAAATTATATACTAAATGCAACGGCAAACGGTACGGAAATTGATTGTGACTCTATTCCTGATGACGTAAAGTACTGGCCAGCTCAAGGCAATCCTCATTGGAGAGATAAATATAATTTTGCATTACCAGATCAAGAATTGGCAGGTTATTGGGATTTTGACGGTGATGGTAAATATACTCCATGTGGCGGTGACTGGCCGATAATAGAGATTAGAGGTTGTGAACCAGAAGGCCCTGATGCTAATAAACAAGCTCAAGAACTTGTGGCCGACGAGATGGTATTTTGGATATATAATGATAAAGGAGGACCACAGACCCTTTCGGGACCAAGATCTATCCAGATGGAGGTTCAAGTTCAGTCATTTGCTTACGCAACCAATGATGAGATCAATGACATGACATTTTATAGGTACAAGCTGTTAAATAAAGCTACTGAAGACTTACTAGATTGTTATTTTTCAATGTGGATTGACCCAGATTTAGGATGTTATGCAGATGATTATATAGGTTGCGATGTAAAGAGGTCAATGGCGTATGTATATAATCAAGACGCGGTTGATGGAAATAATGGTTCTTCATGTGGAGGTCCTAATACTTATGGAACAGATATTCCTATATTAGGAATGGATTATTTCAGAGGACCAAGAGGACCTAAAGTTTTTAAAGTGGATAATGATGGAAATTATGTGTATGAACCATGTATTGATATAAATGGTGATACGATTAAGGTTAATGGTGTAATTCAATACAAAAAAGTATTGTTAGAGCCAAAACCATATTCTGGTCAGCAAGATACATTAGTTGAATTGGGTATGACTTCATTTGCTTATCATGAAGGTGTCGGAGCATCCAGTGGTGGAACAGGTGACCCTCAAAGAGGACGTGAAGATGGTTTTTATAATCTTATCCGAGGTATTTGGCAAGATGGTACACCTTACACCAGAGGTAAAAATGGATATAATCCTGAAAGTACAGATACTGTTAGATATGTTTTTCCAGACAGCCCTAATGATCCAGCAGGCTGGTCGATGTGTAGTGCAGCGCTGCCTTTTGCAGACAGACGCACTTTGCAAGCTACTGGTCCATTATTATTACAACAAGGTGCAAAAAATGAACTGATTATGGGGGTAGTTTTTGTTCCAAGTTTGACCTATCCATGCCCTGATATAAAAAGATTGCAAAATGCTGATGATATTGCACAATCTTTGTTTGACAATTGTTTTGATATCACTGATGGACCAGATGCACCAGATGTGACATGTGTAGAGTTGGACCAAGAATTGATTTTGATGCTTTCAAATGAGACAACATCAAATAATTTTAATGAAAAATATGCAGGAATTGATCTCCAAGCTCCATTGTTGCCAAATGGAGAAAATGAATATAAATTTGAGGGTTACAGAATCTATCAAGTTGCTAATGCAGGAATTACTTCACAGGAACTAAGTGATATCACAAAAGCTCGTCCAATAATACAAGTAGACATTATAAACGGTATAAAAGAAATTTATAATTGGAAAGGACAGGTCAATCCTATAGATGAGAATGGCCCTGCAGTTTGGATACCTTCTAAAGAGGTCGTGGGTGCAGACCTAGGGATAAATAAATCATTTAAGATAACTGAAGATCAGTTTGCTTTGACTGATAGAAAATTGGTCAATCACAAACAATATCATTTTATTGCTATTGCATATGCGTATAATAATTGGAAAAATTTAGACATTGTTACAAGTGAAGGACAAAAAAGAGCCTATCTTGTTGGAAGACAGAATATTGGTATTAAAGGTAGTCCATATACATTTGTTCCGAGACCAATTGTTTACGAACAACTTCAGGCAAAATATGGAGATGGGCCACAAGTTACTAGATTGGCTGGGGAGGGAAATCCAGGTAAGTTCTTGGATATGGACGAGACGATGTACGAATTGATCCTCAAGAAAACGAATGACGGTAAAATCCTTTATAAGTCTGGTGCTGGCCCAATAGATGCTAAGGTTGTAGATCCTTTGAAAATAAAAGATGGAAAGTATAGATTGGAAATTACAGGAAATTTCTCTGCAAATGCCGCAAGTTCTTCATGTGCTTTCGATGACCAGGCAGTATGGAAGTTGTCTAATGTCACTGATCCAAGTAAAGAAGTTGTTTTACTTAACAACAGGCCTTTGACGGAAGTAAAAGAATATATAGTAAATAATCTTGGTTTTTCTGTGACGGTTAAGTCTGAATCAGATCCTGGCTCAACACGCAGGGGTACAAACGGTGGGATTGATGCTACCTTAACCTATAAGGACGCAGCAGGGGAAAAATGGTTTAATGCTTTAAAGGATGGTGGAAATTACCAAGTTAATAAAGATTCAGTATTTTCATTGAGAAATTTTGATATAGGTAGAAATGGGTTTGACCAAGACCCACTTTCAGCATTGACAAAGCTTGGTGATGGATATTTTATTCCCTTCTTATCCACAAGATTCGGAACAGATCAAGATTTCCCATACTATTTGAGCCCAGCTGCACGTGACATTATGGCATTTATGTCTTCAGCTAACTCGCCTAGTTTAAGATTGCGTGATTTAAATAACGTAGATATTGTTTTTACAAGTGATAAATCTAAGTGGAGTAAATGTATCGTAGTAGAAACTGGATTCGAGGAACAAAAAGCAACAGGACTTGAAACGATAGGTAATGCGAAAAATTTTGAAATGAGGATATCTCCTTCAATTGACGAAAATGGGAAAGAAATACCTAACTCAACAGGATTTTCTTACTTCCCTGGATATGCGGTAGATGTTGAAACAGGTAAAAGATTAAATATTTTCTTTGGTGAAAATAGTATATTCTCAGGTGATAACGCGCAGTTTATGCAAGGAAAAAACCCTATTGGTGGTGATATGATTTTTAATCCATCTACAGAGCTAATAATCGATCAACTTGCCAATGCAACCACTGAATCAGAAGGAGTACTTTCATTAATAGCTGGAGCGCAACATGCGATCTATGTAACTCGGATGGAATATGACGGTTGTGCTGCTTTCGCAGATAGATTGAAACGTAATTCAAATGGTGCTGGCCCTAGTGTTATAAACAAGAGTAAAGTAGGTGCCGCAGTTACTTGGACATCAATGCCTGTATTAAGTAGCCCACTTTTGCCTTTAGATAAAGGATTGATACCAAATGACATGACGGTAAAATTACGTGTCAACAACCTTTACAGTGAGTCTCGAAAATATAGAACTGAAAAGGAAAAGGATTGTGAAACCGATGGTGATCAGCCTGTTTATGAATTTGAATTTAAAGGCAAAGAGTCTAAACAATTGGCATCACAGGAAGATTATGTTGGTGCATTGGCCAATGTTAATGTTGTACCCAATCCGTACTATGCATATTCTGCTTATGAGACATCACAATTTGCCAATGTTGTTAAAATAACGAATTTGCCGGCCAAGGCTATTGTTACAATATATAGTATAGATGGTAGTTTTATTCGACAATACAATAGGGACGAAAGAGGAGCAATCCTTTCAGGTAATAATAGACCTACATCGACAAGCCAGGTTTTTCCGGATCTAGAGTGGGATATGAAAAACTTTAAAGGTATTCCTGTAGCTAGTGGTGTGTATTTGATTCATATCATGGCACCTGATTACGGAGAAGAGCGAACATTGAAGTGGTTTGGTATAAGTAGGAAATTTGACCCAAGCGGACTATAATTTATATTGGAGAAGTACTAAGCTTAAGTACTTTTCCGATTTTTAATATTATAATAAAGATAAAATCAAGAAAAATGAAGTTTAAGTTTTACTCAATATTTACTTTAGTCATTTTGTCAGCTTATATGGCATATGGTGGTAATCCTGATAGACAAGGTCAGGCAGGCGCATCTGAATTGCTAATGAATCCATGGGCTAGAAGTTCAGGTTTGCATTCAATGAGTACTTCTTCGGTCACTGGAGTTGAGGCTATGCGTATCAATATCGCAGGACTTAGTCGTATAAAAAATTTCGAAGTAGGGCTTACTAATTGTAAACTTTATACTGGCACAGGTATGAATCTAAACAGTTTGGGTCTTGGGTTTAAAATGGGCAAGTCTGGTGCTTTAGGTGTCGAGTTTGCTTCATTAGATTTCGGCCAAATTCCAGTAACAACAGTGAATCAACCTGGTGGTACAGGTGGTACTTTCTCACCTAGTTTTTTCCAGCTTGGAGTTGGATATTCATTGACCTACGCAAATAAAATTTCAGTTGGTGCTCTTGTCAGGTTTGTTTCTGAAAGTATTCAAGATGTTTCTTCTTCTGGAGTAGCAATAGATGCTGGAGTACAATATGTATCTGGTACTGAAGATAATTTTAGATTAGGAATATCTTTGAGGAATATTGGTTCGCCAATGGAATTTGGAGGTGAAGGTTTGACAGTAAGGAGACCTAACCCAGATAATGCTGGTGGTGTGGATTATGAGTTGAGCTATGATGCCAGAGGTGCAAGCTTCGAACTACCTTCAATGTTGAACTTAGGTACGTCATATGATTATTATGTTGGAGAAGAGAACTTCATCAGAGGTTTAGCAAATTTTACATCTAATGCTTTTTCCAAAGATCAAATTGGAGCAGGTTTAGAATTTTCTTTTCGCAAATTGGTAGTACTTAGAGCATCATATAAGACAGATTTGGGTTCGACAGATACAGACACTAGAGGTATTTACTATACAGGTTTAGCAGGAGGTGCCTCTGTAGAAGTGCCAATTACTAAAGGTGGAAGTTCAAATTTGGGCCTTGATTATGCCTATAGAAGTACTAGTGTGTATAAAGGAACACATAACTTTACATTAAGATTTTCTTTTTAAACGGAACTTTTTAAACGAAAGTTCGTTATATATTTAAGTAAGTCGGTTTTTAATAAACGTTTTCACTCTTATAAAAGTGGAAACGTTTATTTTTTATTTAATTATAACAATAATTTTTTATGTCAGTTTCATACATGACTCAGGAAGGTTACGAAAAATTAAAAGGTGAACTTGAAGAGTTAAAGACAAAGGGTAGAGAAGATGTAGCTAAGGCAATAGCTGAAGCGCGTGAAAAAGGTGATTTATCTGAAAATGCAGAGTATGATGCAGCAAAAAATGCGCAAGGTATGTTGGAGATGAAAATCAATGAACTTGAAAAGGTCTTTGCAAACTCACGCATAGTTGATGAATCTACATTGGATACTTCTAAAGTAACGGTTCTTACTAATGTGACTATTAAAAACATGAATAATAATGCAGAGGTTACTTATAAACTAGTAGCCGAAGCTGAAGCTAATCTTAAAGAAAAGAAAATATCAGTTAGCTCTCCTATTGGGCATGGCTTACTTGGTAAGGTAGTAGGAGATGTAGCTCAAATTCAAACGCCAGCAGGTTTAATTAATTTTAAAATTGTAAATATTTCACTCTAATGGCAACTATATTTTCTAAAATTATTTCTGGTGAGATTCCTGCTTATAAAATTTTGGAAAATGATCGGTATCTTGCATTTCTAGATGTTTTCCCGTTAGCAAAAGGTCATGCATTGGTTATACCAAAGAATGAAACTGACTATATTTTTGATATAGATGATAAGGAGTTGGGTGAAATGATGGTTTTTGCAAAAAAAGTTTCAAAGGCAATCAAGAGTGCCTTCCCATGTGCTAAGATCGGTGTTTCGGTAGTGGGTCTAGAAGTGCCACATGCCCACATTCATTTGATTCCCATCAATCAAGTATCGGATATGAATTTCAGCAAACCTAAACTTAGTTTTACTAAAGAAGAGATGGAATCTATGGCTGAAAGTATCAAATCCTTTCTTTAAGAAGTCTTTGAATTTTTGTTGTTGTAAAGCCACCACAGACCTGCCAGCCCAATTATAATAAATAAGATCGATATATATTGAGCTTGACTCCAGTTGAGACCTAACAGATGGTAACGTTCATTAACCCTTACTATTTCTATAAAGAATCTTTCAGTACCGTTTATAATCATATACAAGAAGAACATGGTACCAGGAATTCTAAATCGTTCTTTATTGAACCACAATAATGCGAAAGCTAAAAGCCCAAAAATGGTTTCATACACAGATGTTGGATAAACACGTGGGTTAATTTCATGACAATACCTCATACCACAACTTTGTAAACAACTATCTTCTACAGACAGCCCAGAACTTCGAGCAGAATTAAAAACTTCTGCATTACATTGAGAAAGTAAGACTCCATCATTATTCACATTATTTGGAAAATTGTATGACCAAAGCCAATCTGGAAGAAACCACCAATTTGGCATTTCTGCTGCCACTATTCCCCAATCACCATCTCCTGATAGTTGGCAACCAATTCTACCAATCGCATAACCTAATAAAATACCCATACCACCAATGTCCATCATATATATAGGTTTTATCCCTATCTTTTTTACATACCAATAGACAACTATAAATGCGAGAATTAAACCACCGTAAACATTTAAACCACTACCGGAGAAAAGTGAACCTAATGGGTCTTTAAAAAAACCTGGTAGATCTTCTGTTATCGAAAATAATTTACTGCCTAATACTCCTGATAATCCAGCTAGAATGATGATATCATTTGTCTTTGCTGAAGGATAAAGCATCATTTTTTCTGTTTT
>Ga0073900_10001899_pt1 | contig 11279 bp, 3 predicted proteins | sample KloWWTmetKNB5Kit_FD_66666 | JGI IMG/M metagenome (GOLD analysis project Ga0073900, IMG submission 66666) | Active sludge microbial communities from Klosterneuburg, Austria, studying microevolution and ecology of nitrifiers - Klosterneuburg... | ecosystem: Engineered > WWTP > Aerobic digester >... | reverse complement strand
ACGGGTAGTGGTCCTCATTGCCTTGCGGCTGGAACATACTTAATTCAAGTAGCAAGTCTTACTGCCAATGCAGGTAATTTTGATATAACTGTTAGTTCTGGACCTTCCACTGTATCCGCATCACTTGCTGTAACAGAGCCAAATGCAAGCAATGATGGAGAAGTTTGTTTGGGTGATGATTTTACATTAACAGCCACGCCTGCTGGAGCTACTAGCTATGCGTGGGAACTAAATGGCGGCCCGCTTTCCAATACTTCCAATACCTTAACTGTCACAATGAGTGCTGCTAGCAATGGAGGTACTTATACTGTAACGGTAACTGACGCTAATGGATGCACTGATTCTGCAACTCAGACAATTAATATTAATAATCCACCAACAGCAAATAATGCTACACTTGAAGTATGCGAAAATACGCCTGGTGGGAATATTGGAGATTTCATACTGACCGATGCAGATCCTGATGTAAATGCTTCTGGTGGAATAACCATTAGTTACCATGCAACTTCAGCTGATGCAATGATGAATACCAATCCTTTGAGTACAGCTTATCAAAGCACAGATGGCACAATTTATGCTAGAGTAACCGACGCAACAACTGGTTGTTATGCAACTTCAACAATCACTTTAACGGTAAACCCACTTCCAACTGGAGTAGAGATTCAAAATGTAAACAATGGAAATTCACCTTTAGATTTTACGATTTGTGAAGGTGATCCTATAAATCTTGTAGTAGCAGGTACCGGAAGTGGAACATTACAGTATGACTGGACACTACCAGGCGGAACAAGTGCAGGATCTCCGCTCAATATTGGGTCTGCAGATTTTACTCAGCATAACGGACCTTGGACGGTTACCGTGACAGATGGCAATGGATGTACTGCAACAGATAATATTACAATTACAGTAACACAATCACCAGCTAATGATGATTGTGAGGCAGCAAATATTGATTTAGGATCAGGTGGTAGTGCGGCGGCAACAAACAACTGTGCTGGCCCTGATTACTCATTAAACTGTGCATCAACCGCTTATGAAGCATCTGTATGGTTTACTGTAACCGTGGATGCAGGAAATAGTGGGATAGAGTTTACAGTAACGGGAACAGGCTCTGACCCAATGACAGGAAGCGGCGCTGGTACATTAGCTGTTACAGGCTGTGGTACCACTGCGGTTGGTGAAGGTTGCTTTACGGTAGGAGCAGCCACACAAATACTTTGTATTCCTCCAGGCACATATAATTTACAAATAGCCACATCATCTGCTAATGCTGGTGATTTTAATATATCTGTAAGCCAAATTACAGGTGGACCATCGGCTCCAGGAAATGATCTATGTGACAATGCGACTGCCCACGCATTGGTAGCTTGTGAACCTGTAACCATTTCTGGCAATAATACAAACGCCTGTGATGAGTTATTTTCTATAGGAAGTTGCAATTTTGGGACAGATCCTACCACTTGGCATACTATAACAATAGATGCCAATGCAACTTCTATTGATATCACAAATATTACTGGTGGTGCATATTTGGGTATTTTCGAATCATCACCATGCGGATCTAATAGCCCAAGCCAACTACCTGGCGCTGGTTGTGTAACATCAAATACCACATCTGTACCAGTCACAGGAGGCGCAACATATTACATTGCTGTAGGTCATGCCTCGGGTACTGCATATTCATTTGCAATAACTGAGAATGTACCACCACCAAATGATACACCATGTACTGCAGAAACAATTGGTACAGCAACACAAAATACCACTTGTTGCGCAAATCAGGAAGTGGCAAGCCAATGTGCTGGCTCTGAGGCATCAGTTTGGTTTGTTATACCTGCTTCTCCTGGAGTTGTATCAATTGATCTAAGCTTTACAAATACTTCATTGTCAGCCCCATTTGTTGTAGAAGCTTTTTCTGGCACAGATTGCAATGCGATAAGCCCTTTGCCAGATGCAGATTTCAGACCTTCATGTAATAATTCAGCTATAAGTGTAACTTTAAGATGTCTTGATTTTGAAACCAATAATTTATACATCCGCGTGGGTTCATCTGCTGCTACTTGTGGTACATTTTCTTTATCAGCCGTACCGCATACCGGTTCTTGTGCATCAGCTGTAGATTGTGCATCTGCTCCATCCACCACAGTACCTACTGGTGGACAAGCATGCCTTCCTGGTTGTAATTTGTCCATCTGTGGTGACGGCGCATGTGATCCTGATGGGAATGCAACATACTATGTATTTAATGTGGATCCTACAACAGCCAGTGCCATAGTGGTTCAGGTTACGGACGCTTCTTTCTCACCAATCATTAGTATTGCTAACGATTGTTTTAGTCCATTTGTATCCTGTTTTTCAGGAGCAATAACAGATCCTGCTCCAGTAGGTTCAGGAACAATAATCGTACGAGTAGAAGCTGCAGGTGGAGATAATTTAGATGATAATTTTTCGGTATGTGTTAACGCTTTTGACGCTGGTGCATTTGATTGTTATAGCGCAACTCTTGATGTTACCCGACCTGAACACCCAGGTGAACCCGTTACTGGACCATTTTGTGCTGGAGAAACGGTTCACTTTTGTTATAACGTAAACTTTATAGTTTCTCCTGGAGGTACAGTACCTCCAAATGGTAACAATTGTCAATGGATACAAGGTATAGTACCCGTCGTTTATGAAGGATGGGATCTTGTTGCACTTCCTTTGTCAAGTCAACCTGGTCCCGGCGGTGCAGTTTGGTTAAACGAGGGCGTGGTTCATTATAATTTTGCATCTACAATATATAGTCCTTTTTTCTTACCAGATGGCAGCCTTGGCTTATCATGGGGAGCAGGAGGCTTGGCTGCAGGCGGTGATATGCCAGCAGGATGGTATTGGTCTTCGCCAGGCTCTGGACCTGACTGTACTGATGGAAGTAATCCGGATACCGCTTGGGGCTTGCCTGCAGGCTGTGGAACTGGTCAGAATGTTAATGTTTGTTTTGACCTAAAAGTAAAAGAGTTTGAAACAGCGGCTGAATGCCAGATGGCAAGACTAAGGCTTACTATGTTTTCCTTTGCTGACGGAGAGACAGGATGTTGGACAAATTTGTCTTGTGGATTATCTACTCCATTCGAATGGCAAGGTGTAGCGGCATGTAACTCATTGATCACTATTGACAAAGAAGATAAAGAAACTTGTAGTGGCGTTCCAGTTTTGGTTACTGCTACAGCAAGTGAACCAACCGCAGATATTATCTTAACAACTACTGATAATCCAAATGTAACAGGAGAAACTCTAAGCGGTACATTCCCATTCGGTCAGATGAATCTTTTGGAGACATTAGTAAATCTTACCACAACACCTCAGATTGTGACATACACTGTTTATGGTACTATCCCAGGACAAGTCTGTCAAAGCCCGCCAGTAACTATTTTAGTTACGGTTTATCCAAATATCGAAGCTACCATTTCACCAAATCCAGCTTACGTTTGTAATCCTGGAGATTGTGTACCACTTACGGCAAATCCAACCGGAGGAACTGGTGTTTATGTAGATTTTCAATGGTCAGGTCAAGGTATTAATGGGTCAGGACAAACTGTACAAGCATGCCCTCAATCACCTACATCTTACTATGTTACCATCACCGATGATCATGGATGTACTGGTACAGCTTCCGTAGAAGTAGATATAAAAGATCCTGTAACTGTCTCCATCGATCCTACGGAAATAATCGCATGTAAAGATGGAGTTGTAGGTAACTCAAATCCAATATATGCTACAGTAAATTCAGGTTTGGCTCCATACACGTTAACTTGGACCAATCCGCCTGGTATAGTTGGATTTGGAACTCCTTTCTTCTCACCTTGGGATGACCAATATAACTTGCTAGAAGAATCATCTCAAAATACATCAGGTACTTTGTTACTTACAGTGACAGACTCATGGGGATGTACAGGAACAGCAGAAGCATTTGTATCTGTCGATCAAGGACCAAATGTGACCTTTACCTATTTGCAAGTTGCTTGCGGTAGTAGTTTGGTAGATTTAGTGGGAAATTTTGATATCGGTGGTAGTAGTACAGGTTTGGACAGATTTGAATTATATGCTTGTGACGATACCTACATTGGTACGATGTATAATAACACTTCAACTTTTGAAGATATTGATATGACTGTTTATGGCAATTGTTTTAAACTCATAACATATTCAGGAAGTGGTTGTATCATAGAGCGTACTCTTACAGTAATTGTAGCCAACAGTACGCCAGTAATCCTTGCTGGAAATACACAGCGATGTGTAAATGGTGGCCCTGCAACAATAATGGTATCAAATGCCTCTGCATATACTTCATATGTTTGGTCCAATGGAGGTACAACTTCAAGTATTGCAGTAAGTCCTTCATCTACCACCACATATGTAGTCACAGCTACAGAATCTAATGGATGTAAAAATATTGCATCAGCTACAATTACTGTAAATCCAGCGCCCGTCATTAGTTTTTCTGGATCAACATCAATATGTACAGGGCAATCGACAACACTTACAGCTAGTAGTGATATACCTGGCACAACATTCACTTGGACACAAGGTGGCTCTACTATTTCGGGTGCAACCTTGACTACATCAATGGCGGGAAATTATACTTTAGAAGGGACATCTCCTCAAGGGTGCAAGACCCAAATTCCTGTAAGTATAATCGTGAGCAGCAACTTGACTCCAAATATAAATGAACTCAGTATCTGTGATGGTGCTAACGGAACTTTAGATGCAGGTGCAGGATTTGATACCTATCTATGGAATACAGGTGCTACGACCCAGACTATAACGGTCAATACAGGAGGTAATTTCTGGGTAAATGTCACAAAATCTACATGTACTGGAAATGATACAGTTACTGTTATAAATAATATAACACCTGCGTTAACATTGCCAACATCTCCTATTGTTGTATGTCGAACAAATGACGGCTTTGGCCCAAGTTTTATCAATTTCACAGCACAAATAAGCCCTGCTGGAACACAAGGGTCTTGGCGTGAAATTACAACATCTGGTGTCGATTTCACCACAGATCCAACTAATGTAAGCTTTCTTAGTATTCCTACAGGGAACTATCAGTTTGAGTTTACAACATTAAATGCAATTTCACCATGTGTAAATGTCAAAGACACACTTTTAGTAACAGTAAATGCTTGTCAATGTCCACAAATTTTACCAACAGGGCCACTTTGTAATGCAGGCTCAAGTCCAGTAGATTTGACTACAAGAAAAGGTAATCCTGGTTTGGGAGGTACATTTAGTGTCATCAATCCGACAGGAATTACTTTGACAAATAATATCTTCAATCCTAATGGGCTGACTGCGGGCACATATACCATCGAGTGGAATCTTACACCGAACTGTAAACCAACTGTCGATGTCATCGTATATGATAGTCCGGAAGCCATCCTCACTACAAATCAGACGACTCTGTGCAATGATAATGCAACGGGAAGCACCACGCTCGATTTAAACACCTTGGTAGATGCCAATAGTGCACCTGGAACTTGGAAATTGGTAACAGGACCTATATCAGCGTTTACAGCACCAGCAACAGCTGACGCAAAGGGACTTAATCCGGGTGATCAACTTACTTACCGTTTTATTACTAATACCGCACTATCACCTTGTAAAAATGATTCTATCGACCTTAAAATCATCGTTAGAGATTGCAAATGTCCAGTAATCGCAATTACTCCTTTAACACTCTGCAATGGAAACAATACGCCTGTAGATCTAAATAGTAGCAGTGTACTGACAACTACGCCAGCTGGAATTACGGGTGTGTGGTCATCTACATTAGTCGGAGCTGTAACACAAGGTAGATATTTCAATGCATTGAATCAGCCTACTGGTCTTTATAATATTACTTTTACCCTTACAAACCCAATAGCTGGATGTACCAATAAATTTGATGCACCAGTGACAATTTCACTGCAACCTAAGGCAGAAACAGATCATGCGACAACTGCATGTAATATCAACTCTGGCAATGGCTTTACGACAGTAAGATTATATGATTTGTTAAAACCAGGATATACTTCATCAGGCCAATGGACACAAACATCTGGGACACCAACCTTACCTATTGATCCACAAGGCATTGTGGACTTTATCGCACAACCAGTTGGATCAGTCTTTAAATTTACCTATACTAGAAATGCCACAGCACCTTGTACTCCTGTGACAGCCGAAGTGGTAGTGACTGTGGCTGATTGCCAATGTCCTCCAATAAAAGTCAGTGCGCCACAGCCTTTATGTAATTCAAGTGGAATCTTAAATTTGAATTCCCTAGAAGGAAATGGAAACTCACCTGGTGTATGGCTTGTGAGTAATAGCCAGACTGGAAACATCGTCAGCACACCTGGCAATATCCTGGACGCATCTGGATTACCTGAAGGTAATTATTCGTTAAAATTCAGTTTGATTCCAGCACCAGCAGGAACTTGTAAAAAAGATTCAACGGTGACCTTAAGGATAGAAAAACAAAATACGGCCGTCACAAAAGATACCATAGTTTGTAATGCTATTTCGTCGACTGGACCTTCTTCGATGGATTTGAGGAATTTACTCATTTCTACTACTGGCAATGGAAAATGGCAGGATGCAAATGGTGTAGATTTAGCCAGCTTTACAAATATCAGTTATGTGGGTCAACCATTAGGTGTGATCAACTATCTATATTCAGTTCCTTCGATTGCACCTTGTGTCAATGTCAGTATTCCAGCACAAGTTGAAGTTGTGGATTGTAGTTGTGAACAAATCATACTAGGTCAGATACCAAATATTTGTACAGCCAGTGTTACATTTGATCTTAAGCCTTACAGCGACCCTAAACCAGGAACATGGAAGTCATTAAGTACACAAATCATCATTAATAATGGAGTACTTAATCTCAATAATCTACCTGCTGGTTTATATGAGCTTTATTATGAGCTAAATACGCCTCCGCCTGCACCTTGTCCAGGATCCAAGAAAATTATTATTACAGTATTTAGTCAAAAAAGTGCTGGAGCTGCGAGAGGCGCTGAGTTCTGCGTAGGTGCTACTGACATCATCAATTTGTTCGATAGGCTCGACAATGAAAATACTGGTGGCACATGGACTGTAATAAGTGGTGGAAACACTGGATTTAATGCTCAGAATGGTACTTTTAATCTACTAGATCGTCCTGCAGGAACTTATACATTCAGATATGCACAAACTGGACAAGCACCATGTCCTGATGACCAAGAAGATGTCATTATAAAAATCAATAGCTTACCAATAGCAGATGCTGGTTCAGACAAAACATTAAATTGTTCAGTACAATCAGCCATCATCGGTACTGACTTGTCTTCGTCTGGGACAAATATCGTGCATGAATGGAAGAAGGCAAATGATATTATCGGAACCAAAAAACAATTTACTGTCCTCGAAGGTGGCGTTTATACATTGACAGTACGAGACACAGTTACCAAGTGCGCAGCTTCTGATGAAGTCACAGTTATCCTTGAAGAAGATCTTCCACTCTTTGACATTACAATAGACACAATAGAATGTTTCGGTCAGACGGGATCGATAGTTTTGAGCAATATAAAAGGTGGCAAAGCACCTTATCAGATTTCATTTGATGGCGGCGCTACCTATGGTAGTACGCTTGCTTTGACCAATTTGAAATCAGGAAGCTACAAAGTATTGGTCAAAGATGCCAATGGCTGTGTCAATGACCGCTATCCAGTAATCAACATCATAGAGCCACCTTTATTTACTGTAAAGTTAGGTCCTGATATGATTATAAACCTAGGTGAAGACACATTGCTCACGATTGCAGGACAATATGATCCGTTAACAGCACAAAGTGTAACTTGGAAAGCCAATGGTGTAGAAATCACCACTAATAAAAACAAACCAAGTCTATTGGTGCAACCTACTGATGATACCGAATATTCGGTCACTGTCATCAACAAAAACGGTTGTATGGCTAATGATGTAATTATAGTCAACATAAAACGCATCAAACCTGAATGTATTCCGAATATTGTAGTACCTTCGAGTAGTACTGGAAATTCTTATTTCAGTATCAACTGTGATGAAGTGAGCTTGGTTACGAAATATAGCATTTATGATAGATGGGGCAATCTTTTGTTTACAGCCAAAGATTTGTCACCAACACAAACAACCTCGTTCTGGAATGGTACATTTAAGAATCAACCAGTAGTTCCTGGCGTTTATGTCTATCAGATCGAATTATTATTTAAGGATGGTAGTACAGAACAACGTGCAGGTGATGTCACAGTATTGAAGTGATTTTCACTATATTTGATGTATTGAAAAAAGGCCATTTGTTGTACACAGATGGCCTTTTTTAATTGAGCATTGTGTCGTTATTGACACATTTTATCGTATTCTTGAAGCATTTCTATAAAATCTTCGATCTTATATCCTTTTTCATCTATTTGTTTGTCCATAGCAGGACATCGGCCATTGATTTCTTTTTTGAAATTGGTCCGCATTATTTTATTAATGCTAATACCTATACCTCCACTCATTTTTTCTGACATCCAGACCATGTAATCCTGATTTGGCATTCTAGTATAAATTATCATATTGTTACTAGGCATAAATGATCTCCCTGGACCATAAAAATCATAATCTGAATAATACACTACAAATCCTTCAACTTTATCTGAGTTATAAATTCGGTGCGCTAATTGTATATCATCATGGATTTTGAATTTTGACATAAAATGTATCCCAATTTTCATGGCATGTAGTGTATCAAATGAATGATCTTTCTCATTTTCTAAAACGATATATTTCAAAAGAGAAGTACTTACTTTTTCAGCCTTTGCTTTTTCATCCTTTTTAATCTTAATATTTACATCCACTCCTGTAAAAGGACTTATTAGGCCTTCTTTTTTTGTTCCGTCTTTGTACACTAAATAGCCTTTCTGTAATGACTTTTTGTAGCTGAAAGATGTAAGAAAGATGACAGACGAAATAAGAAGTAAAAATAGCGGGAATCTAAAATTAATTTGCATAATTAAATTGTTTTAAAGTTACATAATCAATACAAAACACTATTACATTTAAAAAGTTGAATATCAGCCAAAAAGTAAAAATTTATCAGAATAATTTAGGAAAGCCATATTTTTTCGTTTCATATGTTTAGATAAAATCCCATTTTAAATTTGAATTAAACATATTCAAGTATATTTTTTTCAAAATATCTGCTTGTGTAGTCAATTACAAATTTGCTCAAAAAATAAATTTACTAACCCTTTTAGGGTAATTTTAACATCCTTCGTATAAGGCAAAACTTCAATTTAAAAAATTATAACATATAAAGTCATCTGATTAACTGATAACAATGCCCTGCTAAAAAACTACACATAAAGCATAACCCAAAATACACCTACAATTTTGGGTTAGTTTTCATATTACTAATTTTCCTTATGGTATTATTTTTGGCATAATGACATCAGACGAACAGATATAAAGATATCCCAAATTATACCTTGATAACCATCACAATTCTCATATAATGTTGACCAAAAAAGACGAATTTTTGTTCAGAGATCCACGATTTGTACTCGCTTTCATTTTGCTGAGTATTTCTGTTATATTTATGACAGTCACTTATACTCATGTCTGAGTAAGTAGATCTCTTATGACAGACAAAGGGGCATTTTTAAATTAGTGCCCCTTTGTTATTTCTAAGATATGCAATAAAATTTATGTGTATTTTTGATTTATTACAATCCAAAAATAAATTTGGAAGTAGCTTCTACTGTTCAATACTTTTCAGCCAAGCATCATACCCTATCTCAGACCACGGCATACCTCGGTCAAACCTTGGAGGCCAAGGATATTTTGGTTGTCCATTTCCATCCAAAATATCTCTTACGTCTTTTACCACTCTGGCAGGATTTCCTACAACCAATTGGTAATCTTCAACATTTTTTGTGACAATACTGCCTGCACCAGTCAAGCAATGTTGACCTATAGTTATGCCAGGAAGAATGACTGATCCTACAGCTATTTGTGAATAATCACCAATGGTAGGACCAATACAAACATCCGATGGTGGAGTCGGGTCATTTGTAAATACGACATATGGATAAATGAATACAAAATTTCCCACTGTGGACTTTTGTCCTATATGCACATTACTATGCAGCCAACAATGAACACCAAAAGTAGTATGGCCTTGAATATCACTCAGTGTACCCACTCTGCAATTTACATCAAAAGTTGAGTATTCCCTTATGGTAACTCTATGGCCTGTAGAAAATCCTGCACCAAATGTAGAACCACAATAAATGATGGCATGTGAACGAATAAGTGATCCATTACCAATTATTGTTTTTGGATTAATATAAGCTCCATCCGTGTAATAGGAACTTAATGGTTCGCCGATAACACAATCATTACAAATAGTAACATCATCGCCGATCACCACATTAGGGTAAATAGTGGTATTGTCGCCGATTTTGACACCTTGTCCGATCACTGCATCGGGACTTATGTGGACATTTCTATTATTAAATTTCATTTATCTTAGTTTTCCAAAATGAAATAAATTCTCCTTTTGTTCTTAAATAATCGGCTTCGTCATATGGTGTACTAGCCAAAGCCAATTGTATAGCTTCGTTACTATAGGTCATCGTATGCCATATTTGAGGTGGCAAATACAAACCGATGCTTGGATCATCTAGCAAAAAATCTTTTCTGTTGCCATGTATGTCTTCTGTCATCACCTTAATAGACCCTTTTACAGCAACTAATACAATCTCTGTCTCCTTGTGGCCGTGTTTACCTCGTAAGACACCTGTAGGTGTATCATAGGTCCAAAATATTCTTTGCACTTCAAATGGAACATCGCGGGCCAATTCGGCGATAGATATATATCCAATTTCTTGGTTCCCTATTTGTACAAAATGAATCAACTGCGCTTTAGCTTGATTTCTCATTCTCTGTATTTTGAGTTGAAAAGATCTTGTCAATAAGATAAATTGGTCGATTACGCACTGTATCCAAGGTTCGCCAAACATATTCACCAATAATGCCCATGGCAATCATTTGGAAAGCAGAAACAAAAAGTATAACTACCATGATCGCCGTCCATCCTTCTACAGTAATGATACCTGTAAGTCTCAAAACGATAAGAATACATGCATATAATGTTGCTAAAATACCCAATCCAAGACCTAAAATAGAGATAATCCTAATAGGCAGAAATGAAAATGCAATGAATGAATCAATCAATAATTTTATTTTTT
>Ga0073900_10001895_pt1 | contig 11294 bp, 10 predicted proteins | sample KloWWTmetKNB5Kit_FD_66666 | JGI IMG/M metagenome (GOLD analysis project Ga0073900, IMG submission 66666) | Active sludge microbial communities from Klosterneuburg, Austria, studying microevolution and ecology of nitrifiers - Klosterneuburg... | ecosystem: Engineered > WWTP > Aerobic digester >... | reverse complement strand
TTAGCTACGTTGGAGCTTTGGAAAAAAGACAATCTGGCATTGGATGGTACAGGAAAAAAACCGACCATGTTGATCGTCAATACCAGTGGTGGTGGCTTGCGTGCGATGCTTTGGACCTTGCGGAGCATGCAAGTGGCAGACAGTCTGTTGGAGGGTACATTGATGGAGCGATCCATGTTGATGACGGGCTCATCCGGCGGTTTGATCGGCGCAGCGTATTACAGGCAGCTCTATTTGGCAGGACTATCCGATCCGACGCAGGACCGAAATTCATCCGTATTGGTAGGCGAAGTTGCAAGTGATATGCTGAATCCGGTGGCGTTCAATTTTGTCACCAACGATATGTTCTTCCGTTACCGCAAGGTGTATGATGATGGGCACGCCTACACATTGGACAGAGGTCACGCATTCGAGCGCCGATTGAATGACAACACACGCGGCCTTTTGGATGTTCGCTTTGGAGATATGGCCGGCGCGGAGCGCGAAGCGCGTATTCCGTTGTTGGTGATCAACCCTACGTCCATCAATGATGGCCGCCGAGTGGTCATCAGTGCATTGCCAATGGCCTTCTTGACCAATATTCATCCGGACGCCCCGTTGATCAACAATGGAGAAGCAGAGGCGGTCGAATTCCATCGCTTGTTCGCGGATCAAGGTGCCTCACGACTGAAGCTCTCCAGCGCCCTGCGGATGAATGCCAGTTTCCCATACATAACTCCGGTGGTCACCTTGCCCAGCGAACCTCCTATGCGTGTTATGGATGCTGGGGTGCGGGACAATTACGGTTACCGTGTTACACTTGCTTTCCTACACACCTTCAAAAATTGGATCAACGAGAACACCTCCGGCGTTGTGATCCTGCAATTGCGGGATACGCAGAAGGACCTGAAGATCCATCCGAGTAGTGGTTCGTTATTGGCCCGCCTTCTTGATCCGGCCGGAAGTGTGTATAGCAACTTTGTTCGTGTACAGGATCAGGATTATGACCTTATGCTGCAACAGGCGAGTGGATGGACCGAGGTCCCCTTGCAAGTGATCGATGTGCAATTGAGACATGACGAGGAGGAACAGATCTCATTAAGTTGGCACCTTACCGCATTGGAACGATCCCGCGTGTTGCGAACGATCCACAGTGCGGAGAACGTTGAGGCATTCAATCAACTGAAAGTTGCCTTCGGGGGAGCTAAGACTTTTGTTGATGGAAGCGCACAAGGCCCGGTAATGGGTCCGGTTCCACCGAAGTAAGCGTCATTCCGCGATCCCATAAACATTCCGCCAGCAGCTCCTTGAAGCCGTATGAAACGGATCCAGTTGCTGCAACATTCGAGCGTTGCTCCGGAGTAAAGAACAGCACAAGTAATTCCGCCATGGCGTGGAACCGTGATAGGATCAACTCCCGCACATAGCGTTCCTCTTTATGAATGCTGATCTTGGCAGTATACGAGGCCAATGAACGAGCTGGAAATGCTGACCGATGGATGCTCTCAAGGACACTTGAAAGATCCGGCCCATCCGCTCCGAACAAGGCCTCTCTCAAATGGACAGGCATCCGTTCATAAAATGCATCTTGTAAGGTTACTCTTCCAATATCCGCACCGCTGCCTTCATCTCCTAAGATGTACCCAAGCGATGGCATGGGCCGGAACAGGTTCGTTCCATCCCAATATCCTGCGCTCATTCCGGTTCCTAATATCAAGACCAGGCCTTGATCGTTACCACATAATCCCTTTGCAGCACCAAGTATATCCGTATCAACTTGTATTTCTGCGGTTGGCCATATCCTGCTCAATGCTTCCGACATGCGCTTAGTGCGTTCAGGGGATCCACAACCAGCACCATAGACCTGTACCTTACGATGTTCAAAGTAACTCGGAAGATCGGTCTTGAAATATGCTGAAACATTCGCTACGAATTGGTCAGCATCACCATTCAAGGGGTTAAAGCCGGATATTGCTTCGCCTTTGTTCGGAAGCATGCGGATCGATCCATCCCCTTCGATGAATGCCCACCGGGAGGAAGTCCCGCCAATTTCTCCGATCACCGATATTCCAGCCATGACCGTAGACCCTTGTTGTTCAGCTCAACTCAACTTATTGAATAAGAACTTATTCTGACTGACCAGACCGTTCTTCACCGCATACATAACCACCGCTGCGGTGTTATTGACACCCAGCTTCTGCATGATGTTCCGTCTGTGAGTTGTGATCGTATGCGCGCTCAAATGCAATGTTTCGGCAATACGCGTATAGCTCTGACCTTCGGCGATCAAGGAGATCACTTCACATTCTCGCTCACTGAGCGTAACAGGTACGCAGGATAACGGTTCGGTAAGGAACTGCTCCACATCAAAGCTGGACTTTCGCAATGTTTCCAGGATCTTTCCGCAAAAGAACTTATCCCCATCCGCAGTTTGCAATACCGCATCGATGATCTCATCGATATCGCAATCCTTCTTTATGTAGCTCGTTACACCAGCACGAATTGCGCCCATCAAAGCAAATGCGGACGGATCGGTGGTGATCGACACGAACTTAGTGGTACGTGATCGCTTTTTTCCTTCACGGATCGCTTGTGGCCCGAACCCTTCGGCCGTGTGGTCCATTAGTACAATATGCGGTTTCAAACGCACGATCTGCGCCTGTAGCTCAATTGGATCCCTTGCAACACCAACCACTTCGATCCGAGGCACATCCGCAAATATGCTCTGTAGCCCTATTAACGATAACTCACTATGATCCGCTAGAAGCGTTCTTACCAACATCCCTTATTTAGAATCAATCTAATGATGGCAAATGTAGGTGTGAAGTAAACGCAACCCAACAAAAGTTCTTCAGGATCCGATCGTTCAAACCGGAAAGGTCGCACCCTCGTAGCTAAGCAGGGTGTTTGGAAAGATCTGAATGGCTTCTTGTAGCAGTGGCCCTGCACTTTTATAACGCGAGCTGAAATGACCAAGGAGCAATTGCCCTACTCCGGCCTCCTTGGCCACTTGAGCGGCTTGAGCAGCTGTGCTATGCATCGTTTCCTTGGCACGAGCGGCGAATGGGGAAGTGAAGGTTGCTTCATGATACAAGAGGTCAACGCCCCTCAGAAAGGGGATCAACGCCGGTTCGTATGCCGTATCTGAACAATATGCATAACTACGCGGTGGTGGCGGGTCTTCGGTGAGTTCGGTATTCAGTATCATCGAACCATCCGGAAGTTCCAGATCGGCGCCTTGTTTTATGCTCGAGCGCATGTAATGGGGGATCTCGTCAACGCGCTCCTTCCGCAGGCTTCTAGGCCGTAGTGATTCGCGGAACACGAAGCCTACACATGGTATGCGATGTTTTAACGCCAATGTGGAAACGGATACTTGCACATTTTCCAGGATCACCGTTCCACTCTCAGCTACGATCGGGTGAAACTCCAATGAAAAACGCAAGTAGGTTCCCGAAACACGCATTTGCAGCTCGATGATCTCTTTCAGTTCGATGGCGGCGTATACATGCAATTCGGCTTGCCTCCCCATAAGATGCATGGAGCTGATGAGACCCATTAGGCCGAGGTAGTGATCCCCGTGCAAATGGCTGATGAAAATGTGCCCAATGCGTTGCATATTGATGCCAGCCGAGCGCAGCCTTTCTTGCGTGCCTTCACCACAATCCACTAGGTACAATGCCTCATGGATGTTCAGCAATTGCGCCGTGGGATAGCGCCCCCTTGCCGGTAAGGCAGCTCCTGTTCCTAACGTGGTCACATCGAATCGTGGGGTGGACATTGCTCATGAAGAAGGCCCCGCATGTGCGAGGCCTGTCTTATTCGTTATCATCTGTGCAGATCAATGCCTAACGACCATACGACCTGTGAATACATCATTTCCGGACTCAACCTTGAAAAGGTAGATCCCATCCTGAAGATCGGTGCTTTCGTATGGTACTTTGTTCAAGCCGTTCTTGCCAGCCACGGTCTTTGACCATAGTTTTTCACCTAATAGGTTGAACACGCTGAGCTTCACTTGACCTGAGCGGGCCATTTGGAACTCGATGTTGGTGTTCGTGGTGAATGGATTCGGCACGGCACGCGCTGAACCTGTAGCGATCAACTCCCCTTCCAGAATACCGACATTGTTCTGGGAGATCACAATGCTATACCCGCTAAAGGTCTGCGGCACTGGAATAACTTGTCCGAAGATGTTTGTAAAGGCCGTAACCTCAATTGCCAAAGGGAAAGTACCCTCTGTGGTAGGCACGCCTGTAATAATTGCACAACCCAATTGGCCAGTTAAATAGGAGCACGGTGCCGGAGTTTGGCTGTTACACGCATAACTAAGACCATCCGGCATACCGGAGAGACCATCGAGTGCAATGGAATCCAGAACCACACCAACATATTGAGGATCGATCAAACCAGCATCCGATGGAATGATCATGTTCAACACTTGCTCGTAAGCTATACCGACCATACCCGGTGCCATATTCGTGGTCGTATCCGGCCAGATCCCGTAAAGGCTGTCCGCATAGATCGGATCAGGAGTACATGCCTGAGCCATTGCGCTTCCAGCACTAGCTGCGATGATCACTGAGAGTATTACTTTTTTCATTCAAACGGATTATTGGTCTTTGTTAACGTCCTTTTCGATCTCTTCCATGTACAACAGATCAACTGCTTCGGCCGGTGTTGGTGTTATCGACAACACGCTCTCCAGCTGAGAGATCTGTACCAGTTTCTGAACGGGTTCCTGCAAACCACATACCACGAGCAATCCATTAACGCTTTTGCACAAGCGATTTGCTACCAACAATGCACTGAGTCCCGAGCTATCGCAAAAGCGCGTAGTGGTCAGATCGATGATAACGTTCCTCACTCCCGTCTTGTTCAGATAGACGAGCTCGCTCTTCAGTTCCGGAGCACAGGTAGTATCAAGTTTGTCCACATTGCTGGTCACAAGTGTGTAACGTCCTTTGTCTTCTATGGTAAAATTCATGGTGATCCGCGTTCCCGCCAAAGATATACTTGGATCGATACGCCCGACATAGGTTACGTAATACCTAGTTTCAAACAGGTAGACGTGGGATACGCGCTGCAAGCAGATACAATACGGCCATGCGCACCGCTACCCCATTGCTTACCTGGTCCAATATTATGCTATTGGCATGGTCGGCTACTTCGCTACTTATTTCAACTCCACGATTTATCGGACCCGGGTGCATGATCACGATCTCCTTTCCGAGCCGCTTGTATCGTTCCAGGTCCAAACCATAAAGCATAGCATATTCACGAAGACTTGGGAAATTAGAGATCCCATCCCCTTTTTGCCGCTCCATTTGGATGCGAAGCATATTCGCTACATCACACCAGATCAGTGCTTTATCTAAATCATGTTCAACTTTTACTCCAAGATTTGTTATATGCTTGGGAATAAGCGTGGCCGGTCCGCATAACATGACCTCGGCACCCAGTTTTTGTAAACAGAAGATATTGCTCAATGCTACCCGTGAATGAAGAATATCTCCCACGATCAACACTTTCTTACCGCGGACCTTCCCAAGTTTCTCCCGAATGCTGTAAGCATCCAGAAGTGCTTGGGTGGGATGTTCATGCGTGCCATCTCCAGCATTCACGATACTCGCATTGATATGCCTGCTTAAGAACATGGCTGCACCGGGGTCCGGGTGTCGCATCACCACCATATCCACTTTCATGGCCAGGATGTTGTTCACGGTATCCACCAAGGTTTCTCCCTTGCTCACGCTGGAACCACTGCTACTGAAGTTGACCACATCGGCACTTAACCGTTTCTCAGCAAGCTCAAAGCTCACACGCGTTCGTGTGCTGCTTTCGAAGAAGAGATTAGCAATGGTGATATCGCGTAACGATGGAACTTTCTTTATCGGCCTGCCCAGTACTTCCTTGAAACCATCCGCAGTGCGGAAGATCAACTCAATGTCAGCAGCGCTTAGATCCTTTATGCCCAACAAGTGCTGCGTGCTAAGCTGGTCGCTGGCTTCAGCATTCTCGATCTTGGTGCTGGACTTCTTCATTATCGATCGTTGAGCAATAATACCTGATCCTTACCGTCACTTTCCTGCCACTCCACATTTACGCGTTGGCCATCAATGCTATCCACCCATTTGCCCACATAATCAGGCTGTATCGGGAGTTCGCGACTGAAACGCCTATCCACCAGAACCAATAACTGAACACTGGCCGGCCTGCCAAAAGCGAGCATTGCATCGAGTCCCGCACGGATGGTGCGCCCTGTGTATAAGACATCATCAACTATCACCACTTTCCGTTCATCCAAGCTGAATTCCAGATCGGTCGTTCGGGGTGCAGCGGGTGTGGACCGGTGACGAAAATCGTCCCGATGGAAGGTGATGTCCAGTTCGCCATAATACAAATTCTCCTTGCCTATGATGCGTTGCAATTCCTTGCGTAACCGCCTAGCCAAGAACACGCCGCGCGGTTGTAAGCCGATCAGCGCTACGCCGCTCATGTCGCCATGGTCCTCGATCAACTGGTAGCACAACCGCCCTACAGTAAGCCCAAAGGCTTTAGAGGTGAGGAGTGAAAGCGGCTGCATGGCGGCGAAGATACCGGACCTAAGGGAATGTAGAATGTAGAATGAACAATGAAAAATTAAGAATGGATTAGACAGATCCATCCTTTAGCTACTTACTTCCTACGAGATCGTACGCGGGCTATGATGGTATTGAGGCAGGTGGCTGTATAAGAAAAAGCCCGGTAACCTTGCGGCACCGGGCTTTTCAATTCACTTGGAACGTAGCTTACGCTTCGTCATCGTCGTCGTCTTCCACGAACTTCTTGGCTTTTTTAGCCTTACCGGTCCGCTCTTTGGATTCCATTGCGCTCTTCAGATCGCTCAATACGCTGAGGTCTCCTAACGTGCTCTTTTCAACCTTTTCGTTCACGCTCTTCAGTGCTGTCGCACCACCGCCGGAACCTTCCTTGCGGACGCCTTTCTTGCCACCAGCTGCTGGAGCGGATTCGATCACCTCTTCACCCTCTTCGAAGGTGCGGGTGTGGCTTAGGACGATCCGGCGTGCTTCGGCATTGAATTCGAGTACCACGAATGGTAGCTTCTCTTCCATTTCGGCTTTGCCACCATCGGCCTTCTTCAGGTTCTTGGCCGTTACAGTGCCTTCAACTCCATAGGACAAGCTCACGATGAAGTTCTGACCAGCGCGGCCAGTGATGGTTCCCTCGTGCGTGCTTCCAGGTACGAATACCCCTGCGAACACTTCCCATGGGTTCTCCTCAACTTGCTTATGGCCAAGGCTCAATCGACGATTCTCTCTATCGACCTCCAATACCATGACCTCGATATCATCACCCACATTGCAGAATTCGCTTGGGTGCTTGATACGCTTGGTCCAGCTTAGATCGCTGATGTGGATCAATCCATCAACACCTTCTTCCAATTCGGCGAAGATGCCGAAGTGCGTGAAGTTGCGGACTTTCGCCTGATGCTTGCTGTTGACCGGGTATTTCGCTTCGATCTCCGCCCATGGATCAGCAGCGAGCTGCTTCATTCCTAAGCTCATCTTCCGCTCTTCACGGTCGATGTTCAAGACCACGCAATCGATCTCCTGTCCTTCCTTGAGGAAGTCCTTCGGACTGCGCAGATGCTGGCTCCAGCTCATTTCGCTAACGTGCAATAGGCCTTCTACGCCTGCTGATACCTCAACGAATGCACCGTAGTCGGTGATCACCATCACTTTGCCCTTCACTTTGTCGCCTGCGTTCATGTCAGCGCTCAATGCATCCCATGGATGGGCGCTAAGCTGCTTCAGACCAAGTGCGATACGACGCTTCTCGTCGTCGAAATCCAGAATTACAACGTTGATCTTTTCGTCCAACTTCACCACCTCTTCCGGATGGCTTACGCGGCCATAGCTGAGATCCGTGATGTGGATGAGTCCGTCCACACCGCCCAGATCCACGAACACTCCGTAGCTGGTGATGTTCTTGACGGTACCTTCCAATACCTGACCTTTCTCCAAGCCACCAATGATCTGCTTCTTCTGGGCTTCCAGTTCGGCTTCGATCAGTGCTTTATGTGAAACAACAACGTTCTTGAATTCCTGGTTGATCTTCACGACCTTGAATTCCATGTTCTTGCCAACGTACTGATCGTAATCACGGATCGGCTTCACATCGATCTGGCTACCTGGTAAGAAGGCCTCGATGCCGAATACATCAACGATAAGACCGCCTTTGGTGCGGCACTTAACGTAACCGGTAATGATCGCGCTGCTTTCCATGGCGCCATTGACCTTGCCCCATGCGTTGTGAACGCGCGCGGTCTTATGGCTGATGATCATTTGACCACCCTTATCTTCTTGCTTCTCAATGTACACTTCGACCTTATCGCCGATCGCGAGGTCCTCCTTGTACCGGAATTCACTGATAGGAACAACACCTTCGGACTTATAGCCGATGTTGATCACTACTTCCTTCTTATTCATACCCACCACGGTACCCATCAACACCTCGTGTTCCTGGATGCTGCTGAGGGTGTCCTCGTAGGCCTTTTCCATAGCCAAACGAGCTGTGGTAGCCTCAGGGGTCTTTCCTTCTTCCAATGCCGCCCAATCGAAATCCGCTGGTGGTTCGGCGAAGGTTACTTTGTTATTCTCTACTACTGACATGCGTTATTACTTGTATCCCGTACCTAGGGGGTGGTATACGAGAGGGTTGGTTGGTTAACCTATGCCACCCCGGCATAAGCTTCCCCGAAAGGGGGCGCAAAGGTAGTGATTTAGAGGATCGTAGGGTCAGAAGTTCAGACGATCAGACAATTGAGCGCCTGTGTGGTCGAAGAGAATAGAACGCTGATAACGCAGAAAGGACTGATGAGCGCCGATAAGGTCAAATGCGCCTCCATGGCCTAAGAGCCTGGATGAGATTATCCGGTCGAACAGGCACATAACTGAAGGAAAAGAACAGAGTTCCTACTATTACCTTTGCCTGCCTATGCGCAGTTTCGATATCCCTACAAATTACCGCAGTGATCTTATTGGTCGACTGAAAGCCTTCCGCAAAGTCCAGGACCCGAAGAAAAAGGACCTTTCACCTACCCTGCTTGACCTTGGAGCGGTGCGTTTTGTATTCGCGCGGCATTTCGGGTTCTGTTATGGGGTTGAGAACGCGATCGAGATCAGCTACAAGGCGTTGGAAGAGAATCCGGGAAAACGGATCTTTCTGCTGAGCCAAATGATCCACAATCCTGAAGTGAACGCCGATCTGGAAAGCCACGGACTGCGCTTTATCCAGGATACGCATGGCGAGATGCTAATGGATTGGAATGAGATCACCAAGGACGATATCGTGATCATTCCGGCATTCGGTACAACCATTGAAACGGAGAACCGACTAAAAGCCATTGGCATTGACCCGTTGATGCACAACACCACATGCCCGTTCGTGGAGAAGGTGTGGAAACGCAGCGCGCAGCTTGGTGTTCAGGACCATACGGTGGTGATCCATGGCAAAGCCGCACATGAAGAAACGCGTGCTACTTTCAGTCATACCGCCCAAGGTGCGCCAGCTGTTATTGTGAAGGACATGGCCGAGACCATCGAACTCGGCCGCATCATTAGCGGTGAAGTGCCATTGGAGCGATTCCATGAACTCTTCGGGGAACGTTGCACACCCGATTTTGACCCTGCTACCCAATTGGACCGTATCGGAGTCGTGAACCAGACCACGATGCTGGCGACAGAGACCCAGGCCATTGCGGACCATCTGAAACAAGTAATGCTCACGAAATATGGTGAGGCAGAACTGAAAGCCCATTTCGCGGATACGCGGGATACCCTCTGCTACGCAACCAACGATAACCAGGACGCCACCAACGAATTACTGAAGGCCGATGCAGATCTAGCATTGGTAGTTGGCGGATACAACAGCAGCAATACCAGTCATTTGGTGGAATTACTCGAACAGAAATTCCCGACGTTCTTCATCAACGGCGAGAAGGAATTGTTAAGTGCTACCGAGATCGAGCATTTCAACTACCCGTTGCATAAGCTTGAACGCTCCAAAAATTGGTTACCCACAAAACGGCCATTAACGGTCATCCTTACCAGCGGTGCCAGCTGCCCGGATACCTTGTTGGACCAGGTTATGCTGAAGGTGTTGGTGTTTGTTGAGGGTGCTGAGGATCCGGTTTTGGTTGTTGATGAGTTAGTTGGGTAATTCAAGAAAATGAATCTCCGGATCGCGACCATATTCTTTTTAATCATTTTAGTTGGTCGAAGTTTTGCTTGTTCATGTATAGATAACGGACTCGCTGGGAATTTCGCAAGATCCGTTAATGTCTTCGAAGCCGTAGCGATCGGTTCAAGGATCGTAAAGACCGATGACCCTCAGTCTCCACAAATGCGTGAGATCGTGTTGTTCGTAGGACACCAGTACAAAGGTCATGTTCAGAGGAAAGTGCATATTCGAACAAAGATCAGCGGCGTGTCTTGCGGGTCATTACTTCCTTTTGGTGGCAGATACCTTGTCTTTGCGTATTCCAGCGAGGCCGAGGGATCAATGCTTTACACGTCATTATGCTCAGGAAATAAACTCTTTCCATTCTGGAGGTTCGGATTGCGCCAAAATGTGCGCCGATTGGCTCGTGGAGAAAAGATCCCAGTGACGTCGAAATGGGCCAAGGTTCCAAGTTGGTAGTGGAGAGGCACAGGGCAAGAAGAATCCTTTTGGATGTGTAGTAAACCGTCTAATTCAGCCGGGATGAAACCAAGTTGCCCGCTGTGAAGTCAAGCTACATCTTAATAAGAATAATCCGCACACTGAAGTAGATCCCGATAGATCTATAACAAACAGCGTAATAGCTGTACCTTACGTCTAGAAACAAAAGCTCTGCTTCATGCGCCTCACTCTATTTGCACTGATCCTATTCAATATCCCGCTTGTTCTGGCGCAGAACACCCCCATTTCGCTTGTACCGGACGTAACCGTTGAACACTATTTGGATATACAGCCGAATGTTTCGCGCATGGTATATGACGCTGTTTCTGACAGATTGCATTACCTGACCGTTGATGGTGACATCTACTTGATCGATCACGGACCAACCGGGCCCATGGACACGTTGTTGTTCACGAATGCGGACCATGGTATTACAAATGCACAGGGAATGGTGTTCCACGATAGTGCGTTGTTCATCTCAGGAAATATCTCCAATGGAAATTACTGGGAAGGTGTTGTTGCGCGTGGATCGTTACTTCCTGATGGCTTGCGTCAATGGAACGAACTGGCCCGCACTGAACCATATGCGC
>Ga0073900_10001894_pt1 | contig 11303 bp, 7 predicted proteins | sample KloWWTmetKNB5Kit_FD_66666 | JGI IMG/M metagenome (GOLD analysis project Ga0073900, IMG submission 66666) | Active sludge microbial communities from Klosterneuburg, Austria, studying microevolution and ecology of nitrifiers - Klosterneuburg... | ecosystem: Engineered > WWTP > Aerobic digester >... | reverse complement strand
AGTAAGGTGAGATTCCTCAGCCGGCCTGCCAGCTGAGGAAAGACAATTGATTAGGTGGAGATAAGGGGGCGGCGAAATTGACTAATCGAGGGGCAATTTCGCCGCCTCTTTATTTATCAGAATTCTGCCAGTCATTTCGAAGGAACCTTTAGGTGACTGAGAAATCTCATGAATAGAACCTAGAGTTGCCTGGTTCTTTCTTTTATATCAGCTTCTATCTTCAAAATCTCTCCATATAGTACAAAGAAATATATGATCTGCCTGTTCTAGCTAAATTTCTCGTTTTAAAATCAGGTCTTATGCTATGCTCTAAAAGAGAGCCTTATCCTAAATTCGCCATGATCAGTTTACCAATCCTTTTCACCTAAATTCCGAAATGAACCCGATTTTACCTCAACAGGCAAAATATTCTAGCTGGGCTTTAAATTGGTCTATTCTTCCCTCATAAAAAAATCCTACGACAAATTCATTTCACAATAAATCTACCGTAGGATAGTATATCAACTTTTCTCTTAAAACTTCATTCCTGCAAGCGCCGGATTGGACATTCTCTTGCGATCACTTTCAGTCAATACGATCTTGCGAAGTCGTTGACTTTTAGGCGTTATTTCTACGTATTCATCAGCTTGAATATATTCGAGTGCTTCTTCCAGTGAGAACTTTCTCGCCGGTGGAATTTTAGTAGCGTCATCTTTACCCGCAGCCCTGAAATTGGTCAATTGTTTTCCCTTAACAATATTGATCACCAAGTCATTCTCACGGGAATGCTCGCCTACTATCTGGCCTTCATAGATCTCATCACCTGCTTCTGCAAAGAAACTGCCACGATCTAATAGTTTATCTATTGAATAAGCGGTACAGGCACCTGTCTCCATTGACACTAATACTCCTGCAGATCGTCCCGGCACTTCACCTTTATAAGGCTCGTATTCGAAAAAACGGTGATTCATTACCGCTTCACCGGCCGTAGCAGTAAGCAATTGATTTCTAAGCCCCATGATACCACGTGAGGGAATCTTAAATTCGAGGTGTTGCATATCGCCCTTAGGCTCCATCACTGTAAGTTCGCCCTTACGCTGAGTGGTGTACTCGATTACCTTCCCGGCGTACTCAGCAGGAACATCAACGATCATGATTTCTACCGGCTCGCATTTCACGCCGTCGATTTCACGTAAGATTACTCTAGGCTGACCTACCTGAAGTTCGTAGCCTTCGCGACGCATGGTTTCTATCAAAATAGATAGGTGAAGAATTCCTCTTCCAAATACCATGAATGCTTCGGGTGATTCAGTATCCTCTACTCTCAGAGCCAGATTTTTCTCAGTCTCCTTGATCAATCGATCCCGGATGTGACGTGAGGTTACAAATTTACCTTCCTTACCGAAGAAGGGACTATTATTGATAGTGAACAGCATGTTCATAGTAGGCTCATCTATGTGAATACCTTCCAATGGTTCCGGATTTTCAAAATCACAGATAGTGTCTCCAATCTCGAACCCTTCTATACCTACTATAGCGCAGATATCTCCAGAACGAACTTCGGTAGTTTTCACTTTACCTAATCCTTCAAATGTGTATAGTTCCTTTACCCGGCTCTTAGTTTGTGCCCCATTTCTTTTGAATAGTGTCACCGGCATATTTTCTTTGATTATACCTCGGCTAACTCTACCGACCGCAATCCGGCCGACAAACTGTGAATAATCCAGTGAAGTAACTTGCATCTGCACTGTACCTTCCTGGAAAGGTGCTTGAGGAATATACTGGACGATGGCATCTAGCAGTGGGGTGATATCCTCTGTCTTATTGCGCCAGTCTGTACTCATCCAGCCTTGCTTCGAAGAACCGAAGATAACAGGGAAGTCCAACTGATCATCAGTAGCATCAAGTGCATAAAATAGGTCGAAGATCAATTCATGAATCTCATCCGGACGGCAGTTTTCTTTATCTACTTTATTGATAACTACGATCGGCTTCAAGCCTAGAGCTAATGCTTTAGTAGTAACAAAACGAGTCTGAGGCATGGGCCCCTCGAATGCATCCACTAGCAAGATAACACCATCAGCCATTTTAAGTACGCGCTCTACCTCACCACCGAAATCTGCGTGACCTGGGGTGTCAATGATATTGATCTTTACGTCTTTGTAGCGAACGGCTACATTCTTCGATACGATGGTGATGCCACGCTCCCGCTCCAGGTCATTGTTGTCCAGGATTAATTCACCCGGTGCCTGATTGTCTCTGAACTGATTGGTCTGGTGTAGAATCTTGTCAACCAGTGTGGTTTTACCGTGGTCAACGTGGGCGATTATCGCGATATTTCTGATTTGTTGCATTAAGCTTTGTCAATTTTGGCGCAAAGATAAGTTTAACTGATGGAAAAATAATACATAGACCTTCAAAAACGTCATATTTTTTATTCTGAATACATTAATAATCAGCGAATTAGGCACATTGCCATACATAATTAGGCAAAATGGTATGCCTAACAAAATAATAGGAGAACAATCTGAGCGATGGCTGATCGTATTTTGAGGTGCTTCGCTTTAGCGTGTTGGCGCTTTAGCTAGTTGTCTTTTGCTTCTTGCTCCCTCATGATATACGTTGTCACCTGTCACATCAGCCTTCGGCTGATTAGTCTTTGGGGCGCTACGCTCTTGGTCTTTAGCAATTTGCGCTTTTGCATGTTAGCACATGGGCATATTAGGTGGTTAGCAGGAATTTACAAGTCACTTGTCATTTTTTGGTCTTTGGAATTTAGCCTTTAGTCTTATAGCAGTCAAGTTTTCCCTACATTTGAAATATGCAACCTGAAAGTTTGGAAAGTATCCGCTTATTACCAAAGATTGAATTGCACCTGCACCTCGATTGCTCACTGAGTGAATCTGCTATAACTCAGTTAATTCCCGGCATCACACACGAGGAATATCTGGAAGAATATACATTGCCTGAGAAGATATCGGGTCTAGAGGAGTTTCTCTCACATACTGAGAAATATGTGCTACTACTGCAGACTCAAGCAGCCTTAGAATTAGCTGTTCAAGATATTTTCAAACAATTAAAAGCAGATAATGTCATCTACGCAGAGATTCGATTTGCTCCTTTTCTTCATACTCAGGAAGGTCTTAGCGCAGATGAAGTAGTTTCCATCATCTCTGCTCAGACCGAAATAGAAATTGAAAAGCATGGCATTCAGGCGGGATTGATACTGTGTACGCTTCGTCACTTTACCACCGCCCAGAGTATGGACACCGTCCACCTCGTAGAGAAATACCGCAACAAAGGAGTATGTGGGTTTGACATAGCCTCGAATGAACACCTATCACTCTTACCCCACGTCATCGCCTTTGAGTATGCTCATCATGCTGAGATCAATTGCACAGCGCACTGTGGCGAAGCCAGAGGAGCAGAAAGTGTCGTTGAAGTATTAGATATACTAAATCCGACTCGCTTGGGTCATGGAGTCAGATGTATCGAAAATGATGATCTGGTACATAAGTTGATCCGAGAACGAATTCACCTGGAGTTCTGTCCCACCTGCAATGTCCAACTCGACGTGGTACCCTATTATCGCTTGCATCCCATCGACGGCCTGTATCGCAGCGGCATGCAGCTCAGTGTCAATACCGACAATCGCAGTCTGACAGGCATCGATCTCACTGGGGAATATGAAAAGTTAACCAGGTACTTTGGTTGGGAGAAAGCTGATTTCTACGCCACCAACTTGATGGCTCTCAGAGCCGCCTTTACTTCCGATTCAATCAAAGAAGCGCTCGCAGATAAATTAAGATCAGCGTATGTCGATTAGGCTTTGATTTTCAAAATTGCAAGCAGCTTAGTATTGACAACTATTTTAACTGCAGGTAATATTTCGTTGCTAGAGGATTTTAAAAATCACCAGTTACATCTCTTGACCGGAATAATTTGAAAAATTTCAAGAGAAATTGAAAGAGTAATAAATCTTTTATGTTTGGTAATTATGTTATTTATTTTAGCGTACTACTCGGTACTACTTTTTATGCAGTAAGATTTTAAGTCTTGCTTCATCGTGTTCTTTAAATGCGTTACTTGCTTCCAAATGTTTTTCCATAGCGTCCATATCATCACCAACTATCGTTGCACTAAATTCCCATGCCCTTTGCATCATGCGGATATAAGTAAGTGGATCGTACTGTCGAGTAAGCCGTCTTAATGCCCCCAAGTAATCATCACGGTAAACAGTGGGAATAATAATTCTTGTTTGACTGTTTTTTACTAATTCTGCATTCATCATGACTCTTGCTATACGCCCATTGCCATCTAGAAAGGGATGAATTTCGCTAACTAAAAACATTAGATAGATTGCTTTAGCAAAAGTATGTGTAAGAGCCTGATAATAGTCAAAACCTTTTATAAGTGTACCCTTTACTAATGTGTGTTCTACAAAATACGTTTCACCGGCCCTATTATTTTTATTTTTAAACCGTCCCGGATCCTTTGATTCTCTTGCATTCAATAAGAAGCTATGTCGAAACAATAGTAACTCCAACATTTGTTCTGGATCTGCCGGTGTAATATTCATCTCAGTTTTATTGCTAACGAGTTTGTATGTACCCAATACATCATGTGAATCTTCATTGCGGCTTGGCATTGGTGTGTCAGTTTCTATTATTCGTTTTGCATCTTCCAATTCAAATTCTGTTCCTTCTATGTAATTGGAAAAATAAGCTTCATAAAAAGCAAAGTTGTGGAAAGATTGATTACTTAAATTCCTTTCAGGCATGTTTGCAAATTCCCGTTGCTCTAATTCTACAAATAGTTTTTCAAACAAGGTTAGTCTTATGGGGTCGTAAGGATTACCTAATGCCCTTGCAATAGCCACTGGCGATGATAATATTTTTGAAGGTTGAGTAGAAAGCAATGCGCCGATGAGTTTGTTTAATTTCTCAAACTCACTTTTCATATCTATTTTATTAGCTATTACCTTCGTTCTTTCTCTAAACTCATTTAACCCCGCTTCTCCTTTTACCCTAATAATATCTTCTAATTTTTTTTCAATTTCAGTAACGGATATCGATTTTGATATGGATCCCTTCTGGCGACTCTCTTGCAAATTTTCAAGCAATGCCCTTTCAGTTTGTGAAACAAATAAATCACCCGAAAAACGATTATCACCTTGTATTGGAGCATAACCTTTCATAAACCGAAGTGTAATACCAGGAAGGTTGATTTTTTTAGTATAGGTATAAGTAAGAAAGATATGACCTGCTGATGTGGGCTGAAACTCTAGTGCCGACCTGTGGCTAAGCAGAGCTCCGGAGTACAACTTACCCAGTATAGTAAAAAGGTTACGCCTAATAATTGTTTCCGGACTATCCACAAAATTAGGCGTATAAATGCGGGAAGCTATTTTTCGCAGCTTGCCGGATTTTTCCAACTTAGAAATTTGCTTGCTAATCTGTGATTTACTCGAAGAAAAAATAACTTCTTGTAGATTATGTGATAAAATATTTTCCACTAAAATGAAAATTCAAACAAAAATAGCAAAAAATTTCCATTAAAGTGGTGATTTAGGAAAATATTTTCCACTATAGGTTATATTAATTTCCTTCTCACTCCTAATATTGGTAAGTAAGCTCGAGGAAAATCGCTAAATAAACTCCATTGTTGTATTTTAATCCTAGTCAGTAGTTTTCTTAAGCCCAAATACATCCCGATATAATATGCTTGGTACCTACAACTATTTTTTGAACTGACCTTAATTCATTGCCAAATTATTCTTAAAAATACCAATTAGCGAATTTATTCCGGTATGAGCTTATTTATAGAAAATTTCCAATAAATTGATGAGATAGAAATATATTTTCCGCTATAAGCTTTAATATTTTCTTATCGCTCAATTATTAGCAACCTTTCCACTTTGCGAAAAATGTCTTACAGTTTGAGGATTTTGCGCGTGGTGATCACCCTATGTTCCGCATCCAATACCTGAACCACATAGACGCCAGCAGCCCAATTGCTCACATCCAGAGCGGGTTTGTAGTCGAATAGATGCGCCTTGCCTTGTAGATCGGTCATTCTGACTTGTACCGGTATCCGGCTGAAGCTTCCGGAAATATTCAGTTGCTGATACAACGGATTGGGATAGAAGGATACTACAGATTCTACAAGGTTATCTGTAGAGCTAGTAGCAGACGGAATTGTTATTTTGGTTTTTATGGCTTTATCACCTGTATTACCACCATTGTTGTTGGCAGCTACCATCGCTGTGTAGAAAGTTACATCGCCTAGATTGGTAGCAGGCGCCTTCCAGTTGATGAGAAAGATATTGGACGCACTGGGTTTCGAATGTTCCGCATACTGTCTGTTCTTAAGTACAGTTAGCTGAGTCCCGGCCACCGGATTCAAAAATCCATTTAGCGGAGTATTGGTCTTATCCTCCAGCCCGATCATTTGAAAACCATACACAGCCGGTACGGTCATTCCATCCGGCTTTATTTTAAGTGTGATCTGATATGTTTGGCCCGGGAAATACGAAGTCACTGCCACTCCATTTGTATCAGCAATAGTCAGTTCGGGCGTGATGCTATAGGTATTATCCTTGTGACAATCAGAACAAAAGTAACTCTTGTCACCCGGTGCACCGGTATTACCTTCTCCGCCTACCTTAGCGCGGCCATTCTTATTACTCATGAATAAAAGCAATAAGCTACCCATGAAGGCTAAAGGAATCAGTCTTTTCATTTTATTATTTTAAAAAATTGATGGAATAATGTGTTTGGGGAAATAAAAGTACATTAAATCTCTATTTTACTGTTACATATCAAGAAAAATAAATTCATTACTTAGAATAGATATAAATAAGGAATAGTACGAGTTAAATTTCACTTTGCTTTACTTTGTTAATACTTTTGCACTACATTAAATATAGACCTGAATGAGCTGGTTTTCAACATTTATTACCTCCAAAATAGGCCAAAAGTTCGTCATGAGCTTGACCGGCTTGTTTATTATACTTTTCCTGGTGATTCACCTCATAGGCAATCTGCAGTTACTGATGAATGACGGCGGAGAGGCGTTCAACCGATATGCGCACTTCATGTCACACAATGTGATAATTGAGGTGATTTCATTCGGTCTGTACTTCTTTATATTGCTTCACGCTGTGCAGGGGATTGCATTTGCCCTCAAAAACCGCAAAGCACGTGGCGAAGTTCGATATACTAAGAATTATCAGGGAAACAAAAAATTTGCAGCTACTAATATGGCTCTATTGGGCTCTTTAATTTTATTTTTTATCATCCTCCATATGAAGGATTTTTGGTGGAAATATAAATACGCAGGTCAGGTACCTGATGGCAATCTGTATAATGCGGTAGCAGCTTCTTTCTCCCAATGGTGGATTGTAGCCTTTTACCTCTTTTCAATGGTGGTATTATTTTTTCACCTTTCACATGGCTTCTACAGTGCTTTCCGTACGCTAGGCGTTCATAATAAGAAATATACGAGCATATTACGCTTTCTCGGACTTGCATACTCTATAATAGTCTGTTTGGGTTTTGCCATCATACCGATTGTCTTCTATTTCCAACATAACTAATCAATTCCTCCTTAGGAGGTCAAAATAAATTTTGCACCAATGAAGTTAGACGCAAAAATTCCAGAGGGAACCATTGAAGATAAATGGACCAAATACAAATCGTCCATTCATCTCGTCAATCCCAGCAATAAAAGACATCTGGAGGTAATCGTGGTCGGTTCCGGTTTAGCCGGCGCCTCAGCTGCCTCTACCCTGGCCGAGCTGGGGTACAAAGTAAAGGTCTTCTGCTTTCAGGATAGCGCCCGCCGCGCACACAGCATCGCCGCTCAGGGTGGCATCAATGCAGCGAAAAACTACCAAAATGATGGCGATAGTGTCTATCGTCTGTTTTATGATACAGTCAAAGGAGGCGACTACCGCTCCCGTGAGGCGAACGTATATAGACTGGCTGAGGTCAGTGGCAACATCATCGACCAGTGCGTGGCACAGGGCGTACCCTTCGCACGTGAGTACGGTGGCTTGCTGAGCAACCGTTCTTTCGGCGGCACACAGGTACAGAGGACATTCTATGCAGCCGGCCAGACCGGTCAGCAATTACTGCTGGGTGCATATTCAGCTCTGGAGCGGCAGGTCGGCATGGGCAAAGTACAGATGTATGCTCGCCATGAGATGCTCGAAGTCGTCAAGATAGACGGAGTAGCCCGTGGCATCATAGCCCGGGATCTAATCACCGGCAAGCTGGAGCGACACTTCGGCCATGCAGTTCTACTATGCACCGGCGGATATGGCAACGTCTTCTTTCTATCCACCAATGCAATGGGGAGCAATGCTACTGCGGCTTGGAAAGCGTACAAAAAGGGCGCTTATTTTGCCAATCCCTGCTATACACAGATCCACCCTACCTGTATCCCGGTCGCCGGTAATCACCAGTCCAAACTGACCCTCATGTCAGAGTCACTAAGGAATGACGGACGTATCTGGGTTCCAAAGAAACAACATGATTCACGCCGCGGCAATGAAATACCTGAGGAAGAGCGCGACTATTATCTAGAGCGACGATATCCGGCCTTTGGCAACTTGGTTCCCCGCGATGTAGCTTCCCGAGCAGCCAAAGAGCGCTGCGATGCCGGCCATGGTGTAGGCGCCTCAAAGATGGCGGTCTATCTTGACTTTAATGATTCATACCGCCGATATGGTGAGATAGAAGCTCGAAAGCAAGGACTTGATAATGCTGATGCCGCTACTGTAATAGCGTTGGGCAAAGACATAGTGAAGGAAAAATACGGCAACCTGTTTGATATGTACAAGCAGATCACCGGTGAAGACCCCTATGAAGTACCCATGCGGATTTATCCCGCCGTCCACTATACTATGGGTGGCCTTTGGGTTGACTATAATCTGATGACAACAGTTCCGGGTTTATATTCCCTGGGAGAATGTAATTTCTCAGATCACGGAGCCAACAGGCTGGGAGCTTCTGCATTGATGCAGGGCCTCGCAGACGGTTACTTTGTCATTCCCATCACTATAGGAGAATACCTGGCAAAAGACATCAGTACAGCAGCTATCCCGACCACCCACGAAGCTTTCGAAGCTGCAGAGATCGAGGTACAAGCCAATATCGATCACCTGATGGGCGTACAGGGCACACACTCAGTGGATCACTTCCATAAGCAATTGGGCAAGGTCATGTGGGAAAGATGTGGTATGGCACGAAATGCAGAGGGTCTGCGAAAAGGTATACAAGAGATCAGAGCAATCCGTGAAAACTTTTGGAAAGATGTGCGCATCCCCGGCTCAGCAATGGATCTCAATCCCGAGCTAGAGAAAGCAGGCCGAGTAGCTGACTTCTTGGAACTCGGTGAGCTGATGTGTATGGATGCACTTGACAGAGCCGAATCATGTGGCGGTCACTTCCGTGAAGAATATCAGACTGCAGAGGGAGAGGCACTCCGAAATGATGCCGACTTTTCTTATGTCTCTGCCTGGGAATATATAGCCGGACGTGATCCTGAACTACACAAGGAAGAACTTGAATTTGAAAATATAAAAATTGCACAACGGAGCTATAAATAACATTTGATCCGGAGTACAAAAAAATGAATAGTAATTTATAATAATAACAGCACCCGAAAAAGAATAAATAAATGAAACTGACGCTGAAAGTTTGGAGACAGAAAAATACCAAAACCAAGGGCAATTTCGAAACCTATCCGGTAACTGATATCTCCCCAGATATGTCCTTCCTTGAGATGTTTGACGTGCTCAATGAGCAGCTTATTAATGAGAATGCAGAGCCGATCGCATTTGACCATGACTGCCGTGAGGGTATCTGTGGTGCGTGCAGTATGTATATCGATGGTCGGCCTCATGGTCCCTCTCGCGGGATCACTACGTGTCAGTTGCATATGCGTTCATTTAAAGATGGCGACACAATAGTGGTGGAGCCCTGGCGGGCCAGTGCCTTTCCGGTCATCAAAGACTTGGTGGTAGATCGCAGTGCCTTCGATCGTATCATGGCAGCGGGTGGATACGTTTCAGTTAATACGGGGAATGCCCAGGATGCCAATAATCTACCCATTAGTAAGCAAATAGCTGATGAAGCTTTCGAGGCGGCTGCTTGTATAGGATGTGGCGCCTGCGTGGCCGCTTGTCCGAACTCTAGTGCGATGTTATTTACTTCAGCTAAGGTGCATCAACTCAATTTACTTCCTCAGGGTAAGCCTGAGAAAGATGAGCGCTCGCGCAATATGGTACACCAGATGGATAGAGAAGGCTTCGGCGGTTGTTCCTTTGTGGGCGCCTGCGAATACGAATGTCCTAAGTTTATCACACTAGATAATATTGCTGCGATGAATCAGGATTATCTACAAGCAAGTCTATCGGGACAGGAATAGAACTATCCGTCTTTAGACCTCTCCAAAATTGTGGGCGTGCCCCCGCCGTTGTCGGGGTCGGGCTATTCGCTTTATTTACTCCTCACGTCGCGCATGTTCGCTACTATCCCTCACGCTACTCCCTTTGCAACCTTGGCGGAATCATTGGTGCTGCTATTACCTCAAATCTTTCTTCACTTTCAAGAACCCTTGTTTTTGACACAAGGGTTATCGTATAAGTACAATTAAAAAATAGTACTTTTTCCTGCAGTTTTAAATTAAGGTTTAACGTAGATGTTTATTCGAAATTAAGCTAGATATCTAAAGATTTTATGGTTTTCAATGTTGATGTTCGAGATAGAGGGCGGCAAAATTTATAAATCGCGGGTAAATTTTGTCGCCCTCACTTTCTCTTGAATCTACGCAGTCATTTCGAGGGTGCCTCCAGGCACTTGAGAAATCTCATTTTATAACCCCTTTTATCCTTCAATAATGAAGCCAACAAGAGAAAATTTACCCATTTTAAAGCTCGACTACAGACTAAAGCGAAATGACCCAAAGCGCCAATGTGCTAAAATGGGGATGCCCTAAAACGCTTCTAATCGTCTAACTTTTTAACTTCTTAACCTTTTAACTTCTTAACCTTTTAACTTCTTATCCTTTCCACTCCTCACTGCTTCACAAACTTCCCCGCTCCTACGGGTCTAGTACCTTCCATGATCTGATATACATACACGCCGGGCGGCAAAATTTATAAATCGCGGGTAAATTTTGTCGCCCTCCCTTTCTCTTGACTCTACGCAGTCATTTCGAGGGTGCCTCCAGGCACTTGAGAAATCTCATTTTATAACCCCTTTTATCCTTCAATAATGAAGCCAACAAGAGAAAATTTACCCATTTTAAAGCTCGAC
>Ga0073900_10001893_pt1 | contig 11303 bp, 12 predicted proteins | sample KloWWTmetKNB5Kit_FD_66666 | JGI IMG/M metagenome (GOLD analysis project Ga0073900, IMG submission 66666) | Active sludge microbial communities from Klosterneuburg, Austria, studying microevolution and ecology of nitrifiers - Klosterneuburg... | ecosystem: Engineered > WWTP > Aerobic digester >... | reverse complement strand
AAGGACGATTTATTCGATTATAATGATGATGACATCGGAAAACCAAGAGGCATCGATATCAAAGAGAAAAAGATGACTTTGCCCTTGATATATTCATTAAACAAAACAGATAGAGCCACTAAAAACAAGATCATCAACTATATCAAAAACGAAAGCGAAAATGAAGCTCGAGTAAAAGAAGTGATTGCTTTTGTAAAACAAACTGGTGGACTAGAATATGCTGAGCAAGTGATGCGTAATTATCAAAATGAAGCCATCGAAATCCTAGCTTCATTTCCACAAAACGAAGCTAGAGAAAGCCTAAAACAATTGGTCTTCTTCTTTACTTCGAGAAAAAATTAGAATTTATCGACTCGTATTTCTTTGACTGTTTTCGACCCTATTTCGCCTGAAGCGTACACAAATAATCTGAAAACTTCCTTAGATGTGGTAATCTTCGCCACTTTATACTGCGATGATTTGTCCTTGGAAGTTCCTTTATGAATGACTTCTACTGATAGGACCTTATAATTACTCAAAAATGTCTTTAATTTAGATAAAGCTGCCTTTTTATTCAAAATCTGTTGATCTTCAAATACACAAAAGTCAATATTCTCTTCGAGATATGATTCCATAGTAGCATAATCAGCACTCTTGAGCGCTGTAAAAAAGGCCGCTTCATTTTGAGCCAAAAGCTGACTAGCAACAGTCAGAAAAATAACAGCCATTATTTGTTTCATTTATCTTATTTTAAGTTATGTATCAAAACTGATTGCAATAATAATTAAATGTATTAAGTTTGCACACTACTTTGAAACGAAAAATTGGATAAAAAAAGTTTCAGTAAAGTTGTTAAAATATCTTTAAATATCCATTTTTTATATTTAACATATTGTAGTTCAATATTTTGTGTTTGTTTATTTTCAAAAAATATATCGATAATGAATAATGTAGCGCTTATCATCCTAGATGGCTGGGGAATAAATAATGATAAAAATGTTAGTGCCATCGCCGCCGCAAACACGCCTGTCGTGGATAATTTGAAAGCACAATATCCACATGCATGCCTTACTACCTTTGGTGAAAATGTAGGGCTGCCAGATGGACAAATGGGCAATTCTGAGGTAGGACATATCAATATCGGAGCAGGAAGAGTCGTGTATCAAGAACTCGCCAGAATAAATAAGGCATTTCGTGATAAGGAACTACTTACTAATCAAGTTTTTCTGGATGCGATCCAGTATGCAAAATCTCATACCAAAAGAATCCATCTCCTCGGTTTGGTATCTGATGGTGGCGTACATTCACATATAGATCACTTGGCCGGATTATGCGAAATTTTGAAAACCGAAGGGCAAGATATTGAAGTCTTCATCCACGCTTTTATGGATGGTAGAGATACAGATCCCAAATCAGGGAAAGATTATCTAACACGAATTTTATCCATTATCAAAGATAGCAATATCCATCTAGCAACGGTCATTGGTAGATATTATGCTATGGACCGAGATCGCAGATGGGAAAGGGTAAAATTGGCTTATGATCTTTTGGTTCATGGTAATGGAAAAGCCTCTGATGATATGCTCGCAGATATGCAAAATAGCTATGATGAAGGTGTCACGGATGAGTTTTTGCAACCATTATATAACAATCATCTTGACAAAAACAAACTGAATATCCACGATGATGATGTAGTGATTTTTTACAACTTTCGTACCGATCGGCCACGTCAACTTACTGAAGTACTGACGCAAAAAGACTTTCCCGAATTCGATATGCACAAACTAAATCTATATTATGTGACATTTGCTAATTACGATCAGAATTTTGAAAATATCCATGTGGTCTTCGAGAAAGACAATCTCAAAAACACCTTAGGTCAGGTAATAAGTGAAGCAGGATTGACCCAATTGCGCATAGCTGAGACCGAAAAATATCCACATGTTACTTTCTTTTTTAATGGTGGTACTGAAGATAAGTTCGTTGGTGAAGATCGCATTATGGTACCATCACCCAAGGTTGCTACTTACGACCTGAAACCTGAAATGAGTGCTCTAGAAATCACGGACCAACTAATAGAGTATATAGAAAAAAATACACCCAATTTCATTTGTCTCAATTATGCCAATACGGATATGGTGGGACATACTGGTATTTTTTCTGCTGCTGTAAAAGCAACCGAAACAGTGGACCAATGCCTTGGAAGATTGATGCAAACACTGCTTAAATACAATTATAAAGCCGTAATTATTGCTGATCACGGTAATTCTGACATAATGGTGAATCCTGATGGAAGTCCCAATACTGCCCATACTACCAATCCTGTTCCGATCATTTTTGTAGGTAATGATGTAAATAAAAGCAATTTTTCAGTCAAAGACGGTAAGTTGGGAGATCTTGCGCCAAGCATACTTTCATTGATGGGAATAGACCGCCCAAAAGAAATGGCTGGAGATATCATCATAAAAAAATTGTATCTGCTAATATGAAAAAGGAACGGAAGGATGATAGTTTTTTAAAACAAGCCTATTATAAAGGTGGAGATACTGCATTGAAGGAATTCATAAGTCAAAATCTCAAATATCCTGAATCATCTAAAAAAAATAAAATCGAAGGTGATGTCCATATTCGCATGGATATCAGTCACAAAGGGCTTGTAATTGATACCAAAATCATAGTCGGCCTAGATGACGCATGCAATGAAGAAGCAATTCGGGTAGTGAAACTACTGCAATATATCGTACCAAAATCACCAAGAAGGCTGAAAGTAACTTATCATAAAAGTATTCGCATCCACTTTAGGCTGAATCAGCCACATCTAAGCCAAAATCCCGAAAACCAACATATTTCGTCGCCTTCTCAACAAATACAATATACCATCATCAGCCAAAAACCATCACAAGACATACAGCCTGCATCACCTGTGACATATCAATACTCGATCAAAATACATTAATTTTTCATTAAGAAGTAAGCCTTCATTCGCCGAGTAAAACTATAAAGCCTTACTTTTGGTTTATAGTATTTAGAAAAACAAAAATGAGCAGACAACCAAGGCAACTCAAGGATGCAGACCTTAGCAATCAGATAGAAAGACTACTTTATAAAAATCCCAACACAAGGTTTAATGCCTTACAAGTTTCGAGGAAAATTAATTGTGCCAATCCACATGGTGCAATTATCCGGGTTTTACACAAATTGGTGACCGACAAAAAAGTAAGTCGATTGTCAGAAGACCGATATCAATGGCTACAACAGGCTGATACACAACGCAAAAAAAAGGCCAGAAGTGAAGACAAAACGTTATATACCGGTATTGTAGATATGACCAGAAGCGGCGCAGCTTATATCATCCATTCTGAAAGCGTCGAAGACATCTACGTCAATGCAAAAAACCTAAAAGGTGCACTCCATAAGGATGAAGTAACGGTAGCCGTGACAGATAGCAAAGCTAGACGCAGGCCTGAAGGAAAAATAGTATCCATAGAAAAAAGAGCGCTTACGAGAGTCATAGGTCATATCCGCATATTTAATAATTATGCGATAATGACGCCTGATAATTCGAGGATATATCCTGAAGTACTTCTCCATCATAATGACATCATGGATTGCAAAGATGGTGATCGTGTAGTGATAGAAATTATTTCATGGGGCAAAGGACAAAATAAAGGAATTTGGGGCAAAGTGATCAAAATCCTGGAAGATATTTCGGATATCGAAATGAATATGCAAGCCATTTTATTTTCGAATGGGTTTGATCCTGAATTTTCTGAGGAAGTATTAGCAGAAGCAGAGGCCATGAAAGGAGAAGTCACTGCTGAAGAACTGCAATTGCGAAGAGATTTCAGAGATGTGACGACTTTTACCATAGATCCACTTACAGCCAAAGATTTTGATGATGCCATTTCCCTAAAAAACTTGCCTGATGGCCAGATAGAAATAGGTGTTCATATAGCAGATGTCACGCATTATCTCAAAGAAGGAACGGCTTTGGACAAAGAAGCACTCAAGCGATCAACATCCGTATATTTGGTAGATCGGGTTTGTCCTATGTTGCCCGAAAAGCTCAGCAATGACCTTTGTTCTTTGAATCCAAATGAGGATAAATTTACGTTTTCTGCCGTTTTTGTTTTTGATGCAGATCGAAAAATAACCCAAGAATGGTTTGGGAAGACCATAATCCATTCAGACAGGAGATTTACTTATGAAGAAGCCCAAGAAAGATTAGAAACCGGTACCGGAGATTTTGCTAAAGAGCTTTTAATTCTTAATTCTGTAGCACTTAAATTAAGGAGTGAGCGATATGCCGAAGGCTCCATCAGTTTCGACTCAGAAGAAGTCCAGTTTATCTTGGATGAAACAGGCATGCCTCAAGGAATGTATGTCAGAGAGCGCAAAGATGCACACATGTTGGTAGAGGACTTTATGCTTCTCGCCAATAAAATGGTAGCAACTTATATAGCCAAAAAATCGAAGCCAGAAATTCCATTTATCTATAGAATACATGACTTACCTAATCCAGATAAACTGGCGGATTTTGCGCTTTTTGCCCGCGAATTAGGATTTAATTTTAGAATGGACAAGCCAGAACAGATTACAGAATCTTTCAATCAACTGGCGATAGCCGCAAAAGAGAATGTGGCACTCAAATTACTTGAACCATTGGCTATCCGTACTATGGCAAAAGCGGTCTATTCTACCAACAACATTGGTCATTATGGTCTTGGTTTTGAATATTACACGCACTTTACATCACCTATCAGAAGGTATTCGGATGTGCTGGTACATCGAGGATTGTTCAAAAATCTCACCGAAATAACGCGAGAGGACAAAGAGCTATTAGAGCAAAAAGCAAAACACATCTCAGACCAAGAGAAAAAAGCTTCCGAAGCCGAAAGAGAATCAACGAAATATTTCCAAACTTTATACATTTCATCCTTCATAGGTCAGGAGTTTGATGGTGTCATCTCCGGTATTATAGAAAAAGGTATTTTTGTAGAATTGCTCGAAAGTAAAGTCGAAGGCCTTGTCACCTTTGATAGTATGGGCGAATTATTTTACGTGCCTACTAGCCGATTAAAAGCCACTTCGCGTATCTCTGGTCAAGAATTTTTTATGGGCCAGTCCATCAGAGTAAAAATAACCGCAGCAGATCCAGATACCAGACGCACGGATATGGAATTGGTAGTGGAATGATGGAATTTGTGTAACACACTGATAAACAGCTATAAAACAAAAAATCCCTAATCAATTAAGATTAAGGATTCTTTAAGTGGGTGGGCCCACCAGGACTTGATTAGTATTTGATTATCAATGTGTTAAAATTTAAAATTTATAAGGTGACGTTTGGGGTGACGTTTTTATGAAAAAGTAATAAATTCATATAGTTTCACCAATCCGAATCAATACCCTGTTTCATAGCTTTAAAGTAGTTATACCGTAACATTTCCGAAAGCATGATGATATTACCTTGATGCTGCTCAGAAATATCTTTGCTACATTTTTTGCATAATGGACCAAACCAAAACTCTGCTGGCTTTTCTATTCCATTCAAACCGCTGCCTTTAGTGTAGATATCATAAATGGTTAATCTTACTTTGTTATCCTTCATCTCTGCTTTTACGGTGTAATGGTATTGTATAGGGATATTGTACTTTGTAACATTGTATTCAGAATATCCTTTGCCTATAATGGTACCCTTTTCTTTATCTTCGAGTTCAATGACTGCTTTTCCTGACTTGAATGTATTTACAAACCATTCTTTGGTCATACTAAAAAGAAGATCCTTTGATTTGTCTATACTATCAATTCTTTGGAATACTATGACGCTCATATCATTGTATTCAGCTTTTGTTATTTCCTGACAAATGCTAAATAATGGTATCAATACAAAACCAAACATTACGATCAACTTTTTCATTGGATTCATTTTTATGACAAAGGTATTGAATGAGAATGACTTTCACCACGTTCACCAAAATTGTTGAATGTGAAAAATCCTTCACTTCACAATTTTATGAAATGAAGGATTCACGTTTGATAGAATTGTCAAACGTGATCACCAGGGGAAACTTATTTGATTTGATATCTAACTATCCAAGTGTCCAAGTCGCTTTTCTTGAATATTATCAACCTGTCACGCTGAAAGTGTGGTATCTCATTTTTATACCTTCTAAGGGTGCTTTGTGAAATGTCAAGGTATTCAGCACCTTTGACTAATGACATGTACCCATCAGAACCAAGCATCATCTTTATGTTCTGTGTCAAATCATCTACTTTTTTTATCAGACCTTCTATGTCTGACTGCATTTTTGAAAAATCAACGTTCATACTATTTTGGTTTTAATGATTATTCAGATAACCCTTTGTACTGCCTAGTCAACGAACATGTCATTTCCCTTGCTGGTAGATTATTGTCATCTCGAAAACGGTACAACTTGTTACCTACGAAATCAGATTGGCAAACATTGTGTATCTCAAACAATGTAAGGATTGCTTTTATTTCAGCTTTTGCTGCATCTGTAAGAAAACAAAACGGTCTTGATGATCTAAGGGTATCAAGTAACTCAAAGTCTTCTTTGAAAAACAATGCATCTAATACCATGCCGCTAATGGCAATATGATCGACATACAAAGTGTTTTCGCTTTTCTCCATAGTGGCAACCATGTTTGTATAAATAGCATCAAGGGTATTAATATCATCATCTGTGATCATCGGTGAATAGCATAAAGGGTCTAGGATTATGTTTCTGATTTCACCAGCAGCATACTTACTGACTTCATTGATTGCCTTATCGTATTGGTCCATGGCATCATTGAACATTGAATAAATTGATTTTAAATTTCTCATGATAAACTATTGAATTTTGGTTAATAAATATAATAAAGGGGCTGGCTTATGCAACCAACCCTATAAATCTGTCTAATCTGAATGATCTGAAGCTTTGCGCTTCGATGTCGAAGTATTTTATTACTTCGGGTTTAGGTTTTGATTCTGTGGTTTTGGCTGTATAGTCGAAGCCTGTGAGCGTTCCTTTGGCTATCCTTATAGTACCATCACTTTTGACATACTCGAACGCTACGACGCCCGTTTTCATGCCTGTGACAACTTTGATACGTGACCAAGCAGCTTTCAAAGCTTTAGCGAATGTAGTGAATAAACCAGCCTTAAACATTGACCACGCATTATTGAAAAGTGATACTTTCTTTTCGTTTTTTGTTATTATTGTTGTTGGTGTCGGTTCGGGTGTAGGCATCATTGCAAACAATGCTTTACCATGGTATGTGGACTTTCTGTTTTCTTTGATTGCGTTGTATATCTCAACCGCTTGTTCAGGTGTTATAGTGGTAAGGGCTTTGTCAATCGCTCTGTCGATCTTTGCAAAGTAATGGTATTCTTTACCGTTATCGATATTACCATAATTGTAATCTAGTTCGTTGATTGCGTTGATGATTTCTAATGTTGTCATGGTGTTGTTGTTAAGTTGTGTTATCAATTATGACGCAAAGATAAGTGTTCTTTACATACTACACAAATAAAATGATAATTATTTTTATCATTTAGTGAAAATAATTACATATTTGACAATTATACTTATCTTTGCGGTCTAAAATATAAGATAATGAAACTTAACATTGATAAAGTCCTGAAAGAAAAAGGACTTTCAGCCGTCGGACTATCAGAACTGATGAGCGCAAAAGGTAACCCATTGAGTAGAATATCAATAGGATCCATCATCAACGGAAATTCAAGTCCAAAACTTGAAACGTTGCAGGATATCGCTAAAGCATTGGAAGTACCTTTGTTTGAGTTGTTTGATGATTATGTTCCTGAAAACAGTACACCCATCTATAAAAAGGACCATCAAGGAGAACTTGTGGAAATTGGATATTTGAAAGAATGATTGAGTATTTTTACGATTGGGAAGGGGATGTTGTCTTTAAGTCTGATTCCGAAAACAGAAAGTACTTTGCCAAATTAAAAGGACGTCAAGAAATTGAAGTAAAGTTTGAACACCCGGGCTTTCAGCGTGCTTTTATGGTTGGAGACAAAATATCAAAAGAAGAGTATGACAACTTTTAAAAGTCAATTAGCCAATATATTAACAAACCATCCTGAGTACACTAGAGAACTAATCATTCTCCTTGGTGTGATCAAATTGTGTGATGAGTTGGATGTAAAAAGCTTTGAGACCATTGTTAAGACTTTTGGTATCAAGTCAAATCAATGGTGGCCGCTAATCAACGAAATTACGGAAGATGATGATTGGGAAAACATCATAGAAGGGGAATTGTACCAGCATGTTTTAAACCTTCAGATGTGGATAGGTACACATGATCATGATATAGAAGAAGGATCTGTCTTGTGGTTTTTGATGCAAAAAAGAAACAATGACAAAAAGGATTGATCACTCCATATCATCAACGTCAATGATCTTGGACAAAGTCCTTAACATTGCGTCCTTTTCGGGTTTCTTGCCTAGTGCCTTGATCATATTTGCTTCATCTTGCAAACGGTCTTTTACGGTACGGTAAAATATTTTCCTTTTCAGCAATGTAAAGAAATGGTATAGATATGTGAGTACTTTGTAAGATTCCAGACAATCAATATTGAGACTTACCGCAATACATTGATCATTTTTGCCCTTATCCGCAAAAATAAGATATAGTTCAAAGGGTGACAAATCAAAGGTTTCCACTATGCGATCATATTCTTTGATAATTTCATTTTCCCAAATAGACCGTTTATCCTTTTTTCTGAGATTGGTAAATATTAGCTCCCACACGGCAGGATCTTGCAACATGTAGGACGCTCTTACCTTTTGCACATCTTCAAACGCTTGGTTGTAAGCTTCAAGGGTATCCCAAGATTTTACAAATCTAATTGCAAAATCTTGGTCCCTTTTGTCCGTGTCATTGAAATAAATGTTCGATACTTTTTTGATTAGGGTTACTTCCATATTTACATCATCATTCTTTTACGTTGTTCTTCTTTCATGAACATCTTACGCCACCTTACAAATATTCCTTTTTGGTCTATCTTGACATCCAGCTTTATGGCTTCAATGGATTCTTTCAGTCCTTTTAGTTCGTTTATTACGGCTGCATCATTACCTTTTCCGTTCACCGCTATAAGACCTGGTACTGCTGATGATTTCATTTGATATAGCTTCACAGCTTCTGGTAGCAACGCATTGGGGAATCCGTTTAGTTTGCTGTTTGTGATCGGGTCAACAATCCTTTCTTTCCCATCAAATCTGGCCGTATATCCATCTTGACCAGAATGTTTGCGGTATTTGGCAAATCTAGGGTCTTGATCTACTTGTTCAATACCTTCGATAAATGCAGGAATATCGCTGAATGAGTTTCTTACAGTGGACACGATTGAAGCAATTGAAGCCGCCAATGCTATGCCTGTCGCAATACCTGTAATAATACCAGCAGGTCCACTACCAAAACCTATTGATATTGCCTTAATTGCTTCTGCAGCCGCTACTGCATTTGCCTGTAATATCTGTAATTGAGCTAAAACCCTTTGGGCTTCAACAAACTTCTCACGCTTTTCTTGAAGCTTCGCCAATCGTTCTTCCTCAATTTCAAGTTGCTTGACATTCCCTTTTTCTGCTATCTTTTCAGCATCTTTCACCCTTGATTCTTGCGCTTCAATCTTTTTATCAGCAGCTTCAATTTCAGATTCCAATATCTGATTTATTGAATCTTTGGCAAGGTCACCAGCAAACTTAATGTCCTTTTGGAATTTCTCAAACTCTTCGTCTGACAATCCAAGTATATTCTGGAATAGACTTTGCTTTTTATCCTTTTTAATGCCACTCAAAATCTTTTTTATGGCTTCTGGAATTTCAAATCCTAATTTTTCAAGATACTCAATAATTTTTTCACCTTCATTTTGTAGGCTGTCGAATGCTTCTAAGTCCAAAGGATCACCAAGTCCAGCTTTAAGTTTTGCTTTCAGGTCATCAACGGCACCAACAACAAGGTTCAGTCTATTCTGTAAAGCAGGAACACGGTCCTCTGGTAGTAGTTTATCTAAGTCGATGGCATCAAATCCGCCTGTCTCAAAGGTTAGCTTATTGAGTTCCTTCGATCCTATTTGTTGTATGGACGCTGCAATAGATTGAAATTGTTTTTCAAACCCTTCTTTAAGTTTCGGGTCATTGGTGGATAATATCTGAGCTGCCAATGCTACCAAAGCCCCTTCGATCTCTTTTGCATTACTCACAACGATATCCTTTTGCTGTGTTGGCAATATTTGCAAGATATCAACCTTCCTTATACTTGATTCAAGTATGTCATACTCTTTTACCGCTTGATCTATCAGATTGCCTAGTTTGATAAATTCCGTTTCGTCGGCCAATGGTCCTTTTTTGATTTTCTCATTTTCAAATGGATTAGTATAGTCTGCTTTTACCCTGAGTATGGCAATTTGCTTTGCAGCTTCAATTTTCTCCAATTCAAACGCCAATACCTTTGCGTCTTTTATGGTGTCTCGTTTTTCCTTTTCTCTTATGGCAAAGTTCTTTTCGATATACTGCAATGTGACATCGAGCCGCTTTTGTTCGGCTTCTTTAGCAGCCTTGATAGGGTCATCTTGTTTACCCTTAGAACCGCCACCTGTGGGTTTGGTCGTTGTCGTTGTTGTATTGGTAGGTGCTACATCAAAAAGTTTGTTGATAGTGGCTAAATCAGTGCCAAGAGACTTTTCAAAGTCTTTCAAAGCATCCTGTTCGCCTTCGAGTTCCTTTAATGTGTTCGTGTACCTACTAGCTGCACCATTTGCGGCAAAGAATTGATTATTTAATCTTTCTAAGGCATTGTAAGCCTTTATACTACCTTGTACTATTGGTTCACCATCACGTTTGGAAAATGTAACGGTAAATAGTTTGTTTAATGAAGCTACAACGGCATTTGTTTGTTTATCAAGGTCATCAATAGAGTTTAGGTCAATAGGTAGTTTTAAATCAGCGACAACTTTGTTTAACTCAATCCTTCTTTTACGCTCAATCTCTAGTTGTTTTGATTTGGCTTCACCAGAAGCTTTTAGGGCTTTTTCTATTTTCTCTTCCTGTCCTTGCAATGCTATACGCTTGATGTATAATTCATTCACTTCACGCAAACGAGCCTTTAGTTGGTCATTGGATGCAGTTTCGGCATCTATGTTTTTCAGGAAGAAAGGATACTTTTCTTGAAGTTCAGCAATCAGACCGTTTCTCTTTTCCTGTGAAATGTTTGTTTGGGTAATAGATTGGACTAAACCGTTCAACTCTATTTGTTCCTCCTGAAGCTTTTCGGATACGGGTATTTGT
>Ga0073900_10001889_pt1 | contig 11312 bp, 9 predicted proteins | sample KloWWTmetKNB5Kit_FD_66666 | JGI IMG/M metagenome (GOLD analysis project Ga0073900, IMG submission 66666) | Active sludge microbial communities from Klosterneuburg, Austria, studying microevolution and ecology of nitrifiers - Klosterneuburg... | ecosystem: Engineered > WWTP > Aerobic digester >... | reverse complement strand
TTGCGCAGACGAGCCTGGGCGAGTGCGCCGATGACGCTGCGCCGGGGCGGGGTGGAACGTGGACGACCCTGTTCAACGCCGTGTATGGCTATGACGCGGTTGGCAACATCACCACGATCGACGAGCGCACGCCAAACCTGGGCGAGATCAACTGGTATCAGTATGACGCGCTCGACCGCCTAACCGAATGGCAGAAGGTGATCAATTGGTCGCCACTTGTGACGGCAACCCAGGAGTCGTATCGTTACAACGCCATCGGCAACCTGACCGGGCGCTACGGCGTGAGCGCGACGGCCCAGATCACGTATCCGGCGGCGGGGAGCGCGCGCCCGCACGCGGCAATCGCGACGGCGAGTGGAAACAGTTACACCTACGACGCAAACGGCAACATGACCGTTCGGCGCGAGGCGTCGATATCGGGAACGTTCATCTACACCCAGACTTGGACGGTCGACAACCGCCTGGGTTCTGTTGTCAAGGCCAGCCTCACTGGCACGGTGCTGGCCGTATCCCAATATGCCTACGACGGGGACGGGGTCCGCATCCGCAAGACCGATCCGGATGGGACGACGCTCTATCTCGGCGCGACGGAGGTAACGCTGGCCTATACCCCGCCCATCTTGACCGGCAACACCGGGGTGAGCGCCGACGGCTTTGATCTGCGCAAGGCAGCGACGACCTATGTGTGGGACGCGGGCGCCTTTGACGGCGCGCATGCGATCACCCAGACGGGCTTCGTCCAGACCCGGGTGGACACGCGCAACAGCGGCCATCGGATGTTCGGCCTGTCGAACGTCGACGGGGACGTGTCATTCTGCTCGCTGCGGCACGCCTGGTTCCTGGCAAAGGGGGGCGGGCTGTGGGTGTATGAGAACTGCGCGGCGGTCTACACGCCCACCATCACGTATGGGGTCAACGACCAGATCAGGATCGAGGTGGAGGGCGGCTACGTGCGCTACAAGATCCAGCCGGGCGGCGGCGGGTGGCAGACGCTATACACGAGCACGCTGCCGGTGACCGCGCCGCTGTATCTCGACACGGCGTTCCTGACTCTTGGGTCGACGCTGAAGGACATCCGGTTCGTGACCGGTTCAACGGGCGCGGTCAGCGTAATCCGGACCTACTACACGTTTGGCGGGGCGCGGGTGGCGATGCGCGACGGGGCGGGCGCGGCGCTGGTGTATCTGCACGGCGACCAATTGGGGAGCGCCACGCTGGCGACGAGCATGACTGGCGCGGTCGTATCGCAACAGCGCTACAAGCCCTACGGCGAAGTGCGCTGGAGCAGCGGCAGCATGCCGACTGACTTCACGTTCACATCGCAGCGGGCGGGGCCGGCGAACTACGTTGGCTCGCTGATGGACTATGTGGCCAGAGGTTATTCCCCTGCGTTGGGCAGATTCATCAGCGCGGACACGATTGTGCCAGGGGCGGGGAATCCGCAGGCGTTCAACAGATACATGTATGTCCTTGGAAATCCGCTTGGGCTGCGCGACCCAAGCGGTCACGCGGGGTGCCAGGGATGCGTATATCTCGACTTCTTGCAGGCCATTGCTTCGTTCTTCGATGGTTTCGGTCATCGTCTATCAGACAACTCGTCACTTGGCGCAGTAACGGCGCTCGAGGTGGCGCGTGACGCCTATCCCTCGCCTGCGGATTCTGACGCATATCGAAACGGCGAAAGCGTAGCCGATATCATCAGCATCGTCCAGGGAGCGGCCGAAATCGGAGGAGGGTTGGGCGGCGCAGCCGGGGCTATCGCAGGCGGGGTTGCGTGTGTGGGCCTCACCGCGGGTGGCTGCGTGGTCGTCGTCGCGCCCGGCGTCCCGGCGGCTGTGGCGGCCGGGGGAGCGGCCGCGATGCATGGCACTGCAATGCTGGCCAAAATCGGAAATGGCCCCCAGCATGCGAAGAACGGCAGCAATACCAGCTTCACGCGACACCGTTCTACCCTTCGGGATCGCATGGAGAGAGCAGGAGCAAAGCCTGCCGACATGAAGCGTCCGGAAGCGCATCATGATCTTCCGTGGGAGTTCAAACCCTGGTTCAATGAACGCGGCCTCGACCCAAACGATCCGCAGTTCGGTCGCTGGGTCGAAGGTTCGCCTGACGGTCCGCATCAGGTATGGACGCCGAAATACAGCGATGCTTGGAGAGCATTCATCGAACGCAAACCTACGGCGTCGGTGGACGATATACTTCATTATCTGGACCAGCTTCGCAGCAGTGGGGAGTTTCCCTCGCGCTGATTGATTGACTGATGGAAGATTTCTACCGTCTGAGCAACAATACAAGCCACTTTCCCAGGTATGCATGGGCGGGAACCGTAATACGCGAGGGCTGGGAGAATGAGCCAAGTTGTGATATCTGTGGTCAAGGACCGGAAGAGGTGCCCCGAAGCCTCGACGTGGTCATCACAAAGGGCAGCAAGTACCCAGACATTATTGGCTGTGGGGCCTTTCCATACCTGATCGTGTCAGGGCGAACGGTTCTCACCTGGAGGGCTCACGGGATAGGGGGATTCGACATCTACCCCGTGACGATCGTGGAGGTCCGGCCTAAACGTCTGCAATCCGAGAAACCACCCGAATACTTCAGAGTCGAACTGAGAGGATCGTGCCGTGTCGATGTGGAAGCCAGTGGTTTCGTTGCTGAAGCCGTGTGTGATCGCCATCATTGCGTACGCGTTAAGCAAGTCGTGTTGTGGCCGGCAATGCAACTTGTTCCCGGATCGTGGGATGGATCCGAACTGTTCAGAGACCCGATTCACTTTCCCAGAGTGACTTTCTGCACCCGGCGCCTGGCGGACATCTGTCTTGCCTCTGGGCTCAAGAACTTCCGTTTTGATCGTCTCGGAAAGGAGATTGACCACGGCGGGAAGGGAGACCTCTACTCAGGCTGAACGCATGGACCTGCCCGCGGGATCACGACACTGCGCAGCGGCGGATCGGCAAAGCCGCCGTTTGCGCCATTCTGGCACTTGCCCGTCAACTACCGTTTGGCGAGCGTGACGGAGTCGGACCTGAGGGGTACGGCGTTGGCCGTGACGGCGATCTCATTTGACGCCGATGGTGTGCGTGTGCGCAAAGACGACTCCGACGGGACGACGCTGTATGCCGGGCCCGTGGAGCAGACGATCGGCCCGGGCGGGACGGCGACGGCCGAATACTTCGACGACGCCAGCGGCACGACCCTGGCCAGCTTCTACACCGCGCGCGCCGAGGTCGTGGAGGCCGGGCTCACCCGGTCCTTCACCGACACGCCGCTGGCGGGGATGGGCGGCACGCCCCTTCGACTGCGCTCAGGGCAGGCCTGGGCAGTGCGATGGCAACTCTGGCTGTCCGTGCCGGTGACCGATACCTACACGTTTGCCGTGTTCGCCGACGACGGTTTCTCGTTCAATGGCAATGGCCTGTCGCTGAGCAGTGGAACGACACGGGCCCCGATTACGACCGAAACGTCATCGGGTGTTGTGATGACGCCGGGAAACGTCTACAATTTCTCGCTGGCGTATATGAACTACACAACGGCAACTCGGCATTGGGCGCTGGATCGGTAATCGTAGCGGGTGGCGCGGCTGGTCAGGCCTCACGCGCGACTGAGAACGTCCTCAAGAAAAGGAGTTGATCATGCGAGAGATGGATTTTGGGATCCCGCAGACATGGTGAGAGATGCGGTGCTTGCTCCGATTATGTTCAAAGCGACCGGGGGCGCATTTCGAGAGATTGCTCCAGTAAGCCTGTATTCGGCAGGACCGTATGCAACAAAAGGAATACCCGCAACTGGCATCAAGTCCACCGCAGCTCAGCGCGCAGCTTTGAACGACAGTGCCCGAAGGTGTCATCAATGCGGACGGTCGCTCGAGGCCGGACTAGGAATTGCCGATCATATTCCACCCTCATCGATCTCCAACGGTGCGCCTCAGTTGCTACTTCGACAATGTAAGGGTTGCATGGCACAGCAGTCCGAGAGTCTACGGTGGCCCCAGGTTGTCAGTGAGTATTGCAAGTATCCCGGCGACTCTGTGAGACCCAGGAGATATTACTATGACTTGCGGGATCGTGAGTAGGAGTTTCGGAGCGTTTTTCTCCAGGTTACGTGCCCGACTATGGTTTGGTGGGGTTCACGCAGCGTCGTTTGTTCAAGCACGATTAGCGCAATCGGACATCAGTATGTCCGTGCTGGTGCCCGCGGACTTTGGTTTTGCAGGCGCAAAGCTCTCAGTCTATCGATCCCCAACACAGTGGCTAATCGCCATTCAGCGTATTGGATACAACAGTGAATCCGGTGAATGCGAAAACTGGGTTGAGGCCACAGCGGGTTTCGGACCGATAAACCAGACGGTGATTGTTCCAATTGCCATCGCGGAGACGGATAGGACTCCGGCCCTCACTGAGCAGCCAGATGGCACGACTATTTGCCGACTTGTTGGCGCGCCGCTGTGGGTTAATTCCGTGCAATTGGCGCTACCATCGACCGAATTGGTGTATCTTGAGCACCACATACGTGGTCCGGATACACCGGAGAATGAGATATCGCGACCCGTCGCACTATTAAGGTACTTGGCAATGGCGCATCGCGAAGACCTATTCATGCGTGACAAGACGCTCTTACATTTGCTCTCGGTCGATCCTAAACTGGAACTGCTTTATGAAACGTACGAATGGCGGCATCCCGTCGTGGCGCAAGGCGAGAGAGCCTCCCAGAGTCCGTTCTTTATGGCGATTGGTCGAGCGATTGAAGCAAATTCGACTGTAGAGCTAGATGCCCTGAAGCGAGGCGCGAATACAAGCTGGAGAAACTGGCCAGAGTGGCCCGAATAATGCGCGATTGCCTTCTGACTCCAGCGTGCGAAACAGGCAGTAGATGGGTGTCAGCATTACCCCAGACTGACCCAGGCGGATGGGTGCCCGATCCGGGCGCGTATCCGCAGACCTATATGCCGCCCGCCCAGCGCCGGCGGAAGCGCCCGGCCGCATCGCGCGTAATCGCCCGCCCGTGCCCGAAACACACCGCCTCAAAATCGAGCGTCGCGAGGCGGGCCAGGCTGCCCATCCCCTCGGCCGCATCCTCATACATGATCGACGGGCCCAGCCCAAACATGTTCGCGCAGGTGTCGCCGGCAAACAGCACGCCCTGCCGCTCGGCGAACAGGGCAATGTGGCCGGCGCTGTGCCCAGGCGTATGGATCACCCGCAGCCCGCCCGCGATCGGCAGCACGTCGCCGTCGCTGGCCTCGCCCTCAACAATGCCGGGCTCATACGGCGCCGAGCCCGAGGCGCCAAACAGGCGGACCAACACCCGGCTGAAGGCGCTTGGGCCGGGTTTGAGCGTTGGTCGGACCGCCGTTCCGCGCCGGATCAGGTCGGCGTCCAGCGGGTGGGCGGTCGCGTCAGCCGGGGTGCGCAGGCGGAGGGCAGCCAGGCTCCCGGCGTGGTCGGCATGGTGATGGGTGAGGACGACATGGCGCAGTTGCTCGGGCGGGAAACCCAGAATCCCCGCGGCATTCAGGATCTCACCGGCGCTGTTGGGCGACCCGGTGTCGATCAACACCCAGCCGTCGCCATCCCGGATCAGCCAGACGTTGACGATGCCAAGCGAGAGCTCATGGATGTCCGGGGTAATCGTTTTCATGCGTCATCCGTCGCGTCGTGCCGGGTGCGATCCTTTTCAACAGAAGAAAGGAAGAAGGAAGAGAACATGGTTTCCTTCTTTCTTCCCTTCTTCTGTTAAGAATACGACCTGTGGCGCGCTACGATCCATGCGCCTCACGCTCCATCTCCATGACCACCCGGGCGACTTCCTCGAAGGCGGCTCGCTGCTTGCGATACAGGTCGCTCTCGCTCATGACCAGCTTGCGGGCCACATCCCGAACGCGCTGGCTCTGGACGATCTTCATGTCCAGAATGTTGTAGAGCAGCCACTCGGCGGCGGTCATGCTGCGCTGGCCGTCGGGTTTCAGGCGCTCGATGGCCACTTCGAGCACCGAGCGCAGGGCCTTGGTGGCGTTGCCGTTGTTGGCCGCCATGGCGTCGCTGACGATCTTGAGATTCGTGAGCGGCGAGTTGGCCAGCTTCGGGCCGCCCCAAAACTGGCTGAGCGCGTCGCGGACGAGCTGGGTGAAGTCGTCATAACCCTTGGGCGTCATCTCGAAGTCAGCCAGGGTCGGCGCGGCCGGGTTGCGGGTCGCCGAGAAGCGGCGCTGCATGTCCTCGGCTTCGGGGATGATCCGGGTGAGGGCGTCGAAAGCGCGCTGCTGTTTGGCCGCGTCCTCGAGCGCGCGGGCAGCCTGAGTGACCAGCACGCCCATGCCGGTCCGCTCCTCGCGGGTGAGCTCGAGGGCCGAGGCGCGGGCGACCAGGCCGATCACCCCGAGCAGGGTGTCGGGGTTCTCCCGCGCGCGCAACGGAATCAGCCAATAACCCTTCCACTGGGTGAATTCGCCCTCGAGGCTGGGCGGCGGCGCCTCGCCCGAGTCGGGGACGATGATGGCGCCCTCGGACGTGAGCCCGCCAGTGCCATTCGCCGCGCCCGCCACCTTGCGGATGGCTTCGGTTGTCACCGGCAGATCCGCCGGATCGACATTCCCGACGGTGACCACGACCGGGGCCTTGAGCGCGCCCAGGCGCTCCTCGCCCGTTATCGACCACATGGCGACGAACGCGGTGCGCGCCCGCAGCAGATCGCACAACGCAGCGAGAATATTCTCGAGATACTGGTTGAGGTCCGAGGTCGTCATCAGCCGCTCGCCAAACTGCTGCAGGCGGGCAACTTCGGCGCTGTCCTCGCCGGCGATGAAACGGTCAAGCGCCGGTTGCAGGGTGACGATGAAGAGCTGGGTGAGCAGCACGATCGAGGCCGCGGTGGTCAACCCGATAAAGGCGCCCGGCAGCCCGAGCCAGCGCTCGAAGCGGCTGCTGATGACGATGGCGGCGATGACCAGGGCGGCCAGGAGCGGCCCGCGGATCAGATACTTGACCAACCGCCGCTTGATAACCCGATCGGGCGCCCCCGCGCCAAAGTAGGCGACCGTGTAGCCCATGAACGTCATCGACGCGCCAACCCCCATGTTCACAAACAGCACGGCCAGCCAGGGCACGATCAGCGGGAAGGCATCCGGCCAGCCAATCGGGAGCAGATACGGGAACATCGACAGCATCGGCGCGGCAAAGGCGATCGCGAAGTAGGTCATCCGGCGCTTGCTGGTGCTGGTGAGCGAGCGCCGGCGGGCCTCGATGACGTTGAAGGTCGCCCAGGCGGCGCAGGCAAAGTACAGCAGGGTGAAGGGGAAGAAGAACGGGCCGGGAGTCAGGTGGGGTAGCCGGTCGACGCTCACCCCGGGCTCGGCGATGAGATCGGTCAGCAGGACCAGTAGAAAGACCAGACAGCCGCCCACATAGCCCAGCTTGGCCCCGATCCGGCGGGTCGGCGAGATATCGCCTGTGGCGCGCAACAGCGTGTCCGACAGATCGAGCGACGCCGCCGGGACCAGGGCGATCCCGATCCACTGCAGACGCTGCCAGGCAAAGGTCACATCTCCAACCGAAAGCTGGGAAAACAGCTCCATCAGAAACGTGCCGATGATGCAGCCGAGCAGAATGGCGAACGAGCGCGCAATCCGGCTGCGCCGGTTGTACAACCCGATGTAGATGATCAGCGCAAACGCGGTGATCAGGATGCCCGTGACGACAATGCGATTCAGCAGGCCAACCGCGCCAAGCGCCAGTGCGCCAAACTCATTCATGCCGAAAAGGGACGTTACCACAGGTGAAATTGCTGCAGAACAATCTCCGGAATCACTATCTCCCGGCGAAGCCGGGAGATAGTGATTCCGGAAGAATGTTCATGCGGATTGCGGTCGGCGGTCCCGAACCGCGATTGCCCATAACAGCGCCGCCCCGACGGCATACGCGCCCATGGCGATCAGGAAGATCGGGGCGAGCCCGACCCGGTCCTGCAGCCATCCGCTGAGGGGCGGGGCGAGCGCGCCGACGTTGATGGCCGTGGTCAGAATCAGATTCACCACCGCGTACTCGACCGGCGGGGTGCGGTCGATGATGTGGGCCCGATACAGCGGCAGAGCCAGGTTGAAGATCGCGGCCCGGGCAATCAGGGCTGCCACCACCCAGGCCAGGGCCGGGCTGAAGCCCACGACACCGTAAGCGATCACCGAGAGCGCCGCGCCGGTAACCAGCGATTCGACCCGCCCCAGGCGCTGGGCAAACCACGGCCCGGCAAAGGTCGCCACGCCCATGCTCAGATTCATCGCCGCCAGCAGCATGCTGAGGAACTGGTCCGACACGCCAAAGCGATCGCGCAGGATCAGGGTGAGAAAGCGGGCCACCATGCTCCCGCCGAAGAAGATGATGGCCAGGGGGAGCGCATAACGGAAGACCGGCGTGCGAAGTTTGAGCAGCACCCGCGGGTCGAAATAGCGCAGGGCGGCCATCCGGCGGACCGGCGCGAGCGCGCCATCCGGGCCGGCCTCATGCGGCAGCTCGGGCGGATGCAGGCGCGCAAGCGGGATCAGGGCCATCACGCGGATCCCCAGCGAAACCAGGATGGCGGCCCGATAAGCCTCGGCCGAGTCGGCCCGGGCGGCCAATCCAAGCGCCAGGGCGGCCGGCAGCACGCCGGCGAGCAGGTTGCCAACAACAGCCGCGATTGTGCTTACCCCCTCACTCACGCTGAACAGACGGGTGCGGTTGGCTGGCGTGCTCAGCATCGCCGCGAGCGGCACAACGGTCAGGGCATACATCACCAGCCCAAACCCGCTGATCGCATACAGGACGAGCATGGCTTCGAGCTGGGGAATCAGGAGCGTGCCCGCCCAGGCCGCAATCCCGATCGCGGCCCCGGTCAGGATGGCCCGGCGCTGGCCGAGCCGGTCCATCAGCCAGGCGGCCAGGGGCGCCATCAGCGCGCCGCCCAGGTTGTGGGCCAGCGTCATCCATCCGATCGAGGTCCGGTTGAGGCCGAGCGCGGCCAGGTAGAGCTCAAACAGCACGGACGGGACGCCGGTCCCGATGAACCAGATGCCCAGACCGATAACCAGCAGCCAGCCCTGGCGCGAGATCGCGGCCGCTCGGGGTTTTTCGTCAGGCACGCCCCAATCCTATCTCCCGCCCATAGCCCGGCTCGACGGTCACCCGCCCATCCACATACGCTTCCCGTCCGCGCAGGACCACCCGCTCGACCCGGCCCTTCATCGGCCAGCCCTCGAAAGGCGTCCAACCCGCGCGGGTCTGCATCTGCGCGCCGCGGGCGGTCCAGACCGCGTCGAGGTCGACTTCGATCCAGGTCTCGGGCTGCTCGGGCAGGGCGAAGATGCGGCGCGGGTTGGCGCTCATCCGGGCAATCACGCCCTCCAGGCTGAGCAGGCCTTCATCGACCAGACGCAGATACAGCGGCAACGCCGTCTCGAGCCCGGGGTAGCCGGGGGGCGCAGCCGGGCTGTCCTTTTCGGCGAGCAGATGCGGGGCGTGGTCGGTGGCGAACATGTCGATCAGATCGAGGTTGGCCCGCAGGGCCAGCATATCGGCCCGGGTCGCCAGCATGGGTCGGACCTCGGCCCGGCCCGGGCCAAGGCGGGGGATGTCCTCATCGCACAGCCACAGGTGGTGCGGGCACACTTCGCAAGTCACCGCAATCCCGGCCGCTCTGGCCCGCCGGATGAGCTCGAGCTCGTCGATCCGGCTGACGTGGCAGATGTGGATCGAGCGGCCGGCCAGGTGGGCGGCCATGATCGCGGCCGCGGCGGTGCGCTGCTCGGCGTGGCACAGCAGCGGGCGATCGGCCGGCCAGGCCCGGGCGTGGGCGAGCAGCGCGCCCAGGCTGTCCATCTTGAGCGTGCCAAACGTATTATCCAAATACATCTTCAGCCCGGCGCAATCGTTCGCCAGGTCTGCCGCGCTCGCGACGTTGTCGACGGTCGCCCCGAGGTAGAGGCCGAAGTCGCAGCGGGCCTTGGCCCGGGCCGCCGCGCGGGCGAGGGCAAGGCTGGCGGCGTCGGTGACCGACGGGCTGGTGTTGGGCATGGCGGCGACGTAGGTAAAGCCGCCAGCCAACGCCGCGCGGGTGCCGCTGTCAAAGTCTTCCTTGTGGATGGCGCCGGGTTCGCGCAGATGGACGTGGGTGTCAACCAGGCCGGGCAGTTTTATCGTGGTCATGGGGCTCCGTAAGCATCTCCTGTTTGAGAATACCCGCCGGGATCGCGGCAAAGTGGGCATCCCGATGGATAAGCACAGCATTTCGCGCCGCTGCAGTCGCCGCGATCAACGCATCGATATAGGGCAGGCGCGCTGGAGTTGCCTGGCGCAGGGCGCAAGAGGCCAGCACGATGTCGGTCGAGACTGGGATGACATCATCAATCAACTCCCGCAGACTCGCCCAGGCGTCATCGAAATCCGTCGGGATGCTTCGCGCGCGCAACCGGCCCCAGAACTCACCAACGGATAATGCCGATATGCTCACGCGAACACCGGGATCGCCAAACATCGCGGCGACTCGGGCGCCGCCTGACTCCCCAAAATAGAGCGCCAGGAGCGCCGATGTATCAAGCAGCGTATTCATGGCCGAGCCGGATCTGCTTCGGCATCCTCGGCCTCGCGTGCAGCAATCAGTTCCGCAACCGGATCATCGCCCGGTTTGAGCAGTCGCCGCCCGCTGCCCAGAAACGCGACGGCCAATCGCGCGCGAGACGGGCGTGGTTGGGCGACGATGCTGCCATCGGGTCCAATGCGCCACTCCAGCCTCGTGCCGGGGGTGAGCGCCAGCGCTTTGACGATCTCAGCCGGCAGCGTCACCTGGTTCTTGCCCGTTATGGTCGTAATCATGGGAAGATTGTATATCAAGGGCCGTAGCGCGTCAAGGAAAGAAAGACGCCAAGGGCATGGCTCATGCAAAGCCGGCCGCTGCGGGTTCACTGCTTCGCCGAGTGACTCGTCGGGCAAGGCTTTCAACAGAAGAACGGAAGAAAGAAGGAATATTCGCACCCTCCCGTTCTTCCTTTCTTCTGTTGTTTGCCGAGAGCGGCGCGGCGACGCGAGTTGGCGTTTTGTCGGGTTTCCGTCAAGGGACATCGATCATCCTGTTCATCGATGTTCGATATCCCTGAACGCCTCGGCCACCGACACCTGCCGCCACTTCCCAAGGGCAAGGTCGCCCAGCCTGACCCCGCCAATGGCCACCCGCAGCAGGCGCAGGGTCGGCAGACCAACGGCGGCGGTCATATGCCGGACCTGGCGCTTCTTGCCCTCGCGCAGCACAATCTCGAGCCAGGCCGTTGGTCCCTTTGGGGTGACGGGCTTGCT
>Ga0073900_10001886_pt1 | contig 11315 bp, 11 predicted proteins | sample KloWWTmetKNB5Kit_FD_66666 | JGI IMG/M metagenome (GOLD analysis project Ga0073900, IMG submission 66666) | Active sludge microbial communities from Klosterneuburg, Austria, studying microevolution and ecology of nitrifiers - Klosterneuburg... | ecosystem: Engineered > WWTP > Aerobic digester >... | reverse complement strand
CCTGCCGTCTGGTCTTCTTCCTTGCTGAATGAAGGGGTAGCGATCAATTCTTTCAGCAATTCAACCGCTTGGTCTTGTAATATGGAAATTTCTTTACTCATTAATTATGGTCGTTCCCGAAGAACCATTAATCAGCTCTTTCAGGTTTTCTGCTTTGCCGATGATTACTTTTCCGACGCCACTTTTCAGGGCAGCGAATGCATTATCCAGTTTCGGTATCATACCCGCAAATATTTTATTTTTCGACTTCAATTGAAGGTAAGAGGATGGTTTTATTTCCGGAATGACTGTTGCGTCATCATTTGCATCCAGCAGCACACCACTCTTCTCAAAGGAATAGATAAGCTGCACATTATACAAATCACTCATGCTCCGGGCAATCTCCTGGGCAATAGTGTCGGCATTTGTATTCAGGAGTTGTCCTTGCTGGTCATGTGTGATGGGTGCAAACACAACAGCAATATTCTTCTCCAGCAGGTTATTGATAAGATTAGTATTGATTGCATCCACATCACCCACAAAACCATAGTCGAGAACAGGATGTTGCCTTTTATGAGCCAGAATGGTGTCTCCATCGGCACCGCAGAGACCTATGGCATTGCAATTATTAGCCTGGAGCACAGCCACTATATTTTTATTGATAAAACCAGCGTAAACCATTGTAACAATCTTCAGTGTCTCCGCATCAGTGATTCTTCTTCCGTCCACTAATTGCTGTTCAATACCTAGTTTTTCAGCAAGTCTTGTCGCTAGCTTACCTCCGCCATGAACCAGTATCTTCTTTTCTTCAATGGACGCAAAGTCTGCCAGGAATGAAGCCAATTTTACTTCATTATCAATGATATTGCCACCAATTTTTATGACATATAATTTATCCATTGGTTTTTAGGATTTCTGCGAGTACGGACTGGGCAGCCCAGATCCTGTTCGCAGCCTCTTGTGTTACAATACTGTTAGGCCCGTCCAGTATTTCATCACTTAGTTCTACATTCCTTCTTACAGGAAGGCAATGCATTATTTTAGCATCATTGGTCAATTCCAGTTTTTTGTTGTTCAGCATCCACTTAGGGTCGCTTTCATAAATTTTTCCGTAGTCGTTGAAAGTACTCCAGTTCTTTACATACACAAAGTCAGCATTTTTTAATGCATCATTCTGGTTATATGTGATGATAGCTCCTTTAGTAAATTCTTCACTCAATTCATAATCCTCTGGATGGGTGATAACAAAATCTGCTTTACCCCAGGTATTAATCCATTGAGAAACACTATTGGCTACACACTGGGGCAAAGGCTTAACATGGGGTGCCCAGCTTAAAACAATTTTAGGTTTTCTTGTTTCGTTGAAAGATTCAGTGATTGTAATAATGTCAGTCAGGCTTTGTAAGGGGTGTAGTGTAGCACTTTCTAAACTCACAACAGGGATCCCTGCATATTTAATAAACTGCTTTATGTACAATTCACTGTAATCATCATCCCGGTTTTTCAGCGATGGAAATGTCCTGATTGCCAGTATATCAAAATATTTTCCAAAGATCGGAGCTGCATCTTTCACATGTTCAACCGATGTGCCACTCATGATGGCTTCCTCTTCAAATTCCAGTATCCAGCCTTCGTTGCCAACATTAAAGATGATGGCTTCCATTCCTAAGTTTTGTGCGGCAATCTGAGTACTCAACCTTGTTCGCATACTGGGGTTCAAAAATAGACAACCTATCCGTTTGTTAATTCCGAGTGTTTTATCAGCGAAAGGGTTTGCTTTATACGCTAATGCCTGTTGTACTAAAGCATCAATATTACTGACATCTTGAACTGAAACAAAATTTCTCATTTTAACTGACTGGGTTTTAAGCCGGAACTAAGTTTTGAATTTCTTCTTTTATCGAATCAATAAATTGTTCTGCATCTCTTTTCTTTAAAGCTAATGAGGGCAACAACCGAATAACATTTGGCTTAGCTTCACCGGTGAATATTTTCTGGTTCCAGAGGAGATTTTTCTTCAGGTCTTTTAGTTCTTCCGGTACATCAAAACCAATCATTAGTCCCCGTCCTCTTACATTTTTTAGTTGTGGAATAACTTCCAGCTGATCTTTCAGGAATTTGCCTGTCATTACTGCATTACCCATCAATTTTTCTTCTTCTATTGTTTCAAGAACTGCCAGCGCAGCAGCACAAGCCAGGTGATTCCCCCCAAATGTAGTACCCAGTTGAAAATGTTTTGGTTTAATATGTGGGGCAATTATCAGTCCTGCTACGGGAAACCCGTTTCCCATACCCTTTGCCATTGTATAAATATCTGCATTTACCCCGGCAAAATCGTGGCTGAAAAATTTCCCACTTCTGCCATAACCGCATTGCACACTATCAGCAATATAAAGAGCCCCATATTCATCACAAAGGGAACGTATTTTTCTCAGGAAGGAATCGTCAGCTATATTAATCCCTCCAACTCCCTGAATCCCTTCGATAATTACAGATGAAATTTCCTTTCCGTTTTCTTTAAAAAATATTTCTAAGGCTTCTTCATCATTGAAAGGAAGAAAGCTGACATTCCCGGTTTCATTAACCGGGGCAATATAGTTTTTATTGTCTGTTACTGAGACTGCTAATGATGTTCTGCCGTGAAAAGCTCTGCTGAAAGCGACTATTTTTTTTCTTCCATTATGAAAGCTTGCCAGTTTCAGTGCATTTTCATTGGCCTCGGCCCCGCTATTGCAGAGGAATAGCTGATAATCTGGTTTGCCGGAAACTTTACCCAGCTTTTCAGCCAGATGTTGTTGTAATGGAATTCGTATTGAATTGGAATAGAAAGCAATTTTTTCCAATTGCTCCTCAATGCGCTGAACCCAATGCGGATGGGTGTGACCAATACTGATGACAGCATGACCGCCATACAGATCAAGGTATTGCTCGCCATTGTCATCCCATACATAAGAGCCTTTGGCTTTTACAATAGTGATCTCATTTATCGGGTAAACGTCAAAAAGGTTCATTTGTATAATTTAGAAATAATTGGCTTTAAGTTTTAATCCGGTTGTTTCATCCAGGCCGAATATCAAGTTCATATTCTGTACAGCCTGCCCACTGGCGCCTTTTAGTAAGTTATCTATAGCAGAGTGTACTACAAGTTTACTGCCTGCCTTCTCCAATTGTATCACTGCTTTATTGGTATTTACTACCTGCTTCAAAAAAATCGGCTCTTTGCTCACATAAATAAAAGGGTGCGCAGCATAAAAAATTGAATAAAGTACATTCAATTCTTCAATGCTTAAATCACAATTTGTGGTAGAACTGATAAAAATTCCTCTCGTGAAATCACCTCTCCACGGAACAAAGCTCAGGTCAATATCATTAGCCGGCTGCAAGTGAAGTAAAGATTCTCCAATCTCTCCCAAATGCTGGTGAGATAGTGTTTTATAAGCCTGAATATTATTTGCCCTCCAGCTAAAGTGAGATGTAGTTGACAAAGTCTGACCGGCACCTGTTGAGCCGGTGATACCTGTTGTATATATATCGTTCAGTAAACCGGCCTTTGCCAATGGAAGTAATCCTAATTGGATAGCTGTGGCAAAACAACCAGGATTTGCTATATGGTTGGCTGACTTTATCTTTTCTCTATTTAGTTCCGGCAAACCGTAAACGAATTGTTTGTTATCAATCAATGAGGAGGAGGCCAGGCGAAAGTCATTCGCCAAATCAATTACTTTTATTTTGTCAGCGATTTTTTTCTCTGTTAAAAATTTTCTGGATTCACCGTGACCCAGGCATAGAAAAAGTACATCAATATCATCATTAAGTTCGGCGGTAAATTGTAAGTCTGTTTCACCTGCCAGATCCTGGTGTACACTGCAAACCGATTTACCGGCATTACTCCGGCTATGAATAAAAGAGGTCTCTACACCGGGGTGATTTAACAACAGTCGTATTAATTCACCTCCGGTGTAACCTGCACCCCCGATTATACCTGCTTTAATTTTTTCCATCTGCATCTTCTTTAACCTGGTAATAAATGGATGTCTGGTTACCAAAAATTTTAGAAAAACCTCTTACATCATCACCGGTGAAGCCGGAATTCATTTCGCCGTATTTACCAAACTTGCTGCTCATCAGGTCGTATTTACTTTCAATGCCAATTAACTGGAAACGGTAAGGCATAAGTTGTACAAATACTTCACCAGTTACGTTTTGCTGGCTATTTTCCAGGAATGACTCAATGTCTCTCATGACCGGGTCAAGTATTTGCCCTTCATGTAACCAGTTGCCATAAAATTGAGCCAACTGGTCTTTCCATTGTAATTGCCATTTGGTCAATACATGTTTTTCCAAAGCATGATGAGCTTTCAGAATAACCATAGGTGCAGCTGCTTCAAAACCTACCCTGCCTTTGATGCCGATGATTGTATCACCAACATGAATATCACGGCCAATTCCATAAGGACCGGCAATAGTTTGTAAATATTGAATAGCTTCAACGGGATGAGTAAATGAATTTCCATTTACTGATTTAAGTTCACCGTTTTCAAAGCCTAATCTCACTTCTTCAGCTCCTGATTTGGTAACCTGCGTTGGCCAGGCTTCTTCGGGCAGCATACCCTTTGAAGACAGTGTTTCTTTACCACCCACACTGGTTCCCCACAGTCCCTTATTGATAGAGTACATCGCTTTCTCAAAATTCATATCCACAGCCTTGCTTTTCAGGTAAGCAATCTCTTCTTCGCGGCTCAACTTTAAATCTCTGATCGGGGTGATGATCTCTACACCGGGGATCATGATATGAAAAATCATATCAAAGCGAACCTGGTCATTACCGGCACCGGTACTTCCATGTGCCACGGAATCTGCATTTAGCTTTTTGGCATGCTCAGCAATATGCAATGCCTGGCTAAGCCTTTCTGCAGAAACTGATAGCGGGTAAGTATTATTTTTAAGTACATTTCCATAAATGAGGTACTTAATAATGCGGTCATAATATCCTTTTACGGCATCAATGGTTGTATGTGTTTTAACGCCCAGTTTGAAGGCATGAGCTTCAATCTGTTTCAATTCTTTATCACTGAAGCCGCCAGTGTTGACGATGATACTGTGTACCTCATAACCTTTGTCCTCACTGAGGTATTTTACACAATAAGATGTATCTAATCCACCACTAAACCCTAAAACAACTTTTTTTGCCATGGTGATTCTTTAGTGCTTGTTATAAATGAAATAAATGATGTAATAAAGATTTGGGCCTGCTGGCACCACCGTTTCCGTCTTTATCTTTTTTCATAAACGGTTTAAGTAGTTTCCATTGCTTAAATTTCAACAGTCTTTCAAATCCTTTCTTATTTTCCTCAAAGAATTGTTTTGTTTCTTCAGGCTCGTAATGGTCTTTTGGGTCATACAACATGGCTGTACACATACAGTTTTTTCTATCCTTACTCATCAGTATCTCATAATTTACACAACTTTTACAGCCTGCCCAGAATGCTTCATCCTGCGTAAGTTCGGAATAGGTTACAGGTTCATAGCCGAGGTCACTGTTAATTTTCATTACCGCTAAGCCTGTAGTTAATCCAAAAAGCTTTGCCTCTGGATATTTTTCCCTCGAGAGGTCGAAGATTCTTTTTTTAATTGATTTGGCTACACCACTTTTTCTGAATGCAGGAGCTACTATCAAACCGCTATTGGCTACATACTCACCATGGCTCCATGTTTCGATGTAACAGAAGCCAACCCATTCATTCTGTCCGGTAATAGCAATAACGGCTTTTCCTTCATCAATCTTTTGCTCAATGTATTCTGGAGAACGTTTTGCAATACCCGTGCCCCTGGCTGCGGCTGAAGCTGCCATTTCATCTGTTATAGTTTTGGAATAGACTTTGTCGGAAACAGTTGCTACTCTGATAATAATATTTTGATTGTCCACTTTTAATACTGCATTGATATAAAACGGGCCACCAATCCTAATTTTTTTTCGGGGAGTCTTTCACTGACAGGGACCATGGTGAGGGGGTTCGTCCTGTCAGAATACAGGGCGACGTCGGGGGCGGGAAAAGGTAAACACATCAAAGCCAACAGAGTAAACTCCGCTGGTTATAGGCGCATGAAACGCAAACTGCTTTGTATGTGTCAGAATGTTAGCCATAAAGACAAACAAGTTGTAACTTGGATGCAAATTTATAATAATAATTGGTTTAGACTCATAAATTTTTTGTTATAAATCCTTTTTTATGGACGAACAACAACTCACTCAGCAAGAACAACTGTTAGCCCGGGAACCTGGAAAGAAAAAATCGTGGTTCAGGAAATTTGCCCGGACAATTCTCATCTTGTTATTTATAGCTGTAGCTGTATTAACCTATTTCAAATTCTTCTTTGTATTTGGTGTAGGCAGTAAAGCTGGTGAACTGAACTTCTTTGTTAAAAAGGGGTATATATTTAAAACCTATGAGGGTAGGGTGATACAAACCGGATATAAATCCAAGGTCCCGGGTAGTATACAGTCTAACGAGTTTGAATTTTCAGTAGTTGATGAAAAAGTTGCATTGCAGTTAATGTCAAACAGTGGGGCATTCATGGAGCTGCACTATAAAGAGTATTTAGGGGCATTACCATGGCGGGGAATGAGTAAATATGTGGTGGACAGTATTATTTCAATTCAGCGACCTTCAAATACGCCAACACCTTTTGAATAATATCATTTTGCATGTAGTAAAAAAATCGCCGGACGTTTATGAATGTCCGGTTTTTTTTTCTCCCAGTCACTGATCAATTGAGTTTTTATCCATTCATTTTTTCCTGTAAGATCAACTGCAATGCATAATTTGGTAGAAGGATTGCAATTTTTTATGATGGCATCTGCTAATTGGTTATTGCGGTAAGGGGTTTCAATAAAGATCTGGGTGCAGTTTTTCCTGGCTGATTCAGCTTCCAGTTCTTTTATCGCTTTTATTCGTAGGAGGTTATCTATCGGTAAATAGCCGCAGAATTTAAATTGCTGTCCATTCATTCCACTTGCCATCAGGGCAAGTAAGATGGAACTGGGTCCAACAAGTGGTTTAACGGTAACATTCATTTCCTGTGCGATTGCTACCAAAGCCTGGCCGGGATCCGCAACTCCGGGACAGCCCGCCTCACTGACGATACCTATGTTTTTTCCTTCTTTTATTTTTTTTCTAAATGTATCGGCTGCAATAACACTTTCTGTCATATTCACCCATTCGTACTCATCAATGATCATTTCTTTCCAGAGCTGTTTGAAGTAACGTCTTGTTGTCCTTTCATTTTCAACAAAAAATACCTGGCAAATTTTTATTGCATCTCTTATATAGGGTGGAATTGCATCAAAGCCTTCATCTTGCAGTATTGCCGGTATCAGGTAAACGGTGGTCATTTCAGAAGTATCAGCTGTTTTTAACTTTATGCACACTCAATGTTGCAGCAATAATAGCATAAGCAGGTGCCAGGAGAATAAGGATATGCATGGCATAGAAAAGAAGGCCGTTGCCGATTGCTAGACCTTTGTGACGACCTGTAAATGCAGTACTTTGCGACAGGCTAAAATTGTTTCTCGCAAAACTATAGTCAAGCATAGATATACCAAAATAGTAGCATTCAATAAGCAGTGCAATGACAGGAGTAATCCAGCCAATAACGGGAACCAGGGACAAAAAGATCAGCGCAATAAGATAGACAGATTGCCAGCCTGCATTTCGCAGGGCCAGTTTAACACCCCGGATCGCATCTTTTTTAACTTCTGGCCAGTTGAAACTATGTTCTTTCTCATCAATGATTGCTTCCGTTTTTTCGCTGAGGTAAGTGAAAACAGGGGAACCGATTATTAGTATTAAATATTTGAACAGGGAGAAATAAAACAATACCAGTACAAGACGGAGCATCATGCCTGTCATTACAAAAAGAAAGCTCAGCCATTCACTCCTTTCTTTTTGCAGCCAGTTCTCTATTCCCAGCTGGTTACTTATCCATGAAACAACATTGTCAGATGATTGCCAGAAAAAAAACATTCCTGCGATGAACAGAATGGTATAAATAATACCGGGAATAATGATCCATTTAAAAAGCCGGTTCTTTTGAATAAAACGACGGGCTTCTTCCCAGGATTGAAAAGCTATGACGATTTCTTTCAGCAAAGCCTTAATTTGAGAAGTAAATATAAACAAAGGGAATGGTAAGTTGCGAATAGAAAGTGAAAGTAAATTTCTGCAGATTGAATCTGTAATAATTGTACCAGGCAATATGAAAAAATTACCGGCATCCTTTTACCAAAGGGAAAATATTTTACAAATTGCAAAGGAGCTTCTTGGAAAAGTACTTGTCACAAACTGGAATGGTAAAGTTACTTCCGGGCGGATTGTAGAACTGGAGGCATATAATGGAATAATAGACAGAGCTTCTCATGCATTTGGTGGGAGAAGAACAAACCGGACTGAGATAATGTATGCACATGGCGGGGTGGCCTATGTTTATCTTTGTTATGGAATTCATCATCTTTTTAATGTGGTAACGCACAGTAAAGATGTGCCGCATGCTATTCTCATCAGGGCAATAGAGCCAATAGAAGGTATTGCGGAAATGCTGGTAAGGACTCGCAAGAAAAAAGCCGACTATACGCTTACTAAAGGACCCGGAAACGTAGCAAAGGCTTTGGGAATTGTTACTGCACATAGCGGGTATTCATTACAAAGTAAAGAATTATTCATTGCTGACGATGGATTTGTTGTTTCTGCAAAGCAGTTGATGTCTACTGCCCGTATTGGTGTTGATTATGCCGGAGATGATGCTTTATTACCCTATCGATTTTACCTGAAGGATAATTTATATGTTAGCGGGAAATTGAAATAAGCAATTTTTTTGCGGAAAGGATGATATACATGTTCCTGATTCAAGACAAGATTGTATCTTGAAAATCCAAAACGCTAATCTTGATAAAAGTTAAGAAATATCAGGTTCAAACTATTTCTCTGCTGGGAGGGATCGTTATTGCTTTATTCCTTTATTTTAGTAACCCTTTTGGCGTGGAGCATACTGCCAGCAAAGTACTGGCAGTTGCAGCACTCATGATCACCTGGTGGGTAACAGAGGCTTTACCGATGCCTGTAGTTGCTTTATTGCCATTGGTTCTTTTCCCACTTTTAAAGATCAGTAAATTAGAAGCGGCTGCCTCAGGGTATGCTAATCCTGTTATCTTTTTATTTATGGGTGGCTTTATGCTGGGTCTTGCCATTGAAAAATGGAATTTGCATCGTCGTATTGCACTGAATATTGTAAGGCTGACGGGCACCAGTGGTGACAGAATTATATTGGGTTTCATTCTTGCAACCGGTTTATTAAGTATGTGGCTGAGTAATACTGCCACAACAATGATGATGTTTCCAATTGCACTGTCTGTCATTCATGTAATGAAAGAGAATAATACAGGCAACGGAAATATTGCTAATTTTTCTCTTACCATTATGCTGGCTATTGCTTATGCTTCGAATATCGGGGGTATTGCTACCATTATTGGTACGCCGCCGAATGTGGCATATATCGGCTATATAGAGAAAAAATTTCCCGACTCTTCCGTTGATTTTGTAAACTGGATGCTGCTATGTATGCCAATGGCTATTATATTACTTATTTGCCTTTATTGGGTGATGGTAAAATGGCTTTTCCCCAGTCGAATTAAATCTGATACAGCCACAAAGGGATTAATAAGAAATGAAATACTATTGTTGGGCCCATTGTCGGTTGCGGAAAAAAGGGTTCTTATTATTTTTATTTCAACTGCATTATTATGGATAACAAGAAGCATTATCAATAATGCGCAATCATTTATAAAGCTGGATGATACGATTATTGCCATGCTTTGTGCACTGGCGTTATTTATTTGTCCCTCGGGAAAGAGAGAGAGTAAAGATGAGGAAGGAACAGGCTCCTTGCTTGAATGGAACGATACAGCTAAAATGGCCTGGGGTATTTTATTGCTTTTCGGAGGCGGGATTTCCCTTGCTACAGCTTTGGAAAATGCTGGATTAATAGAACAGCTGGGTGGATGGCTGGCTCAATTTTCCGGTAATGGTTTTATATTGGTTTTTACGATAACTGTAATCACCATTTTCCTTAGTGAGGTAATGAGTAATGTGGCACAGGTAATTGTTTTTGCCCCGGTAGTTACTTCATTGGCCATTGCACTCAAATTAGATCCATTGTTACTGGGGATTCCAATGACATTGGCGGCAAGCTGTGCCAGTATGTTGCCGATGGGCACACCTCCCAATGCGATTGTGTTTGCCAGCGGCTATATAAAACTCAGGCAAATGACAAAAGCCGGGTTTATTATGAATATTGTCTCTATCATCTTAATTACATTATTCTCCTGGTTTTTATTACCATTATTAATGAAGATTTGATTTGAATGGGCAAAAGAAAAGCGAAACTTAAATGTTTCGCTTTTCTTTTGCCTATAAGTTCAATTAAAATCTCGGGCAATTCAATTTTTTAGCATTGGGGTCTGTAGGCTTTTTAATGTAAATAAGGGATAATTCCATTCCGCCCCTTGTATTTGAAGCTGGTTTAAGACTGGAAGTATTGGCATCATAAGAAGCACCTATCTGTATTCCTTTAAACTCAAGACCTATATAGGGGATAGCTGCATCATTGAAACGGTACCATGCACCCAGGTACACATTTACCGGGTCATCTTCATTGTTATTTACATTGTAAGAAAAGGCTCCTCCAACAACGGTATTATTTGCTTTAGCCTGCATACTGTGATTAGCTGCAATATGAAGATAATTATATGAGCCAACCGGTATTTTTCCTCCGGCCTGTATAGTTGTTCTGGTATTTAACAGATACTCACCACCCTGGAAGCTTTCTTTCGGGCGGTTGATATGATACATAGAAGCTCCGATATAGAAATTGTTATATCCATTAGTACTGCCGTTGTAAAGTACACCTGCATTCAAATCAAAATAACTGATGTTAAGTTGATTGTTTAAAAAAATCTCGCTGGTTACACCTGTAAAACCCAACGGGGTCAATTCATCTTGAAAATCAATCTTGGTTACATCCAACCGCTTATTAACATAGGTTCCCTGGAAACCTGCACCGATCTGGTGAAAACCATCTTCATCCAGTCCTTTATGAAAAGCAACAGACCCTCCTGCATAATTGGTAACCAGCACACCATCACCGGCTCTGTCTGTTACGCCAAGAATTCCAACACCTAGCTGGTCAATGTCAGCAAGCCGGTTTTTCATGATACCAAAATCAACAGATACAGTCTTCGTTACAAAGGCGTTATTAATCGTAGGCCATTGATTACGGTAGTT
>Ga0073900_10001883_pt1 | contig 11316 bp, 9 predicted proteins | sample KloWWTmetKNB5Kit_FD_66666 | JGI IMG/M metagenome (GOLD analysis project Ga0073900, IMG submission 66666) | Active sludge microbial communities from Klosterneuburg, Austria, studying microevolution and ecology of nitrifiers - Klosterneuburg... | ecosystem: Engineered > WWTP > Aerobic digester >... | reverse complement strand
CTCGGCGCGCAAATCACGGGCAGTCTCCTGTTCGCGTTTGAGCGCCGCCTTGAGGCTGTCCTCGCTTGCGCCGGGCTCTCGGCCGCTCAGGCGGCGAACCTCCTTCGCGACATCCGGGTATTCGTTTGCGTGGCGGTTCCGAGGAATACAACAACATGATGGCCGACGTGGCGGCCGATGCCGGCCTATACGTCGAGTTCAGCGACAAGGCTTTGCAAGACCGCTACAGCCAGCGCCGGGAAGCCACCCAAGCCGGCCGCGACTACTTCACCAAGAGCAAGGCGGCGCAGGGCGGCCAGCAGTCCGAGCGCGACCAGCCAGAGCAGACCGCGCAGCGCGAACGCGAGCAGCAGGCACAGAAGCCAGACCACGGACGAGGGCGCTAACCGCCCTGCCCTGCCGGGCGTTGCTGAAAATGAGCGAATGAGTAAAAGAGTTCTTACTTAACGTGCGAATCCTTGTTATACTCAAATGAGTAAATGCACTTTAATTTCATTCACTCAGGAGGCCCCATGCAGGTTATCGCCGTGTTGAACCAGAAAGGCGGGTCAGGAAAAACGACCATCGCCACCCACCTAGCCCGTGCCCTGCAACTGGACGGGGCCAGCGTGTTGCTTGTCGATTCAGACCCACAGGGCAGCGCCCGCGATTGGGCCGCCGTGCTGGACGAGAACCCCGTTACGGTTGTCGGTATCGACCGACCGACCATTGACCGCGATCTAAAGGCCATCGGGCACAAAGATTTTGTGGTGATCGACGGCGCACCGCAGGCGGCAGACCTTGCCGTTTCAGCGATCAAGGCCGCTTCGTTCATCCTGATACCCGTGCAGCCCAGCCCTTACGACATTTGGGCCACGGCCGATCTTGTCGAGCTGGTGAAACAACGCATCGAGGTCACGGACGGGAAGCTACAGGCGGCGTTCGTCGTGTCGCGTGCGATCAAAGGCACCCGCATAGGCGCAGAGATTACCGAGGCTTTGGCCGGCTATGGCCTGCCCGTTCTTGCATCCCGCATCACGCAGCGCGTGAGCTATCCCGGCACAGCCGCAGCAGGAACAACCATTCTTGACGCCGAACCAGACGGCGACGGTGCCAGCGAAATCCGCGCCCTGATGAATGAAATCAAACAAAAACTCGTTTGAGTAAATGAGGAAACAAGTAAATGAATTCACCCACTAAGGGCGCATTGAGCGCCGGCCGCCCGAGCGCCAAAAGCAGCAAAGCCGCAACCCTTGCCAGTCTTGCCGACAAGGCCGCAACCGTTCGCGTGAACTTCGACCTGGACCGCGAGCAGCACACGAAATTGAAGGTGTACGCCGCGAAGCAGGGCAAGACCGTCAAAGAGGTTTTGAGCGACTACGTTGCGCAGCTTCCAGAGTAAAGGAGCGGTTACTTAAATGAGTGAATACACAAATGAGCGGCCGAGTGATGACACAACAGACTTGAACCTAATTCGTGAGCAGTGCGGCACGCTTGAACTGGCCTTGCAGACCGAAACCGACCCGGCCCGCCTGTCCGACTTGCACCGCGAGCTGGCCGAGTGCCGGCAGCGTGCTTTTGAAGTCGAGCAGCGCGATCAGCCAGAGGCCGAGCGCGAAGCAGGCGGCCCGTCCGGCGACACCCTGCCACCGGCCGCCGTGCGCGGAGACAGCGAGCGGCCCGCCCCGTTCGTCACTATCGAGGCCGCAGACCCCCGCCCGGACTATGCCGGCCTGTATGCCGCCGAGCGCATCGAGAGCGCCGAGCTACGGCAGGAGCTGGCCGCAGAAGGGCAGGGCGCAGAGTCCAGCGGCGGAGGCATGGAGCGCGAGCGCGTAGACCCTGAAATTTCCCGGCTTGCCGAGCTGGCAGAAGCCCACCGAACCGGCGTGCAAATGTTTGGCGGCATCTATGGAGGCGGCCCTGCCGTGCCGCAGGCCGGCGAACACAGCCCGGCACTGGTGGAGCTGGCCGAGCAGCACGAGGCCCGCTTGCTGGCCCGTGACGAGGCGTTTTCCGGTGAAGTAGTGGCGCAGATTGAGCGCGAGAACGAAAGCCCGGCCTACGTCATCGAGGCCGACGGCGACCGCGTGATGGTTCCCCAGGTAGAGGGTGTGGATATGGAAGTGGGCGACGATGTGGAAGTCACCCGCGACCAGCAGGGTAACTATGAAGCAGAGGCAGGCCATGACTATGGACGCTAAAGCGATGCAGACCGGAAGAAACGAAAAAATGTGTCAGCAGGTCAATGGTACTTTAGAGAAAAATGGGCAGGAAACATGAATACCATTGCAAAAAATAAAATTATTAAAGATGACGTGCTTGCACGAGGCTCAGAAATAGAAGGGGCGCAAGCTATAAATATGACTCGCCCATTGTTGAAATGGGCAGGAGGGAAGACACAGCTTTTAGGAGAAATAATCCCTAAGATTCCGAGAAAATATGGCCGATTTATCGAGCCTTTTTTCGGTGGCGGCGCGGTGTTTTTTGCTGTACATCCAACGGGCGGGATTATTGCTGACAGCAACCCAGAATTGGTTAATCTTTATCGTTCTGTTGCCGCTGATGTTGAGGGCGTAATGGCCCAGCTTCGCCGCTATGAAAATACCGAAGAGGTGTTTTATGCCGCTCGTGCGCTGGACGTTGCCAAGTTGTCCAACGTAGAGGCAGCAGCACGCACCATATTCCTGAATAGAACGTGTTTTAACGGCCTGTACCGGGTCAATAAATCGGGTCAATTCAATGTGCCGTTTGGACGGTACAAGAACCCAAAAATCATAGATGAAGACGCACTAAAAGCGGCTTCTGCGCTACTCAGCAACACCACGATCATTTGCGGTGACTACAAGACAGTTTTGAAAGAAAACGCGCAGACGGGAGACTTCATTTTTCTTGACCCGCCTTATCTGCCTGTTTCTGAGTATGCCGACTTCAAACGCTACACCAAAGAGCAGTTTTACGAAGAGGATCATGTCGAGCTGGCCGCAGAGGTTAAACGTCTTCATGAGTTGGGCTGTCATGTGATTTTGACAAACTCAAATCATCCTTTGGTGCATGAGCAGTACCGGAAGTTTGCCGTCGAAGTGGTGCAAACAAAGCGGTATATCTCATGCAACGGCAAAGGCCGAACGGGCGAGGATGTGATTGTCACAGTCCCACCCAAGCAGCGTTTTAATCTGCGATTGGTTCCCGCGCCGCTACCCCAGCAGGCCATGCAATACCCTTCGACCCGTTACATGGGGTCAAAAAACAAGCTGCTAGCTGAAATATGGGCGGTTGCTTCTCAATTTGAATTTGATACTGCCCTAGACCTGTTTTCGGGTTCTGGCGTGGTGGGCTATATGTTGAAATCTCACGGTAAGGCCGTGGTGAGCAACGACTATATGGCGATGTCGGCGACGTTTTCCAAAGCGATGATTGAGAACAACGAAATTACCTTGTCTCAGACCGAAGCGTTAGCATTGCTTGAGCCCAAAAATACGATTGATCGTTTTGTTGAAACCAAGTTCCAAGGGTTGTATTTCAGCGATGACGATAACCGCTTGATCGACATAGTGCGAGCCAATATCAAGGCCGTGAAGAACCCGTATAAGCGGGCCATTGCCATGTCAGCATTGATTCGGGCTTGCCTGAAAAAGCGCCCTCGCGGTATTTTTACCTATGTCGGCCATCGGTATGACGATGGTCGTAAAGACCTTTTAATGACGTTCCGCGCTCAGTTCCTTGAGGCTGTTGATATGGTGAATGCTGCCGTGTTCGACAACGGCAAGAAAAATAAGGCTCGCAACGGCGACGCAATGACTTTGCAGAACCGTGAATCGGGCTTGGTCTATATCGACCCGCCCTATTATTCCCCACTGTCTGATAACGAGTATGTGCGCCGCTATCATTTTGTTGAAGGATTGGCCCGTGACTGGCAAGGCGTGGAAATTCAGGAACACACTCTTACCAAGAAGTTCAAGTCATATCCGACGCCGTTTTCTTCACGCAAAGGTGCGGCAGAAGCCTTCGATATGCTGTTTAAGCGATTCCGTGAAAGTGTGCTTGTGGTGTCCTACTCGTCCAACAGTCAGCCGACCTTAGACGAAATGGTCGCCATCATGGCGAAGCACAAGAGCCATGTCGAAGTCGTGCCCGTTGATTACAAGTATTCCATCGGCAACCAAGGGAGCAAGGTGGGCGATAACAAAAACGATGTGCAGGAATATATTTTTGTCGGATATTGAAGGGGAGTGTGAATGCTAAATGCCAACGATAAAGAGAATTTGGTCAAGTCCAGCCAGACCGCGAATCTTTTAGTGCAAGACTTGCGCGACCTGGTGAAAGCGGCCAATCCATTATTGGCCGAGATTGCCATGGAAATCTTGCAGCAGGCCGTCCAGATCGAGCAGCGATTGAACCGGATTGATTCAATTACCAACCCGGAAGAAAAGACAGAATGAGGCCGTGGCATTTAGGAAATACGACCGTCCGCAGCCCTTTCCGGTTGCGTGATGGTCTGGTGGCGCTGTCCACTTCATCATTGCAAGGCAATTTGCGGGGGGAGGAACAGGAACGCGCTTTCCGCCGTTTGCTGGGCGAGCATGGCATTGTTGAACTTGGCGACGATGACACCTACAGCGTGGGGCGTAAATGGCGCTCTGCGCTGAATAAGCTGGGCTTCCTTTACCCAGAAGTGCCGCCCGCCTCTGGTATCCCGCAAAGCGAAATCGGCCCTATCGACATGATTACGCCGAACGGCTGGCGGCTGATTCGTGCCGATACTGTGCCCGCGATGCAGGAGTGTTTTTTGCGGGCGCTGGCCGCGCATTACATCCCTTCCGCATTGGAGCGGAAGTTTGATTTTGCGGTGTTCTCACCGCTACGGCATACGCTGGCCATCATGCTTGAGCTGGAGAAGCAAACCGGGGAAAGCCGTCTCAATTTCGTTGAAATGGCGATTGTTGTGCAGCTCACCAGCAGCGACGAACCACTGGCCGACATCGTTGCTCAGGTGCTGGCGTTACGGGCGCGGCGGCTTGCATCCCCCAACAAACGCAAGTTCGACCGACAGGAGCGCGAAGCCGCCGCCGTGCTGCACGGATACGCGGCAGGCACGTTCAATGACTATGCCGATACCAATCTGCGCTATCTCAAAGCGACAGGGCTGGTGCAAAGCAAAGGGCGCGGCCTTTCGCTGGTGCCGGAGAAGCACGTTTTCGTTGAAAAGCTGATTCAGGATACCGGGATTCCTGACTCTGACCGCTCTTACTTCATCACCTTGTGCAACGGTGCAAAGCTACCGACTGACAACAAGGATTCAGCACTGGCCGTGCTGGATGACCTGTTGCGGCAGCTTGAAAAGCGCGGTATCCCATTTGACGCGACAGGTAAGCCAACGGACACCCCGGCAGATATAGCGATCATTCGCCACCAGATCGAGGGGATTTTGTCGGAGCGGAACGAAGAAGAATATGCAACCCGGCAAGCGGTGGAGTGGGAAGAAATCGCCGCGTACATGGAACTCATCATTACCAGAAAAGGTAAAAAGACCCTCTCAAATGGCGAGGACATCGAAGTTCCACAGGCCGAAGCACCCGCCTATTTCGAGTGGGTTCTATGGCGTGCCTTCCTTGCCATCAACAGCTTGGCAAACAAGCCGTATGAGGCAAGGCGCTTTAAGATTGACCAAGACTTTTTGCCCGTTGGCACAGCGCCGGGGAATGGCCCTGACTTGATCTTTGAGTTTCACGATTTTGTGATCGTGGTTGAGGTCACATTGACGGACAACTCGCGGCAGGAAGCTGCCGAAGGTGAACCAGTGCGCCGCCATGTGGCGGATCTGGTTTCTCATTATGCGATTCAATCCGGCAAACCTGTGTATGGACTATTCATTGCAAATCGCATCGACTCCAACACCGCCGAAACATTCCGAATCGGCGTTTGGTTCACTCGCACGGATGACAAGATGCGCTTAGACATCATCCCGGTGACGCTCGTACAGTTCAAAGCCTTTTTTGAAGCCCTGTTCACGTCTGGCCGTGTTGAGGTCGGTTTGATTCGTGAGCTGCTCGACCTGTGCGGTGGCTTGCGGCCAGCACATGAAGCGCCAGCATGGAAGCATGAGATTCAGCAGACTTTCAATCACCGGATCGCTGCCCTGCTGAACTAAACCTGTCAGCCATTTGGTAACAATCTAAAGGTTTGTATCGTGAATTCTGAAAATAATCTTAAAATTAACCCACTCATAAGTGAAATCGCCGTTAAGTTCTTAGGCGTAAAAACCTTGGAAACTCAGAATTCTGACGCTTTGGATTTCCATGACTTGGCAGTTTGGACTTTAAAGGCGGCATTGGAAGCTGCTTTCAATGCTGGATATAAGAGTGTCCAAAACCATGACGAGCCAAAATAATCAGCACTCTAGCGCAGATGAGGAATTGAGTGAATGAGTGAAAACGTGCCGACCACTGCGCCAATTACCGAAGCCGAGCGCCGCAAGCGTCAGGAGGCGGTCAACTTCGCCCGTGCCAATGTCGGCCTTGAAGGGTTCAAGCCTTCCGAGGAAGCGGAGCAACGCGCAGCCCGGTTTGTCGCCGGTGAAATCGACCTTGCCGAGTACGTGGACCCGGCACGCTGAAACTGTCTTGGCGACAGATTCACGACCTGGCCAGTTCCTTTTTGTCGCCAACCACTGGCCGGGCCATCGCGCATACGCGCTTCACTTGGCTTTGACTGCACCCGGCCAGCCTTGCCGTTTCCGCGATGCTCTTGCCGCCTTCGCGCAAGGCCACGATGCGGGCATGGGTGGCGGTATCGGTCTTGCGGCCGGCATACCGGCCCGCAGCCTTCGCCAGATCAATGCCTTGGCGCTGGCGTTCGCGCCTGTCCTCGTAGTCGTCATGGGCCATTTGCAGGGCCAGTTTCAAAAGCATGTCCTGCACGGACTCCAAGACGATGCGGGGCACGCCCTGCGCTTCGGCCGCCAGTTCGTCCAGGTCGATGATGCCGGGCACCGACAGCCGGGCACCCTTGGCGCGTATCGAGGCCACAAGCCTTTCGGCTTCGGCCAAGGGTAGGCGGCTGATGCGGTCGATTTTTTCGGCCACCACGATTTCACCGGCTTGCAGATCGTCAATCATGCGCAGCAGCTCGGGCCGGTCAGCGCGTGCCCCTGATGCCTTTTCCCGGTAGATGCCGGCGACGTAGTACCCGGCCGCCCTTGCGGCATGCGCGATGCCTTCCTGTCGCTCCAAATCCTGCGCTTCGGTGCTTACTCGCATGTAGATGCGGGCAACCTTGACCGGCGCGGCCGGGCTGGCCGCTTTTCTCTTTGTCGTCATGTCATGGCCTTTTTGGGTATAGGGAAAATGGCTATTGTTCCATGCCTAGCCAAAATGGGAAGGCTCCCGACTCAAATTGGCTAGGTTATTTTTGACCATGCAACTTGGCCGCGTGGATCTCGTTGTGGATCTCGCCGGCGTGGATCTCCGACCTGGCCAGCACGCCAAAAAAAAACCGCCCCGGAGTGCGGGGCGGCGAAGTGGTGCAGGGTGGTGGTGGGGTTATCCGATCTTGGCGGCCCGCTTCGGCCGCTGCTCTTGCTTCTGCTCGCGCTTCTGCTCCTGTTCCAGTTTCTGCGCCTTCTGCTCCTGGCCAACGTCGATCAGCACCTTGCCCACCGCCGTAGTGACCTGGCGCTTGACGCCTTCGCGGCCCAGCTCGCTCTTGTTGGCCAAGTCGTTGAAGTCGGTGAAGCCCTTGGGATCGCCCGCCTGCTCGCCTGGCGCGAAGATCGGGAAGATGGCCTTGCCGCCGACCGCCTGCGCCGCTTCCTCGGCCTTGGCCCGGCCGGGGTTGTGGCCGCGCTCGATCTCCTGCTGTTTGTCATCGTCGCCGGCGATGATGATGGGCTTGTCCGGGTACTTCTCATGCAAGGCGCGGGCGACGTGGGGCAGATTGCCGGAGTCAAACGCGGCGACGGTAGCGAAGCCCAGCGCCTCGGCATTGCTCGCGGCCGTGGCGTAGCCCTCGGAAATCACCAGCGCCGGCGCTGCGGCCAAGGCATCCATGCCGCCGACCGGATGGAAGCATCCTTCCTTCTTCGAGTCCTTGGCGAATCGCTTGGTGCCGTCCTCCTGGATGTACTGCATCGTCCACTGCTTGCCGTCCACGTCGAAGGCGGGGATGTAAGTTTTCTGGCCGTCCTTGTCGGTCAGCGCCCCGGCCTGCGGCTTGATGCCCTTGGCTTCCAGGTACGGCGTCGGCTGCTCGATGGCGGTAAGGCCGTCCATCTGGCGGCCGACCCGCTGCGCGGTCGCTTCCTGCTGCTTCTCGATCTCGGCGCTGCGCTCGGCCAGCTTGGTCGCGGCCTCGGCTTGCAGCTTGGCTTTTTCCTCGTCGCTCAAAGCGTAGCCCTTGCTCTTCCAGGTCACGTCCGTGCCGGTCTTGTTGTTGATGATCCGGCCCGCCGGGTGGCCGTCCAGGTGGCCGACATAAAAGCCGTCCAGCGCGCCGGCCTTGCCGCCCTCGACCGGAACACGGTGCTTCTTGCCGTCCATGATCGGATGGTCGCCGGCCGCGCCCTTGACGGTTCCAACCTGCAAGCCGGCCGCCTTCATCGCCTCGGCAAATTCTTCCCTGGGCGTCATGGCCGGCCCCTGCTGGGTCGATACGTTCTCGGGGTTCCAGCGTTCCAGCTTGGCCAAGTCGGCACGCGGGCCGGCATACCAGGACTTCGCGGCCTTGTCCCAAAGCGCGCCGGCGGCCTTCGCCTCGCCGCGTTCGGCGTAGGGAACGGCCAGATAGGTGCGGCCCTGGGCGGCTTTCTGGCCCTCGGGCTGGGCTTGGGGTGCTGCGGCCTCTGAACGGGCCTCTGTGGCCGCCGCAGCGGCTCCCTGCGCCCATTTGGCGAATGGGGCGGCATCGACGCCCGCCGGCACGTACCAGGACTGTTGCTGGCGATCCCAGCGCGCCCCGAGTCCCTTGGCTTCGTCCTTTTCCTTGAACGGCACATTGATGTACTCGCGTTCGGGCTTCTGCTGCTCCGGCTCGGCCGCCACGCCTTGGGCTTGCGCCTGCTGGTCGCGTTCAAGCTCGGCAATGCGGCGCTGCAAGTCCGCATCGTTGAGCATGGCGGTCGCCTCGGCATCCTTCCGGGCTTCTTTAGCCGCTGAAATGTCCTCGTCGGTGCTGTTGGGGTCGCGGCGCACCCGCTCTTCATGTACGCGGGCCAGCTTTGCCGCACGCTCAAGGTCGTTGACCTCGGCATGGGCATCGACCGCCGCCAGTCGCTGGGCCAGCTCGTCGGCCTGCTGTTCGCTGTCGAAGTCAGCAAGCCATTGGTGCGTACCATCTTCACGGCGGGCATACACGCCATAGAACTCGGGTTCGACGCCAAGGGATGCGGCGGCCGTGACGCTCTGCTGGTCGCCTTCGCCCTCCATGACGTTGCCCTGGACTTGCACCAGGCCGCTCCAATCAGCGGGCAGGGTGAAGCCGAAAGCCTGCTGGCTGGCCTCGTCCAGTGCCTGGCTGTCGATTGCCCTGGTGGCGTCGGTGCCGGTGTGCAAGTCACGTAGCGCGCTTGTGACCTCGGCATCCGGCCTGGACATGATGCCGTTGTCGGCGAGTCGATCCACCAGGCGGCCAGGCAGGCTGTCGATGTTGATTGGTGTCTGCATGTTTGTTCCTTCCTCCTGCTGCGCCCGCGCCTCCGGGAACTGCGCTACCAGGTCGGGGTACTCGGCCAGCACGGCCGCCGGCGGGAAGGTCGGCTTGGTGCCGATCTCTGCCGCTCCGGGCGTGTTCAAGTACAAGGCGTTGTTGACGGCCCCGCGATGCACGTCCGCAATGGCGGCTTCGGGGTTCTCGGCATCGGAAAACGACGAATAGCGGTCGCCAAGGGTGACGTTCCACTGGCGGCCGTGGTTTTCCAGCTTCTCGGTGGTGGCCTGGGCGGCGAACTCGGCCAGCGTCATTTCATGCGGCTGCCGCAAGTCGGCCTGCTGTTCCTGCACCTGCTTTTGCTCGAAGGCCAGCACGTAATCGTGAATCTTCTCGGCGTCGGACGATGCGCGGAAGATTTCCAGCGGATCGTCTTGCAGTGCCTTGATCCAGGAACCGACATAGGCGGCGTGCTGTTCGGGATCGTGCCCGATGCCCAGCTCGTCGCCCACGATCATCGAGGAAATCTCGGCGCGCAGCTCTTCCTTGGCGTAACCCTCCGACCCGAAGGGATGGGCAAGGTCGCGGTCGAGGCGCGAAGGGTGGCCAGTCCAGTGCCCCAGCTCATGCAACGCGGTCGCATAGTAGCGGTCGGCGCTCTCGAACTGGCTCTTTTCTGGAAGGGTGATGCTATCGGTCGATGGCCGATAGAAAGCCCGATCCCCGGCGCTGTGGCTGATTCTGGCCCCGGACGCTTGCAGGATGTGTTCGGCCCGCTCCACGGCATCCCATTGCTGTTCGGCCTTCGGTTTGATCTGCTGCGGGGGCAGGCCGTCGATCTGTTCGGCGTTGAACACGGTAGCGAAGAAAACGCGGGGTCGTTCGAGCTGGACGGTTTGCTTGACCTTCTCGCCGTTCGCATCGCGTATCGGCCGGCCCTGGTCATCGAGCTTGTCTTGCTCTTCGCTGAACTTCCAGTATTGAACCGGCGTGCCTTTCTCGCCCTTGCGCACCTGTGCGCCGGCGGCCCCCGCCTGCTTGTAGGTCATCCAGCGCGAATCATCGCGGCCCTGGGCCATCAGGTGAATGGCGTTGATTCCCTTATAGCGTTTGCCGGTGGTGGGGTTCATCGGCATCAGCGAGTTGGGTTCGCCTGGCTGCCACGGTTTTTGCCAAGGTGCGGTGCCGGCCTTGAGCTGTTCGATCAGCTTTTCGGCCACCACTTCATGAAACGGCTTCTTCGGTTCCATAGTGTTGTCCCTTCTGAATAGTTCGTTGATCTCCGGGAATGTCTGCTGTGTCCTGGTGCGGTCATGCAGGCCCTGGGCGACCATGCAAACGATGTTGTGCAGGTCGTCGGCTCCCATCGGCCGGACTCGGGCGATGCTGGTTTCCTTGAAAGATTGCTGGCCTCGCTGCTGCACCTGGTCGTTGCCAACGTGGTGACGTGGTGCGATGCCTTCGGATTGCAGGGCAATGACTTCCTCGGCGCGCATGTCCAGCGACGTGCCGGCATAGCGTTCGTTGATGTCATCCCATAGCGGCTTGAGCGTTGGTTCTTCGCGGCCGGCGATCACGCCATCGAGCAAGGCCCGCTTCTCGGCCGGTGCGAAGGTGTTGGCTCCGTAGTGCCCTAGAACTTCATGGCGCAACGTGATGAGCAAGTCGCGGGCGTCCTGGACGTTATCCAGGGGC